>Ga0210400_10002088_pt1 | contig 19032 bp, 19 predicted proteins | sample IncBWH26MmetaG_FD_155456 | JGI IMG/M metagenome (GOLD analysis project Ga0210400, IMG submission 155456) | Forest soil microbial communities from Barre Woods Harvard Forest LTER site, Petersham, Massachusetts, United States - Inc-BW-H-26-M | ecosystem: Environmental > Terrestrial > Soil >...
CCGAGCATGGGCGCCGCCATCCTCGGCCGCCGTCACGACCCAGCAAAACGGCACCGCGGCGATCGTGTCGCGGGCGGCGGCGAGCAGCCGCTCGATCTGCTGCCGTTGCGTATCGCTGAATGCGGGCCTCACCATCGGCTGGCTCCTCTGCAAATCCAGGTCGAGCATAGCGGATGTTGATTGTGCATTCTAGAATATATATTCTAGACCGATGGGACGACCGAAATACGATGATGGCGACTTCCTCGACGCGGCCTTGGCAATCGCCGCGATATCGGGCCCGCCCGCCGTCACAATCGGCGCAGTAACCGACCGTCTCAAGGCCCCGGTCGGGTCGTTCTATCACCGCTTCGCCTCGCGCGACGTGCTGCTCGGCGAATTGTGGCTGCGCACGGTGCTCGATTTTCAGCAGGGGATTACCGCCGCGCTCGACGCCGGCGACGGGTTCCGGGCGGCATTGCACACCCCGGCCTGGGTCCGCTTGAACCCCGACGAAGCCCGCCTGTTGCTGCTCTATCACCGCGACGATTTCGTGCAGGGCGGCTGGCCGGCGTCATTGCGCGACGGCGTCGCCGCCCAGACCGCCCAGATGGAGTCCGGTTTCGCGCGCTTCGCCCGTCTGGTCTTTGGCCGCGCCAGGCACGACGAGGTGCGCCGGGCGCAATTTCTGTTGGCCGAGCTGCCGGTCGGTGCAGTTCGCCAGCATCTCCAGCGCCGCGAGCCGCCGCCGCCGATCGTCGACGAATTAATCGGCGTCACCTACCGCGCCGTCATCGCCGACTATCGCGCCCGCCGCCGCTGAGGCCGACGAGCCTCTCAGTTTCAATTGAGAGACCCGCCGATCCCGCTCGTATGGGCATCGCGCACGCCATTCGGATTTCGTATGCTCGGCGCAAGGCACAGGATCGAGAAGAACATGCGAGACGATACCCCCGTCGGCACGCCGGACGGCCGGCGGGCCGAGCTTCAGATGCATCCGCTCACTGTCGTGGCTTGGCTGGCAACCGGCGTCTACGGAATGCTGGTTGCGGGTTTCCTGATCGCCGGAATCGCCGCCAAAACGTCGACGGAGAGCGCGATGATGTTCGCGCTAGCGGGGGTATCGGCAATTCCGCTTGCCGTCATGCTGGCGATCATGGGCACCGCCTCCGGGCGTCGTAGCCTGACGGGCCGGTGGATTTGCATCGTGCTCGGTTCAATCTCGTTCGTTGCGCTGATCCTTCTGATAACCTCATAGGCTGCCAGTCGCGGTTGACATTTCTCTGCCACGCTCCATTTGGGGTAAAACGAGAACAAAAAGGAGCGTCGACGTGTCAGCGGGAGAAGCAGCCGAGTTCTCAGCAGCCGGGGGAGGCACAAGCAACGGTTGTGCTGCCCGCCGGATGCCGCGGTCGATGAACCCCGCCTTCATCGTTTTCGGCGATGATGCCGGCGCAGTGGCGGGGTCGGGCCGTTCTTGTTAAAAGGCGCCATCGGGCGGGGAATTTGAGCGGGTAACGAATCGCGTCGGGAGAACAGCGGTGCGGGTCGCGACGGTCGAGCGCAAGACCAAGGAGACGAAGATCAAGGGCCGGGTCGCGCTCGACGGCACCGGTGCGTGCGAAATCGCCACCGGCATCGGCTTTCTCGACCACATGCTGGACCAGCTCGCGAAGCACAGCCTGATCGACATCAATTTGCAGGCGAAGGGCGATCTGCACATCGATTTCCACCACACCACCGAGGACACCGGCTATGTGATCGGCGCGGCAGTGGCGAAGGCGCTGGGCGACCGCGCCGGCATCCAGCGCTACGGCTCGGCGATGATCCCGTTCGACGAGACCTTGACCCAGGTCAGTGTCGATATCTCGAACCGGCCCTATCTCGTCTGGAGAGTCAATTTCTCGCGGCCCAAGCTCGGCGAGATGGACACCGAATTGTTCAAGGAGTGGTTCCAGGCCTTCGCGCAATCGGCCGGCGTCACATTGCACATCGAAAACCTTTACGGCGAGAATAACCACCACATCGTCGAATCCTGCTTCAAGGGGCTGGCACGCGCGTTGCGTCAGGCGATCGAGATCGATCCGCGTCGCGCCGGCGCGATCCCCTCGACCAAAGGCACTCTCGGCGGCAGCTTATAATGACCACCGCGATCATCGATTACGGCTCGGGCAATCTGTGCTCGGCGGCAAAGGCATTCGAGCGCGCCGCCGCCGAGAACGGCATCCCCGGCCCGATCCTCGTCACCAGCCGGCCCGACGAGGTCGCCGCCGCCGAGCGCGTCGTGCTCCCTGGGGTCGGCGCCTTCGCCGATTGCCGCCGCGGCCTCGCTGCGGTGCCCGGCCTCGAGGATGCGCTCGTCGAAACGGTGATGGCGCGCGGCCGGCCGTTTCTCGGCATCTGCGTCGGCATGCAACTGATGGCCGAGCGCGGCCGCGAATTCGAAACGGTCGAGGGGCTGGGGTGGGTCGCCGGCGACGTCGTCGCGATCGAGCCTGCTGATCCGTCGCTGAAGATCCCGCATATGGGCTGGAACGAGCTGTCGCCGCGCGCCGCGCACCCGGTCCTGGCCGGGCTGCCGGCCGGCACCCACGCCTATTTCGTGCACAGCTTCGAACTGCGCCCGGCCGATCCTGGCGACCGTCTCGCCGACACCGATTATGGCGGCCCCATTGCTGCGGTGGTCGGGCGTGACAATCTGATCGGTACGCAGTTTCATCCGGAAAAGAGCCAGATGGCGGGGCTGCGTCTGATCGCCAATTTTTTGCGGTGGCGCCCATGAGCGAGACCCAGGTGTTCGGCAAGGTCAAAGTCGAGCGCCTGACTCGATACTCCGGGACCGATCTCGACGATCTGTGCGAGGCGACCGAGAGCGCCATCGTCGAAGGCGGCGGTTTCGGCTGGCTCAAGCCGCCGCCGCGCCAGGTGTTGGAAAATTACTGGAAGGGCGTATTGCTGGTGCCCGAGCGCCGCCTCGTCGTCGGCCGGCTCGACGGCATGATCTGCGGCTCGGCGCAGTTGTCGCGCTCGCCGCGCAACAACGAGGCGCAGGCGATGGCCGGCACGGTGACCAGCGCGTTTGTCGCGCCCTGGGCGCGCGGCCACGGGATCGGCCGCCGCATCGTCAGCGAAGTCGAGCAATTGGCGCGCGAACTCGGCCTGCTGGTGCTCAACCTCGATCTGCGCGACACGCAGCGGGCGGCGATCCACCTCTACGAGACCCTCGGCTACCGCTGCTACGGCACCCACCCAACCTATGCGCTGGTCGAGGGCGAGTTCGTGCCCGGGCACTATTACTACAAGCGCCTCGACGAGCCGCCGGCGGGTCTCGCCACCTGAGCGGATGTGAGTTTATCGGCGTCAGCGCTGGATCGGTGCGGTGCGTCCTTCGACTGTTCGCTGCGCTTGCGCTCAGGATGAGGAAGTTTCTTTAATGCCATCAATAATATACCTCATCCTGAGCAGCGCCGTGGCGAAGCCGGGGCGCGTGTCGAAGGGCGCTCGGTGCCAATGCAGCAGATTGTTTCGCATCCTCTGAGGATGCTTGCGTGATCCTTTATCCCGCGATCGACCTGAAAGGCGGGGCCTGCGTTCGTCTGGTGCGCGGCGAGATGGCGAGCGCCACCGTGTTCAACACCGACCCGGCGGCCCAGGCACGCCACTTCGCCGAGCTGGGGTTTTCCTGGCTGCATGTCGTCGATCTCGACGGCGCCTTTGCCGGACGTTCGGTCAATGGCGAGGCGGTGCAGGCGATCCGGCAAGCCGTCGATGTCCGGATCCAGCTCGGCGGCGGCATCCGTGATCGCGCCGCGATCGACAATTGGCTGTCCCTCGGCATCGAGCGGGTCGTGCTCGGCACCGCTGCGCTGCGCGATCCCGCGCTGGTGCGCGAGGCGGCCGCCGCCTATCCCGGCCGGATCGTCGTCGGCATCGACGCGCGCGACGGCCATGTCGCGGTCGAGGGCTGGGCCGAGACCAGCGATATCGCCGCGATCACCTTGGCGCGGCGCTTCGCCGATGCCGGGGTCGCGGCGATCGTCTACACCGACATCGCGCGCGACGGCGCCCTGACCGGCGTCGATGCCGCGGCGATCGGCGGCTTCGCCCGCTTCGCCGGGCTGCCGGTCATCGCCTCGGGCGGCGTCGCCGGCCTCGCCGATATCGCCGCGCTGCAGGCGTACCAGGCCGATGGCCTCGCCGGCGTGATCTGCGGCCGGGCGCTGTATGACGGCCGGCTTGACGCGAAAGCGGCGCTGCTTCTGGCGGCGGAGCCGACGCGATGCTGAAGATGCGCGTCATCCCGTGTCTCGACGTCAAGGACGGGCGCGTCGTCAAGGGCGTCAACTTTGTCGATCTGACCGATGCCGGCGACCCGGTCGAGCAGGCCCGGATCTACGACCGCGAGGGCGCCGACGAGTTGTGCTTTCTCGACATCACCGCCAGCCACGAAGGGCGCGACACGCTGTACGATGTCGTGCGCCGCACCGCCGAGCAGTGCTTTATGCCGTTGACCGTCGGCGGCGGCGTGCGCACCGTCGAGGACATCCGCAAATTGCTGCTGGCCGGCGCCGACAAGGTGTCGATCAACACCGCCGCCGTGGCGCGGCCCGATTTCGTGCGCGAGGCCGCCGAGAAATTCGGCAGCCAATGCATCGTCGCCGCGATCGACGCCAAGGCGGTCGCGCCGGCAAACTCAAGCCCAGACAGATGGGAGGTGTTCACCCATGGCGGGCGGCGGCCGACCGGCATCGACGCCGTCGAATGGGCCTGTCGTCTGACCGATCACGGCGCCGGCGAGATCCTGCTGACCTCGATGGACCGCGACGGTACCAAATCCGGCTTCGACATCGCGCTGACCCGCGCCGTCGCCGATGCGGTGCGAGTGCCGGTCATCGCCTCCGGCGGGGTTGGGACGCTCGAGCATCTCGCCGAAGGGATTCGCGACGGCCATGCCACGGCAGTCCTTGCCGCGTCGATTTTTCATTTCGGAACGTTCCGCATCGGCGATGCCAAGACTTATCTCGCCACTCATGGCATTGCCGTCCGTATGTAACTAACGGTTGTTCGCTATAACGATTTTTTGTGCACCGCCGATTCGTTTGTTCGGTCGTTTCTTCGGCGCAATTTGGGATATCGTTTTTATTTTAATAGCTTAACGCATATTAATAATGCTCATCGGGAATGTTGCTGCAATTGACAGGCGATAGATGTCATCCCACACTGTTTGCTGTTGTGATCCTGCAGAGCATTGAACACGATGGCGGCTGATCAACGAATTATTGAGTCGGATCGCCGGCTCGTCACGAAGACCTCGCTGGGCGACAGCCTCGAGCGGCTGTGGCGGACCATCGAATCGCGCCGCAACGCCGATCCGGACTCGTCCTACACCGCGAAGCTGTTGATGCGCGGCCGCCGCAAGGCGGCGCAGAAGCTCGGCGAGGAAGCGGTCGAAGCGGTCATCGAGGCGGTACGGCACGACAATCCCGCGCTGATCGGCGAAAGCGCCGATGTGCTGTACCATCTGTTCGTGCTGTGGGCCGCCTGCGGCATCACCCCGTCCGACGTCGCCGCCGAACTGGAGCGGCGCGAGGGCGTCTCCGGCCTCGACGAGAAGCGCGGCCGGAAGAAATAGGGCCAATCTCTCGGTCAGACCGACAACGCGTAATTGACCAGCTTCTTGGTCAATGTCGGGAAGGCGTAATTCTTGAATTCGTCGGGCCGGGCCCAGATGCCTTCGGGCAGCGCCGCGGTGTGCCCCGCCATCAGCGCCAGTTCCAGCCGGAAATGCGTGAAGCCGTGCTGCACGGTTCCGGGCAACGCCGTCCAGGCGGTTGCCGCCGGCGCCGCTGGAATTGCCTCGGCTGCGTCCCACGGCGTGTCGCGCCACGCTGTCGAGGGCAATTCGATCATGCCGCCGAGAAGCCCCTTCTCCGGCCGGCGGCGCAGCAGGACCGCACCGTCATCGCGGACCAGCCAGAACACGATTCCGTAGCGCACCGGCCGCTCCGGCTTGCCGGCGCGCGCCGGCAGGCTTTCCGCGATGCCGGCCGCCGCCGCGGCGCAATCGGCGCGCCACGGACACAGGACGCAGCGCGGCCGCCGCGGGGTGCACAGCACGGCTCCGAGATCCATCACCGCCTGGGCGAAATCGCCGGCTCGCCGGTCCGGCACCAGCGAGGTGGCCAGCGCCCGCAGTCTCGGCTTCGCCTGCGGCAACGGCTCCTCGACGGCGAACAGCCGCGCCACGACCCGCTCGACATTGCCGTCGACCGCCGCGCTGCGGTGATCGAACGCGATCGCCGCGATCGCCGCGGCGGTATAATCGCCGATCCCGGGCAATCCCCGCAGCATCGCCGGATCGTCGGGAAAGCGGCCGTCATGGCGTTCGACGACGGCGCGGGCGCAGGCATGCAGGTTGCGGGCTCGTGCGTAATAGCCGAGCCCCTGCCATTCATGCAGCACCTCGTCGAGCGAGGCCGCGGCAAGCGCATGAATATCGGGCCAGCGCGCCACGAATCGGACAAAATAGGGGGCGACGGTCACGACGGTGGTCTGCTGCAGCATGATCTCGCTGAGCCAGACGCGGTAGGGATCGACGGTCTCGCCGGGCCTCGCCCGCCACGGCAGGTCGCGGTGGTGGCGGTCGTACCAGGCGAGCAGCGCGGCGGCATCGGACCGTGGCGCGAATCGCTCCTGCGGCGCCGGCGAGATAATCGGAGCATTGGTTCGGATCGACGACATGAGCCGAGCACGGAGTGAAGCCGCTGACGGCACAGTACCCGCCGGCGCCCGTGAAGACGAGCGCCGGCCGGGGCTGCGTGCGGTCGGTGGCGCCGCGTCGCGTCTCGCCGGACCGATCGTCGCGCGTCATGGCGGCAGCGTTCTCGCCCGCCTGAAGGCGGATTGGCCATCTGTCGTCGGCGCCGATCTCGCCATCGCGACCTGGCCACAGGCGCTGGGCCGCGACGGCGTCCTGAAGCTGCGAATCGCCTCCGCGGTCGCGCTCGAATTGCAGCATCGAGCCCCGCTGCTGATCGAGCGCATCAACCTCTACCTCGGCCGGCCCGTGATCTCCCGCCTGGTTCTCGTGCAGGGATCGCTGCCATTGCCGCCGCCGCCCGCACCGCCATCACCGGCGCCGCCCTCGGCCGAGGAGGCCGCGGCGATCGACCGGCAACTCGAATCGATTGCCGATCCCGAGCTGCGCGCCGCGCTCGCCCGCCTCGGCAAAAGCGTTGCATCCGGATCGCCTCGCCGCCGTTAGCGAAGCGAGCAGCGCCGGCGTTGCATCGCCGGCGCGAACCGATTAGCATCAACATCTGGTAGTAGGGACGGTGTTTATGCGGGAAATATGGTTTTGTCTGCTGATCGTCCTAACGCTCGGCGGAACCCTGCCGGCGGCGGCGCAAGGCGCTGGCGGCGATGCCGCCAAGCAGCTCGCGGTGCAACCGAACGACCGCATCCTCGGCAAAGCGGACGCGCCGATCACGATCATCGAATACGCCTCGCTGACCTGTCCGCATTGCGCGCATTTCACGGTCGATGTGCTGCCGAAGCTCAAGGAGAAATGGATTGATACCGGCAAGGCCAAGCTGGTCCTGCGCGACTTCCCGCTCGACGAGCCGGCGTTGCGGGCAGCGATGGTGGCACGCTGCGCCCCGCCCGATCGATTCTATCCATTGACGGAGACGTTCTTCGCGCAGCAGGAGCAATGGGTGACGACGCGCGATTACCGTGCCGCGCTCGAGAAGCTGGCGAAGCTCGGCGGGGTCGGCAACAAGGAATTCACCGCCTGCATCAGCGACAAGAAGCTTGAGGACCAGGTCGCACAAAGCCGCCTGATTGCCGCCCAGCAGCTCGGCGTCGACGCGACCCCGACCTTCTTCATCAACGGCAAGAAATTCGAAGGCGCGCCGACCGTCGAGGCCTTCGACCAGGCATTGTCCGGAGTGGCCGCGAAATCATGATCACGATCGCGAAATCATGATCACGATGTTGAGTCGATGCAGGTAGAGCGGCTCCGCCTGACCGGCTTCAAATCGTTCGTCGAGCCGACCGAGCTCGCGATCGAGCCCGGGCTGACCGGCATCGTCGGCCCGAACGGCTGCGGCAAATCCAATCTCGTCGAGGCGCTGCGCTGGGTGATGGGCGAGGGCTCCGCCAAGCGGCTGCGCGGCGACGAGATGGACGACGTAATCTTTGCCGGATCCACCAGCCGCCCGTCGCGCAATCTCGCCGAAGTCGTCCTGACGCTCGACAACAGCGCGCGCGACGCGCCCTTTGCCCATAACGAGAGTGCCGTCCTCGAAGTGGCGCGCCGCATCACGCGCGGCGACGGCTCGTCCTACCGCATCAACGGCCGCGATGTGCGCGCCCGCGACGTCCAGCTGCTGTTCGCGGATGCCGCGACCGGCCCGCATTCGGCTGCGCTGGTGAGCCAAGGCCGGGTCTCCGCGCTGATCGCCGCCAAACCCGCCGAACGCCGCCTGCTGCTCGACGAGGCGGCCGGCACCACCGGATTGCACGCCCGGCGCCATGAGGCCGAGCTCAGATTGCAGGCGGCCGAGGCGAATCTGGTGCGGGTCGACGATGTGATCGCGACCCTCGCGGTGCAGATCGAGGCGTTGCGCAAGCAGGCGCGGCAGGCGCAACGGTATCGCCGGCTCGGCGAGCAGATCCGCGGCACCGAGGCGCTACTGTTCGCGGCGCGCTGGCATGCCGCCGCGGCCGAAGGCGAACGCATCGCCACCGAATTGCGCCAGGCCGAGCGGGCGGTCGCCGCTGCCACCGAATCGGCGCTGGCGCAGGAGCGGCTTCGCACCGAGGCCGAATCGGCGCTACCGGCGTTGCGCATGGCGCAGGCCGAGGCGGCGGCGGCGGTGCAGCGCCTCAGCCATGCCCGCGAGGCGCTCGAACAGGAATTGGCGCGCATCGTCGCCGCCCGCGCCGATGCCGAGCGTCGGGTCCAGCAGGTCCATGCCGATCTCGGCCGTGAGGCGGAGCACATCGCCGATTCGGAAGCCGCGCTTTCGCGGCTAGCCAATGAGCGGCGCGGCTTGGAACTCCGGATCGCCGCCGCCGAAGGAGCGCGGGCCGAAGCCGCCGCGCAGCTCGACGCCGCGGCGACGGCGCTCGCCGCCGCCGAAACCGGCTTGCAGCAGATGACCGAGGCTTGCGCCACCGGCGAGGCGCGCCGCGCCGCGCTCGACCGCCAGCGCCGCGACCTTGCCGAACGCCACAGCCGCTTGCAGGCACGCCTCGCCGACAGCGAGCGCGAGCGCGAGCCGCTGCTCGCGGCAATCGTCACGCCGGCGGCCTTGGCGGAAGCCGCCGCCGCGGTGTCCGATGCCACGGCGCGGCTCGAAGCCGACCGCGCCGGTGTCGCGGCCGCTGCCGAGACATCGCGGGCGGCCCAGGAGCGGGAAGCGGCCGCGATCGATCGGGCGCGCGAGGCCGAGGGGGTGCTCGCCCGGCTCAAGGCCGAAGCCGAAGCGCTTGCCCGAATGTTGGCCGGGCCGGAGACGCAAACCGCCGGCGGCCCGCCGGTGCTGTCATTGCTGCAGGTCCCGGAAGGCTTCGAGGCCGCCACCGCCGCCTTGTTCGACGGCGAGCTCGCCGCTCCGCTCTTCCCGGCGGATCGGCAAGCACCCACCGGAGGCAGTGGCTGGGTCGAACTGCCTCCGCTCGTCACGCCCGCCGCGCTGCCCGAGGGCGTCCACCCCTTTGCCGCGGAAATCGGCGCCCCGCCGGCTCTGGCGCGGCGGCTCGGTCAGGCAGGGTGGGTTGACAGCGAGGTAACGGGTTGGGAGTTGCAGCCCCGCCTGCTGCCGGGGCAAAGCCTGGTCGACCGCGACGGGCGGTTGTGGCGCTGGGACGGTTTCACGCGGCTGACACCGGCCTCACCCGCGACCACCGAGCAATTGCGCCAGCGCAATCGCCTCGCTGCCCTGATAGGTGAAATCGAACCGGCCTCGGCCGTCGCGCGTCAAGCAGCGGAATCAGCCGCTGGCGCGCGGATGGCGCGCGAGATGGCCGCGGCAGCCGAGCGCAACGCCGTCGCGACATTGCGCGCCTCGGAAGAATGTCTAGCCGCTGCCCGGGCGGCGGAGGCTGCGCTGACGCATCGCGGGCTGGCGGCCGAGACACGCCTCGCGGCGCTCGGCGATGCGATCGGCAAGCTCGGCGACGAGCTGCGCGAACTCGCCGCGCAGATCGTCGAAACCGAGCGCGCGCTGAACCTTCTGCCCGCTCCGGAGCTGGCGCGCACCGCGCTGGAGGGGTCGCGGGCCGAGGCAGCGGGGGCGCGCCGGCGCGAGGCGGAAGCGCGAGCGGTCCTCGACCGGCTGGCGCATGAGGATTCGATGCGGCAACAGCGGCTCGCCGCGATTGCCGCGGAGAGCGAGCTGTGGTGCAAGCGACGCGACGATGCCGTCGCGCAACACGCCATTCTCGACGAGCGCAAGAATGCGCTCGCCGTCGAAAGCGCTGAACTGGGCGCGCGCCCGGCGGCAATCGCCGCCGAGACCGACGCGCTTGCCGGCACTTCGGCGAAGGCGATGGAGCGGTTGCGCCATGCCGGCGATGCGCTGGCGATCGGCGAGACCCGGCTGCGCGAAGCCGCCGATGGTCTGCGCGCCGCCGAACAACAATTGGCTCAGGCGCGCGAGGGCCGCGCCCGGCTGGAGGCGCAGCGCGAGGCTGCCGAGGAAAGCCTGACACGCCTGCGCGAGGAAATCGGCGAGCGGCTGGATCGCCGACCCGAAGATCTCGACGGGATTGTCAGCAACGACAACAACGCGGCTGCGCCTGACAGCGGCGCGTTGGCCGCGCGGCTCGATCGCATGTTGCGCGAGCGCGAAGCCATCGGCCCCGTCAATTTGATCGCCGAGCGCGAGATGGCCGAGGTCGAGGCTCGGCTCGAAGGCCTGCAGCGCGAGCGGGCCGATCTGACCGAGGCGATCGCGCGTCTGCGGCAGGGGATCAGCACGCTGAACCAGGAAGGCCGCCGCCGGCTCGTCGCTGCCTTCGAGCAGCTGAACGGGCATTTCGCCGAGCTGTTTGTGCGATTGTTTGGCGGCGGCAAGGCGGAACTCGCCTGGGTCGGCGACGGCGATCCGCTCGACAGCGGGCTCGACATCCTGGCGAGCCCGCCGGGCAAGCGCCTGCAGCATTTGTCGTTGCTGTCGGGCGGCGAGCAAGCGCTGACGGCGATCGCCCTGATCTTCGCCGTGTTCTTGACCAACCCGGCGCCGATCTGCGTGCTCGACGAGGTCGATGCGCCGCTCGACGATGCCAATGTCGACCGGTTCTGCCGGCTCGTCGCGGAAACCGCCGACATGACCGGCACCCGCTTTCTGCTGGTCACCCATCACCGCATCACGATGGCGCGCATGGACCGCCTGTTCGGGGTGACGATGGCCGAGCGCGGCGTCTCGCAACTCGTGTCGGTCGATCTCGCCCGCGCGGCCGAGCTAAGGCAGACCGCGTAGGCCTCGTTCAGCCGCTTCTTATCTGATTGAAAACGCGACGAAAGATCGCCCCTGGCGAGGCCATGACCGCGGGTTGACACTGGGTGGGTGCCTTACTATGGTGCGCGCCGTTCCGGCCATGGCGGCCGGAACGAGCGGTATTGCGCTTCCCAAAATGAGCGAAAGCGGGCCGCCGGACCCCTTGTCACGGCTGGGCGAGCGGCTCGACAAGGCGCGGGCCAGGCGTGGCAGTGACCCGTCGGCATCGGCCCCTGACAACGCTGCCCTGCAGCAAGGTGTCGGGGTCGGTTTCCGCACCGGCATCGAATTCGTGGTTGCGGTGGTTGTCGCGACCGGGTTGGGTTGGGCGATCGACCGCTGGCTGGGGACGCGCCCGTGGGGAACCATCGTGCTATTCTTCCTCGGGGTCGGTGCCGGCATGCTGAGCGTCTATCGCGCGGTCGCCGGCATCAAGATGCCGGTCGGTTCTCGTCCGCTCGACAAGATCGGCGGCAGGGGCGCGAAGGACGAGTGGGACGACGACGAGGAATGACGTGGCGATAGAACTTCAACCTCTCGAGCAGTTCACGATCGAGCGCCTCATTCCCCTCCATATCGGCCGGCTCGACGTTTCCTTCACGAACTCGGCTCTGTTCATGACCATCTCGGTCGTGCTGATCACCGCCCTGATGGTGCTCGGCACGCGCAAGGCAGCGCTGGTGCCGGGCCGATGGCAATCGGTCGCCGAGATGATGTACGAGTTCGTCGCCGATATGGTCGACACCAATGCCGGACACGGCGCGCGCGATTTCTTCCCGTTCGTGTTCACGCTGTTCCTGTTCATCCTGTTCAGCAATCTGCTCGGTCTCGTCCCGTACAGCTTCACGGTGACCAGCCAGATCATCGTGACCTTCGCGCTCGCGGCGGTGGTGTTCATCGGCGTGACGCTCGTCGGCATCGTTCGGCACGGTTTTCATTTCCTGCGGCTGTTCGTGCCCGAGGGAGTGCCGGTCGTCCTGTTGTTCCTGCTCGTGCCGATCGAGCTGCTGTCCTATTTCATCCGCCCGTTCACGTTGTCGATCCGGCTCTTCGCCAACATGCTGGCCGGGCACACGATGCTGGCGATCTTCGGCGGGTTTGCCGCCAGCGTCGGGCTGTTCGCCTTTTTCCCGTTGGCGATCAACATCGCGCTGGTCGGCCTCGAGCTGCTGGTTGCGGCATTGCAGGCCTATGTGTTTGCCATCCTGACCTGCCTGTATTTGCGCGACGCGCTCCATTTGCATTAAGCCGCTCACTCTCCTCTCCGAAGAAGGAATCTGACGATGGATCTTGCCTCCGCCAAAATGATCGGCGCCGGTCTCGCCTGCATCGCGCTGGTCGGCGCCGGTGTCGGCATCGGCAATGTGTTTTCGGCCTTGATCAGCGCCGTGGCGCGCAACCCGGCATCGCAGGCACAGGTGCAGCCCTTCGCGTTTCTCGGCTTTGCGTTGGCCGAAGCGACCGGGCTGTTCGGCCTCGCCATCGCGTTCCTGATCTTGTTCGTGTTCTAGGATCCGACATCGAAGACCGCCGGCATGCCGCAACTCGACATCTCGACCTTCACGCCGCAGCTGGTATGGCTCGCCATCTGGTTCGTCGTGCTGTACCTGCTGATGGCCAAGCTCGCTTTGCCGCGCATCGCCAGGGCGATCGAGGCGCGGAGGCGGCGGCGCGAGGATGACCTCGCCCGCGCGGCGCAGCTGAAGGCGGAGGCGGACGAGGCAAGCACCGCGTATCAGAAGACCCTGGCGGAAGCGCGCGCCCAAGCGCAGGCGACGATCAAGGAGACCTCCGACCGGCTCGCGGCCGACGCGGCGAAACAGCAACGCGCCTTGGCGGCAACGCTGGCCGAGCAGATCGAAGCGGCGGAGCGCCGCATCGCCGCCACCAAGGAACAGGCGCTCGCCGAAGTGCGCAGCATCGCGGTCGATGTCGGCCGCAGCGTCGTCGAAAAGCTGACCGGTACTGTGCCCGATGCGGCGAAGATGGCGGCCGCGGTCGACAGTAGCCTATCCGGGCGGGCTCATTGATGCATCTCTTCGCCGATCCCGAATTCTGGGTACTGCTGGCCGTCGCGATCTTCGCCGTGATCGTCTGGAAGCCGGCGAGCCGCTACATGACCGGCACCCTTGACGAGCGGGCCACGCGCATCCGCGGCGAACTCGACGAGGCGCGCAAGCTGCGCGACGAAGCCGAGCAGCTGCTGACGGAATATCAGCGCAAGTTGCGCGAGGCCGCGTCCGAGGCACAGGCCATCGTCACGCATGCGCGCGAGGAGGCCGAACGGATCGCCGCGCAAGCGTCGCGCGATCTGCAGCAATCGCTCGAACGCCGCCAGCGGCTCGCCGAGGAGCGCATCGCCCAGGCCGAAAGCAAGGCGGTGGATGAGATCCGCGCCATCGCGGTCGATGTCGCGATCAACGCGGCCCGCGAGGTCATCGTCGCCGACCTCGACGAGCGGCGCGGTGCGGCATTGCTCGACACCGCGATCGCGTCATTGCCGCAGCGCCTGCGCTGACGAACGGCTGTTCCAGCCTCCAATGATGAGACTGGGGTCCGCTTAATTCGTCATCCCGGGCTTCGCCGGGACGACGATTTATTGTTTCCAACCCGAAACAGGCTGACCTTCGTTCTACGCTGCCATTCTCATTTCCTGCCGCGCGAGATCGGCGCACCGCTCGCCGATCATGATCGTCGCGGCATTGGTGTTGCCCGAGACGACGGTCGGCATCACCGACGCATCGGCGACCCGCAATCCCGTGACGCCGCGCACCCGCAGCTCGGGATCGACGACCGCCATCGCGTCGATCCCCATCCTGCAGGTGCTGGTCGGATGGAACACGGTGCCGCCGCGCCGCCGCGCGAAATCCAGCAATTCCTCGTCGCTCTGCACCGCGGCGCCCGGCAGGAATTCCGACTCGGTAAACTGCGCGAGCGCCGGCTGGGCGAGCAATTGCCGGCACAGTTTCAGCCCGGCGACGATCGTCCGCTGATCGGTTTCGGCGGTTAGGTAATTCGGATAGACCGCCGGCGCATCCGCCGGGTTGGCGCTCTTCAATGTGATCTGGCCGCGACTGTCCGGACGCAGCTGATAGGCGATCATCGAAAACCCGGACCATGGATGCAGCCCGTCTTGCGGACGGTCCGCGCTGAACGGCTGAACCGACAATTTGACATCGGGCGAGGCCAGCTCCGGCCGGGTGCGCGCGAACAGCGCCGCCGGCGAACTGCACATCGCCAGCGGCCCCTTTCGCAACAGATAATATTCCAGCCCGACCTTGAGCTTCTTGGCGTTGCTCTGCATCACGTCGTTGAGCGTGATCGGCACGCGGCATTTGAGTTTCAGCGGCGCCGAGTAGTGGTCCTGCAAGCCCTGTCCGACACCCGGCAGATGCTGCACGAGCGGGATGCCGAGCGCGGCCAGATGCTCCTGCGGGCCGATCCCGGACAGCATCAGCAGTTGCGGCGAGTTGACCGCGCCGCCGCACAGGATGATCTCGCGCGCGGCGCGCGCCACGTAGCGGCGGCCGTTGCGGTTGAAGGCGACGCCGATTGCGCGGCGGCCTTCAAACACAATCTTGTCGCTCAGCGCTTCGGTGACGACCTGCAGATTGCGGCGCTGCATCGCCGGCCGCAGATAGCCGACCGCGGTCGAGCAGCGGCGCCCGTTGCGCGTCGTCGTCTGGTGATAGCCGACGCCGTCCTGACGCGCGCCGTTGAAATCATTGTTGCGCGGATAGCCGAGCCCGAGCGCGGCGTCGATGAATGCTTCGCAGATCGGGTGGTGATCCGGCACGTCGGACACGCATAGCGGTCCATCGGTGCCGTGGAACTCGTCGCCGCCGCGCGTCTGGTGCTCGGCGCGCTTGAAATACGGCAGCACGTCCTCGAACGACCAGCCGGTATTGCCGAGCTGACGCCAATGATCGAAATCCTCGGCCTGGCCGCGGATGTAGACCATGCCGTTGATCGAGGACGAACCGCCGAGCACCTTGCCGCGCGGCCAGTAGACGCGGCGGTCGGCGGCGCCCGGATCGGGCTCGGTCTCGTAGCACCAGTTGACTGACGGGTCGGCGAAGGTCTTGCCGAAGCCGAGCGGAATATGAATCCAACGGTTGTGATCATCGCCGCCGGCTTCGAGCAGCAGCACGCGCGTCGCGGGATCTTCGCTGAGTCGCGCCGCGACGGCGCACCCCGCCGAGCCGGCGCCGATCACAATGAAATCGGCCTCGATCGCATGATCTTGCGTGGTCATTCGGCGCCCTCCCAATTGGCGCCGGATTTATGCCACGCTTTGCGAGGGGGTGCACCGTGGCGATGCTGCTTACCGCTGCCGCCGCTCCGCGACCGCGCCCGCGAGACGCAGCCGCAGAAACGCGGTGACCGCCGCTTCCTCGGCGCTCATGTGCTCGATGTTTTCTTTCAAGCAGGTTTCCGCTCTCGCCGCCAACGCCTTGAGCAATGTGCCGTCGACGTAGCCGTCGAGGATCGCCGGATGGATGTAGCAGCGTCGGCAAACCGCCGGCGTGTTGCCGAGATGCCGCGCGACTTTTTCGACGGCGCGGAGGATCGCCTTCTTGCGCCGGCTCTCGCTGTCGATATTGCGGAGCGCGCGCAGCGCCTCTGCCGCCAGTTGCGTGCCGGCCCAGGTGCGAAAATCTTTGGCGGTGATGTCTTCGCCGGTGATCTCGCGCAGATACGCGTTGACCTCCTCCGAGCCGACCGCGTGCCGGTTGCCATCAACGTCGAGATACTGGAACAGCTCATAGCCGGGGAGGTCGCGACAACCTTCGACGATGCGCGCAAGCCGGCGATCGTTGATGTCGCTCTCGTAGCGATTGCCGCTCTTGCCGCGGAAGCTGAGACGAACGCGATCGCCGTCGATGCGGACATGGCGGTCGCGCAGCGTGGTCAGTCCAAAGCTCTTATTTTTCCTGGCGTATTCATTGTTGCCGACGCGGAACAACGTCAGCTCCATCACGCGCACGACGGCGGCCAATACGCGCTCGCGCGGCAGCCCCGGCCGCTTCAGATCCTGCGTGACTCGGGCGCGAATCAGTGGCAGCACGCGCGCGAAAATCAGCAGCTTGCCGTACTTCGCCTCGTCGCGGACTTCGCGCCAACGCGCATGGTAGCGATATTGTTTGCGGCCGCGCTGGTCGCGCCCCGTCGCCTGCAAATGGCCACCCGGTTCGCGGCAGATCCACACATCGGTCCACGCCGGCGGAATCGCCAACGCGCGGATGCGTTTCAGCGTCGCGATGTCGCGTACCAACGAGTCGTCGGGAAAACGAAAATCGAATCCGTTGCGCGCGTTGTGTCGCGTGATGCCCGGCATCGAATCATGGACGTAGCGCAATTGCGCACGCGCCGCTGCGATTACCGGATCGAGTGCGGCTACGGGCGTTGCAACGATATCGATTTGCCGCCGTTTTATGCCGTCGGGTTTGCGTCGAAGTGTTGCTGCTTTCATACCCGATTCGACGAAATGCGTTCCACGCTTCTTGTCAACAGGTCAATTAACCTCCTGTTTCCAAAAATGGTTTTCAAACGCTGTTGCGGAACCAAATCAGCTCCGTGAGTGTCAGGCATCGTAATAGGGGAGGCGATATGCTCAGCCTTCGCTGTTTGCGATCAACCGGTTAGGAGACTCAGATGGCAATGACGACTGCACGCAAGACCACCGCTCGCAAAACCACCGCTCGCAAAACCGCCGCGAAGCCGGCGGCGCGCAAAACCGCCGCGAAGCCGGCGGCGCGCAAAACCGCGGCGAAGCCGGCGGCACGCAAAACCGCGGCGAAGCCGGCGGCGCGCAAAACCGCGGCGAAGCCAGCGGCGCGCAAAACCGCGAAGAAGATGACCGCGCGCAAAACCGCGGCGAAGCCGGCGGCGCGCAAAACCGCGGCGAAGACGACTGCTGCCAAGCCGGCCGCGCACGCTTGACGTAGCCGTCGCCATCGTAGCTCCGCCTGCTCCGTAGATTTGCGTCGCGCGCGGTCCCGCGCGCGACGCAAACTATCCGCCGGTCGATGGACCACCGTGCGGTCGAGGAGGCGGAGATGCAATTCGGCTTCAACCTGCCAAACACCGGGGCGCTTGCTGCGCCCGATGTTGTTGTGCGCATCACCCGCGAGGGCGAGGCGCTCGGTTATGATTACCTGACGGTCACCGATCATGTCGTGCTGCCTGACATGGCGGAGCCGGGCTATCCCTATTCCGAGAGCGGCGCGTTTTATTCGCGCGACAGCGCGCATCGCCACGAGATGCTGACGCTGGCCTCGTATCTGGCGGCGATCACGTCGAAGCTGCGCATTGTGCTCGCCGTGCTGGTCGTGCCGCACCGCCCGGCGGTGCTTGCCGCCAAGATGCTCGCGACGATCGATGTGCTGTCGGGCGGCCGCTTGACCGTCGGCATCGGCGCCGGCTGGCTCAAGACCGAATTCGACGCGGTCGTGACGACGCCCTTCGCCGAACGCGGCGCGGTGACCGACGAATACGTCGCCGCCTTCCGTACATTGTGGACCGCGGACAAGCCGAAGATCGACGGACGCTATGTTCACTATGACGGGCTCGTATTGGCGCCGAAGCCGGTGCAGCGGCCGCACCCGCCAATCTGGGTCGGCGGCGAGAGCGGCCCGTCATTGCGCCGCGCCGCGCGGCTTGGCGACGCCTGGTACCCGATCGGCAGCAATAACGCGCATCTGCTCGACACCTTGCCGCGCTACCAGGCCGGGGTCGCGCGGCTGCGCCAATTGACCGAAGCGGCAGGTCGCGATCCGAACGCCGTCGCGCTGACCTACCGCGTCAAGCGCTACGGCGACGCGGTGCCGCCGACCGCATCGGACGACAACCGCCGGCTGTTTTCCGGCAGCGACGCCGATCTCGTCGCCGACATTCGTGCATTGCGCGATCTCGGCGTCACCGCGATCGATTTTGATTTCGATCGGGCCGAAGCCGAGGACGTCATCGCCGAGATGCGTTCCTTCCGCGAGCGCGTGCTGGCGAAAGTCTAGGAGTGGGCGTCCAGGTCCGTCGCGCGGCTGCTTTTCCGCTAGCCGCGCTCATCCTGACGACGCTTGGCGCCGTCGCGTGTGCCGCCTCGACTGCCGCACCAGCGCCGATTGCCGATTTCACCGCCGCGGTCCCCGATATGCCAGGGAAGATCTGGCTGGACCTGCTGCGGCAGCTCTTCCCCGACATCGCCGCCACGTCGACGTTCGGCACCGCCGCAACTGCTGCGCAGATGACACCGTTGCGCTCAATCGGCTCCGCCGACGATGACTGGGTCCAGTGCGGCGACCATATCGAATTCCGGAAGCTCGACGCCAGGCCGGTGCAGCTCGCCGGGCAGCGCCATCTGATTGTGACTTTAGCGATCCCGGATGATTGCGCCGGGCCGCTCGCGCTTTTCGACGAAACCGGCAAGCTCGTCGATGCGGTCAATGTCAAAGGCGATCAGCACGTGTCCTTCGGCGCGGATTATGTCCGCAAGCTCGGGGCCGGCGGCGCGCTCGTCATCGCCTCGAATTGGCACGACAATACCAGC
>Ga0210400_10002089_pt1 | contig 19022 bp, 12 predicted proteins | sample IncBWH26MmetaG_FD_155456 | JGI IMG/M metagenome (GOLD analysis project Ga0210400, IMG submission 155456) | Forest soil microbial communities from Barre Woods Harvard Forest LTER site, Petersham, Massachusetts, United States - Inc-BW-H-26-M | ecosystem: Environmental > Terrestrial > Soil >...
CGAGCAGGCTCTCGGTGTAGCCGTTCTCGGCCTCGAGATATGCCCGGATATCCGCGTCGAGCAGCGATGGATCGCGCAGCACTTCCTGCCAGTCGGCGTCCTTCAGCCAGGCATAATCGTCGACCACAGTGATGGCGTGGGTGGTGAAGGAATGCGGACGGCGCGGCGCGCATGGCGCCTGCCGCGAACTCTTTGAATCTGTCGGTTGTGTCACCCGGTCCTCGTTGATTCCTGCGGAAGTATCCAGCATTCATATCGGGTCTGACCGCAGGATTGCCAGACCGCCGTGCGCGCCAAAGCGATATGCCGATCTCATCCTGCGGAGCGGCCTGTTGGCCGCGTCTCGAAGGATGAGACATCCGTGAGTGCCTCATGGTTCGAGACGGCGCCAGAGCGCCTCCTCACCATGAGGGAAGCGCCGAATTAAGCCGAAATAGCCGCTATTAGATAGGCGTGCGCACTGCTTGTTGATCACGGGGTGTTTGGTTAGGCTTTCCGTCCTGCCCGAGACAAGGACCTTATGCTCTTCAACTCCTACCCCTTCATTTTCCTGTTTCTGCCCATTGCCCTGTCAGGCTATTTCGCGCTGGGCCGGTTCAGCAATCTGGCGCCGGTGATATGGCTGGCGCTGGCGTCGCTGGGCTTTTACGCGGTGAGCAACTGGCAGTTTGTCGCGCTGCTGCTGGCGTCGATCGCGTTCAACTATCTCGTCGGCCGGTTGCTGATCACGTACCGCCCGCGCAGCGGCGTGCGATTTGCGGTTCTGACGGCCGGCGTCGCCGGCGACCTCCTGGTTCTCTGCTATTTCAAATATGCCGGCTTTCTGGCCGCCAACCTCAATGCGATGTTCTCGACCGGCCTGAGCGTCAGCGTCCTGCTTCCGGTCGGAATTTCGTTCTACACTTTCACCCAGATTGCCTTTCTGGTCGACGCTTACAGGGGAAAGGTTGCGCACTACGCGCTGCCGCCTTACGCCCTGTTCGTCACTTATTTCCCGCATTTGATCGCGGGGCCAATTCTTCACCACAAGGACATGATCCCGCAGTTTGAAGCTGCGGAATCGAAATCGCTGAACCCGCATCTGATCCTGTGCGGGTTGATGATCTTCGCGATCGGCCTGTTCAAGAAGACCGGCCTCGCCGACGGCATCCAGCCCCTGGTTTTGCTCGCATTCGGTTCCGAGGCATCGCCGTCATTCGATCAGGCCTGGATCGGCGCGCTGGCCTATACGTTCCAGCTTTATTTCGACTTCTCGGGCTATTCCGACATGGCGATCGGAATTTCCCTGATGTTCGGAATCTTCCTGCCGCTCAATTTCAATTCGCCCTACAGGGCCTCCAGCATCATCGACTTCTGGCGGCGCTGGCACATGACGCTGTCGCAGTTCCTGCGCGATTATCTCTATATACCCCTCGGCGGCAACCGGCATGGGCGCCTGCTGCGTTATGTGAACCTGATGATCACGATGGTGCTGGGCGGCCTGTGGCATGGCGCGGCCTGGACCTTCGTGGCATGGGGTGCGCTGCACGGCGCGTATCTCTGCATCAATCACGCATGGAACCGTTTCGGTCCCGCCGTGGCGCCCCGCTTCGCGCGGGCGGCTGACATCGCCGCGTGGGTTCTGACCTTCCTGGCGGTTGTGATCGCCTGGGTGTTGTTCCGCGCCGACAGCATGGCGTCGGCGCTCTCGGTGTTGTCGAAAATGGCCGATCCGACGCAGATTATATTCGGCCGCGGCGAAATGGCGAACACAATGTTCGTCATGGTTTATGCGGCGCTGGCGTGGTTCGCGCCGAATACCCAGGAGATCATGGGTTACGATCACACCAAAAGAACCGTTGGCGAAACTCTCGGCGCGTGGTCGCGGCGGCCGGCGTTTCTCTACGCATCCGCGGTGGTGCTGGCGTTCGGGATTCTCGGAATCCAGCAGCACAGCGAATTTATCTATTTCAGGTTTTGATGCATGATCCGGAAAAGTGGATACCGGTTTTCCTCGGGACAAACGCGAAGCGTTTGCCCGGAGATCATGCTCTAACAAATGAGCAAGCCAGCCAAAGATCTGTTGCGGTTTTTGGGCGCGAGCGGGCTCGTCATGCTGTTGGCGGTCGCGCTCACTTTCGTAGTCGATCCGCTGCAGATTTTCCGGCCGGCGCGTCTGTTTGCGGCGATGTATTCGCAGGACAGCCGCATGCAGGATGCCGGACTGATCCGCAGCCAGGATTTCGACACGGTATTCATGGGCACGTCGCTGGCAATTCATTTCCGGCAGAGCGATATCGATCGGGTTCTCGGTGTCCGCTCGCTGAAACTGTCCTTGAACGGCTCAACCTCGGTCGAGCAGAATTTCGTGCTCGCCGCGGCGCTGGAGCGTCATCCCAGGCGGGTGCTATGGGAAATGGACGACTGGATCTTTCGCAACGGGCCGGACATCGATTCCAATGTCTATCTTCCGGCCGATCTCTATCGCCGGAATGCCAGGGGATTGGCGTCCTATTTGTTCAGTGGGTCGATGGCGCGCGAGTCGGCCTGGATCCTGGCGCGATCGATACCGCTGATCGAAAAGCCGGTCGCATGGCTGACCACCGGCGTGCTGTTCAAATTCCCGATTGCCCGCGTCGATGACATCAACGTGCTTCGCCCCGGCTTCGACGTGGCGCAGGCCTATAACGCGAAAAAGGCAATGGCCGCTTTCAGGCACATCACGGATCCCGTTCGCAGCGCCTATCTGGCCGATGGCGCCGACTATCACATGCAGGTCGGCAATTTCGAACGCGATATGGCCGACCTGATCGCGGCAAATCCGGATGTGACGTTCACGATTTATTATCCGTCCTATTCGATCCTGCAATGGGTCGCGATGCGGGATGCGTCACCCCGGGCATTCGAGCAGGTCTACAATTTCACCGCCTATGTCAGCCGGCGGCTGACGTCCTTTCCAAACGTGCGCCTTTACGATTTTCGCGAGGCGAAGGACGTCACGCACGATCTGAATAATTATGCTGACGTGATCCACCATTCGCCTGCGATCGATCTCAAGGTGCTGTCGTGGCTGGCGGAGGGAAAATATCTCGTCGACCGCGGCGCGCCCACCGCATCGCTCGACCGGCTCAAGGCGCAGGTGGAGGCTTATCGGGTCGAGGAGCCCTAATTGCGCAGCTCATCCCGAGGAGCGGCAGCTTTGGCGCGTCTCGAAGGATGAGCTGCGAGATCGGGGGGCTTTCATGGTTCGAGACGGCGCTTCGCGCCTCCTCACCATGAGGTCCAGCGGAGGAGTTGACTAATCTCCGTCACGGCCGGGTTTGTCCCGGCCATCCACGTCTTGTTTGACTTAAATGCAGAAAGACGTGGATGCCCGGGACAAGCCCGGGCATGACGAGCGTCTATTGCGCTGCTTCCTGAGACTAACCGTTCCGCAGCCGCGTACTCGCGTTGGCTCCGAACATCGGGATACGGTTGACGGCGAGCACCACCGCGAAAGTGATGATCAGCATCGCGATGCCGAGCACCGAGATGGCGGCGAGATCGCCGCTTTCGTTGAGATCGTAGATCAATACGCTGATGACCTTGGTTTGCGAGGTGAACAGCACGATTGCCGCCGAAAGCTCCCGCATCACGCCGATGAAGATGAAACACCAGGTCGCGATCACGCCGGTGCGCAGCAAGGGCGCGGTGATCCGGAGCAGCGATTGCAGCCGGGTTGCGCCGAGAATGCGGCTGGCGTCCTCGAGTTCGGGATGGATGGTGGCGAACGCGGCCTGCAATTGCTGATAGGCCGACGGCAGGTTGATGGTCAGGAACGCGATCAGCAGGATCCACAGCGTCCCATAAAGTACAAACGGCTGCCGCGTGTAGCTGAGGAACAGTCCCACACCGAGCACAATCCCGGGCACGGCAACCGGGGCGGTGGCGAGAAAGCCGAGAATGCGTGCGCCCGCGATCACCCGGCGAGTCGTGACATAGGCGATGACCAGCGCCAGAACGGTCCCGATGGTCGCGGTCGCGGTGCCGAGAATGACCGTGTTCTTGAGCGCGAGCTGGGTCGACGACAGCTCGGTGAACACGAACACGATGTTGTGCAGCGTGAAGGTCGACGGCGTCACCAGCGTGGTCGCGTTCGGCGAAAACGCCGCGTTGAACAGCGCGAAATACGGCAGGAACACCGGATTGAGCAGCACCAACAGGCAGAACGCCAGCGCGGCCCATCGCCACTTCTTCATTTCAACGCGGCGCGGTGCGCCATATTTGCCGCCGACCACCGAGTAACCGCGGCGGCCGAGAATGAATTTCTGCGCCTGCAATAGCGCGATGGTCAGGAGCAGCAGCGGCACCGCGGCGGCGGCGGCGAGTTCGAGTTTTGGCGGATACTGGAACAGGCTCCAGATTTTCGTGGTCATGGTGTGAAAGCCGGCCGGCAGCGCCAGGATCGCCGGCGAGCCGAACAGGGTCATGGCCTGCAGAAACGCGATGAGGGCGCCGGCGACCAGCGCCGGCAGCGCCAGCGGGATCGTGACGCGCCGCGCCGTGGTCCAGGCCTTGCCGCCGAGGATGGCGGAGGCATCCTCGAGCTCGCCCGGCATGTTATCGAGCGAATTGGCGACCAGCACGAACACGAAGGGGAAGGTGTAGCAGGAGATCACGAAAATGATTCCGGTCATCGTGTAGATATCGAACAGATGCTCGTCGGCTTCCGCGCCGGTCATGAAGCGAAACAGCTGGTTGAGCAATCCGCTGTTGGGCGCGGCCAGCAATTCCCAGGCGACGGCGCCGAGAAACGGCGGCGTCACGAACGAGGCTGTGACCAGCGCTCGGATGAATTGCCGACCGGGCATATCGGTGCGAGATACCAGCCATCCCATCGGGGCTGCGACAGCACAGCAGATGATGGCGGATGAGACGGCAATGATCGCGGTGGTCGCCAGCGGATCGAGGAAATCCGGGTCGGTGAACAGCGTGACGAAATTCTGCAAGGTCAGATGATTGGCCTTGTCGGTGACGCTGTAGATCGCGAGCCACGACAGCGGCAACACAATCAGCACGACCAGGCATAGCGCGAACAGCCATAGCACCGGCTTGGTCCAGTCGATTTTTGCCTTGGGAGCGTCGATGCTGGTTGTGGTGGTCATGTTACCTGCCGATCAGAACTCTCTCCTCATCCTGAGGAGCGGCGAAGCCGCGTCTCGAAGGATGAAGCACATTGTCGTCTCATGGTTCGAGACGGCGCTGACGCGCCTCCTCACCATGAGGAAATCTTCACACCCGAAACAGCCGCGCATAGCGCGTCTTGATTTCTTCCGTCATCTTCTCGACCCCGGCGGGGTCTTCCTTCATCAGTTTGGTGTCGGTCAGCTTGCGGCGCCCGGGCTTGGTCTGCACCTGCGGATGAACCGAATATTGCGCGGTGAAGTCGGTCAGGAACTGCTGGGTCTCGCGCGTATGCAGCCAGGCCTGGAACAGTCGCGCGGCATTTGGGTGCGGGGCATTGACGAATATGCCGGCGGGACCCGAGATGGTCGGCGTGCCCTCGCTCGGATACACCGGCTCGACCGGCTGGCCGGCTTCCTTCAGCAGCACGATATTGTATTCATTGCCGTCGGCCATGACGGCGCGCTCACCCAGCGCCAGTTTCTTCGGCGGATCGGTCGAAGACTGCACCTGCATGACGCGCTGCTTCGACAGCTTCTCGAAATAATCCCATCCGAGTTCGCGAACCAGCTGGAAGGTCGTGGACATGATGGTGCCGCTATAGGCGGGATGGCCCTTGACCATCTTGCCGGCCCATTTCGCGCCTAGCAGATCCGCATAGCTGGTGGGGGCATCGGCGGATTTGACGAGGGTGGTGTTGTAGGCGATCGACGACAGCCATATCCGCGTGGTCGCAAACATGCCGTCGGGATCGCGATATTGTTCCGGAAAATGCCGGGCGATATCTTCCGAGACGAATGGCGCCAGCCAGCCGTTACGTTTCCAGGGGATGAAGTGCGAGGCATCGGCGCTGCTGACCACGTCGGCGGCGCGGATGTTGGCGGCAAATTCCTGATCGATCCGCTGAAACAGCCGTTCGGAGCCCGCGCGTTCGATCTGCACCTGCATGCCGGGATACTGCGCCTCGAAGGCTTTGCCGAGTTTCTCGCCGACGGGTAAGTCCATCGCGGAATACAGCACCACCTTCGCTTCTTTTTTCGCCGCTTCGATCAGTTGCGGCGTGATCGCTTCAGGCGGCGGCGCCACGGCGCGGGCCGGAGAGGCGAACGCGGTGCCAAGCGCAAATGCGCTCGCACCTTGCAGAATATCGCGTCGGGAAAGCTTGGATTTTCTCATGGCGCCAACCTGTTCGCTCTCAATCTTATCGGCTGAGCGCGCGGCAACGTTCCGCCGGCAGCGTGAGCCAGACTTCATTGCCCCTGGGAATGGCGGTTTCCGTCGATGTAACGATGCGTAGTACCGATCCGTCGGATGTTTCGACCATGTAGTCGCGGTTGGCGCCCAGAAACACCTGGCGGGTCACGGTGGCCTTCACGGCATTCTCAGGCGGCGGGGCTTTGGTTGAAAGCTGGATATCGTGCGGGCGGATGGCGACAACAGCGTTCTGGCCGGCCTGAAGTTTCGCGCCCACCACCTGCAGGCTCGCGCCGGAAAACGCGATATGGTTTTCGTCGCGGGCGATGCCCTTGATGACGTTGCTGGAACCTATGAAGCGCGCGACGAATTCGGATTGCGGCCGCTCGTAGATATCCTCGGGGGTGCCGAGCTGATCTATCTTGCCGGCATTCATCACTGCGATCAGGTCGGCGGTGGTCATCGCTTCGGACTGGTCATGGGTGACGTACACCGTCGTGTAGCGGTATTCGTCGTGCAGCCGGCGGATTTCAAAGCGCATCTCCTCGCGCAGATTGGCGTCGAGGTTGGAGAGCGGCTCGTCCAGCAGCAGGGTTTCCGGTTCGACCACCAGCGCCCGCGCCAGCGCCACGCGCTGCTGCTGTCCGCCCGACAATTCGCCGGGATAGCGTTGCGCCAGGATTTCGAGCTTAGTGGTTTCGAGAATGGCCTTGAGTTTTTTCGCGATGGTGTCGCGATCGAATTTCCGCAATCGCAACCCGTAAGTGATGTTTTCCGCGACCGTCATATGCGGCCAGAGTGCGTAGCTCTGGAAGATCATCGACATCTTGCGCTGCTCGGGCGGCAAGGTGCGCGCGGCCGAGGACACCAGCCGGTCGCCGACATGGATCTCGCCGTCGGTCGGCTCGAGGAATCCGGCGATCAGCCGCAGCGTCGTGGTCTTGCCACAGCCCGAGGGGCCTAACAGGCAAATGAGCTGGCCATGATCGATTCGCAGGGAGACGTTATCTACGACTGCCAGCGATCCAAATCGCTTGGTCAGGTCACGCAATTCAACGGACGCCAATCACATCACTCCCTGTATTCTTTGCGCGTATTCCACTTTTGCGGGATACGTGGGTGCCGTCGGCGCCTCTTATTTATCGCTGGATCAATATAAGCACGAATGCAGGGGATCCGGGAAGGCTTGAACTCCCCTCAGGCATTCACGGTTTCGCCGAGCCAGTTGATGGCGGCTTCCGTGCCGCCCTTGCCGTGCGGGATATTGAGCGCCTGGAGGCCGACTTCGATCACGCCCAGGGTTCCCAGAATCATCGGGGCGTTGATATGGCCCATATGGGCGATCCGGAAGGCCTGGCCTTGCAGTTCGCCGATTCCGGTGCCGAGCACCACGCCGCATTTTTCCTTGCAGTACCGCTGCAGCGCAGCCGGATCGTGACCGTTCGACATCGTCACCGTCGTGACGGTATCAGACCGCTCGGCGGGTTCGGCGATATTGAAGCCGAGCACCTGGCCCTCGGCCCAGACCGAGACCGCCCGCCGCACGGCTTCCGCCAGCAGGCGATGGCGCAGGAACGCGTTCTCGAGTTTTTCCTCGAACAGCATGTCGATCGCCTGGCGCAGCGCGAACAGCAGATGCACCGGCGCGGTGCCGGCATATTTTCGGTAATGCTCGCTGCCTTCGCGCTCGGTCCAGTCCCAGTAGGGTGTTCGCATCCCGGCTTTCTTGTGCACCTCGCGGGCGCGATCATTGACGGCGACGAAGCCGAGGCCGGGCGGCGTCATCAGACCCTTCTGCGATCCGGACATCGCGACATCGACGCCCCATGCGTCCATCTGGAACGGCATGCAGCCCAGCGAGGCGACCGTATCGACGATGAACAGCGCCGGATGGCCCGCGGCCTTGATCGCCTTGCCGATGGCCTCGATATCGTTGACGGCGCCCGATGCGGTGTCGACCTGCACCACCAGGATCGCCTTGATGGTGTGTTCCTTGTCCTGCCGCAGCCGGGCTTCGACCTCGGCCGGGCGTACCGCGCGGCGCCAGTCGCCCTTCAGCACTTCGACATCGGCGCCCATCGCGGTCGCGGCGTTGCCCCAGCCGACCGCGAACCGGCCGCTTTCCAGCACTAGGATCTTGTCGCCGCGTGACAGCACATTGCTGAGGACGGACTCCCAGGCGCCGTGGCCGTTGGCGATATGGATGTGGGATTGGCCCCTGGTGGCGAACAGCCGGGAGAGATCACGCAGAAGACTGTCCGTCAGTTCCAGCATCTGATCGGAATAGATGTCGAGTGCCGGGCGATGCATCGCGCGCAGCACTTCATCCGGCATGTTGGTAGGGCCGGGGATCGCCAGAAATTCCCGGCCGGCGCGAACTGCCATTTTTCTTATTCCTTTTGGGTGAGTTCGAGGGAAGGGGCGAGGGGACGGGATAGCGGAAATTTCAGGCCAGACGAACATGATATGGGATCAATGACGTCATTGCGAGCGCCAGCGAAGCAATCCAGAACTACAAAAAGTCGTTATGCGGCAAGCTATTTTCGCAGCGCCCCGGCAACCGCCTGCCAGATTTGATCCTTGAGTTCGGTCGCGGGCGGGCTGGGGATGATGGTGGCCGGATTTGCTCGCTTCTGGCAGTTCTCGACCAGACGCAGGATCCAGACCTCGCCGTCGGTATAATAAAGGTCGCCGCCGCCATTGCGCCCGGCCACCGTAGGTCCAATGCCCGTCACCTGATATTTCGCATCCACCATGCCGGCGGCTTCGAGGTCGGCGGCGAGGTTTGCCCGTTCGGCGTCGATATCCGCCGCGATATGATGGGTGATGGCGCCGGTATAGTGGCTGATGCCGACGCCGCGGTCGAAGGTGGCGTCGCCGAGCCAGACCGGCCGCTTTTCCTCGCCCTTTTCGAGCACCTTCCAGAAACGCACGTGGTGACGGCGATCGGCGCTCCGGCCATCGGGCTTTTCGAACGCGAGGTCCTCGCGCCGGCCGAGATAATAGAGAGGGCTGACGGGCGCGTCGTGATAGGGCCGGTCCAGCACCACGCTGCCGGCGATCTCGATCGAGGAGCGCAGCGTGATGCGATCGGCCGGATACCAGCCCGCGGCCTGCATCGCGCACAGCACATCCTTGTCGTTGCCGACCAGGCCGACATTGATCGGATCGCCGGGAATGCCCTGCGCCGTCAGCGTCACCATCGGCAGTGCCGCGAGGCCCTTCTGGTGCTCGTGGTGAGTCCAGAACGCCGGCAGCGCCAGATAGGCCAGCAGGGTATAGAGCACGACCACCAGCAGCGAGCCCAGCAGGACGCGATCCAGCCGCGAATGATCGCGGCGTGGGGCAGCTCGCACATCGTGCTGAAGCTCAGTCACCGCGTCTTGCTCTCCTCAATCCATGTGCGCAGGTTAACGCATTTTCCGGTGCGATGGCTTCATCCTTCGAGACGGCGCTAACGCGCCTCCTCAGGATGAGGTCCGGGGGCTATCATAATCCGACTCCCTCATGGGGAGGAGCGCGGCAACGCCGCGCGTCTCGAACCATCACCACGCAGCCACGGACAAGCTTCTATCGCTTGGTCTCGCGGCAGCCGGCGGCTTCGGCCTCTTCGGCCGAACAGAACCACCGCGTGCCCTTGCTGATTTTCATCTCGATCTTGGCGTACCAGCGGCTGGTGGGCTGGTGATAGATGCATTCGCCTGACCGGTTGACGTTGCCCTTGATGGTGCAGTCGGGCGAAGGCGCGACCGACCCCGAGGCCGACGCCAGCAGGATGGTGCTGGCGTTGTCGGGCGCCTTGGCGGATCCGAGGATGGTGGTCTTCTTGTTGCGGACCCGCCAGTCCCACGGCGCGATGAACGCGCCCTGCCACATGCCGGCCTTGGCGTCGCGCGCGGCCTTCTCGACGGCATCGTAATCATGCGAGAAGCGGACATAGGACAGCGCCCATCCGCTCTTGACCATCCATTTCTGGATGTCCTCGCCGTCGACCTCGCAGCGCGCGATCTGCCGGCCGCGGCGGTCGGTCTGGACGACATGGCAGGTCCAGCTCTTGCCGCCGACATGCTTGATGAGTTCGTCGCGCGCGGCGACACCGCAGGTCCAGCGCTCGCCACTGGTGTTGAGGCAGAGCTGGTCCACCGACGGCGCGTCGATGCCGCCGAGGCGGATGCGGCTGTTGCCGATGGTGATCTGGTCGCCCTCGCGGATTTTGGGAACGCCGGTGATGTCGGCCGCATCGGCGATGGCCGGCAGCAGCAGCAATGGAAGTGCCAGCAGAAATTTCATGAACATGGAAAAAGGCCGCATTCGCAATGATAGCACAATCGCGCCGGATTGTGGGGCGGATCGGGCCGCCACGCCAGCGCCGCGCGGGAAATGGCTTTCAACTTAGCGCGATAGGCGAGGCAACTACGCCAGATATCGCAGCGACTTTGCACCCTGCAGCTTACGTGAATATTACAGGCGTTACGCTCCCCGCGTGATCGCCCGGCGCGCCAGCGCCAGGCCCATCAGCACGAACGCCGAGGTGACCTCGGGACCGCCGACTAAAATGCGCGTCGGGGTCTTCATCTTGTTCCACTCATAGGCCTTGAACGGCCCGCGCCGGCCGCCTTCGCCGAAATGGCTGACGATGCAATGCAGGGCCGGGGTGAAGCTCGCAATATCGGCCCCGAGATGGCCGAGCGCCATCAGCGCCAGCGCCGCGTCGAACACGTTCATCTCGCGCGCGATCAGCTCGTCCTCGACATAGGCCAGCACGTTGGTCCGTATCGCTTCGAACGCGCCGTCGGGATCGATCGCCTGCCGCGCCGCCGCCGGGAGCGCCATGAAGGCCGCGTAGCAGCGGCCGAAATAGGCGCAGTAGAGCTCCGGCAGGTAATAGATATGCGAGCGCGGATCGGCGAACGCGCCGCTTTGGGCGAGGCGCCGCTGGAAGCCGATGATGCCCTGCACGGTCGCCAGCCGCGACGGCGTTTCGAGCACCTTCCAGCGGGCCAGATTGCGGAAACTGACCTCGAGGATATCGAGATTGAGCGTCGGATCGAGATCGTTGCCGAACGGCCGCTCGCCGTCGAAATTGTCGATCCAGGTCACGATGCCGCCTTCGTAATCGATGCTGTCGTTGAGCGGCACCGTCACCTTGGGCTCGTTGGCGCCGCCGCCGACCTGGTACCCCGCATAGAAATCCAGCAGCGGCTGGTCGAGGATCGGATCGTCGGACCCGGCCTGGGTCGCCGCCGAGAACGCGCAGGCCGTGGTGTCGCAATCCGGCACGTAGATGCCGAAGCCGAGATCCTGCTTGACGTGCGAGAAGAACCGCGAAAAGCGCGGATGCGGCAGCGGCGCCAGCGCGGTGATCACGCTGACGATGCGGCCGTCCTGCGCGCGCACCTCCTCCCGGCTGGTGGTGAGGCAGAACGCGACCATCGCCTTCACCGCGCGGCGCGCCGCGGCGGCCTCGTCCGGCGACGCCAGTCCGGTCTCGATAAAGCTCAGCAGCGCCTCGGTGAAGAACGCGTCGTAATAGGCCGAGCGGTGACGGATCTGCATCGGCTGCCACATCGGCTCGGCGATCCCGGTCCAGGGCGGATTGATCAGGGCGCGGGCCGGCGAGCGGGCGATGAAGATCCGGGCCAGGTTGAATAGTAACGTCGAGTTCTTGTAGCCGCGGGCATGGAGGCCGGTCAGCGCCATCAGGAATTCGCGGCCCTTCACGTCGGGGTCGCCGATCAGGTTGAAGGCGGCATAGGTCGGGATGAAGCCGTTACGGCCGTACGAAGCCAGCAGGTGCGCGCCGCAGCGGCGGATCACCCGTTCGATCTCGCGCAGGCCCGGCGCCTGCACCGGCTTCGGCGCGGGCTTCGGGTCGGGATGCCGGATCTCGATCGTATCCAGAAGATCCGCCACCGGCGCGCCGATCGCGGCCCAGTCCGGCGCCGCGTCGTCGCGCGCCCGGATCAGGGCCTCGCGCAGGCCATACAGCCGCGGCGCCTCGCACAATTCGGCGAGGCCGGTCCGCCGCAGCATCGGGCGCAGCGCCGGATTGCCGAGCGCGGTCTTGTAGAATTTGGCGAGGTGCGGATCGCCGCCGGCGCCGTTGAGCAGCAGGGGATCGCAGACGTCATAGAGCGACGGGCCGTGCTTGCGGGCCGTCAGCGCGCGATAAGCGGCTCCCGCGAATTCCCCCAAAGCCATTAGATTTCTTTCGGAATTTTGGTCCGTGCGGTCTTGTCGCACGCCTCCCCAAGCCGCGCCGTATCCGTTCGCCACAGCGGGCGCCCGTCTCCCCTGAACCTGCAAGTGCTTGAAAACTATCCGAAAGAGCGGGAAATACCAAGGGAACCCTGAGGGAACCGCAACGAAATCCAGGGAAACCCTAAGGAAATCCAAACAAACCCAAGAATATGCCTATGTGTGACCGACATCACGGTTCCGGACCGGTGCCGGGGCGTTAGCCAATTTGTTAACCAGGGCCGGTCCAACAGGCGCATGACAGACCCCACCTCGGCAAAGGTGGTTGCCCGGCAGGCCCCCACAGGTTAAGGGTTGGTTTGTTGCGGTGCCGCAAATTGAGCACAATTCGACAAGATCTGCCGCCGCAACCGCTAGAACCTGGAAGGCCCTCGGCGCGACTAATCTTCGCGCGTGACACGCCGACCAGGGAAACGTGACCAAGGATTGAGTACCGCGATGAGTTTGAGTGAGCTTCGCATCTCCCGCCGTTCGGTCGCCATGGCCGCCGTCCTGGCCGGCATGGTGTCGCTGGCGATCGGCGCCCATGCGGCGCTGAACATGCGCGCGCTCGATTCCGCCAGGACCATCGCGGCGCAACAGCCCGGCGAGGCCGTCGGCAAGAGACCTTCGCGGATCGCGCTGGTGATCGGCAACGGCCACTATCCCGACGCCAATACGCCGCTGGCCCAGCCGATCAACGACGCCCGCGCGCTGACCGCCTCGCTGCGCCGCGACGGCTTCGACGTCGATGTGGTGGAGGACGCCACAAGGGACGACATGAGCCGCGCGATCGGCCGTCTCAAATCCAGGATCAGGCCGGATTCGGTGGTGATGCTGTTTTTCGGCGGCTACGGCGTTCAGGTCGGCCGCGAGAGCTACATGATCCCGGTCGATGCCGCGATCTGGACCGAATCCGACGTGCGCCGCGACGCGCTCAGCATCGAATCCGTGCTCGATGTGATGAAGGAGCAGGGCGCCTGCGCCAAGCTCGTGGTCATCGATGCTAGCAGGCGCAACCCCTATGAGCGCCGCTTCCGCACCTTCTCGCACGGCCTCGCCCCGATCACTGCGCCGGACAACGCGCTGATCCTGACCTCGGCGACGCCGGGCCAGGTCGCGGACGATTCCGCAGGCCAGCATTCGGTGCTGATGTCGGAGCTTTTGAACAATCTCGACAGCCTCGGCGCCGGTGACCCGAATCCGGCCGAAACCAGCAAGGCGGTCGCCGCCGAAGCCGTCTTCAACAAGACCCGCGTCGCCATCTCCCGCGCCTCCGAAGGCGCCCAGGTGCCCTCGGTCTCGTCCTCCCTGCTCGAAGACGTCCGCTTCGGCGTGAACGACGGCGCGGGCGGGTAAGCCGCATTCCATAAATTGGTTTGATCTCTCTCAGCTCGCGCGTTTCACCTCTCCCATCGGGAGAGGTCGGCGCGCAGCGCCGGGTGAGGGTTACGGCCCATCGATAGACCGTAACCCCTCACCCGAATTTCTCGCTGCGCTCAAAATTCGACCTCTCCCGATGGGAGAGGTGACCCGAACTCGCGGCTTAGGTCCCAGTGAAATGAGAAGCTAATTCCCCTCGCTGACCGTCACCGGCCGCACCGGATCGCCTTCGCGCAATAGCGCGCCCGCGCGCGCCACCACGATGTCGCCTTCCGCGAGGCCGTCGCGGATTTCGATCTGGCCGCCGGACATCAGGCCGATCTCGACCCGCTTGGTCTCGACCCGCGCGCGGCGCACCACCTGCACCACGGTGCCGGCGGGATTATAGAGCACCGCGGTGATCGGCACCGACACGCCGCAGCTCTGCCCGGTCTTGATCAGCGCGCGGCCGGACGAATTCACCAGCAGCTTGCGCGTGGTGGTGACGGAGATGAAGACCTGGCCGAGCTGGCTGTTGGGCTCGACCGTGGGCGCCACCCGGCGCACCTTGCCGTCGACCTCGCCAGCGCCGATGATCTTGATCCGCGCGGTCTGGTTGACCGCGAGCTTGCCGAGATCCTGGGTCGGCACCAGGCCGACGAGGTCGAACTCGCTGCGCGCGATGATGGAAAACAGCGGCTCGCCGCGGCCCGAGGCCACCGCGCCGATCACGGCCGTGGAGTTCGCGATCAGCCCGGCCACCGGCGCCTGCACCTGCGCCGTGCCGCCTTCGGGCAGCGTGAGGCGCGCCAGCGTCTGCCCGGCCGTCACGCTATCGCCGGCATCGGCCAGGATTTCCGCGACCTTGAGCCCCGGCCGATCCGGCCGCACCGCGGTCTCCTCCCGCGGGATCACGAGGCCGGAAACCTCGACGATATTGTCGAAGCAGGATTTCGCGGCCTTGAGCACGGTGACCGCGGCGCCCCTGGGCGCGTCGGGATCGTCGGCGGCGAGGGAGGGCGAGGCCGAGGCGAGGCAGAGGAGGGTGGCCGCGAGAGGGGCGAGGCGTTTGGGGAAAGGGACGAGTGCGGAGAGAGGATGCATCGAAATTACTATTCCATTGCGAGAGTAACGGATATCAGAAAGCTGGGTCGAGAGCCAATAACTGCGAAGCAAATTTCGGCCGAATGACCGCCGCACTCAAGTTGCAGGTCGCGAATAGTGACGAAGAACTCCTTTAAAATAGCCGGTATGGCTCGTCGCCTATTTGCTTCTGGTGAAGCAAACAGAATGCGCGGTTCGCTTGACGGAAGCGATGGTCAAACTGACTTTGGAAGAGGTGCATGACCAACCTATTCCGCCTGCAAGGTGGCTCTCGTGACGCTGAATTCGGAACATGCAATGCAAGTTCTAATCAGTCGGCTTAATTGGCCGGTGCGTCTCGTACGTTGGCAGGCAGCCAAGGAATTCGCGGCGTTATTCTCGTCGCCCAAACGGGCACTAGCAACCCGCGTATTTCTCGACTGGATGCAATCTCGTCAGTTCGAAACCGAGGTTGTCGCCGGTATGGCTGTGTTGATGTGTACAGCGCCCGCGGACTTGCCTAGTCCGGTGGAGGTGAAGCAGAGCGCCAAAATGCGGTCCATTCTGGCCGACCTTCTCTTCCAGAGAATATATGGCAAACCGTTAGGAGGTTGGCTCGGTAAGCATTCAGGCCCGGCGCCGGTTGGATATCAAGCAGAAAAATATTTTGAGGAGCACAAGGGACAAGCTATTCCGCTCATTCTCTCGTCGGACTTTCAGCGCTTGCAGGATGAGCGAGGCCTCCCTTTTCAAGAGCAGTGGGCTTTCGAGTGGCGCAATGTGATGGATGCAACTGATAGTCCATATTCATCTTATCCACATCATTTCATGAGCGCGAGCGGTCGCGAGGGTGTTAGTGGTCAGTTCAGCCAAAGCCAATGCAACGTGTACAGGTCTGCTTTTCTTCGTACGCTGGCGTTTGCCGTACAACAGTGGAGCATGCCACCAAACCTTGCTGTTATCATTGCGGCTCGTTGTCTCCCGCTAAGTCGAGGCATGCACTCACTACGTCCCATCTTTCGCCCCGCTTGGCTTAAAGATGTGCCCGAGAAATGTTGTAAGCAAGACGCTCCGCTTGAAGAACTCTCGCGGCGGTTACTTAAGGTCAACATTGGATCAAGCGGAATGCGCCCTGTTTCGCTGCGAATTCCGATTAGTAACGCGATAGCTGAGTTCGGAGAACTTTCGATCGAGAGCCTCTACGTGACTGAGGACTTCAAACCGAAGTCTGATTTCGCTGAAGACCATACCCGAATGATGCGTTGGCCGATCATCGATCCTATCTCGTTTGCAGGAACGCTCCCAGAAACGTATGTCGATCAGTATCGAATAGATGGTGCGACGGGTACATGCATCCCAGTTTGCCTCAACGTTTGGCCTTCTAAATTCGGTTTCTGGCAGAACGATTATGCGCACCTCGGTTTCGCCTTTCCCGCGCCGTATAATTTTCCTCGGGCCTTACGAGTCGATTCTGGGAAAGGTTGGATCGGATTTTCTTCTGATGGCAAGCGTATGGGTTATTGGAAGGTCTGGCACGACAATTGGATTCCAATCTACGCCAAGGATGGTCACACCCGGTGTGGGGGATTGACTGAGTTGAAAACGACTGTTCTGTGCGCGACTGCGGCAATACTGGGGATGAAATTGGCTTGGCACGTCAAGTTGAACCTGTGGCAGCGGCCTTCCGAATTTAGCGCGCCGGTTCTAACGACTCGTTCAGTGTTTTTCAGGGATTAAATTATCGAAGTCGTCTCCTAGTTCACGGTTTGGCTCACAGATACCTGTGGTCGTAGATATACATTTTTGTCCCAGAGCGGACCGTCAAAACGACGAAAATGCTCTGCACCAAAAAACGAATTTCCCTAGCCGATTCAAGCTGATTTGGGTCGTCCAGTCCTGCCGTGAAAAATATTTCGCTTTTCGAATAACCCAAATCACCAGCATCTTGCGCCCGTCTCGTCCCACCTGAGGGGCGGCTCGCGATCGTCACGGACGCGGGGCGGGATGCGGTGGACGCGGGCGGCGCCTTGACGAATGCGCAGGCCTGCGGACGGCGAAGTCGTGTGGTCCTGACGCCCCGACGCTGGCGTCAAGTCGGTGGAGCAATCCATCGGCGACGGTGGCAAAAAAGCCCGGTCACCGGGGAGATCACGAAGGAAACCGTTAAAACCATTGCGTGCGGGAATGCCGGGTGATCCGGTGTATCCGTGGTGACTAACGCGCGTGTTACCTTTCTACACGCGCGGCCTCGGGTGCACCAGCACCCGGCATTCCCCACGCCCTCTTTGGGCGGTGATTTCAGCACAACCCGGGCGGATTACGTCGCGGGATCGCGGAGTCACATCTTCGGTCATTGCGAGGAGCGAAGCGGCGAAGCAATCCATTCTTTCTTTGCGTCGCGCCATGGATTGCTTCGCTTCGCTCGCAATGACGGTCCTTACGTTCGGCGGTCGTGGCTGTTTGAAAATTGAATCGGTGGCTCGCGCTCCCTCTCCCGCTTGCGGGGGAGGGCCGGGGTCGGGGCGCGGCAACGGTGGTGGGAATCATGTGACCAGTGCTACCCACTCACCGATTGAACAACTGCTTCAGCACGTCGTTCATTGGCTGACTGTCCTGCTGCTGCTGGGGCGGATCGTTCTGCGGCGGCGCGGACGGTGCGGGTGGCGGCGACGTGCCGCGGCTTTGACCGCGGCTCTGGCCCAATCCCTGCTGGAGCAGGTTGCCCAGGGTCTCGCCAAGCGTGCCGCCCAGCTGGTCGGACAGCCCGCCGCCGGCCGCTCCGTCGGAGCTGCCGCCGATCAGGCCACCCAATCCCCCTTGCCCGAACAGGCCCTTGCCCATCTCCTTGAGCTTGGCATAGGCCGCATCGGGATTGTCCAGCATGCCGGCCACATCCGGATAGATGCGCGGCTCTGCCCACGGGCCGTCGATCACCACGGGAATGCCGAACCCGACCGGATCGGCGGCGCGGCCCTGGCCCTCGGTGGTCATCACCAGCTTCGGCTCGACCCGGAACGCCAGCGACTTCTGGCCGAGGTCCACGGTGCCTGCGCCGGTCATCTTGACCAGCGGGCCGACCAGATTGAGATCGCTCGTGGTTGCCTGGCCCTGCTCGATGCGGAACGAGGCCGACAACTGGGTGAGATCGGTGGTCTGCTCGGGGCTCTCCTGCCAGCCCGACAGCGGATTCGAGGTCAGCGAGCGGATCATCTGCGCAACATTGAGACCGCGGATGGCGCCGTCCTGAAACACCGCGAACACCGTGCCGTTGAGGTTCGACATGATCGCGCGCTGGCTCGCGCCGCTGGAGCGCACGGTGATTTTCGCCTGCAGCTTGCCGTCGAGCTTGTCGAAGCCGGCGGCACTGCGCAGCAGCGGCAGTGCGCGCACGCCGGCGAGATCGCTGCGCAGCGCGTAAGCCGGATTGGCGCCGGCCGCATCGATGTCGAGTTCGCCGCTGGCCTGGCCGCCATAGGCACCGAGATTGGTAATGCCGCATTTGAGCACGCCGCTGCCCAGCGTCGCGTCTATCGCAACCGGCGCGAAATGCCCTTCGCCGATGTTGAGCTCGGCGGCGGAAATCTTGATCTGGGCATCGACATAATTCAAGCCGTTGACGCCCAGCGAGGCATCGCTCCAAGGCTGCGATTGCTGAGATGGCTGGGAAGCCTGCGGCCCCTGCGAGTCCGTCGCCGCCGGCGCCTTGGCGACCGCGATGTCGAGCCGCTGGAAATCCAGATCGAGCTTCACCAGCGGCTTGCTGGCGAGATCGACCGACGCCCATCCGTTGAATGCGCCGTCGCCAACCGTGCCGGTGAGACCGTTGATCATCACCACCGATCCGTTGCGCCGGACCTCGGCCCGGCCCGACAGCGGCGCCTGCAACAGATCAGGCGCGTCAAGCGTGAGCTCGACCGGAACGTTCTGCCGTTCCAGCGGCGGGGCCGGCGCGGTCGCCTTGATATCGAATTTGAGCGGATGCTCGCTGGCGCGCGCGCTGCCGG
>Ga0210400_10002090_pt1 | contig 19020 bp, 16 predicted proteins | sample IncBWH26MmetaG_FD_155456 | JGI IMG/M metagenome (GOLD analysis project Ga0210400, IMG submission 155456) | Forest soil microbial communities from Barre Woods Harvard Forest LTER site, Petersham, Massachusetts, United States - Inc-BW-H-26-M | ecosystem: Environmental > Terrestrial > Soil >...
CGCGATCATCAGCATGACGCTGATGCCGAACACCCATTGCGGCGCGCCCTGATCCATCGCGAAGCCGAACATCAGCGGCCCGACCATGCCGCCGATGCCGAAACCCGAGGTGACGATGCCGAAGGTGCGGCCGATCGCTCCGGGCGGCGCGGCGGCGCGGACCAGCATGTCGCGCGACGGCATGATCAGGCCGCCGAGCAGGCCGGCCGCCGCCATCGCCAGCAGCAGCGGCAGGGTACCGAAGCCGGCGATTCCGATGGCGAGGACGACGCCGGCATTGACGCCATAGCCGACCGCCGCGACCTCGGCGTGGCGGCGCGTCATGTCGGCGATAAAGCCACCGGCCAACACCCCGAGCGCCTGGGCGCTGAGATACGCCGTCAAGGCCAGATTGGCGACCGACAGCGAGGTGCCGAAGGCGCTGGTCAATGCCACCACCGAGAAATTGCTGATGCCGCTGCCCGACAGGCTCATCAGCGCGAAAAAGCCGGTCAGGCCGAGGATGGTCGGGGTCAAAATCGATCCAAGCCCGTCGCGGCGCCCGGCGGCGGCGGTCGGATTGGGCGCCGCCGCATGCGGCGGCGCCTCGTTGTCGACGCCGCGGGCGAACATCAGCGGCACCGCGACGACCAGCGCGATGATCCCCGGCGCCATCAGCGCGGCATTCAGCCCGGCGCCGGCGGCCAGCGCGATCATCGTCACCGGCGCCACGGCATTGCCGAGAAACCCGGCAAAGGTGTGGATCGAGAAGGCGCGGCCGAGCCGGGCCGGCGCAATCTTGGCCGACAGGATCGCGTAATCAGCGGGGTGAAACACCGCGTTGGCGAGCCCGACGAACACCATCGCCAGCAGCATCGCCGGGTAGGACGGCGCCCAGCCCAGGCCGAGAAAGGCGAGCCCGGCGACCAGCAGGCCGAGCACCAGCATGCGCCGCGAGCCGACCCGGTCGACCAGATAGCCGACCGGCAATTGCGCCGCGACCGCAACGACGCTGCCGGTCGTCAGCACGAGGCCCAGCTCGACAAACCCGATGCCGAGCTGCGCCTTCAGCAGCGGGAACAAGGGCGGCAGCACCAGATACTGGAAATGGTTGACGAAATGGGCCGACGAGACCAGGCCGATCGCCCGGTACTCCGCGCCTCTTTCGCTGCCCTCGCCGTATGCGGCGACTGCCTCCGCCATGACCACCCCAGGCCTTATCCCAACAAGCGGTTGAAGATAAGGATGCTCACGGTTTAGGCAACCATCGGATCGGCAAGGCTGCTGCCCGCGCGGCGGGTATCCGATGCGCGTGGTGCCTCAGTTGGAAATTCCGCTTCTGCCCCGAAGTGGAAGTTCCACCCGCAGCTGATTTCCGCCGCTGCCGCTTACATTCAATGAACTTGCCCTAAAGTTGCCACAGCTTCCGAGGCTACGGAAATCGGAGGCGCCCGTCCTGCATTGATTTCGATCAAGTAAAGCTTCGCCAGGCCGGTGAAACTCGTCTCGGTTTTGAATGGTAGCCAAGGCTTGTCTTGAGTCCGATTTCGATCATGTCCTCACCACCTGTCATCGGCCTCATCATTTTCGCGGTATTCTTGGCAGGCGCATTCGGCGGCTGGGCGGCTAGGCAACGCCTGCCGGCGCATCACCTGACCGATGAGACCAAAAGCCTCGTCTCTGTGTCGATGGCGGTGGTCGGCACGATTTCGGCGCTGGTGCTAGGGCTGCTGATCTCAAACGCCAACACCTCTTTTATCGCCCGCGGTGACGAGGTTACGGCCCTCTCGGCCGACATCCTGCGGCTCGACCAGATGCTCCGCCTTTATGGGCCGGAAGCGAACCCAGCCCGCGGGAAGCTCCGGCAATATGCCGAGCGCAAAACCACCGATCTGTTCCCCGAAGTTGCGAGAGATCTCCAGGTCGACAACCCGGGTACCTACGAGGTGCTCCAGCAGGTCGAGTACTTGATGCTCGAGTTGCAGCCGTCCGATCCTCGCCGCCAATGGTTTCTGGAACAAGCGAAAGTGCTTGCCGCCAGAATCGGGAATACCCGTTGGCTCTTGGCCCAGCATAACGGGCACGGCACTCCAAAGGTGTTCGTCGCGCTTGTGGTGTTCTGGTTGACCCTGCTGTTCGCCAGCTTTGGTCTGTTCGCGCCCCGCAGCTTCATATCGGCGTTCGTCTTGACACTGTGCGCACTCGCTGTGGCCGGCGCCGTCGAGGTGATACTCGAATTTGAACAACCCTTCGGCGGCGTGCTGCACGTCTCTCAGCTGCCGATGCGCCAGGCCGTTTATCAGCTGAACCTGTCACCGGGGACTTTTTCTTACGACGACCATTCGTTGCCGCATCCGTAACACGCCTCGGGTTTCGCAGGCGCTTCCAGGCAGGCCCTGACTCTGATGCCCGGTTCTGCAATCACCTTATCGGCGCTGCTGCTCAGACGCGTGGGAATGAAAAGGGACGGCCCGCGCTGGGTCAGGTCGCGGCGCTAACGTCTGAGGCGGCAATTGAAGCTGAGACACTCCCCCTGCCGAGCCGGCTGACATCCGGTTGACATCCCTGGCCCGGAGGGCTTTCGTCGGCGTAACGACGGTGCGACAGCGGGAGGATGCGATGGCGCGGATGACGGGCGGCGGCGCACTCGTCGAGATGCTGCGGCGGCACGGGGTCGACACGCTGTTCGCGCTCCCCGGGGTGCAGAACGACGCGCTGTTTGTCGCGTTGTACGATGCCGGTGAGAGCCTCCGGGTCATCCACCCCCGCCACGAGCAAGCCGCCGCCTATATGGCGTTCGGCTATGCCAGGGCGAGCGGCAAGGTCGGCGCCTATGCCGTGGTGCCGGGTCCGGGCGTCCTCAACACCACCGCCGCGCTTGCCACCGCCTACGCGACCAATGCGCCGGTGCTGTGCATCAGCGGCCAGATCCCGTCCAATCTGATCGGCCGCGGCTTTGGCCTGTTGCACGAGGTGCCGGACCAGCTCGCAATGCTGCGCGGCCTGACCAAATGGGCCGAGCGCATCAATCATCCGAGCGAGACCGGCAAGCGCGTCAACGAAGCGTTCCGCCAGCTCAGCGACGGGCGGCCGCGCCCGGTCGCGCTGGAAATGCCGCTCGACATCATGGCGCTCGAAACCGAGGTGGCGCTGCCGGAGCCCGAACCGGCCCTGCCGGCGCCGCCGCCCGATGGCGAGCTGATCGCCCAGGCCGCCAAGCTGCTCGCCGCCGCGAAACAGCCGCTGATCTATGTCGGCAGCGGCGCGATGGATGCAGGCGCCGAGGTGCTGGCGCTGGCCGAGCGATTGCAGGCGCCGGTCACGACCTACACCGGCGGCAAGGGGATCGTCAGCGACCGGCACTACCTGGCGCAGAACCTGCTCGCCGGGCACGAGCTGTGGGGCGGCGCCGATGTCGTGCTGGCGGTCGGCACGCGGTTCAACCAGCCGCAGACGCGGTGGGGACTCGATAGCAACATCAAGGTGATCCGGATCGACCTCGATCCGGTCGAGATCAACAGGGTGGCGCGGCCGGCGATCGGCATCGTCGCCGATGCGAAGCAGGCGCTCGCCGCGCTCGATACGGCGCTGGGCGCACATGAACGGCCGTCGCAGCAGCGCGAGCTCGACGAGCTGAAGGGAAAGACCCAGGCGCGGCTCGAGGAGACGCTCGGGCCGCAATGCGAATATCTCGCCGCGATCCGCGCCGAATTGCCGGATGACGGCATCTATGTCGAGGACCTGACGCAGGTCGCCTATGTTGGCCGGCTGGCCTTCCCGGCCTATGCGCCGCGCACCTACATCCACAGCGGCTATCAGGGGACGCTCGGCCACTGCTATGCGACGGCGCTCGGCGCCAAGGTGGCGCGGCCGGATCTGCCGGTCGTGTCGATCTCCGGCGATGGCGGCTTTATGTACAATGTGCAGGAGCTGGCGACGGCGGCGTTGCACGGCATCGATGTCGTCGCGATCGTCTTCGCCGACGGCGCCTACGGCAATGTCCGGCGCATGCAGAAGAACGATTACGGCAACAAGCTGATCGGCGTGGATCTGCTCAATCCGAATTTCCCGAAGATGGCCGACAGCTACGGCATCGCCGGGGTGCGCGCGACTAGCCCCGAGGCGTTGCGCCGCGAACTGGCCGCGGCCTTGAAGCGGCGCGGACCGTCATTGATCGAGGTGCCGGTCGGCGAGATGCCGGATCCCTGGCCGACCCTGATCATGCCACGGGTCAGGGGGCGGTAGTTCCTTGCCACGTCCTGCCCCCACCCGTCCGCTTCGCGGACTTCCCTCCCCCGCAGCGGGGGAGAGTTTCAAGCTGAGGAGGACCCCTCAATGACAAAGTTGGGCCGTTCAACGGCGACGCGGTGCCTATTTTTTGGGGTGCTGGTTCTCGCGGCAACTTCCTGGGCGGCAACTTCCGGGGCGCAGACGCGCCCACCCATTGCCGAACAGATCGCCAAGACCTATGGCCTTGATTCGTTTGGGCAGATTGACGCGATCCGCTCTACCTTCAACGCCCAGCTTCCGGGAGTGAGTCTCTCCCGTTCATGGGTCTGGCAGCCCAAGACCGGCCAAATCGCCTACGAGGGAAAAGACAAAGAGGGCAAGCCGGTGACGGTTAGCTATGTTCAGTCGCAGCTCGGCAGCCAACCTGCCAACGTAAAGGACGTGATTGACCCGGCTTTCTACAATGACAATTACTGGCTGCTTTTACCCTTGCGTGTTTACTGGGACTCAAACGCCGATATCCAAGACAAGGGCATGCAGAAATTGCCGCTGGGGAACGGTTCCGCGAAGCAAGTGGTGGTGAAATACCCTTCGCAGGGCGGCGTCTCGCCGGGAGATACCTGGGAGCTTTACATCGGCTCGGACAACCGCATCGAGGAAATGGTATTTCACCGCGGCGGGGACACGAAACCGAGTCTCGTCGTCGCAAACTGGGCGGGCTACAAGAAGGCTGGTCCTCTCCTTATCTCAACGGACCACGATGGGACGGCGGACGGTAAGCCGCTGCGAATCTCCTTGTCGGATGTGGCCGTCAAGCTTGCGGGTTCGGACAATTGGGTGAACGCGCAATAGGAAACGGACGCCAGCAAGCTGAGATGCTTGTCCGTTCCGCGAGCTGATATGGCCTCGCTGCATCCCCTGCTGTTCCCAAGAACCTTTACCAACCCCGACGAAATGTCTCATCAGTGTGATTAGGGATGGGCGATCGGGGATATGGCGGACGGGTTCTGATTGCCGCGCAGAATGCCGTCTGAAACAGATCACGCAGGAGAAGTGCCGTGCTGGAAGGGATGACCGCAATGGCGCGCCACCGCGAGGGCTGGCTTGGGGCTGAGCTGGATCGGGAGGCGCTGTACTGGGATTTCACGCCGGCGCATCTCGCGGCGATCGACGAGCTGATGGCGCGGGTCGAGAAAGCCGGATTGCCGTTTCACGAGATCCGCCGGCAGCATTTCTCGCATCCCGCGCTCGACGATGACCTCGCCGCGCTGCTGGCGCATATCAAGAGCGGGCCGGGCATCGTCATCATGCGCGGCTTCCCGGTCGACAGATACGATCCCGAGCGGATGCAGGCGGTCTATTGGGGCGTCGGCGCGCATTTCGGGAAGGGCTGTTCGCAGAGCGCCGATGGCGACTATCTCGGCTATGTCACCAATGTCGAAAAGGCCTCGCGCGGCTACACCACCAGCCGCGAATTGCACCTGCACACCGATTCGGCCGAGATCGTCGGCCTGCTCTGCGTGCGCGACGCCAAGGAAGGCGGCCTCAGCGTCTATGCCAGTTCGCTGAAGGTGCACGAGATCATCGTGCGCGAGCACCCCGAGTATCTGCCGGTGCTGGAGCGCGGCTTTCGCTGCGACCGCCGCGGCGAGGAGGCGGCCGAAGACGAGCCGGTCACCCCCTATCGCGTGCCGGTGTTCTCGACCGAGGGCGGCCTGTTGAGCTGCCGTTATGTGCGCGGCGTCATCGACAAGGGCGCCGAGGCCGCCGGCGAGAAGCTGACCGATTTGGAAAAAGCGGCGCTCGCCTGCTTCGAAGAGGTGGCGCGGCGCGACGATGTGCGGTTCGAGGTGATGCTGCGGCTGGGCGAAGCCTCGGTCATCAACAATTACGAGATCCTGCACGCCCGCACCGGCTTCGTCGATTGGGAGGAGCCGGAGAAAAAGCGGCTCCTGTACCGGCTGTGGCTCGAAGGCGAGCCGCCACGGCCGATGCGCCGCGAGGTGCATCTCTACCAGAACCGGTCGGGGCGTATGGGGGTCGACCCGCAACCCGGCCGCGGCCCGCGCTAGGCGCAAACGCCGACGCTCGACGCCCATGGCACTGGTTTTCTCTCTCCGCTGGAAGTCAGCCGGGGCGTGGGCGGTTGCCGCCGCCCTCGCGGCGACGCTGCCATTTCGTCCCGTCGCTGCCGCCGAGACAAACAGCGCGGACAAGCCTTCCGAGCAGTCGGACAGCAAATCCCGGGTTAAATCCGACAAGCCCGACAGCAAGGCGGCCGATAAATCGGACAACAGGGCGGAGGAATCGGAAAGCCCGCCGGAAGGCTATGCCGAGGAAAAGAGCGAGGATGCGTGCGATCCCAAAAAGCTGCTGGTCAATTTCGAGCTTCGGCAGCGGCTTTGCCAGGCTGGGATCAAGCTTGGGGTCATCGAAACCAGCGAGGTGCTCGGCAACCCGAGCGGCGGTCTGCGTCAGGGAGCGATGTATGAGGGAGTCACTGATCTCAGCCTGGCCCTCGATTTCCGCAAGCCGCTGCATTTGCGGGGCAATTTCTTTGTGCGCGCCTACCAGATTCACGGCCGGGGATTGACCCTCGGCAATACCGACAATCTGAACGAAATCAGCGGGATCGAGGCCCTCGCGACGACCCGGCTGGTCGAGCTGTGGTACGAGCAGCATTTCGACAATTGGCGGCTGCGGATCGGTCAGCAGACCATCGGAACCGAATTCCTGAGCGCCGAATCGTCCCGTCTCTTCATCAATGGCGCCCTCGGTTGGCCGACCCAGCCCGCGATCGACCTGCCCACCGGAGGGCCGGGCTACCCGCTGGGCACGCCGGCCGTGCGGCTGCGGGTCGATCCCCAGGAAGGCGTGACCCTGTTTCTTGCGATGTTCAACGCCGATCCGACCGGGGCGGGGGTCGGCGGGTCGCAACTGCGCGATGCGCCCGGCACCGCGTTTCGCACCAATGACGGCGCCTTCGTGATCAGCGAACTGCGCTACAACCCGGACAGCTCGGATCGCAAGGGCACCTACCGCTTTGGCGGCTGGTGGAATTCCGAGCGGTTTCGCGACCTGCATCTGGACGCGAACGGCGTCTCGCTGGCGAGCCCCGACAGCACTGGCCGCGGGCGTCAGCACAACAATGATTTCGGTGCGTACGGCATCATCGATCAGCCGTTCTTCTTCAACGAGGTCGACCATTCCAGCGCCAACATATTCGCTCGCGCGATGGGCGCGCCGGGCGACCGCAACCTCGTCGATCTCTATATCGATGGCGGGCTGGTCTACAAAGGACCCTTCGGCCGTGCCGGCGACCAGATCGGGCTCGGCGCCGGCTACGCCAGGATCGGCAACGCGGCACGGGCGTTCGACGGCGATGTCGTGCGCTTCAGCGGGGCGTTTCACCCGGTCCGGTCGGGCGAGACGATACTCGAACTGACCTATCGCTTCCAGCTGACCGGCTGGTGGCAGCTGCAGCCCGATTTTCAGTACGTCTTCAATCCCAGCGGCGGGATCGCGAACCCGAACGCACCGAGCCGCCGGGTCGCCGATGCCGCGGTCGTCGGATTGCGCACCGCGATCTCGTTTTGATAGAGCTGGCTCGGTCGTGTCTCGGAGTTACCATCCAAACCTATACTAAAGGATAGGGCAGATTGACCGTTGGCGATCGATAGTAGGATAACGGTTTCGTTGCCGTGGGGTGGCATGCCCGCCCTGGGTAGCCCCGAGAGAGCCTCACGGTGGCCGGTCGGGTCGGGGCTCTTCCTGGGCATCCCGGCCCGACTGTTATTCGACCCAATCCGCAAATGCATCCCCGCGAACTAAACCCAATCCATCTTAACCTTTGGTTTAGGTTATTCAGCGAGGCTACCTGCGGTGCCGAGTTGAATACGCACCGTCGGCTGGGTACTCGGGGCAGCGACAAAGGCCGGGTCGGATCGGTAGGGTCAGTACTTCCGGCCCGGTTTCTTTTCCTTTTGGGATGCCCGGTCACCAGCTTGCGCGCGGCGGCACTCAGCCCGCCAATCTGAAATGCCCGGAGAAAGCGGTCCGCATTCGCAGCCCGCTCAAACGTCGCGCCGGCTGGATAGGGCTGGCCTAGTATTGCAGATGCACTCGTAGGGCGAAAACCGATACCGGCCCGCGATCCCCGTTGTAGGCCGGGTGGGCGATGAACTGATAATCCGCCGTCAACGACAGCGGCTTCACCACCTGAAATCGGTAATAGGCTTCGAGAATGTCCTCGGAACGGTAATTCAGCGTGCCGTCGCCGATCAGAATGCCGAGGCCGCCGGCTTTCAGGAAGTCGGCGTGCGCGGATGACAGCGCGTTTATGACGCCGGCGACGCCGATCGTGTCGTCCGGGCGCTGCCATGCCGATCCTTTGAGGCTCAGCCCGATCTGGCCGCTGCGGTCGATGTCGGTGAACGACATGATCTCATTGTGACCGTCATTGAAGCTGAATCGGGCGAACGCGCCGAGATCGTCGCTGATCGCCTGTTCGAGGTTGACGACAAACCCCTCCTTCAGGCGCCCCTTGCGGGTCTGGGCGATGTCGATTCCCGGAACCGCGAGCGCCTCGCGATAGCTGCCGGCAAAACTGCGATTGATGAAGCCCAACAAGCGCAGCTTGCCCGATTTCCCGTATAGCTCGTATCGCTCCTCGAGCTCTGCCTGGTAGCCGCCGCGCTGAAAGATGCGAGTCTCGAGATCGCGGCTGTTTGAGCGCTTCGGCATCAGAAACGCGCCGGTGCGCAATGCCCAATCCTTCTGGTTCAATTCGGCGGCGACGCCGTCGCTGTAGCCCTTCTGGTCAGCCGCGTAGTCGTAGGCGCCGCCCTCCCATACCGACCAGTTGAAGAAATCGTTGCGCGGGTCGTGCGCGTAGGCGTTGTTGTCGAACAGATCGTTGACCGCGAGCTTGCCGGCGTAAATCGTCACCCGCGAGATGTCGCGAGAGCCGGCGACCTGATTGAGGTCGTCCTCGACCTTCTCCTGTTCGCCGCCGAGCCCGATCGTCTGCACCAGATAAAATCGCGAGATATTGAGTTTCGGCACGTGCTCCCCGGCCTTTTGCGCCTCACCGTTCGGGAACCCGGCAAGCCCCGTCGTATGGCTCAGCCCGAAGCCCTGGTTGAACTCGGGGTCGAGATAGAGCTCGCCACTCTGCCATAGCGTGCGGCCGATATAGGCCGTGGCGCTCATCGTCTCGTTCATGCGGTTGCCGGGATTGAGGCTGTTCGCTCCGCTGTAAGGCGAGCGGAAGGCGGGATACCCCTGGTTGATCCCGGTGTACTGGTAATGTGTGCTCCACTCGCCCGGCAACGCCGCGGCGAGAAGCTCGATACCCGCCGGGATCGCCAGGTCGACGGGCGCCTTCTGCGCCCTGACGGAGGACGGCACGATCGCCAGCAGCGCAATCACGCACGCGATCGCTTTCGCCCGCGCCGGACGTGGCGGACAGGCCATTCCACGCTGCTGCCATTTCGGGCTTGGCATGATCCGAAGAGCGCCGATTGGATGAGGCTAGTGGGGAGGCGAGTGTGCCGCCCCTCTATTACGGGCCGGTGATAGGCGGCCGGATTACCGTCGTCAACCTGGAGGCGAGCCGCGGACCTGACCTTGCGGCGACCCGGCGCCGTCGATAATTGTGCGCTATGCGCGCCAGCATCCTTCCGGCCAACGAAGAAGCGATCGCGAGGGCCGCGCAGCTGCTGCGCGATGGCGAGCTCGTCGCGTTCCCGACCGAGACGGTGTATGGGCTGGGCGGCGATGCGACGAACGAGACGGCGGTGGCGCGGATCTTCGCCGCGAAGGGCCGGCCGCGTTTCAACCCGCTGATCGTGCATGTGCCGGGGCTGGCCGAGGCCGAGCCCCTCGCCGTCTTCGACGAGCGGGCGCGCGAGGCGGCGGCCCGTTTTTGGCCCGGGCCGCTGACATTGGTGTTGCCAAGACGCCCGGGCAGCGGGCTGTCGCTGCTCGCCAGCGCCGGGCTCGACACCGTCGCGTTGCGCGCCCCGGCCCATCCGGTCGCGCAACAATTGCTGCGCGCGGCCGGTGTCCCGATCGCGGCGCCCTCGGCCAACCGCTCCGGCCGGGTCAGCCCGACGAATGCAGCCCACGTCGCCAGCGAACTCGGCGCTCGCGTCGCGCTGATCCTCGATGGCGGCGCCTGCCCGGTCGGGCTTGAATCGACGATCCTCGACCTGACCGGCCCGGTCCCGGTGCTGTTGCGCCCTGGCGGAGTCACGCTCGAAACGCTGCAGGAGGTGTTCGGCGCCATCGCGACGCCCGCGACCGGCGAGACGACCCCGCGCGCGCCCGGCAGCCTGCCGAGCCATTACGCGCCGAGCCTGAAGCTGCGCCTCGGCGTGCGGGAGGCGCGGCCCGGCGAGGCCCTGCTCGCCTTCGGCCCGGAAGCGCCGCCGCCCGGTTTCGCGGAGGTCCTGTGGCTGTCGCGAACCGGCGATCCGACCGAGGCGGCCGCCAATCTGTTTGCCATGCTGCGCCAACTCGACCGCCCCGCCTTCGCCGGCATCGCGGTGACGCCGATCCCCGAGCGCGGTCTCGGGCGAGCCATCAACGACCGGCTACGCCGGGCCGCCGCGCCCCGCGCCGGCAATGGCGGCGGCCGAACCGATGCTGGCGGATAAGATCGGACCACTTGGTACCCGCCTGGATACCCGCTTTCGACCCATTGCAGCGTTCGCTTCCGTCGGGGACTACGACGGCCGATGCGTGATGCGGACCATCCGGTCGGTGTCAAAAATGGGCGATAGGGGGAAGCGCGTATTCCGGATCCCGCCCCTGGTGTTAATCTGGTTCGCAACGCTTCCAAGATACTGCCTCAGGTCTGATCTTGGGGGAGGTTGCCGGTGCGAAGGTTTGGGTTGCTGCCTTTGCTGGCGGGGCTTTTGACAGTGGGACCTGCGCTGTCCGGTTACTTTCTTTTCTTCGAATCCGGGCTCGCAAGAAATTCGACTGTGCATCCAAAGGTCAACGGGGCTCCCCAAGCGCCCTCGGAAGGTCCTGCCTCAGTCGTTTTGTATCGGGTGAGCCAACTTGACGCTCAGCAGAAGCAGGCGCCGAGCCGGAATGAGCTGACCCCGACACAGCAGCAACCGGATGAGCTGCTCGCGCAAGCAACGGAGCAACTCAAGGCGTCGCAGGAGCGGTTCGCACAAGCGATGGAGCAAGTCAACACTTGGCGTGAGCTGTTCGGGCAAGCGACGGGGCAACTAAAGGCGTCGCAGGATGAGCTGACCTCGACGCGGCAGCAAGCGGATGAGCTGCGCGGGCAGCTCGGGCACGCGACGGAGCAACTCAAGGCCTCGCAGGATCGGATGGGCCGGCTTGAAGCTGAGCAGAAGCAGGCACCGAGCCGGGATGAGCTGACCTCGACGCGGCAGCAGGCGGATGAGCTGCGCGGACAGCTCGCGCAGGCGACGGAGCAGCTCAAGGCGTCGCAGGATCGGGTGGGACAGCTCGAAACTGAGCAGAATCAGGCGCCGAGCCGCGATGAGCTGACCTCGACGCGGCAGCAGGCGGATGAGCTGCGCGGGCAACTCGCGCAGGCGACGGAGCAACTCCGGGCGTCGCAGGATCGGGTGGGCCAGCTCGAAGCCGAGCTGAAGCAGGCGCCAAACCGGGACGAGCTGACCTCGACGCGGCAACAAGCGGAAAAGCTGCTCGGACAGCTCGCGCAGGCGACGGAGCAGCTCAAGGCGTCGCAGGATCGGGTGGGCCAGCTCGACACTCAGCTGAAGCAGGCTCCGAGCCGGGATGAGCTGACCTCGACACGGCAGCAGGCGGATGAGCTGCGCGGGCAGCTCCGGCAGGCGACGGAGCAGCTTAAAACTTCACAGGATCGGGTGGACCGCCTCGAAGCTCAGCTGAAGCAGGCGCCGAGCCGGGATGAGCTGACGTCGACGCGGCAGCAAGCGGAAAAGCTGCGCGGACAGCTCGGGCAGGCGACGGAGCAACTCCGGGCGGCGCAGGATCGGGTGGGCCGCCTCGAAGCTCAGCTAAAGCAGGCACTGAGCCGAAACGAGCGGACCTCGACGCACCAGCAAGCGGAAACGCTGCGCGGACAGCTCGGGCAGGCGACGGAGCAGCTCAAGGCGTCGCAGGATCGGGTAGGCCAGCTCGAAGCTCAGCTGAAGCAGGCGCCGAGCCGCATCCAACAAGAAGCGAAGAGCAATTCCGCAGGGACAAGCACCACTCCATCATGCGAAACCGTGGGTTGTTCCTTTGCTTTATCGCCACGTGCCGACCCAGGCGCAGCTGGACGCTGACCCGGTCGAAGGTCCGGTAGCCGCCGAGATCGACCGAGACCCTTTGCGGACCTAAGCGGGGGTACCAAGCGTCCGATTTTATCCGCTAGGTCTCGGCGAGCCGCGCGGCGCAGCCGAGGAAGGCCGGCAGCGGATGGGTCACGACATAGGTCGGGATCGCCGCGAGATAGGGGCGGAGCCGCCCCTTGGCCTCGAACCGCGGACGGAAGCCGCTCTCGACAAAATACGCGCCGAGCCGCGGCACGATCCCGCCGGCAATGAAGACGCCGCTCTGGGCGCCCAGGGTCACCGCCAGATCGCCGGCCACGGTCCCGAGCATCGCGCAGAACATCCCGGTCGCTTCATCGCATAGCGGGTCCTGCGCCCTCGTCGCCGGGTCGGTGATCTGGGCGGCGGTGTAGGGCGCCGCCGGCACGCCGTCGAGCGCGGCAAGGGCGTTGTAGAGGTTGACGAGGCCCGGGCCCGACAGGCAGCGCTCGGCCGAGACGTGATCGAAATGGCGGCGCATCCATTGCAGGACGCCGTTCTCACGCTCGGTAACGGCGGCCATCGTCACATGGCCGCCCTCGCCGGTAAGCGGCAGCCAGCGCGGTCCCGCCGGAACAAGCCCCGAGACGCCGAGCCCCGAGCCTGGACCCAGCACCGCGACCGGCCGGCCAGCGACCGGCGCGCCGCCGCCGACCGGCACGCGGTCGGCCGGGCCGAGGCGCGGCAAGGCCAATGCCGCGGCAGTGAAATCATTGATGACCTCGAACCGCTCGAAGCCGAGTTCGGCGCGCAGTGCCGCGACCGAGAAGCTCCAGGGGTGGTTGGTCATGCGGATTTCGTCGCCGGTGGCGGGAGCGGCGATCGCCAGGCAGCCGATGCGCGGCCGCTGCCGCGAGCCGTCCTGTGCGAGATAGGCCCGAATGGCCTCGCCGATCGTGGCGAAATCGGCGTCGGCGAAAGTGCTGGAATGCAGGATTGTCCCGTCGGGCGACACCAGCCCGAAACGGGCATTGGTCGCGCCGACATCGCCAACCAGCCAGACCGTCTCCGAATTTGCCATCATCGTCCCGACCCGGCCGCGATCAATGCCGCAAGGAAGCCCTCGCGCCAGGAATTGATGTCGTTGCGCCGCAGCGTCGCCATCATCGCCGCCCAGCGCCCGCGCCGCTCTTCGAGGGGCATTTGCAGGCCCTGCCAGATTCCCTCGGTCATCGATTCGAGGTCATAGGGGTTGACGACGATCGCCTCGGCCATCTCGCGCACCGCGCCGGCGAAGCACGACAGCACCAGCATACCGGGGTCTTCCGGCTGCTGCGCCGCGACATATTCCTTGGCGACGAGATTCATCCCGTCGCGGAACGGCGTGACGAGCCCGATCCGGGCGGCGCGGTAGAAACCGGACAGGATCCGATGGTTGAAACTCTTGTTCAGGTAGCGCAGCGGCGTCCAGTCGAATTCGGCATAGCGCCCGTTGATATTGCCGGCCGCGGCTTCGAGGGTCCGGCGGATCTCGCGGTACTCCGGCACGTCCGAGCGCGACGGTGACGCGATCTGCATCAAGACGGTGCGGCCGCGCGTCTGCGGATAATGCTCGAGCAGATGGGAATAGGCGGCAAACCGCGCCGGCAGCCCCTTCGAGTAGTCGATCCGATCGACGCCGATGATCAGCGAGCGGTCGCGGATGCTGGAGGTCAGCCGCCGCATCTGCCGCGATTCTTCAGCCTCCTGCGCCTGCCGCGCGACCGTCGCGACATCGATCCCGATCGGGAACACCCAGGCCCGAAAGGTACGCCCGAAGGCGCGCAGCCGGCCGTCGCCGAGATCCTCGCCGCCGCCCTGGCGCAGCAGGTAATCGCGAAAGCCTTCGAGGTCCGCGGCGGTCTGAAAGCCGACGAGATCGTAGGCGCATAGCGCCGCGACCAGCTCGCGATGATTGGGGACGATCCGCATCAGCTCGGCCGCCGGAAACGGGGTGTGCAGGAAGAACCCGATCGGCTGCCGGCAATCGAGCTGGCGCAACGCCTCGCCGAGCGGGATCAGATGGTAGTCGTGGACCCAGACGAGATCCTCGGGCAGCAGCATCGGCGCCAAGGCCCGGGCGAAATTGCGGTTGACCCTCAGATAGCCGGCGAGGTCGCGCCGCGAAAACCCGATCAGCGACGGCCGGTAATGAAACAGCGGCCACAACACGCGGTTGGCATAGCCGATGTAGTATTCGTCGTAATCGCGCCGCGACAGATCGACGAGGGCGGCGGTGATATTGCCGTCGGTCGTCAGCTTCGGCGTGCCGCTCGGCCGCTCGCTGATCGAACCGCTGTAGCCGAACCAGATGCCGCCGTTGCGCTCCAGCGCGGCGCGAAGGGCAGTCGCCAGCCCGCCCTGGCTCGGCTTGTCGCTCCCGATCGTCCCGACCCGGTTGGAGACGATGACCAGGCGGCGCGGCGCCGCCGCGGCCGATACCCTGAGCGGCGCGACCGCGAACGCCCCGGCATCCGCTTCGTCAATCGCCATGTCGGCTTCCTTTATCGGCATTCTCGGCCCTCGCTGGCGACCTGTGGTTGAAACGGCGCCACGCGAGAGGTGTTCCGCCTCAACTGCGACGCCTGGCCGAAGTTCCGGCAAGCCAGTCGAGCGCCGCCGTCACCGAAGGCAATTCATAAATGGCCGCGCTGCCGCCAATCGGCGGACCGACCCGGATCGAGATCCCGCCGCGACGATTGACTTCGGCGAAGCCCTCTTCATCGGTCGTGTCGTCGCCGAGAAACACCGGTACGCGGCCGCGGAAGGGCGGCTCCTCCATGAAGGCGGCGATGGCGCTGCCCTTGCCATGGTGCCGGGGCTGAAACTCGACCACCATTTTGCCCGGGATCAGACGCAACACGTCGCCGTGTCCGGAGAGCAGCCGCGTCGCGGCGTCGCAGATCGCCGCACCGGCTTCGGGAGCGGCGCGATAATGCAATGCCAGCGTCCGGCCCTTGTCTTCGAGCCAGATGCCCGGCCGCTGCTCTGCCAGAGCAGCCAATGTCGGGCGAAGCCGTTCGAGCGCCGCCGCGGCGGCGCGGTCGGCCTCGCTGTCGCCGCCGGCCGCCCAATCGCCCGCGGCGGCGCGCCGCTCAATGCCGTGCAACCCCGCCGCGGCGCCCTGCCAGGGTTGCAGCAGCCGGTCGAGATCGGCGATCGGCCGGCCGCTGATCAGCGCCAGCGCGCCACCGCGCTCGCCGGCCAATCGGTGCAGAAGATCCGGCAGCTCCGATGGCACCACGACCAGCTCGGGACGCTGCGCGATTTCCAGCAATGTGCCGTCGACATCGATCAACAGGGCGGCTTCCCGGTCGAGTTCCGGAGGTTGTGTCACAGGCCGCACACGGATCGCGGCCCGCGCTTGTGCAGCGCACACATTTTGTCGCACCCCTTCGCGGGAGGTATGAGGAATCCTGAAGCCTGCCAACGATCTTTGCAAAGAGGGGTTGACTCGGGCGGCCCCTTCCCTAAATTGTGCGGTGCGGTATGGATCATTTCTACAGTGGTTCTGCCGTACGTCTTCTAGGCGTTTCCTCCCTAAACTCGGGCCGTGCTCACGCGCGGCCCTTCTTTTTTGCGCGGCGGAAGAACAGCAAATCCGCGGTCTTGCGGCAGCATTGCTTCCGCCGCGATGTCCGGCAGCGCCGCGATCTCGTGGTAGATCGGCGCGAAATCCGGGCGGGTCGCCGCGAATAGCTCCGCGAAATCGTCAATAACGAAGTAGGTCTCCTGGTAGCGGTCGATGTGGTACTGCGTCCGCATCACGCGGCGCAGATCGAAGCGCAGCCGGTGCGGGTGCGGATCCTCGAGGCAATAGACCGACTCGCCGGCCGAGGAGAGGATGCCCGAGCCGTAGATCCGCAACCCCTCGGGGGTCGCAATCAGGCCGAACTCGACGGTGTACCAGTAGAGCCGGGCGAGATGGGCCAGATGATCCAGCCGCAACGCCTTCAACCCGCCCTCGCCATAGGCCTGCATGTAATCGGCGAAGACCGGGTTCATCAGCATCGGCACATGGCCGCAGATGTCGTGGAAGACGTCGGGCTCCTGCAGGTAGTCGAGCTGGTCGCGACGGCGGATAAAGCAGGTCGAGGGGAAGCGGCGGGCCGCGAGAAACGCGAAAAACACATCGTCGGGCACCAGCCCCGCTACCGGCGCGATGCGCCAGCCGGTGGCGCGGTCGAGAATGTCGCTGAGCCGGCGGAAATCCGGGATCCCATGGGCCGCGACGCCAAGGCCCTGCAGGCCGTCGAGATATTCGCGGCAGGCCCGCCCGTTCAGCAGCTTTTGTTGCCGCTCGAACAACAGCCGCCAGATGGCGTGCTGGTCTTCGGTATAGGCCGGCCAGTTCTGCTCGACCGTATGATCCTTCAAGCTGCCGCTCATCGCGCGCTCCGCAAGGTGCTCCCCTTGCAACTGGGAACACCGCAGCGGCGCGTCAATCGCTCTGACGGACCGATCCGACGGGTTACTCGGCGGCGCGCGGCTCCGCCTGACCGGCCAGGCACTCGCGTATCACTTCCCCGAGACACTCGATCAGCGCCGCCAGATCGGCGGCGAGCCGCGCAAAAGCCGGTTTTCGCCGGTAATTGCGCTCATCCATGTAGAGCCCGCGGTTGATCTCGATCTGCAGCGCATGCCGCCGGCGCGCCGGCGATCCGTAATGGCCGGTCGTGAAACCGCCGGAATAGGGCGCGTTCAGCGCGACGGCGAACTGGCGCTCGGCGAAGAAACCTCGGGCCGCCTCGATGATCTGCGGGGCACAAGCGGTCCCGTGGCAGTCGCCGAGCACGATATCGGCGGCATCCTGGCCGCCGAGCGTCCCGGCGGCCGACGGCATCGAATGGCAATCGATCAACAGGCAGCCGCCGAACGCGTCCTCGGTTTCCTCGATCAGCCCGCGCAGCGTCTCGTGATACGGATAATAAAGCGCATCGACGCGCTGCTTCGCCTCGGCAAAATACAGCTTGCGTGCGTAGATCTCTTCGCCGCTCGCGACGACGCGGGCAATCGTGCCGAGCCCCATGCGGACACGCGGCGAGCGCGCGTTGACGAAGCTCGGCAGCGTGTCGCAGAACATCGTCGGGTCGAGTTCCCACGCCTCGCGGTTGACGTCGAGATAGGCCCGCGGGAAGCGCGCCGCGAGCAATGGCGCGCCGAGCTCCGGGGCGGCGCCGAACAACGCATCGACAAAGCTGTCCTCGGAGCGGCGCAGGGTCAACGGATCGAGCCGCGAGGCCGCCAAGAGATCGCTTGGATAGTCGGCGCCGCTATGCGGCGAGGCGAGGACGAGAGGCAGCGCGCGAATCGGTGGCTGCCTTATGTCGAAGGCAGCCTCCATCGTCGATTGTTGCGGGCACGGACCGTCCATGCCGCAACCTTAGTGTGCCATCGCGAGGCTGTCATCACCGGCCGCAGGGCGGCGCAAACCACCCGGCGGCTAGCTTTCACCGCGACAACGGCCGTGTTACTCCTTTGGCGGGAGCGAATGCCTGGCGGCGCGACGATTTGAGGCAATGGCGCGGATCCTTCTAGCCGAAGATGACGATCAGCTGCGTGCTTTTCTCAGCCGCGGGTTGCGGCGGGCCGGCCATGCGGTCGACGCCGTCGCCGACGGCGAGGCGGCGCTCGTGCAGGCCCATGATACCGCCTACGATCTGCTGCTCGCCGACGTGGTGATGCCGGGGATCGACGGCATCGAGCTGGCGCGGCGCGTGTCGGCGCGCCAGCCCGGGGTGCGGGTCATGTTCATCACCGGGTTCGCCGCGGTTGCGGTGCAGGACGAGGGCTTTACCCCGAAGCGGCCGCGGGTTCTGGCGAAGCCGTTTCATTTGCGCCATCTGATCGCCGAAATCGAGGCGCTGCTGTCGCAATAAGCCGGCAGCCGGCCAGAATAGAATTCGTGCAGAGATGGTCGAAGCGGGGTCGTGAGGCGACTGAAATGATGTTGAAATCCATGATCTTTGCCGGCTGCCTGCTGATCGCCGGAGCCGCCCTGGCGCAGACCGGCCAGATCGATGTCAAGGACGCCTGGGCCCGCGCGACACCGGGCAAGGCGGAAAACGGCGCGGCCTATCTGACGATCGTGTCGCCGACCGCAGATCGCCTTCTCTCGGTAACGAGCCCGGCGGCGAAAAAGGCCGGCCTGCACTCGATGACGATGGATGGCGGGGTCATGAAGATGCGCCCCCTCGCTGGGGTCGATGTGCCGGCCAACGAGCCGGTGACGCTAAAGCCGGGCGGCACGCACATCATGCTGCAGGGGCTCAACGAGCCGCTACAGGCCGGCAAATCCTTCCCGCTGACCCTGACCTTTGAAAAGGCCGGGCAGCGCGAGGTCGACGTCGCGGTCGAAAAACCCGGAGCGATGGGACCGGAAGGGCATGCCGGCATGCAGATGCCGATGCCGGCGCATCGCTGAGCGGAAAGACACATGGCTCGCGCTCCGACAAATCCGCCTCGACCGCCGCGCTTCGCCGTCATCGCGATCGTGCTCGCGGTG
>Ga0210400_10002091_pt1 | contig 19007 bp, 16 predicted proteins | sample IncBWH26MmetaG_FD_155456 | JGI IMG/M metagenome (GOLD analysis project Ga0210400, IMG submission 155456) | Forest soil microbial communities from Barre Woods Harvard Forest LTER site, Petersham, Massachusetts, United States - Inc-BW-H-26-M | ecosystem: Environmental > Terrestrial > Soil >...
CTAGAGAGACTTGCTGTTCGAGGATTATGTAGACGAGCGTGGGGAAGCCGGGCTCACGGACCCAGAGCGGGGGCTGGCCGTATGCACTGACAATTCTCGCAAGATTTGGGTCGATGTTAGTGAGTTCCGATACACCTCTGTCGAAAAGCGAGCCATCGAGAATAGCAAACTGGCGCCTCACTTTTTCACGGAGCCTGCGGGCTTGCTCAAGGAAGGGCTGATTACACCACACGATTGGATGGAGCGGCGAGCATCCAACGCCCACTGAACAAGCGGGTGCTCAGGATCAGTAATTGAGAGGTCCGCGCTAGTTGAGTAAGAATCAAAGTGGAATTCGTAAACCCTCGGATCTATAAAGACCTTTTCCGGTCGGGTAAATTCGAAATGAACTTTCGCAAGTTTTTGAACTAGCGTTCTTAGGGTGGGACACTGTTCGTTAGAAACTTCCCAATCCTTGAACTTGAGGCTTTTCTCAGCTTGGGCGACCGAGCCCTCAGGGGAGTCATGATGAAACGCGAGCAGCTGCCCGCCGATTGGTTTGCCTTCAGGGACGCGGACATGAGCAATAGGATTTGCGTTAGGTCTGCCTGGCCGTTCGGAGATTGAGAGGGAATATTCAGGTTCGCCCACTTGAAGGCTTTCATAGGAGCGGTAGGAGAGGAGGACACCTGGCCCCTTCTCCAGAGGGAGTGAATGATCGAGGGCGTTACGAAAGTTTTCGCTTAGCCAGGCCCAATCGGCAGCGGATGGGTTTGCGACTTGGATCGTAGGGGAGGACAGCGCCGAGGCCACAGTAAACACTACAAAAGTACCAGACAGAAAAGAGTATGCGAACCGCCGCCGCATAGCAGATACCTCTTACGAAGTGCTTCTGGTTTCAACTTCGCTTTTGAGCGCGTCGACGACTTCGGCGAGGGGTTTGGGGCCGAGGTCGCCTTTCGAACGATGGCGGAGGGAGACCGTGCCCGCTTCGGCTTCTTTGGGGCCGACGACAAGCATATAAGGAATTTTCTGGAGCTGCGCGTCCCGGATTTTTGCTGGCAACTTTTCGTTGCGGTCGTCGAGATGGACGCGCAGGCCGTGGCGCTTTAGAGTTTCGGTGACGTGTTTGGAGTAGTCGGCTACTTTTTCGCTGACGGGGCAAATTTCCACTTGGACGGGCGCGAGCCACAACGGAAACGCGCCGGCGTAGTGCTCGATCAAAATGCCGAAGAAGCGCTCGACGGAGCCGAGCAGCGCGCGGTGAACCATCAGTGGCTGATGCTTGGCGCCGTCTTCGCCGACGTATTGCAGGCCGAAGCGCGCGGGCAAGTTGAAATCGAATTGCACGGTGGTGAGCTGCCAGGGGCGGCCAATGGCGTCGATGAGCTTGACGTCGATTTTCGGGCCGTAGAAAGCGGCTTCGCCCGCCATGGTTTTGTAAGGAATGTTCATGCGCTTCAAGGTGTCGCCGAGGGCGGCGGTGGCGCGGTGCCAGTCTTCGGGTTTGCCGGCGTAATTTTCCGGATGGGATTCATCCCAATCGGAGAGCTCGACTTCGAATTTGTCGAAGCCGAAATTTTTCATGACCGCGAAGGCGAAATCGACGCAGGCTTCGACTTCGGCTTCGATTTGCGACGGCATGCAGAAGATGTGCGCGTCATCCTGGGTAAAACCGCGCACGCGAAGCAAGCCGTGGAGCACGCCGCTGCGTTCGTAGCGATAGACGGTGCCTAGCTCGGCGAGCCGCACGGGAAGCTCGCGATAGCTATGGAGTTTTGCTTTGTAAATCAAAATGTGGCCCGGGCAATTCATGGGCTTGAGCTGATAGTCGGCTTTTTCGACTTCTACGGGACCGAACATGCTGTCCTTGTAAAAGCCGGTATGGCCGCTGGTTTTCCAGAGGTCCAGACGCATGATGTGCGGCGTGTAGACGAGGTCGTAGCCGCGTTTTTGCAGCTCATCGCGGAGCCAGTCCTCGACAATCCTGCGAATGAGGCCCCCTTTGGGATGCCAGAAAATCAGGCCGGGGCCGGCCTCTTCCTGGATGCTGAAGAGGTCGAGCTCCGTGCCGAGCTTGCGGTGATCGCGGCGCTTGGCCTCTTCGAGGCGGTGGAGATATTCGTCGAGTTCTTTTTGCGTGAAAAATGCGGCGGCGTAAATCCGCTGGAGCTGGGGGTTGCCTTCCTGGCCCTTCCAGTAAGCGCCGGCGACGCTCATCAATTTGAAGGCTTGAATGCGCTTCGTCGACGGAATGTGCGGGCCGCGGCAGAAGTCCATGAATTTGCCGGTGGTGTAAAAGGAAACCATCAACTCGTTGGCTTTTTCTTCCACCAATTCACATTTGAAAATTTGGTTGCTCTTCTTGTAGAGATCGAGCGCTTCCGGCTTGGGAATGAGCTTGCGCTCGTTCGGAAGATCCTGCGCGGCGAGCTCGTGCATCTTCTTTTCGATTTTCGCGAGGTCTTCCAGGGTGAACGGCTCCTCGCGCAGGAATTCGTAGAAAAAGCCGGTGTCAATGGGCGGACCAATGCCAAGCTTTACGTTAGGGTACAACTCCATCACCGCCGCGGCGAGCAGGTGCGCTGCGGAATGCCGGAAGACGAACAGCGCATCGGGATCCTTTTCCGTAAGGATCTTGATTTTCACGTCATGATCGAGAGGGCGGCGCAGGTCAATTAGCTCGCCTTGATCCGGAGCGTTCGGAAGCGGCGCCCCGTTGGTTGCGGTGACATGCGCGACGAGCGCGGCATCGGCAAGCCGCGGCGAAATCTTGCGCGCGATATCGGCAGGCGTGGTGCCTTTCGGCACTTCCTGGACGCTGCCGTCGGGCAGTGTGATGTGGATCTGCTCCATGTTCATGTTCACCCGGAAGAGAACTTCAAGCTTATCGGCGGCTTCCCGCAGGGTCAAGGAGATGCCCAAGGTGGAGGAGCTTTGTTTACGAACATCGTGTTTACCAAATTCGCGAACTACTTTCGTGTGGGCTGTAACCCGGCTGTGAAAGGCGCGGTCTAATAAGTGGCTCTTGATTTCGAAAGACAGAACTTTCTGGGAATTTCAAGGATTTCCAAGTGTGCGTCTTCGTGCGTTCAATTGAGCGGTTCCGCCTCGAGAAACATGTGCGATGCTCGATCATCGACGCCCCGCTGAAACATTCGATGAACAAAATATGCGCGGCCTGCGCGGTGACAGTCTCTGTGCTCGCACTGAGCGGGTGCGCGGCCGTAAAGGTCAAGCTGGGGATGCGGGTTTACCTCGCCAAGACTCCCGTCTCATCGATGCAGGCCAGCCTGCCGAAAGGTCCGGCAATCGCGCCTGGACAGAAGTCGCCACTGGTAGTGAAATTCACACAGCCGGACGGCAAGGTATTGGTGACGGAAGGAGAGGGCAAGGGGAAGATTCTGTGGAGTGATATTGCGGTGACCCCGACGGTCGTCACTTCGGATAAGAAAGGCAATGTGATACTGGCTCATGATCCGAGAGTGAGCGAGGGGAAGGTGGGCCACGTCACCATCACCGTGCCCAGCCATCCGGACCTCCGCGCGGAACTCGATATTCCCATTACTTACGACTACAAGTTCAGCGCGAATTTTTCTGGCGGCACTGGCTCCAGCGGCATGAGCGGCACCGATGGATTGGACGGCACGAGCGGTAGCACGGGTTCCATGGATCCGAACAACCCCTCACCGGGCGGAAACGGTTCGAACGGGACCGATGGTTCGAATGGCCAAGATGGAGGAAATGGAGGAGACGCGCCGCCAGTGGAAGTGCGCGTTACGTTGAGGCCCGGCGCGCATCCCCTGCTTCAAGTGAGCGTCTCCGCAGCCGGCAAGCAGAAGCTGTACCTGGTGGATCCCCAGGCAGGTTCGCTGACAGTGAAGGCGGATGGGGGGCCGGGAGGATCTGGAGGACGTGGCGGCCGCGGTGGCCGAGGAGGTTCCGGCGGTATGGGAACGCCTAGCGGAAACAGCGGAAGCAACGGCGCCGACGGGCGCAACGGTTTTGATGGGTCACCAGGGAAAGGCGGAAGCATCACTGTGACATACGATCCGCGCGCCAAACCCTTTTTGATAGCTATTCACCTTTCGAATCAAGGTGGTCCTCCGCCAGTGTTCAAGGAAGAACCAGTGCCTCCCCTTTGGTGAGCCGTAACCGCCGCCGCCGGTGATCGTAATTCGCCAGAAACTCTATGATTCGAAAGTCCAACGGCCGCCGGCCATGGTGCGTTCGACGGGGATCGTCACGAGCGTCGAAGGATTCTCCTTCAAGGGATCGCGGCCGAGGACGACGAGATCGGCGAGCTTGCCGGCTTCGATGGAGCCTTTCAGGTTTTCTTCGTACGAAGCATGGGCGCCGTTGATAGTGCCGACGCGGATCGCTTCTTCGACGGTGATTTTCTGTTTTGGTCCCCAGACATTGCCTTTTGTGTCGGTGCGAGTGACTTCCGATTGCAGCGCCATCATGGGGATAAATTCTCCGGGCGGATAGTCGGAAGCCTGCGTCGCGCGAATGCCGGCGTCAAGAAAGCTGCGCAGGGCGAACATGTGATTCAGACGCTCGGCGCCGTAATAGCGCATTTTTTCGCCGTGGTAATAAACGTAAGTTGAGAACGGAGTTGGGATTGCGCCAAGAGCCTTGATACGCGCGATCAAGCTGTCATTGATGACCGTGCAGTGCTCGAGGCGAAAGCGCGGATCGCGGCGCGGGTTTTCACGCTGCAAACGCTCGTAGACACGCAGGGTGGTGTCAATCCCCACGTCGCCGTTGGCGTGCGTGCCGATCTGCCAGCCGGCGAGATGCGCCTTGCGGCCGTAGGTGTAGAGCTCTTCCTCGGTCATCACAAGAATGCCGAAGTCGCTTGGGCGGCCTTCGTAAGGTGTGGAGAGGCGCGCGGTGCGTTCGGAAATCGAGCCGTCGCAAACCAGCTTCATGGCGCCAACACGAACCCATTCGTCGCCGAGGCCGGTTCGAACGCCTGCCTCGATCATCGCGTCGATGTGGCGATAGTTGATAAAGCAGTAGGCCCTGTAGAGCAATTCGCCGGAATCGCGAGCGTCCTGATACGCGCGGAGATCAGTAGGGGTGCCCTGCGCTTCCGTCGCGGAGGTGATTCCCGTCTTCGCGAGCATTTTGGAAATGAGCTTTACGCCCTCGCGATGATCGTCGCGCGTGAAATCTTGAGGAAGGACCTTTTCAAAGAAAGCCTGGGCACTCTCTGCGACACGCCCGCTCAGTTTTCCAGTGGCCGGGTCGTGATCGATTCTCCCGCCAGGAGGATCCGGCGTCTTCTCATCGATTCCCGCCTTTTGAAACGCCAGGGAATTGGCATAGACCGTGTGACCACCGCGATGTTCGATGTGCACGGGATGATCCGGGACCGCTGCGTCCAGATCGGCGATGCTCAGTGGGCGGCCATCTTCCGTTTTTGTATCGTCGTATTTGAAGCCGAGGACCCAATCGCCAGCCGGCGATTTTGCAGCGCGTTCGCGCAGCGCAGCCTGAATGGCGGAGATCGATCGTAGGTCGCAATCCACCATGCGGAGATGCGACAGGCCTGCCGCGGCAGGATGAGAATGCGCGTCGATGAAGCCTGGGAGCACGGTCTTTCCGCCAAGATCCATCTTTCGAACGCCGGGCGCGGCGAGATTCAGGACATCGGCATTTTTCCCAACGGCAAAGAACCGGCCGCGTGTGATCGCCACCGCTTCCGCAACGGGTTCGGCCGGGTTCATGGTCACCATGTGACCGTTATGAAGAATCAGGTCCGGCTTTTCCTGTTCGAGAGGGAAAAGCGAGAACGCAGCAAGCGTGCCGAGAAATTCGCGGCGGGTCGATCCATCGGTCATAGAGCCTCTTTGAGTGCGGCTGAAGATTGGAGCGCATGCTACGCCGCGCGAAAGTGAACGTCAACGCGACGCAGTCCTAGAGAATCGTCACGCCGGGCAATCCCGTAAAATGCGCGTCCGAGGTGACTAACTCGGCCTGGTGGGCCAGCGCTGTCGCATAAATGATGGCGTCGGCCATGGGCAACTTGTAGTCAATACTCAGCGAAGCCGCAGCCAGCGCAATGGTATCCGTGAGGTCCAGCACCTTCCGCCGCAGCGCCTCTGAGAGAAAAATATCTGCCTCGGATCTGCCTGCTCGAAGGAGCAGAATCTTCAGTACTTCGTAAAGGACAATCGTGGGAACCAAGACCTGAATGTCTCGCTGAAGGATATCTCCGAATGCATCGGCCTTTTCATCGCCGGTGATGTATTCCAGCCAGCCGGAAGAATCCACGAGGACTATTTCAGAAGCGGTCATTTCGGTCCCGATAGTCGTCCTTCCATTTCATGCCTTTGGCGATCCCTCGAAGCTCTTTGATAGAGCGGGGTCTACTAAAGTGGATACTTCCGTCCAACACATAAACGATGAGTTCCTGGCCAGGCCGAAGCGCCAATTCCTCGCGAACTTTCTTTGGAATGACAACTTGAAACTTGGGCGAAACTTTGACCTTTTCCATCGGGAATCACCGACTCCGACAGAGATTGTATCAATATAGCATGTCGTATGTCAATTCTACTATCGATACGAAGTTGGTATGGCTCATTTTCAATCGATAAGATAAGTCTTTATCTTATGAATTAGTTAGCAGGGGCGCTGCCGATCTGGCAACATTTGTTTGGTGGAATCAATGCTGTCGCTACGGCTGAACGAGGGCACCAAAATCCGGTGTGCCGCGGAGCTTCGCGAACGCTGGTTCTTCCCGGAGCCATTCCACAAACTTTGGAGGATTCTTGCTCAGGGACTTGGCGCGGCGAAGCGCCTCAAGAGCGCCTTTGCGGTCGCCGTCCATCGCCCGGGCGATCGCCAGATTGTCCAGCACCCACATGGAATCGGGATCACCGGCGCTGGCCAGTTCGAAATACTCCCGGGCACGGTTTACATCCTTGTTTTCCAAACGCTCCATGCCTGTCTCCATGGCCTGGACCACCAGCCCGGCGAGCGCGCGTTTTTCTACGCGCAATTTTTCTTCATGCTTCTCGTGTTCGGCGCGGCTGCGCAGGGCGAGGAGTTGCTGCTCAATGGCATTGCGGATTTCCGCGCGATTGGCCAGGTTTTCGCGAAGCGAGGCAATCTCCGAAGAGATTTCTCCGCTCAATTGCTCCTGGTCCTCTAATTCCTGCTTCTCCCGCTTGGCGCCGTCACGAACGGCCTTGTCTTTTTCAAGCGCATCGGCGCGCGCCTGCAGGGCGGAGTTATCGGCGAGTCCGGCAAGCGTTTGCGCGGCTTGGCGATACTCTCTGCGGGCGGCGTACAAATCACCGGATTGCTCAAGCGCGCGGGCGCGTTCGGTTTCCCGAATTGCCTGAGAGGCGACGAATGAATTGTCACGGTTCTCGCGGCCGCTCTTCATCGCCTGCAGGCGAAACCAGGCGAGCGCTTCGTCCATTACCTCCGCGGGAGCCCATTGATGGGGCCCGGCAAAGCTTCGCCAAAAGTGCGCGTATTTCATTCTTTCCAAATCTTCGTCCGTATGAACAAGTTCGGAGTAATTGAAATCGTAAGTGCCAACGGCGGAGAAGACCGCAAACGGAGCTTCTCTTGACGAAAACGCCAGTGGGTGGAACCCGGCGCCGTGCAAGAACACGCCGGCAGCGCATTTGCAGATTTGGGCAATCTGTACGGCGGCGCGCGCCCCGCCGGAAAATCCCGCAAGGTATACGCGGCGGTCATCGATGGACAGCCGCGCGTGCGTGTCCCTGACCATGGCATCAGCGGCCTCAGCTTCGATTTTCCATGAGCCATTCCGCGAATTGTTCGAACCGGCGACGATGTAGCTGTAACGCTCGGCGGCCTCTTTCATCAGTTCGACCGGCATGCTGCCGCGCGCGCCAGGGTCGAACGAGTAGACAATAGGCCAGCGTTTGTCCGGGGAATAGGCGGAAGGAAGGTAGAGCGCATAACTCTGTTCCGGCTGTTTGGAGACAATGACGGTGGGGACGACAACGCCGGCCGGCAACGATTGGGATTCGTGAGCCGTGCCGGGATTCTGGCGTGCCCGCAGTAAACCAGCGCAAAGAGAAAGAGCAGCGAAAAGTAAGCCAAATATTTTCAAGATGTTCCTTAGTTTGACGCATGCGAATAACAGTCGATAGCTCAACAAAGACATGATTACGACTACTCCATAAGTCCAAGTTTCGCGCCCGCCACTGTACAAGGTAGACTTAACGGATTCTTTCGTAACAGAGAAGATTTCCGAGGCTTGTGAATGAGACTGAAAATCGCGCAATGGGTCATCACTCTGTGTTTGTTTTTCCCGACGCTGGCTGCTGCGGCGCAGGCGCCGAAGGCGCTTCTGTCGGCGGATGAGCGCTACAAAGTAGACATTTTGCTTGTGGTGGCGCATCCGGACGACGAGGGGGCAGCTACACCTTATCTGGCGCGGGCCCTGGACGAACACAAACGCGTGGCGGTGGTCTTCGGCACGCGCGGAAGCAGCGGCGCGAACGAAGCGGGTGCGGAGCAAGCTGCCGCGCTGGGCGACATCCGGGAGGTCGAAGCGCGCAATGCGCTGGCCACCATGGGAATCACGAATGTGTGGTTTCTCGGCGGCAAGGATACCGCTTCGCAGAATGTCCTGCAGTCGTTGGCGAGTTGGGGACACGGCGCCACGCTTGAGCAGCTCATACGGCTTGTCCGGTTGACTCGTCCGGAAGTGATCCTTACCTTTTTGCCGGGAACGTTTATCGGCGAAGACCACGGCGATCATCAAGCCTCCGGCCTGCTGGCCACGGAAGTGTTTGATCTGGCGGGGGACCCCACTGTTTTTCCAGAGCAAGTGAGTGGTCCGACTAAGCGGCTCGAACCCTATCTCGATAATCTGCGGCCGTGGCAGCCGAAAAAAATCTACTACTTCGCCGACGCCGACCGCGAAGACATCTTTCGCGGGAAAGGGCCGATCTATCCGGTGAAGGAAATTTCCAAATCCACGAAGCAGCCGTACTGGCGCATGGCGCTCGATTCCTTCCGCGCGCACCAGACGCAGGCGAAATCCTTTCTCGATACCATCGCTGGCATGGACGAAGCGCAACTGGAAAAGGTCATGACTGCCGAGGGTTTCTGGTCTGAGGGATTGCAATTCGTCCTCGGCAAATCGCTTGTTGGCGGCAATGTGACCGGAGATATTTTTGAAAATATTACGCCCGGGGCAATTCCATTTACGCGGCCGGAAGTCTTACCTGAAACTACACGCCCCGAACTATCGGTCGAGCTTGCCGGGCCCTGGAGTTTTTACGGTGAGTTTCGTAGGGCCCATGGACTCACGAATCTGCCGCATCCGGAGCCGCCGGAGATCGCGCTGCAGGCTCCGGGAACACTCGTGATTCCGCTGTGGATTCGGAATCGCGCGGCGAAGGCGCAGGAAATCACTCTCACTGTGACGCTGCCGGCGGGATGGACGGCGCAGAGCGGCGTAGGAAAATTCACTGTCGCGGCGAAGCAGGTTGCCGCTCCACGCATCGAGGTGAATTTCCCTGCGCTAGGCGAGAATGCGCCGCGAAAAGCAGAGGCGCAGGAGATCGCCGTTCACGCGGAATCGAACGGACAAGCCATCGGCGACGTCAAACTGCGCGTCGAATTGCGGAAGCGCGCGCTTCCACAATAGTGCAAATCAGGATCTTTTCGCGCGTGCGGCTTCCATTGCTTCCCAGGCTACTTCCGGCAACATCAGCAGGTCGTTGAACTCACCGGCGCCTCGCAGCCATTGCCCGCCGTCGATGACCACGCATTCGCCGTTGATGTATTCCGCCATGTCGCTCAGAAGAAAAGCGGCCAGATTCGCCAGCTCTTCGTGTTTTCCGAAGCGCTTCATCGGATGTTTGTCTTTGGCGTGCTCTTCGAACGTTTTTGACGGCATCAAGCGCGACCACGCGCCTTCGGTGGGGAACGGCCCCGGGGCAATGGCATTCAAGCGGATGTGGTACTTGGCCCATTCCACGGCCAGCGAGGTGGTCATCGCCAGCACTCCGGCCTTCGCGCAGGCGGAGGGAACCACAAATCCCGAGCCACAGTTCGCGGCGGCGTAAGTGGTCACGATGTTGAGGACGTTACCACCCAACTTCTGAGCGATCCAGCGCTTGCCGAAGACTTGCGTGCAGTGAAAAGATCCGTTGAGCACGATCCCCACAACAGCGTTGAAGGCGTTGGGCGTAAGCTTCTCCGTCCTCGCCATGAAGTTCCCCGCGGCGTTGTTGACCAGCGCGTTGATTTCGCCAAACTGCTCTTCGGCTTTCGCCGCGGCGGATTCCACTGCGCCGTAATCACGAACGTCGCAAATGGCGAACGCCGCCGAACCGCCAGCGCGGTGAATCTCTTCGCACGTTTCACGCAGCGGGTCTTCACGCCGGCCGACGAGGAACATCCTTGCGCCCAACTTCGCAAATCGCAGCGCCATCGAACGGCCGAGCCCCGTTCCTCCTCCGGTCAAAAAAATCGCCCGGCCCTTCAGCAAGTTTTCCTGGAACACTGTTCACCGCCTAGCACGGAACATCGAGAATTTTCATCCGTGCAGGCGCGATTCTATGCCATCAGGGAGCATCTGAACGAATTTTTCCAGAACCGCCTAATGGTGTGGAGCTGAGTGTGTAAACAGCCTATGGATGCATTTCTGCGGGAATGATGTGGCCCATGGCTTTGGCATACTCGGCGGCAAACAGCGAGCTCTCCGGATATTCCTCGCTCAATTCGTGAAGAAGTTTTTGCGCTACCGCGTCCTGTTTTTCCCGGCGCGCCGCCAGAGCCAGCAAAATTTTTGCAAACGGCTGCAAATAGCGCCCCCCAGCAATCGTTTTTCCAAGCTGCTCCATGCCCAGCTTTTTGTCGCCGTGGACTCCGCCGAACCAGAGCATGAAGCGCGCGCCGCCGGACAGGCTTCCGATGATGTAGTTGGCCGTGCCCAGTGCCACGTAGGCGTCGTTGGCGTCCGGCTGTTCCGCGAGCAACTGCTTGGCGTATTCGTTTCCTTCCTTAAGCCGTTTCAAACTCTCGATGTGCTGCTTCTTGAGCATCATGTCGGCGTTCGATTCCATGCCGGAGGCGAGGGTCAAGGCAAAAAAGGCTTCCGGATCCCGCGGGTTTTTCGACTGGCGTTGTTTGGCCAGTTTCCGGGCCCGGTCCAGCGCCTGCTGAAAACTCTTCATCCGCTCCGGATCGGGCTTCCCCTCGATTCCATGCAGGAATCGCTTCTCATTCAGGAAAAAATCGCTGGAGAGCACGCCCTGGCGAAAAAGTTCCTCGAAGAGGTAGCTCGCCGCGATAGCGACCTCTCCAAAGGGTTCATCGGGATGCTGGGATTCCCAGTTGTCGAATTTTTCGCGCGCTTGCGTAAAACTCTGCCCGTAGAGCAAATGAAATCCCGCCGCGAGTTCCGGCACGGAAGTAAAGGCAGGGCTTGGGCCATCTTCGCTGGTTGCGGCAGGGCAAACGAAAGTGGCCAGCAAAAGCAAACAGGCCACGCAATAGATTATCGAACGCATTTGAACCTTCTTCTTAGAAGAGCCCCGGCAAGAAGCGCGGTTTGCCGGTCATCGCCGCGCGATAGTCCGGATTTGCAAAGAGCATGCGCTCTTCCGTGGAGAGACGCTGCGCCAGGACTCCCATGTGCGCAATCGTTCCAGCGATTGCAATGATCCAAGCCGTATGAATCAGAGGAAGCGCCAGCATTTCCGTGAAGACCGCGGCATAATTGGGATGCCGGACGTAGCGAAAAGGGCCTGACGTCACAACGCCCAGGCGCGTCGAGTCCATCACCTGAACGTTCCAATGCTCTCCGAGCGTTCGAATGACCCACCACCGCACCGCGTTCGCCGCAAGAAAGACTATGAACATCGGCCCAGCCAGCCAGGCGATGAAAGGGCGCTTTAGAACGACGACTTCAACTGCCGCTCCCACCAGAACGGCGGTATGCAGCAAGACCATCCAGCGAAATTTCGGTTCAGAGATCTTGGCGGCTCCGCGCGCGATCATCTCCTCCTGGTGCTGCTTGGAGATGCGCAACTCCACGAAGCGCAGCAATGCCACCGTGAGTAGCAAGCCGAGAAACGCGATGGTACTCAGTTCCATTGCAATAGCAGAAATTCCGCACTGAAGCCCGGTCCGAACGCCGCGGCCACGGCATATTCATCCGTCTTGAGCGGCCGCTTCTCCAGCCACTCCTGCAGGATGAAAAGAATCGTGGCGCTCGAAAGATTTCCCACATTACCGAGAATGTCCCAGGAAGGCTGGGTGTCGCACTTCTGGAGGCCGAGCTCGGTTTCCACATTTCCCAGCAGCCGCGCGCCGCCGGGATGCAGGATCCATCCCTTAATCTCTTCGCGTTTCCGGCCGTGGCGTTCCAGGAAGCCGGACACCAGGCCGCCGATCTTCGCTCCGATCATTTCCGGAACGTCTTTGGCCAGCAAAATGTGGAAGCCGGAATCTTTCAGGTCAAAACCCATGGCGCCCAGCGAGTCGGGGAACGTGTAGGTTTCCGAGACGAGGATTTTTGGTCCGCGCGCTTGTTTCCCGCTGACGATCACCGCCGCCGCGCCATCGCCAAAGAGGATCGATGAAATTAGATTGGCCTGCGAAATATCTTTCCGCTGGAAGGTCAACGATGGCAGCTCCACCGCGATAATCAGCACGTTTCCACCTGGACGGGCGCCTAGAAACTCGGCGGCGCGTCCCAGGGCCATCGCTCCCGCGGCGCAACCCAGTTCCGTGAAGGGCATGCGGCGCACGTTCGAACGGAATCCCATCAGGTTGATCAGATGCGCATCCAGCGACGGAATCATGAATCCCGTGCAGGAAACCGTGATGATCAAGTCGATGTCTTCCGGCTTCAGGCCCGCGCGTTCCAGGCACTTCTCGGCGGCTTCCCGCCCGAGCTTCACGGCATGCTCGATATATTCGTTATTCGTTTTGGCCAGAGGTCGCGGCTCGACGGTGTACTCAATGGGAAAAATCGAGTGGCGCTTGTGCACCTGCGCGTTGTCGACGATGCTCATCATAGCCTCGAGCTTGCGCTCGGGAATGTCGAAGACGCGCCCCATGTAGTACTTCACGTCGTCCCGCGTAATGGTGTGGGGAGGCAGCGCCGTCGCCGTCGCGACAATTGTGGGATGGATTGCTACCGCCTTGCCTGCGGATCCATTGCTCGCGGATTCCATCTGTCTCCTTGAAGGACAATTCCAGAAGCTGCGGTCTTACCCCCCGGTAAACCTTGGGGATGCAGCGCTTCGGGCGCCCCTGCCTTCGAACCAACGACTTTACAACATTCCTTGCAGGGAGTGCACTAGTTTGCAGCCATGTAGTACCTCTTTGCTCCTTTAAAGCTCTCTCATACAATTCTTGCAGATTTCATGTCTCCGTGAGATACGGGCAAGCTCTTGCGGTATGCTTTCTCCCGCTATGAACGGCTGCCGTCTCCCTGGTACGAAAGTGCGACGAACTTTTTTTGTTGCCTTAGGCTTCGCGCTTGCGGCTCTGCTGGCTCCTGCCTCTCAAGGCCAGGAGCAAACTCCGCCTACGCTGCTACTCATGATCTCCATCGACGGTCTTCGGCCGGACTACGTCACGGCTGCAGACGCGTATGGCGTCAAGATTCCCCATCTGCGCCGCTTTCTAAAAGAAGGCGCATATGCCGAAGGAGTTCAGGGCGTCGTTCCTACAGTAACGTACCCGAGCCACACTACACTGGTGACCGGCGTGTGGCCCGTGAAACACGGCATCCTCGCCAATACCACGTTTGATCCGTTGCGTAAGAACCAGGAAGGCTGGTATTGGTATTCGGAAGACATTCACGTGCCGACGCTTTGGGACGCGGCCGCACAAGCGGGACGCACGACCGCCAGCGTGCAGTGGCCGGTGACCGTCGGCGCACACGTGAATTGGAACATTCCGGAATTCTGGCGCGCCAGCACTCCGGATGATGCAAAGCTCCTGCGCGCTGCGTCCACGCCCGGCCTGCTTGCCGAAGCGCAGGCGGAGCTGGGCGAGTACCACGGCGGAATCGATACCTCCATTGAAAGTGACGAGCTGCGCGCGCGCTTTGCACAGTGGATCTTGGAAAGAAAACATCCTGCATTGCTGACGCTGCACCTTTCGGCGCTCGATCACATCCAGCATGAAACCCGCCCGTTCAGCCCCGAAGCGATTGCCGTGCTGGAGCGGCTGGACACCGTGATTGGAACCTTGCGTGGATTTGCCGAACGCCTTGCCCCTGGCCGCGCGATCGTCGCCATCGTTTCCGATCATGGCTTTGCGAAGTATGACACGCAATTGAACCCGTTTCCCGCGTTCAAGGAAGCGAAACTCTTTACCATCGATGAAAAGGGAAAAGTGGCGGACTGGCAGGCCATGCCTTGGGTGACGGGAGGCTCGATTGCCGTTGTCCTGAAAGATCCGAAGGACGCCTCCGTGCTGGCAAGCGTGCGCGAATTGCTCTCCAAGCTGGCTGCCGATCCCGCCAACGGGATCGACCGTGTCCTCGAAGCGGACGAACTTCACAAACGCGGCGGCTACCCGCCTGCTTCTTTTTTCGTTGGCCTTAAGCCCGGTTGGCGCACAATCAGCACGCTCGACGGACCGATCCTTTCGAAAAAATCCGGCGGTACGCACGGGGAACTGCCAGACCTCCCTGATCTTCGCGCATCCTTCTTCGTCGTTGGACCTGGTGTCCCCGCAGGCCGTAACCTCGGCCTTATCGACATGCGCGCCGTCGCTCCCACGCTGGCGCATCTTGCTGGTTTGTCGCTGCCTTCCGCGGATGGAAAAAGCCTTCTTCCCTAACGCAATCCAACCAGACCACGTACAGATTCGATCAGCTTCGCCGAGTCGTACCCAATGCCGTCCTTGAAGACCAGCTCTACTTTTTCGATGTCATTGATATTCGCCGATGGGTCGCCTTGTATCACAACCAAATCCGCGATCTTGCCGGGCGCGAGTGTTCCCACTTTATCGAGCTGGCCCAGAAATTCCGCTCCGTTCGAGGTGGCGATATGGATGGTCTCGAGCGGCGTGAAACCTGCTTCCACTAGCAGTTCCACTTCGCGCTGGTCGCCGAATCCCGCGATGACTCCGCCGTACCCGGTTGGATCAAGCCCCGCAAGGAGTACCCCGCCCGCCTTAACAAAAGCGCGTTCGAACTCCATCTCTTTTTTGAACAGGACCGGCCACCGGGAAGACGCTGCCCCATCGGAGATTCTTGCGCGAGTCGTAAGGTAAGCGATGCGCGTTTCCGGCAACATGGCGTCCAGAATACGTTTTGAAACCGGCGCGCGATTAGGAACAAACGTTTCGAACACCGGCAAAGTCGAGGTTACGGCGACATGATGAGCCACCAGATCGCGAATCATTTCCTGCGCGGCGGCGCCATTCACGTCCAGCTTCTCCAAGGAGTCGTTTTGGCCCGGGCATTCACCTGATTTCTTGCCCGGGAAAAATTCAGTGTCGACCACCAGTCCATGTTCCAGGTTGTCAATGCCGAGTGCGGCCGCTTCTCGGAATCCAATGGAACACAAATGCCCAGTTACTTTGATGCCGTGCGCGTGAGCCGCCTTCACAGCGGCAGCCAGCTCATCGGGAGTGATGTGCATGTACGCTTTGAAGGAGCCCGCTCCCTGGGCAATCCAAAACTCGACGGTGCGCCGCGCATCCTCGGCATCCTTTAGCTCGTGCATTTGCGGTGTGAAGGAGCCCTGGCCCTCGAGGTATGGCCCGGTAACATTTATTTTTGGTCCGGCCAGCTTTCCGCCGTCGATCAAGCGTTTCAACTCCAGGTCCGTGTACGGTTCGACGCTTCCGGTGGTGCGAATCGTGGTGACACCGCCCGCCAGGTACAGCGCCGGGAAACTTGACGCATGCTCCGGGTACATCGCCAGCGAGCCCAGCGGCGCGGGGTAATACATGTGGTCATGCATTCCGACGAGACCGGGAATTACCGAATAGCCCGTCAGGTCGAGCACCTTGGCGCCTTCAGGAATCTTTGCGGTTGCCGCGTCGCCTATCGAGCTTATTTTCCCGGATCGAATCACCAGAGTCTGATCCGCGCGCGCGGCTGCTCCGGTGCCGTCGATGACGCGCACGTGCGCCAAGGCAAGCACAGGCGCGTCTTCCTTTACGAACGCCCGCACCGCCGGTGCCAGTGCGCTGGGTTCTTGCGCGTTAGCAAAGCCAATCGCGCAGCAAAATACGATAACGAGCAAGCGAAACTGTTTCACCAGCCACCTCCGGAGGATTTCGACGCAGTACGCGCGAAAGCTAACACCGGACATCGCCTCTTGCAAGGCGCAGAAAGCCATTCGACGAATGTGGTAGATTCGTGACCTTGCGAGGTCCTCATGGCCAAGAAATGGATGCTCTTCCTGATTGCGATTCTGGGCGTGGCGTTTTCCCCCACCGCATGTTTCGCCCAGGAATCCGTGTCGTTTAAGATCACCGAAGGCGATTTCATCGCAAAGGATTTCAGGTTTCGCTCAGGAGAGACGCTGCCGGAATTGCGGCTGCACTACACTACGCTCGGCAAGCCCGCACGCGACGCGCAGGGCCGCGTCACGAATGCCGTGCTGATTCTCCACGGCACCGGCGGCACAGGGCACCAATTCCTCACGCCCATTTTCGCGAATGAGTTATTTGGACCGGGCCAGCTGCTCGACGTCACACGCTACTTCATCATCCTTCCCGATGGCATCGGCCACGGGAAATCCTCGAAGCCCAGCGAAGGTCTGCACGCGCATTTTCCCAGCTACGACTACGACGACATGGTTGCTGCGCACTTCAAGCTTCTCACCGAAGGCCTCGGCGTAAACCACCTGCGGCTCATCCTCGGCACCTCCATGGGCTGCATGCATTCTTTCGTGTGGGGAGAAACGTATCCCGATTTTATGGGCGCGTTGATGCCCCTGGCCTGCCAGCCCGTGGAGCTCGCCGGGCGCAATCGCATCTGGCGCAAGATGACCATGGACGCGATTCGCAACGACCCGGAATGGAAGGGCGGCGAATACACCGCTGAACCGCAGCAAGCGTTGCGCACGGTGCTGGATTTTCTGCTGATCGCAGGCAGCGCTCCGCTTTACATGCAGAAGACTCTCCCCACGCGCGACGCTGCGGATAAATACCTCGATGATTATTTCAAGGCGCGCCTTGCCGGGCTGGACGCCAACGATTTCTTGTACCAGGTGAATGCCTCGCGCAATTACAATCCCTCGACGCAACTTGAGAAAATCACCGCCCGCGTTATGTACATCAATTCCGCCGACGATTTCATCAACCCGCCCGAACTTGGCATCGCCGACCGCGAAGTGAAACGCATGAAAAACGCGCGCTTCGTGCTCATCCCCGTGAGCGACGAAACCCGCGGCCATGGCACACATACAAAGGCTGTCGTGTGGAAGCAGTATCTGGCCGAGCTCCTGAAGAGTTCAGAAAAGGAACATTGAGGTTCTTGAGCGGCGACTACTGTTTTGGATAGACAGGGCACAATGGAAAAGTTCGCGAAACAACTTCGAATCAAATGGTGGCTTTTCCGTGGTGAGCAGCAAAGGAAACGTAAGAACTACATAAAGGCCTTAGGATACTTTGAGAAAGTAACCGCGACTGACCCCAGCCGAGCATTCGCCATGGCCCAGGCTGCATTCTGTCTCAATCAATTAGAAAGACTCGATGAAGCCATTGATGCCTACGAACGAGCTCTTCAGCTTGCTCCGAACTACGCTCAAGTGCGCGCATATCTCGGACAAATATATGGACAGCTAGAGCGCAATCAGGAAGCATACGATTCCATTCAGCGCCCATTTCGGATGAGCCCTGAGCTGAAGGATGATCCGCACTGGCTATACGTGCTTGGGCATAGCAGCGGGAAGATTGAGCGCTGGGAGGAAGCTCTCGCAGCATTTCAGAAGATAGTGGAACTTGACAAAAACCACGGAAACGCCTGGCACGGCCTCGGATGGGCATATTCACATCTGGATCGTGACCTTGAAGCCGTTGCTGCATATGAAATGGCAATTGAACTTGTGCCTGACAATAAAGTGGCGCATTACGAACTGGGCCTCGCCTACCTCAAGCTGAATCGGCACAAGGAAGCCATGGGGCAGTTCAAAACATCTGTTAAGTTGAGACCATCTGAACCAGACGCGCACTATAGCCTTGGTTATGCTTATTGCGAGCTCGGGGAATTCGCTCTGGCAGTCGAGTCAATTCTAGAGGCGTTGAAGCTCGGACCAAAATACGCAGAGGTCCTTCATACCCTCGGTGAGGCGTACAGCGGACTCGGACAACATGAGAAGGCGCTAAACGCTTTCGAGGCCGCGGTTCGAGCAGAACCTGTTAGCGCGGATTCCTATTTTGCGATTGCTAAGTCGTATCTGCGCTTAGAGAAGCAAGGTCAGGCAGAAGAGGCCGCCGAACAAGGATTACGGCTGAAGCCGAATTCTGCAGATGGCTACCTCTGTCTCGGTTGCGCTTCGCATCAACCAGGAACTTTTGACAAAGCGGCGGCGGCGTATGAAAAATCCCTGGAGTTGAATCCGGGCCAATTTGAAGCCCTAGCTAACCTTGGGGATGCTTACTTCCGGCTTGGCCAAGCCGAAGACGCGAGGAGAGTTTTGATGCAAGCTGATGTCATCAAATCCACCGATTCAAAACTCCATCATCTTCTTGGTGAGGTCTACCTTCAGCTTGGAAACCGGGATCAGGCCTTGCACGAATACGAGGTTTTGAAGCGGCTAGACAATGGACTCGCGGACGATCTCGCCAAGCTAATGACTCAAAAGCCTTGAGGGAGCCATGCAGATGAGAGGCTGAACCCAAAGCCTGGCTTACTAGGTGGTGGCCTGGCTAGCCCGAATTTCCTGCCAGCGGCGCGGGCGTTTGTTGGCCTGCAAAACTTTTTTGCGCAGGCGGATCGATTTCGGCGTGATTTCCACGAATTCATCGTCGGCGATGAACTCGATGGCTTGCTCGAGGCTCAGCTCGCGATGCGGAATCAGCCGGATGGCTTCGTCGGC
>Ga0210400_10002092_pt1 | contig 19005 bp, 20 predicted proteins | sample IncBWH26MmetaG_FD_155456 | JGI IMG/M metagenome (GOLD analysis project Ga0210400, IMG submission 155456) | Forest soil microbial communities from Barre Woods Harvard Forest LTER site, Petersham, Massachusetts, United States - Inc-BW-H-26-M | ecosystem: Environmental > Terrestrial > Soil >...
GGCTCGATATAGGTCGCATCCGCCAATTCCGGATCGGTCATGATGGTGGCCGGATTGGAATTGACGAGAACGATGCGGTAGCCCTCGTCCTTCAGCGTCTTGACCGCCTGGGTGCCCGAATAGTCGAATTCGCAGGCCTGGCCGATCACGATCGGGCCGGCGCCGATGATCAGGATGGTGGAAATGTCGGTTCTTTTGGGCATCAAGTCTCACGGACAGGAAATCGGGCACAAAAAAAGGGCGCGCCTACCGCGCGTCCCCGAGCCATAGCGCCAGGTTGCCCTTGCGCGCGGGTGGTCTTTAGACCAGATTCCGCAACCGCGAAAGGGTCATAAGCCCTCATCAACCGGCATTTTAGGGTATGTGAAGCGATCGGCCGCCTTCGCTGTTCGAGCTAGCGCGCGCAAACCCCAGTCGGGGCAGGCTGGCCCGCCGGGCCGAAGCTGGCGCAGCCGGCGAAGGCTGGAGGCCCGGCCTGGATTTGAACCAGGATAAAGAGCAATTCACAGCTCTCGCGTCGACGCGTTCCGCCACCGGGCCGATCCGATCATCGCCGATCTCGCGGCGGCGGGCCATGGTTGACGCGCGTTAACGTTAACGGACCGGATTTTCGCGCCGCGCGACAAATGTCATCCGCCACGGATTGTGGCCGATATTGCTGGGCGCGCGCGAGGCGGTAAATCCGCTGGCGGCGAGTTTCGCGATCATCTCGGCCTCGCTGTAGCGTTGGAGGCCGATACGCGCGCGCAATTGCCGGTAATCCGACAACGCGGTCGAGACCAGCCCGATCAGCGCCTCCCGGAGGAAGCCGTGGGTCAGCGCAAAGCGTAACAGCGCGGCGACGTCCCTGACCATGCCGATCTCGGGCCGCAGGATATCGCCCACGATCAGGCGGCCGCCGGGTTTCAGGAGCCGCCGGATCACCACGAAAGCGGAATCGAGTTCCGCCGGCGTCATATATTGTACCACCGAATTCATGACAGCGAGATCGATGGATTTCTCTTCCATTTTCCGCAAATCATCCAGCGAGCGCACCCGGATTTTCGTATTCGGGGCAAAGCGCGCGATCAGCCGGCCGCGGACGCCCGGTGCGGGCTCCGCCAGGTACAGTTTATCGCAGGCGTCTGCGACCTGGGACGCCGACAGTGCTTCGCCGCAGGCATAGTCGAGCACCACCGCGCCGGGGGAGGAGATGTAGCCGATGATATCCTTGGCGATCAGCTGGAAATGCAGGTCGCGATGCAGCCGGCTCGCGTAAATTGTATGGGTGGAATCGTAGTAGTCGATCCAGTCGTCCATGATTTCGGGCGTCCGCTAAAACAGGGTTCCGGGGGGCGGAACCGGTGCGCGCATGATGCGTTAGATGGTCCGGCGGGCCGTGTCTATTGCCGCCATGTTCGCTTCTTGAATTTTCCGGTTCCTAACAGGAAGGTCCATCGTGAGCAAAGCCAAGTCTGACAAAGTTTCCCCTGATCTCGATACCCCGACCGATCTGCCGCCGGCAGCGACGGAAAAGATTTCGGCGTCGCTCAATACGCTCCTGGCCGACGCCTTCGCGCTTTACCTCAAGACCAAGAATTTTCACTGGCACGTCAGCGGCCGGCATTTCCACGACTATCATTTGATGCTCGACGAGCAGTCCGACGCGATCTTCGCGACCACCGACCAGCTGGCGGAGCGGGTTCGCAAGATCGGCGGCACCACGCTGCGCTCGATCGGGCAGGTCGGGAAATTGCAGACCATCAAGGACAACAATGAGAGCTATGTCCCGCCGCGTGACATGCTGCGCGAGTTGATGGAAGACAACAAGCACATCGCGGCTGCGATGCGAAAGGCCCATAAGCTCGCCGACGACCACGAGGATTCCGGCACCGCCGGATTGCTCGAGACCTTCATCGACGAAACCGAACGCCGCACCTGGTTCCTGTTCGAGGCCAGCCGCCAGGAAGGCAGCAACGCGGCGTAGCGACATCCTTGTCATTCCGGGATGCTGCGTTGGCGCCAAACCTCCGATGTGCAATGCACATCGTAGTTCGATGCTTTGCGTCGCCCCGGAATGACAGTTTCAGCGTTTCAGCGGGTGGGCGACGCGGAAGCGTGCCAGCCTGCGTTCAGGTCCAGCCTCAAGATTTCTTCTTCCACAATTTCACCAGCGGCCCCTCGGCTCCCAGCACCGGATCGGTCCTCGGCAATTTCACTTCCGGGATCGTTGTCAACGCCTTGGCGTGGTTCTCCGGCGTTGGCCGCGTGATCTGCATCGGCGGTCCCGGCGGATAGGCGCCGACGACGCAAAAATCCCCGCTAGCGGAAAGGCACTGATGCCCTGTGCCCGCCGGCAGGATGGCGACATCCCCCGCCGCAATCTCAAGCTCCCTGCCGCGGTCGCCGCCGAAGCGGACGCGGGCGTGGCCACGGGCGACGCCAAGCACTTCGTGCACGGTCGCATGGTAGTGCAGATAATCATAGACGCCGTTGCGCCACATCTCGCCCCAGCCATTGGCGCCGAACAGTCCTTCGATGGTCTTCTCGGGATGATCGTTGTCGACGTCGATCGCCCGCTGGTAGACCAGAACCGGTACCCGGTTATTCGGCACCAGGCCGTCGTCCTCGAATACGAAGGTGAGGGGTTTGACGTCGCTTACAACCGACATGGCTATTCTCCAGCGCGGAGCATGATCCGGAAAAGTGGGAACCGGTTTTCCCTCGGGACAAACGCAAAGCGTTTGCTCGGAGATCATGCTCAGCCAAAAGACAGAGCGGGATGACTTTTCGAAGAAAAGTCATCTGGCTCGGCGCTGATTCAACCGACGTCCAGCGATCACGTTCCCGGTTTCGTTTCCTTGGGGAACTCGAACACCAGGCAGGTCGTGGTGGCGTGCGCCAAAAGGCGCCCCTTGGCGTCGGTAATGCGCGCCTCGGCGGTCGCGGCGCGGCGGCCGACATTGAAGGTGCGGCCTTCCGTTCGGACCGGACCGGTATCCTCAGTCATGCCGCGGATAAAGCTGATCTTGAATTCGAGCGTGGTGTAGCCGGTGCCGGCCGGCAGCATCGAATGCACCGCCAGACCCATCGCGGAATCCAGCAACGCCGCGGCATAGCTGCCGTGCACCGAGCCGATCGGATTGTAATGCCGGAAGCCGGGAATGCTGTAGAAGGTGATGACGCCGGGTTCGGCTGAATAATCAAAAGGTTCGACCGTCTGCATGATCGGCGGCGACGGCAATTTGCCCGCAAAGATGGCGCGGACGAAATCGATGCCCGGCATCGCCGCCATGATGTGCGTGGGCGTCACGCCGTATTCGATCTTGGGGGCGGATGGGTCGTGCATCGAGGAGTATCCTGTTTCCGATGACGGTTATCATACTATAGAGTCAGCTATTCCAACCGTCACACTTCGTCATGCCCGGACTTGATCCGGGCATCCATCACAATTCAAAGAAGATGGATTGCCGGGTCAAGCCCGGCAATGACGAAAGGATTACGCGCTCTTCTTCGCCCGCATCAGATCCGCGAACCGCTTGAACAAATAGTGCGAGTCGCGCGGGCCGGGGGAGGCTTCCGGATGATACTGCACGGAAAACACCGGCTTGCCCTCGAGCTGGATGCCGCAATTGGAACCGTCGAACAGCGAGATATGGGTCTGGGTCGCCCCCTCAGGCAGCGTCGCCTGATCCACCGCGAAGCCGTGGTTCATCGAGGTGATTTCGACCTTGCCGGTGGTCTCGTCCTTGACCGGATGATTGGCGCCGTGATGGCCCTGGTGCATCTTCCTGGTCTTGGCGCCGACCGCGAGCCCCAGCATCTGATGGCCGAGACAAATGCCGAAGGTCGGCGTGCCCGAATTGATCACCTGCTGGATCACCGGCACGGCATATTTGCCGGTCTCGGCGGGATCACCGGGGCCGTTCGACAGGAAAACGCCATCGGGCTTCAGCGCCAGGATGTCTTCCGCCGAGGTGGTCGCCGGCACCACCGTGATCTTGCAGCCTTCGCCGGCGAGCAGGCGCAGGATGTTGCGCTTGATGCCGTAATCGATCGCGACGACGTTGAACTCCGGCGCGGTCTGCCGGCCAAAGCCCTTTTCCCAGGCCCACGGCGTCTCATCCCAGGTAAAGCGCTGGCCTGAGGTGACCATCGGCACCAGGTCCATGCCTTCGAGGCCGGGCCACTCGCGGGCTTCTTCCTTCAGTCCATGCAGATCGAACTGGCCGTTTTCGGCGTGCGCGATCACGGCATTGGGCATGCCCTTGCTGCGAATCAGCGCCGTCAGGGCGCGGGTGTCGATGCCGGACAGGCCGATGATGCCGCGCGCCTTGAGCCATTGATCGAGATGACGCGAGGCGCGGTAGTTCGAGGGATCGGTAATGGCCGCGCGCAGGATCACGCCGCGCGCGCCCGGCGTTGCCGCCATGTTCACCGTTTCGATATCTTCGTCGTTGGTGCCGACGTTGCCGATATGCGGAAAGGTGAAGGTGATGAGCTGTCCGGCGTAGGAGGGATCGGTGAGAATCTCCTCATAGCCGGTCATCGCGGTGTTGAAGCAGACTTCACCGACCGCATGGCCTTCCGCTCCAAGGCCGAAGCCCTCCAGCACGGTGCCGTCGGCGAGCACGAGGAGCGCGGTCGGTTTGTGTTCCGGCCAGGCTGAGGCGTTTTCTGATGTTGTCATGAAAGCACTACATAGTCGTCGCATCCTCGGGCGTCAAAGCCGGAAGTTGCGGATTCACATGCGGCTTGCGCATATTTGACAGGCGGCGGCGGGCTTTTAATCTGGTGCCCACCGCGAAGCGCCGATTTTCATCAAATTTCCCCGATCCGGAGGCCTCCGAGCATGGACAACACGATGCCGATTCTGCTCGTTCCGGGGCTGGTGTCCTCGCCCAGAATCTACGCGCCGGTTGTCCCGGCGCTGTGGCGGTTCGGCCCGGTGACGGTGGCCAACCATATTCGCGACAACAATATGGGCGCGATCGCGCGGCGGATCCTGGCTGAGGCGCCGCCGCGGTTCGCACTGGCCGGCCATTCGATGGGCGGCTACATCGCCTTCGAGATCATGCGGCAGGCGCCGGGGCGGGTCGCAAAACTGGCGCTGATCAACACCCAGGCGCGGCCGGACACCCCGGAGGCCACCGCGCGGCGCCGCGGCCAGATCGCCCGCGCGCAAGGCGGCCAATATCACGCCATTCTCGATGAATTGTTTCCGGGCTTCGTGCACCCGTCGCGGCACGGCGAAGCGTTCCTGCACCAACTGGTTCGCGACATGGGTGACGATGTCGGCGCCGAGGCCTTTGTGCGTCAGCAGAACGCCATCATGAGCCGGCCGGATTCGCGCCCGGCGCTGGCCTGGATCAAATGCCCGACGCTGGTCCTGACCGGCGACGAGGACAATACGATTCCGAATTCGCTGTCGAAGGAAATGGCGGAGGGGATTCCTGCCGCGAAACTCGTGGTCCTTCCGCATTGCGGCCACCTGCCGCAGGTCGAGCAACCGCAGGCCACCGCGGACGCCCTGGTCGAATGGCTGCGGAGCTAGTTGTTTCATTGCCACGAACGGCCTAGATCAGGAGTTTCCAGCCATGCGGCCTTAAAGGCTTGCGAGAGGACAGGATAATGCTGCGCGACGACATCAATAACGCGGTCAAGGACGCGATGCGGGCCAAGGACGAGCGCAAGCTCTCCACCTTGCGGATGGTCAATTCGACCATCAAGAATGCCGACATCGCCGCGCGCGGGGAAGGAAAACCACCCCTGACCGACGCCGACCTGCTCGGCGTGTTCCAGAAAATGATCAAGCAGCGCCAGGAATCGGTCGATCTCTACGACAAGGGCGGCCGCGCCGAACTCGCAGCCCAGGAGCGTGAGGAGATCGCGATCATCTCGGCTTACTTGCCGAAGCAGATGTCGGAAGCCGACGTCGAGGCCGCGATCTCGGCCGTGATCGCCGAAACCGGCGCGGCCGGGATCAAGGATATGGGCAAGGTGATCGGCGCGTTGAAAGCGAAATACGCCGGCCAGATGGATTTCGGCAAGGCCAGCGGAATGGTGAAGGCGGCGTTGGCGGGGTGAGGTCGCAGGTAGCGAAAATCTCTCAACGTCATGGCCGGGCTAGTCCCGGCCATCCACGTCTTACTCGTTGAGAGCTCTGAAAGACGTGGATGCCCGGCATCGCAGACAAGTTTACGCAGTCTGCGCAGGCTTGACTGCTTTGGCCGGGCATGACGCCAGAAAAGAGTCAGGGACGACCAAGGTCTTTCTCATGCTCACCGAAACCACCGACTATGACACCCTCTACCGCGACTTTCGCTGGGAAATCCCGGCGCGCTTCAACATCGCGACCGCGTGCTGCGATCGCCATGCCGATGGCACTAGCCGTCTGGCGCTGATCTATGTCGATGAGAATGGCGACGCGCAGCGCACTTCCTTTGACGGCATCAGCGAGATGTCGCGCCGCTTTGCCAATGTGCTGAAGGCCGATGGCCTTGTGCGCGGCGATCGCGTCGCGGTGTTTCTGTCGCAGTCGCTGGAATTGCCGATCGCGCATCTGGCGGCGTTTCGCTCCGGCATGGTGTCGATCCCGCTGTTTGCGCTGTTCGGGGAGGATGCGCTGGAATTTCGCCTGTCGAATTCCGGCGCAAGGGCCATCGTCACCGACGAGACCGGGTGGGAGAAACTCAGGAAAATCCGCGACCGGCTGCCAGACCTTGCGAGCATTTATGTCATTGGCGAGCGCGCGCCTGCCGGAACCAAGCCGTTCTGGCGCTCGCTCGAGGCGGCGTCCGCTGAATTTGCCACCATCGATACCGCGGCCGACGACCCCGCGATGATCATCTACACCTCGGGCACCACGGGAAACCCAAAGGGCGCGCTGCACGCCCATCGCATGGTGCTCGGTCATCTGCCGAACGTCGAGATGTGTCACGACTTTCTGCCCAAGCCCGGCGACCTGATGTGGACGCCGGCCGACTGGGCCTGGATCGGCGGGCTCATCAACGCGCTGTTCGCGGGCTGGTATCACGGCGTGCCGATCGTCGGCCATCGCGCGCGCAAGTTCGAGCCGCAGGCCGCGATGCAGATGATGGCCGATCACGCCGTGCGCAACGTGTTCCTGCCACCGACGGCGCTGAAGCTGATGCGGCAGGCCGACGTCCGGCATCCCGGCGTGCGGCTGCGCAGTATCTTCAGCGGCGGCGAGTCGCTGGGCGGCGAACTGCTCGAATGGGTGCGCGCGACCTTCGGCATCGATGCCCACGAGGTATATGGGCAAACCGAATGCAATCTCGTGGTCGGTGCCAACGCCAAACTGTTTCCGATCCGGCCGGGCTCGATGGGCAAGGCCACGCCGGGATTCGATGTGCGCGTGGTCGACGAGCAGGGGGAGGAATTGCCGCGGGGCCAGCGCGGCATCATCGGCGTGCGCCAGCCGAACCCGTGCACGATGATCGGGTACTGGAAAAATCCGGAAGCGACCGCGAAGAAATATGCCGGTGAATTCCTGCTGACCGGCGATCTCGGTGTCCAGGATAAGGACGGCTATTTCTGGTATGTCAGCCGCGAGGACGACGTGATCACCACCGCCGGTTATCGCGTCGGCCCTTCCGAAATCGAGCACACACTGATGAAACATCCGGCGGTGGCGATGTCGGCGGTGGTCGGCATTCCCGATCCGATCCGCACCGAATCGATCAAGGCCTGGATCGTGCTGCGGCCGGGCTTTGCTCCCGGCGACGCCTTGGCGCGCGAGATTCAGGATTTTGTCAAGGTGCAACTCGCTGCGCATGAATATCCGCGCTTTGTGCAGTTCACGGAGACCTTGCCGATGACCGCGACGGGGAAAGTGCTGCGGCGCGAGTTGCGGGCGTTGGGGTAGGCGGTTTCCTAACCTCGCCCCGCGTGCGGGGAGAGGTCGCCGCGCTCTTCGCGCGGCGGGTGAGGGGGACTATCCACGAGTCGAATCTGTGGAGAGTCCCCCTCACCCCGCCCTCTCCCCGCACGCGGGGCGAGGGAGAGAAACCGTTCGCAGTCTTGCTCCATCGTCGTCCCGGCCAAGCCAACGGGTCGGCGCAAAGCGCCGCCCGATGACAGGCTCCGCGCGAGCCGAGACCCATAACCACCGGCGGCAGTGGCTGTGCGAGGTGTCATTGCCGGGCTTGACCCGGCAATCCATCTCGCTTCGCCAAATTTTCTTGAACAGCGATGGATACGCGGGTCAAGCCCGCCTATGACGAATGAATATATTGAACCGCTACGGCGTCGCTATTCCCAGTTTCTTCAACGCGTCCAGCATCTGCGTCGGCGGCTCCATCTTCACAGCGAGAGGCTTCCCGGTCTCCAGCAGGCTCTTGAGGCTGGAGAGGATCGCCGGCCAGCCTTGACGGCCGCCGGAGAGGATGTCGTCGCTGATCGGCCGGTCGTGGGACTCGGTCATGGTGAGCCGGACGGCATCGCCGGCGGGTTCGATCTCGTAGCTCACAAGCGTGGGCCCGAGCTTTTCGACCAGCGCCGGCCAGTTGACGTTGAAGGTGACCGTGAGTTTGCGCGGCGGGTCGCATTCGACCACCTCGCCGCTGATGTGGACCGAACCATCGGGCGGACGCACGACATACGCCCCGCCGACTTTCAATTCGACTTCGACGGCATTGCCGAAGAAATATTTCCGGCTTAATTCCGCCGATGTCAGCGCCTGCCATACCGCCTCCGGTGTGGCCGCGATGTAGATGGTGTAGACGGTGGTTGGCTTGAAATCGGTGACGTTCATGCGCGATAAACCTCTTCAAGGTCTGCAATGAAAAGCGCGTCGAACGGGATGACGAGCGCGGTGCCGGATTCCAGCAAACTCTTGAGGCTCGACATGATGGCGGGCCATCCCTTCGAGATGCCGTCGATCACCACGCTGCCCTCCGCGAAGTCCTCGTGCGTCAGCGTCAGTTTTACCAGCTTGCCATATTGTTCAAGCACGAAGGTGACGCGCGATGGCAGCTCCTGCCTCGCCGCTTCGTTGAGAATATGGCGGAACGTGTAGGACAGCCGCCGCGGCCGCTCTGCCTCGAGAATTTCCCCGACGTCGGTTGTCTTGCCATTCAGCACCAGTGAAAATGGCGAGCCGACTGTCCAGTCGGAGACCACGCTGGTGTTCCACCAGTAAAGCCTTGTGAACTCGCTTGACGTCAGCGCCTCCCACAGCTTCTCGGGTGTAGTCTCGATATAGCTGATGTAGATAAATTCGGGCTTAGGCATCGGCTTTTTCACTTGATGTTACCGGCGGCGGATCGATGGCCAGTTCGCGCCCGGTTTCCAGCAGGCTCTTCAGGCTGGCGATCACAATTGGCCAGCCGCCGGAAATATTGCGGAATGTCTTGCCATCCTCATCGAGATTGTCGTGCGTCACGGTCAACTTGACGACCTTGCCGCGCGGTTCGAGGTCGAAGGTGACCCGCGAAGGCCGCTCATGGTTGGCATCTGGCGAACAGGTATCCCAGGTGTAGGCAAGCTGTCTCGGCGGGTCCGATATCAGCACCGTTCCCTCAACGCTGTGGTCAGGCGTCGCGAACTTGTAGGCCGAGCCTACCTGCCAGTCCGAGGTGGCGCGATGGCCGAACCAGTAGCGCTCGGTGAAGTCGCCGTCGGTCAAAGCGTGCCAAAGCTTTTCGACCGACGTCTCGATATAGGTGGTGTAGACGAATTCCGGTTTACTCATCGCGTTTCTCCAGTTGTCGTTTCAATTCGCTGAGCGCGGTGAGCTTGCCGCGCTCGAATTTCTTGATCCACCGCTCGCCGATCTGATGGATCGGCACCGGATTGATGTAGTGCAGCTTCTCGCGGCCGTGTTTGAACGTGGTGACGAGGTTGGCGGCCTCTAGAATCGCTAGATGCTTGGTCACGGCCTGCCGCGTCATGGCGAGGCCGTCGCAGAGATCGTTCAGGGTCTGTGCGTTCTTCACGTTGAGCCGGTCGAGCAGTGACCGCCTCGACGCATCGGCCAGCGCTTTGAAGACGTCATCCATGGGTTAGTGCCGCCGATTTGAAGTCCCTGCAGTGCAACCGGCAATTCGTACCAGGGACTTCAAATCGAAAGGCGGCACTAAAATTAACTCGTTTAGCTGGTGCCCATGATCTTTCCGAAGTTCGCGTAGGTGGTTGCTGAGACGGATGGCGAACTTCGGAAAGTGGGCACCAGCATAATAGGCAACCAAATGGTTGCATGTCAAGATGGTGTTTTGGCGGCGCATTTTGCTGTGCTACGGTCGCCCCGACCAACAAAGATTGGTTTTCGAAACTTGGGTGGAAAAAAACACATGACCGGTCGTCTCAAACTGGCAAACTGTCTCTCGGTATTTTTCTCAATATTTCTGTCGGTATTTGTGATCGCGTGCGGCTCCGGCGCCGATGCCCAGAGCCAAGTGATCGGCGCTCCGCCCGAAGCATCCAACATGAAACTGGTCGGGACCAACGATTTGCAGGCGCGCAGCGCCTATCAGCCGACCATCCATCATCAGGGCGATCGCTGGATCGCCTATATCGGCCATCACGGCGGCACCGACGAGATTCCCGATCCGGTCAATCCCTTGACCGGCAAGGCCGAGCCGAACGGCACCTCGATCGTCGATGTGACCGATCCCGCGCACCCGAAATATCTGCGCCACATTCCAGGGCAAGAGGGAAAATATGAGGGCGGCGGCGCACAGATGGTTCGCGTCTGCGACGGCAAGCAATTGCCCAAGGGCGATCCCAACGCGGTTTACATGCTGCGCACCTTCGGCAGCGAGGCGCACGAAATCTGGAATACGGCGGATCCGGCCAATCCGGTTCTGATCACCCGGATCGGCGGCCTCAAGGATACGCACAAGAACTGGTGGGAATGCGAGACCGGCATTGCCTATCTGGTATCTGGCGCGCCCGACTGGCGCACGCGCCGCATGACGCAGATTTACGATCTCAGCGATCCCGCCCACCCCGTGAAGATCCGGGATTTCGGCCTGCCCGGCCAGGAGCCCGGCGCCACCGGCGCGGTGCCGACCGAAGTGCACGGGCCGATCTCGGCCGGTCCGCAAGGCAACCGCGTCTATTTCGGATACGGCACCGACAAGGGCGGCTTCCTCCAGATCATCGATCGCGACAAGTTGCTCAATGGGCCGAAGGAGCCGACCCCGGACAATCTTCGCTTTCCGGAAATCGCCCGGATGCCGATGTCCGCCTTCAACGGCGCCCACACCACCTTTCCGATGCTGAAAATGCCGGTCGCTGAATTCGCCAAGGACAAGGACGGCAAGAGCCGGGACATCGTGATGATCGTCGACGAGGAGATCGTGAACGAATGCGCCGAACCGCGGCAGATGGTTTGGTTTGCGGACGTCACGACCGAGACGCGTCCGATGATGATTTCGAGCTACACCGTGCCGGAAGCCAGTGGCTCGTTCTGTGAACGGGGCGGGCGGTTCGGTTCGCATTCCTCCAACGAAAGCATGGCGCCGGTCTACTACAAGAAGATGGCGTTCATCGCCTTCTTCAATGCCGGCGTCCGCGCGCTCGACATTCGCGATCCCTATCATCCGAAGGAAGTCGGCTATTTCATTCCCTCGATCACCGCGGCGACCGACAAGCGCTGCGTCAAGATCGACGGCAAGGACCGCTGCAAGGTCGCGATCCAGACCAATAATGTCGAGACCGATGAGCGCGGCTATATTTATGCCGTCGACCGCGCCAACACCGGCCTGCATATCCTGGAACTGACCGGACCGGCGCGTGCTGTGGCCGGCCTGCCATGATGCGGAGCTGAGATGCGTGGACTGTTGATAGCCGCGTTTGCCATTGCGGTCGGCACCGCGACGGGCGTCGCCGGCTATCAGCATGTCCGGTCGAATGCGCAGGGCTGGCGCGAAATCGCCTGGCCGTTTCCGCGCGATGGATGGCCCGCGGGTCGTGCCTTCCATTGCGCCGCCGCGGCGTGCGGCGACGAAGTCGAGGTCTATGTGCGGCCCAAGATCGGTTTTTGCAATTGCGACACCGGTGTTGCCGATGACGACGAGGTCGATCGCGTCGCCGATCTCGACCTGATGAGCGAACGCTTCGCGCCGCTCGCGCCCGGCGACGTGATCGAGGTGGCTGACATGCCGGGCCGGTTGCGCAGCTATGATCTGCGGATGCAGGACGGTTCGCGGCATGCCGCCGTCGGCATTGCGGTGTCGAAACATTGCGACCTCTTGGTTGCGGTCGCGCAAGGTCGCGGTGCCGCATCCGGCGTCCAACGCGCGGCGCTGGATTTTCTCAGCTCCAGCGACATGGCGCGCTGGATGACCGCGGCGCTGGATGGTGGTTGAGGCCGCTCGGTGCGACTCCGCAATGCCATCATCATGCCCGGGCTTGACCCGGGCATCTACGTCTTCTTAGCTGACGGGAATACGAACAAGACGTGGATGGCCGGGATAAACCCGGCCATGACGCAGTGAGTGGATCCCCCTATGTCCCTCCAGCTCTACCTCGCTTTCGTCGCCGCCTGCATCGGGCTGGCGCTGTTGCCGGGGCCGATCGTCACGCTGCTGATCGCCAACGGGCTGCGCCATGGCACCCGCGCGGCGTTGATCAACATCGCCGGCGTGCAGGCCGGCCTCGCGATCGTGATCGGCATCGTCGCGATCGGGCTGACCTCGCTGATGGCGACGATGGGCTATTGGTTCGACTGGGTGCGGTTCGCCGGCGCGGCCTATCTGGTCTGGCTCGGCATCAAGCTGATCCGCGCGCCGGTGGAGGGCGTCAGCGCCGAGGCGCCACCGCCGCCGCGCGGCGGGTTCTTCCTGCAAGGGTTTCTGGTGGCGCTGAGCAATCCCAAGGTGCTGGTGTTCTTCGGCGCGTTCATTCCGCAGTTCATGGACATGAGCCAGGACCATGTCTCGCAGGTGGCGTTGCTCGGGATCACCTTCATGGTCACCGCGGCAATGACCGACGCGACCTATGCGCTCTTGGCCGGCCGGGCGCGGCGGTTCTTTTCGGCGCGGCGCACGCGGCTGTTGTCGCGCATCTCCGGCGGTTTCATGATCGGCGGCGGCATCTGGCTGGCGCTGACGCGGGCGCGCGTCAATTAATGCTGCGCGTCAACTAAACCAATCCTTGCGCGCGCAGCGTGGTCTCGATCTCGCCGAGGATGCGCGCCAGCCGTTCCGCCCATTCGAGCTGGCCGGCGGGATCGGCAAGCAGGTCCTGGCGGATTTCGATGCCGGTGTTCATCAGCCCGCGCGCCTCGCCGTGCACCGGAATGGTATAGTCGGTCTCGTCGCTCACCGCATAGGGCTCGTTGTCGCCGACCACGAGATCAGGCTCCGCGCGCAACCGTTTCAGCAGCAGCGGCGGCAGCCTGGTGTCGCGGTGATAGAGCGTGCCGATATGCCAGGGCCGGATGATCCCGGCATAGACCGGCGTGAAACTATGCAGCGACACCAGCACCGTCGGCATGGAATTGCGCAGGCGCGCCTCGATCACCTCCGCGATGCGGCGATGGTAGGGATCGAAGATCGCTTCGCGCCGCGCCTGCGCCGCTTCGCGCGTCAGGGCCTCGTTGCCGGGGATGATGGTCGCTTCGCTGATGCGCGGGATCGAGCTCGGCACGCCCGGCGGGCGATTGCAGTCGATCACCAGCCGCGAATAGCGCTGCGCGATCAGATGTGCGCCGAGATGTTTCGAGAGCGCGTCGGCGACGCCGGCAATGCCGGGGTCCCAGGCGATGTGCCGCGTCGATTCGCCGTGCGGCAGCCCGAGATCGCCGAGGCTGCGCGGTATCGCGCGGCCGTAATGATCCGACGTCAGCAGGAAAGGCGAGGTACCCAGCGCATTATCTTCGTGGACCGGCGGAACATCTCGCGCGTCCAGGATTAATGTTATGCCGTCGGCGTTGTCCAAAGCCATTTCCTTAACTGCTGCCTAGCGAAGCGGCATACCGATTTCGAAATAGGCAGCCATCGGTATAGATTGGATTACCAGAAAGAACGATGATTAGCGCGACGATGCCCGTGCTGACGATCCATCACAAGACCGAATATCGCTATACCCACCCGGTGGCGTTCGGCGAACATCGGATCATGCTGCGTCCGCGCGACGGCCACGATCTGCGCGTGCTGTCGGGCAGCCTCGAGATCGTGCCGGAGCCGATGTCGCTGCGTTGGATTCACGACGTGTTCGGCAACAGCGTCGCGATCGCGAGCTTCGACGAGCGCGCGCAAACCCTGTCATTCTGCTCGACCGCGGTGGTCGAGCACAATCCGGCCGAGGAATTCGCGCTGACCGCCGACGATCCCGCGTATTTCTATCCGTTTCTGTACGACAACGAGGAGTTTGCCGACCTCGTTCAATTCATCACGCCGCAATATGGCGATCCCGGCGGCGAACTGTCGGCGTGGGCGCGCAATTTTCTCGATACGGAAGGGCCGACCCCGTCCTTCAATATTCTCTCCGGCATGACCCACGGCATCCGTGAGCAGTTCAGCTATCGCAGGCGGCATGCGCAGGGTACCCAGCATCCGCTCGATACGCTGCAGACGAAGTCCGGCACCTGCCGCGATTACGCGCTGTTCATGATCGAGGCGCTGCGGCGGCTCGGCATCGCGGCGCGTTTCGTGTCGGGCTATCTGTTCATCCCCGGCGACCGCGCCGATGGCTATGCCGGCGGCGGCTCGACCCACGCCTGGGTGCAGGTCTATCTGCCGAGCGCCGGCTGGATCGAATTCGATCCCACCAACGGCATCGTCGGCACCCGCGACCTGGTGCGGGTGGCGGTGGCGCGCGATCCGCGCCAGGCGATCCCGCTGCACGGCACGTATCTGGGTTCGGCCGATGCGTTCGTCGGCATGGACGTCAGCATCGATGTCATTGCGGCCGACGCAGCAGTGAGGGCGTAATCATGGAAATCAAGGTGGGTTTCGAAATCGCCTACGCCGCGGTGCAGCCGACGCCGATGGTGATCATGCTCAGCATTCACCCCTCGCGCTTTTCCGACATCGTCGGCACCGAAAGCATCGTCGCCGAGCCGGATGTTCCGATCGGCTTCTACCGCGACAGTTTTGGCAATGTCTGCGGCCGGCTGGTGGCGCCGGCCGGCGGCGTGACGCTGCGCGGCAGCGCGCTGGTGCGCGATTCCGGCCTGCCTGACGCGGTGATGCCGACGGCGCAGCAGATGCCGATCGAACAACTGCCCGATGACGTGCTGCTATACCTGATGGCCAGCCGCTACTGCGAAACCGACAAGCTCACCCATATCGCCTGGTCGCTGTTCGGCAATACGCCGCCGGGCTGGGAGCGCGTCGCCGCGATCTGCACGTTCGTCCACAACCACGTCACCTTCGGCTACCAGCACGCGCATCACATGAAGTCGGCGCACGACGTCTACGAGCAGCGCGCCGGCGTGTGCCGTGATTTTGCGCATCTGGCGCTGACGTTCTGCCGCTGCATGAACATCCCGGCGCGCTACTGCACCGGCTATATGGGCGATATCGGCATCCCGCCGGATCCGGCGCCGATGGATTTCTCGGGCTGGTTCCAGGTCTATCTGTCCGGCCAGTGGTACACGTTCGACGCGCGCCACAATCATCCGCGGATCGGCCGCATCCTGATGGGCACCGGCCGCGACGCCGCCGATGTCGCGCTGACCACGAGCTTCGGGCGGATGGATCTGGTGAAGTTTCTCGTTATCAGCGATGAAGTCGTGGCGGCGTAGAGCCCAACTATTGCATCCGTCATTGCGAGGAGCGTAAGCGACGAAGCAATCCATTCTTTCTTTGCGCGGCGCTATGGATTGCTTCGCTTCGCTCGCAATGACGGTTATAGACAATCCCATGACCTGCGATCGTCTCTTCGTCTACGGCACGCTGATGCGCGGCTTCGATCATCCGATGGCCAAATTGTTGTCGCGCAGCGCGGATTTTATCGGCGAGGCGCGCTGCCACGGCCGGCTCTATCTGGTGAAGCATTATCCCGGGCTGGTGCTGTCGGAGGACGCTAGTGAGGTGGTGTTCGGCGAACTCTACCGGTTGCGCCAGGCGAAAGAATTGCTGCGCGAGTTCGACATGTACGAGGCCTGCGGCGAGGGCTTTGCCGAGCCGACCGAGTATGTCCGGCAGATGCTGCCGGTAACGCTTCGCGACGGCGCGATGAGCGAAGCCTGGACCTACGTCTACAACTGGCCGGTTGCGCATTTGCCGCGCATCGCCTCGGGACGGTTTCTGGAGGGGTAGGGGACGCCGGCATCAACTTCACCCCGCCCCGCTTGCGGGGAGAGGTCGCCGCGCTCCCGGCAGCGCACTTGCGCTGTCCGGCGCGGCGGGTGAGGGGGACTCTCAGCGAGGGGCGCAAGTGGAGGCAGCCCCTCACCCGTCTTTCTCGCTACGCTCGAAATCCGGCCTCTCCCCGCAAGCGGGGCGAGGCTAAGAAAGGCCCTGTGAATAGCGGCGAGAAACCCAACAATTCTCGTATTTTAACCGGGCAGCCCTGTATCCCTTGTCGGTTGGCCAAGACTTGTTGAAGACTCTTCCCCCGACTCACCGGCAAAATCAGCCATGCGCTTTACGCCTCAATTTCTCGACGAACTGCGCGCCCGGCTTCCGGTTTCGGAAGTCGTGGGCCGGCGCGTGAAGTTGAAGCGGGCGGGGCGGGAGTGGAAGGGGCTGTCGCCGTTCCAGCAGGAGAAGTCGCCGTCGTTCACGGTCAACGACCAGAAGGGTTTTTACCACGACTTCTCCTCCGGCAAGCACGGCGACATCATCTCGTTCCTGATGGAGACCGAGGGCGTCGGCTTCACCGAAGCGGTCGAACGCCTCGCCTCGATGGCCGGGGTGCCGCTGCCCGCGGTGACGCCCGATGCGGCGCGGCACGAGCAGCGCCGCAAGACGCTGCATGACGTGATGGAGCTATCCGCGAAATTCTTCGCCGACACGCTGGCGTCGCGGAACGGCGCCAAGGCGCGCGGCTATCTCGCCGACCGCGCGATCTCGCCTTCGGTCCAGCTGCAGTTTCGCCTCGGCTACGCGCCCGGCGAACGCTTTGCGCTCAAGGAATATCTGGGCGGGCAGGGCATTCCGGTCGAGGACATGGTCGAGGCCGGATTGCTGATCGCCGGCGACGACATTCCAGTGCCGTATGACCGCTTTCGCGACCGCGTGATGTTTCCGATCGCCGACCTGCGCGGGCGCGTGATCGCGTTCGGCGGCCGCGCGCTGGAGAAGGATCAACCGGCGAAATACCTGAATTCGCCGGAAACGCCGTTGTTTCACAAGGGCGACAATCTCTACAACCTGGCGCCGGCGCGGCTCGCGACCCACAACGGCGCGCCGCTGGTGGTGGTCGAAGGCTATGTCGACGTCATCGCGATGGTCGGCGCCGGCTTCGCCGGCAGCGTCGCGCCGCTCGGCACCGCGCTGACGGAGAACCAGCTCGCGCTGCTGTGGAAGATGGCGGACGAGCCGATATTGTGTTTCGACGGCGACAAGGCCGGGCAGAAGGCGGCATGGCGCGCCGCCGATCTGGCGCTGCCGCATCTGTTGCCGGGAAAAAGTCTTCGCTTTGCGCTGCTGCCGGAAGGACAGGACCCCGACGATCTCGCGCGCTCCGGCGGGCGCGGCGCGATCGAGGAAGTGATCGCGGCGGCGCGCGGCCTTGCCGACGTGATCTGGTCGCGCGAAATCGAAGGCAGCAGCTATGCCACGCCGGAGCGGCGCGCGGCGCTGGAAAAACGCATCGGCGAAATCTCCAACGGCATCCGCGACGAGGTGGTGCGGCGCTACTACCGCCAGGATCTGGCCGAGCGCCTGCAACGGACCTTCGCGCCGGACGGCGGGCGCGGCGGCTTTGCCCAAGGCAATTATCGCGGCGGCTTTCGGGGCGGCGGCAATTCCGGCGGCGAATCAGGCCGCCGTTTTGCCCCCCGTGGCGCCGGGCCGGCCGGCCGATTCGAGCCAAGGTCCGGTTCTTTTAGCCGATCGCAGGGGCGCGCCGGCAGCCCGGGCATCCCGCCGGGCCCCTACCAGGCGGCCAGTTCGCAGCTCGCGACCAGCCCGATCATGCGCGGCCAGCGCAGCGCGATGTCGCGCCGGGAGGCGCTGATCCTGCAATCCCTGGTCAATCATCCCTGGCTGCTGGACGTCCATCTGGAGGAAGTGGCGGCGCTGGAATTGGCCCATCCGGAAGCCCACAAGCTGCGCGCCGGCATCATCGCCGCCTTCGCCCATGACCATCACCACAGCCCGGAGCCTTCGGAGCAGAGCGAGAAGATGCGGGCGGATCTGGCCGCGGGCGGATTTTCCGAAGTACTTCAAAGGGTTGAGGCGGCGATCACGACCTCGGCGGTGTGGGGCACGAAAGCCGGCGCGGCACGGGAGGACGTTCTTTCCACCTGGCACCAGCTCGTCTCCTTGCATCGCCAGTGGCACTCCTTACTTAGGGAATTGAAGGATGCCGAGCTGGCTCTGGGTGACGAGGGCAGCGAGGCAAATCTGGCGTGGCTTCGCGACGTCAAGGCGCGGCTGGCGGAAGTCGACGGCACCGAGGCCCTGATCGAGGGTTTTGGGGAGTCCTCAGGCCGGTTCCTTCGCAGCGTCTGAATAGAAAATGCTGCGGACGGCGGCCGCCAAACCGCAAAAAGACTCGCCAAATCCATGGTTTGGCTGCAAAAACAGGGTTAACCGATGCTTAATGGCCTCTAGGTCATAAAGCGCTAACCGACAAAAGGGATTCGGGGGTGGCGATGGTCTGCGCCGCCCTTTCCGCGTCATAAGTGACTTCAGTAATCAAGGCGGGCGCGGCGACGTACCCTGCATGAGCGCGTTTCAGGAGCAATGAATGGCCACCAAGGCAAAGACGCTGCAGGTTAAGGACAAGGAAAAAGACGACAAGTCGGCAGACGCCCCCGAGAAGGATTCGCCGGACGCGCCGTCGCCGTTGCTTGACCTGTCCGATGCCGCCGTCAAGAAGATGATCAAGCAGGCCAAGAAGCGCGGCTTCGTGACCTTCGATCAGCTCAACGAGGTGCTG
>Ga0210400_10002093_pt1 | contig 18994 bp, 7 predicted proteins | sample IncBWH26MmetaG_FD_155456 | JGI IMG/M metagenome (GOLD analysis project Ga0210400, IMG submission 155456) | Forest soil microbial communities from Barre Woods Harvard Forest LTER site, Petersham, Massachusetts, United States - Inc-BW-H-26-M | ecosystem: Environmental > Terrestrial > Soil >...
TTTCACGTGTTCCTGAGCCTTAAGTACCATTATCGGATCCTGCCCATGCTCACGTAGTTGACCGGCCAAAGCAGCGGCAGTGCCCCCTTCGTCAGCGAAGATAAGCCATCGCGCAGGCTCACTTGCGGGCGAGGCGGCCAACACTGAATCGGACCAGACGATCCGACGGAACGATTCGTCAAAATCAGCCGGCTCGCTACGCAGAAGGTCACGAGCAGCGAGACGCCGTAAATGAAGTTTGGAGATGGAGAAAATGAGAATGCCGGACTGATCGAAGATCGACAAGTTCAACGGCATATCTGGCTCTGTGGCGTGAGCACTGAATCGGACCAGACGATCCGACGGAACGATTCGTCAAAATCAGCCAGCTCGCTACGCAGAAGGTCACGAGCAGCGAGACGCCGTAAATGAAGTTTGGAGATGGAGAAAATGAGAATGCCGGACTGATCGAAGATCGACAAGTTCAACGGCATATCTGGCTCTGTGGCGTGAGGACGGGAAATCCTGCAATACAAGAGTCCTTGCAGTGCTTTCTCCACGCGATCGCCAAACAACTGCACCCCTGAAACCGCAGCGGGAACAAGAACTCCCGAGCCTTTCTTATCAGGTGCAACACCCGCCACCCTGCTCGCAACCTGAATGCAGGAATCGATCAGGCCAGGATGTAAGCCAGGCCAGACGCCGTCCGCTAATTCACGCGGCATGCGGAGAGTCGCCAGAGCATCATCTTTGCACAGCCACACATGCTCCAGCCAACGAAACGTGGGTCCAAGTGCGTAGCCGTTTTCGGCTTGAATGGCATAAAAATCGTCACCAGAAAGCTGCTCCGCGGAAGGATCGATGCTGGAAATTTCGTCCGCAAATACCTGCGAAGCGGTGGTATCCATGCCTGCGCTTTCGCCTTTCAACGCGAGGATGTGCCCTGTCACGTGCACGCGCCAGCCGGCATCCTCTTCATCCTGGGCAATGCTGGATATCTTGAAGTTGTAACCATCCTCCATGGGCATAAGCACCAGGTGAGCAATACGTGCGTCGTTCGAGTCGGCCAGCATCATCGGCTCCGGAAATAATGCGTCACGCAACTCAAGAAGATGTCGCCCTGTCAGTTGCTCAGCGGCCGCAAGAACTCGCACGATTTGTCCCGCGCCCGGCATGAGCAGCGTATCCAAAATGCGATGGTCCTGCAGCATGGGCAGTGAGACCAGATTTACGCGCGCCTCGAATTGAATTTCTTCCAAAGGTGAGCGTACCCGCTGTCCGAGGAGTTGAGCAACACCGTCATTGCTTCCAGGCGCTGGCGCAAAGTGGCGCATCGTGGAAGCTAGTTGCTGTGATCTTTCCGGCCAGAACGGACGCCCTTCAAAAGTAGTGGTAGGAAGCGCAATCTTTCGTTTTGCAAAAGGCCGATGGCACGCGGCCCAGTCGACGTTAACACCGAGCGTATAGAGGTGGCCGAGACTCTCCAGCATCTGTTCCTGGTCGTGCTTCTCCTTGCTCAATGACGACAGCCATGTGAGGTCGGGGGACGGCAGGCACATCTCTCCCAGACGAATCAAAGTGTGTCTTGGGCCAATCTCCAGAAATATCCGGCATCCTGCGTCGTAGAGGACCTGCATCCCTTCGCGAAAGCGGACCTTGTTCCGAATGAGATCGCGCCAGTGTCTCGGATTAATGACGTCGGCAGGTGTCATTACTCGAGCAGTGCCGGTGGAAACAATCGGGATGGCCGGCGGGTTGTAGGTTGCCATGGCAGCGATCGTTTCAAAGGTATCCAGGATGGGATCCATCAGTGGACAGTGTGGCCCGATCAAACCGGTCATGGACCGCACTTCGACTCCTTTTGCCTTGAGAGCATCACAGATCATTTGCAAATGTTTCTGCTCACCGGCAATTAGAACGCGCTCGGGAGCATTATCGGCCGCGATGGCAACGGAATCGAGATAGGGCTCCACAAAGGGCCTCACAAACTCTTCACTGGCGAAAACCGCTGCGGACCCACCTGGCGTTGTAACCGACTGCATGAGACGGCCACGGGTTACAACCAGCTTTGCTGCCTGTTCCAGCGTCAGTACCTGGGCAGCTACTGCGGCAGTGTACTCACCGAGACTGTGGCCCATCACCATTGCAGGTTCAACGCCCCAGGCCCGCCATTGCTCCATCACAGAGTATTCCAATGCGAAAAGCGCAGGCTGCGCAAACTGAGTTTGGTACAAGGTTTCAGGATTCTCATCGTTAATCACCGAGAGAAGAGATGTCTGAAGCAGCGGATCAATGATCTGGGCACAGCGCTCAAGCGCTTCGCGAAAAACTGGTTCCACAGCAAAGAGATTGCGGCCCATGAACTGGTACTGCGATCCTTGTCCGGTAAAGAGGAACGCAATTTTCCCTGCCGATGATCCGGCTACCGCCGGCCGGGCTGTTTCTTTGCTCGATAATTTTCCGAGCTTTTTGCGTAGAGCATCTGTGCCCGAAGCTATGATTGCGGCTCGCACGTCATGGTGAACGCGGCCTGTATTGGCCGTATAACACAGATCGTCAATTTCAACTGAACGCCGAGACAGCATGCCGCTATAGCGGCCCGCAAGTTCCCTCAAACCCTCAGGACTGCGCGCCGAAAGCGCGAGCAAACGATGCACCGGCCGCAGCCCCGCTTGTTTTCCGACAACTGCCAGCGGAGCCTCTTCGATAACCAAGTGAGCGTTGGTGCCTACAAAACCGAAAGAACTCACGCCGGCAACGCGGGGTTTCCCGTTGCGCGCCCAGGGCGTCAGACGGGTTGGAATAGAAGCATTACTGGCTGCGAGCGAGATGCGGGGATTGACGTCCTGCAGATGTAGATGGGGCGGAATCTCTTCGTTTTGAAGAGAAAGGACGACCTTGATAAGTCCAGCCACACCGGCTGCTGATTCAAGGTGGCCGATGTTGGTCTTCACCGAACCAACCATAAATGGATGACTCGAATCCCGTTTCTCTCCCAAAACTTTACCGAGCGCCTCAACTTCAATTGGGTCACCCAATGCGGTGCCGGTTCCATGAGCTTCAATGTAGTCGACTTCGGCGGGGCGAATGCCAGCCACGTGCAAAGCCTGACGCACGAGCGCCTGTTGCGCCAGTCCATTCGGCGCGGTCAGGCTGCTGCTGCGGCCATCCTGGTTCACAGCGCTTCCGCGAATGAGCGCAAGAATGTTGTCTTTGTCCCGAACAGCGTCAGAGAGCCGCTTCAGAACAATCATTCCGCACCCTTCTCCGCGCACATATCCATCAGCGCGTGAATCGAAGGTCTTGCACCTGCCTGTGGGCGACAACATACGTGTCTTGCAAAAAGAAATAGTGGTCTCAGGAGCGAGGATGACATTAACGCCGCCGGCCACCGCCATTTTGCATTCCTTGGAGCGCAAAGACTGGCAGGCCAGGTGAATGGCAACTAGCGAAGAGGAGCAAGCTGTGTCAATGGCCATGCTTGGCCCCTGGAAGCCAAGAGCATATGAGAGACGACCGGCAGCGGCTGAGGTTGCCTGACCGGTGCTGTCATGTGCATTCACCCAGGAATGGTCAGAGGTATTTCTTTTAACGCTGACGAAATCGTTATTGTTCATGATGCCCACGAAAACGCCGCTATTGGACGCGGCCTGAGGGTCAGGAGCGTGCCCAGCGTTCTCCAGGGCTTGTACGGTAACTTCCAGCAACAACCGTTGTTGCGGATCCAGTGCCGCTGCCTCACGCGGAGAGATTCCAAAGTAGGCAGCGTCAAAAAGATCTATCGAATCCAGGAACCCGCCCCAGCGTGAGTACATCTTCCCGGGAGCTTCAGGATTTGCGTCATAGAAATCGCTGATATTCCAACGATCCGAAGGAACCTCTGTGATTACATCAACGCCGCCGCGAAGAATCTGCCAATAATCCTCAGGGGTAGCAGCGCCAGGAAAGCGACAAGCAAGGCCGATGATGGCAATCGGCTCCGGCAGATCGGGATTGCGCGCCTGATTGTCCGGCACGCCCTCCGTGACCGCATGCATAACGGGCAAAGTGCCGGCGGCAGAAGACTCGCTCTCCTGATCAGATATCTCTTCCGATTCCGGGAGAGAATCTGCGACACCTTCCGACAAGAGATGATCGGTAATCTTCTCTATGGTGGGATAGTTGAACACAAGCGTGGCAGAGCAGGGATGTTGCAAAGTGAGCTCGAGTTCCAGGGCGAGCTCCGTTGCCATGAGCGATGTCAACCCCAACTGTCGCAATGGGGCAGTGGAGTTCGCAGCCGCAGGATCTTGAAGCCTTAGAATTTTGCCAACCATTCCCTGGAGATGGTCCTGCAGGAATTTCCGCCGTTGGCCTGAAGGCAAGCTCTTCAGTTGATCGAGGAAGCGCGTACGAGCGCCGGTTCTCGGCGTGTCGGGTGCCGACGAACCCAATGATTTCGCCGTCACTGGGCGATCCTCTTGCGTTGCTTTGAACCAGCAGGGTTTGTCTTCCCAGCGATATGTCGGTAAAGGCACCAGTCGTCTATCTTCCGCCCGGTACAGTTCCGCCCAATTCGGTGAGATTCCCTGGGCATACAAGGCACCCGCAGCTTTGAGTAACGCCTCGCGCTCTCCATCTTCATGACGAAGGGAAGCAATGGCCCTGGCGTCGGAGCGGCAATGACGAATGTTTTCCCAAAGAGGATTCCATGCAACCGGATGGGGGCTCACCTCAAGGAATGTGGTGTAACCATCCTGCAGGAGTCTTTCAATGCCGTTCATCTGGAGCACGGTTTGACGCAGGTTGCGCGCCCAATAGTCTGCGTCCAGCTCGGGGCCGACGAGATATTTGTCGTCTACCGTGGATGCCAGCGGGATGGAGCCTTTCCGCGGTTTCAAGCCGGCAAGTTCGGCACGCAATTCATCGAGCAGAGGTTCCATCTGCGTGCTGTGGCCCGCTACATCAGACTTCACGAAGCGACAGGAAAGGCCACGCGATTCAAGTTCTTCTGCCAGCGCGTTCATGGCTGACAAATCGCCAGAAAGAACTGTGTTTGTTGGACTGGCCACCACTGCTATTGACAACTGGGGACGGTATGGAACAAGTACCTTCTCTGCCTCGGCATAGGACAATGGAGCCAGCGCGTTCATGGCTGACAAATCGCCAGAAAGAACTGTGTTTGTTGGACTGGCCACCACTGCTATTGACAACTGGGGACGGTATGGAACAAGTACCTTCTCTGCCTCGGCATAGGACAATGGAGTTGAGAGAATTGCGCCCTTTCCCCGCAAGCGCTTCAGGAGACGTGCACGACGGCAGACAACGGCCATGGTGTCCTGTAGGTCAAGCATGCCAGCGACGTGCGTAGCTGCCGCTTCCCCCATACTGAGTCCAAGCGTTGCAGTCGGCTCGATACCCCATGAGCGCCATAGTGCTGCAAGCGCTACCATTACCGTGGTCAGCGTGGGTTGGAGGTAATCAATTTCCTCCAATAGAACGTCCGGCAATTCACCTTGCAAAAGTGCAAGGACAGACCAGCCAGCCTGTGCCTGAATGGCGGCGTCGCAGAGTTCAACTGTGTGACGAAAAACTGGTTCTCGCACCAGCAGTTCCCGTCCCATTCCTACTGCTTGACCGCCTTGGCCAGGAAAAATGAATGCAAGCTTTGCGGTTCTACCCGGAACTACATTTCCCTGAGCGCCAGAATAAAGTTCGCCCTTGAGGTAAGCGCTTAGCTGTTCACTCATCTGCCGCGGCGATGAAGCAACGAAGCCGATCCGGTGCAAATGATGCTGGCGATGAACGCTCGCTGAATAGCAAGTACGCGCGAAGAACTCAGAAGCCGACGATCCTTCCAGCCAGTCACGATATGCCAGTACCATGGCATCCAAAGACGCTGGTGACCGTGCCGAAATGGGCAGCAAATGAGCTGTAAGCTCCTCTGAAGATGCAGTGTCCGCTGATTCCGAAGGTGCAGCCTGCAACACGACATGCGCAATTGTTCCAGTAAGCCCAAAAGCACTTACCCCCGCCAGAGCAGGTTTGCCATCGTTCACAGGCCAGGGCCCTGTCTCCGTTTGAACACGCAGACGGCGCTGTTCAAGATTGAGTTCCGGGTTCTCATGCTCAAAGTGCAGGCTCTTGGGAATAAGCCCGTTTTGAAGCGCGAGTGCAACCTTGATGATTCCCGCCATGCCGCCGGCGGCTTCGGCATGGCCTATGTTGGTTTTTACAGAACCGATCATGCAAGGCTCATCAATTGGACGATCCGCTCCAAACACTGCGCCCAGCGCCTCGGCCTCAACCTTGTCACCCACAGGCGTTCCGGTCCCATGGGCTTCCACATAAAGCAGATCACTCGCACGAACACCCGCATCCCTGAGCGCGGTTCGCAACAAAATTTCCTGTGCCTGCGCTGAGGGACGCATCAACTCCATGCTGGAACTGCCATTGTTGATAACGGCGCTTCCGCGGACCACGGCGTACACGCGGTCATTTTCCTGGATCGCGTGCGACAGGCGCTTCAGCACCAGAACTCCACAACCTTCACTTCGTGCGATTCCATCAGCGCGCGCGTCGCCAAATTTGCAGCGTCCATCCGAGGAGAGAATGCCCGAGCGGGAACAGGCAATCGAAAGTTCGGGACTGAGAATCAGATTGCAGGCTCCCACCAACGCGACCGAACACTCGCTGGCACGGAGGCTCTGGCACGCCAGGTGCAGTGCGGTCAGGGAAGAAGCTCTGTCAGAATCCACCACGAGGCTGGGCCCCTGAAAACCAAGCGCATACGAAATACGCGCTGCTGCGGTGCCGCGTGAACCGCCTGTTGCCGTGGTGAGATCGATATCCGTGCTGCGATAGATGTGGCGAAGATAATCATCCGACATTATGCCCAGAAACACGCCTGCGCCGGACATACTCACGCGGTCCGGGGGAAGGCCGGCATCCTCCAGCGCTTCATAAGCGATCTCGATCAGGATGCGTTGCTGCGGATCCATCGCTTCCGCCTCTCGCGGAGAGATGCCGAAGAATCCCGCATCAAAGTTCTCTACGTCCGCGATAAATCCGCCAAAACGGCTGGAAATTTTTCCCGGAACGCCAGGAGTTGGGTCATAAAACGCGTTGATGTCAAAACGGTTAGCCGGGACTTCCGTGATTGCATCTATTCCATCAGCGAGCAGCCGCCAGAACGCCTGCGGCCCCTTCGCACCAGGGAAGCGACAACCAATGCCAATAATCGCGATGGGTTCAGTATGTGACATGTTCTCTTGGATCAAAGCGCATTCACCGAAAAGACTGGAAAATAGCCGCCCTCGCCGCGACGGAAACTGTCAGCGAGTTGCGGGATCTCATCAAAGCTGTGGATGCGCTCGTCAACTTCGGGCATCCAACCGTGTTCTTCGCCATAGGCCACTGCGGCCACGGCTTGCGAGTAACGCGCATAGTGGGTATGGATCAACTGATGGCGTTCAATACATTCGACCGCACGGAGGTAAGTGATATTCATCCCTTCCTTCCAACCGGCCGTGGTAATGATGCCCTGGCGGCTCAACGCTTTGGACGTTGCGCGAAAAACAGGGGAGCCGATGTAGTCCGCAAAAATCTGCACGCGCTCACCACCCGTGAGTTCATCGACGGCACGGAGAAACAACCGTTCGGCCTGAGCGTAGGCTCGCCTGAAAGAGCTATCTTCCGCATAAAGTTTTTCGTCAAAAAAGAGCTGTCCAAACGGCCGCCTGTCCAGTGCTGTGATTCCGGCTCTTTTGATCTGCTCCAGGTGCGGGGAGTGGCCGGAGAGCATAACAGCGCGACAGCCCTGGCGTTGTGCCAGTTGCAACTGGGCCAGCGTTGTTCCGCCACCCCAGCCCCAAACGTGCGGATTGGGAAACTCGTCAACGCCCACGAGGAGACGAAACGTTCCAAGTGCAAGCTCCATGTTGGACCAGGCCGTAATGTATCGCACGGAAAATGCGGCCCATTGGGCCAGTGAATATCGCGTTTCCGCGGGAACTGGAACCAATTCGCGCTCTTTTATCTTGATGCGTGTGGCCATGCACCCCATTGTTCCGGGTGCGTCGTAGGCCAACATGCGTTCTGGATAACCAAAGCGGTCAACAACAGACGATGCGAAGATGATTGCATTCTGGCTAGGCTTGAGGCTGCGTACGTCCGGGCCCACCGCTGCGACCCGAACCACGCCTGCATTTCCCAAAATGACTCGATCCTCGCCGCGCGTGCGGCAAATATCAATGGGACGGCGGGAAAGGCTGTGCTCCATGTTCCCTTCCCAACATCCGAACAAGGGCTCAGCCAACACTTCGCCCGCAGCCAGTTCGGGGACTTCGAAATCCTGTTGCACCAGTTCCCCGCGCTGTCCGTTCTGGTCAGGCGCGGAAACGTGCAGAAACCAGCCTTTTGAAGAGTGGGGCATGTATTTTTTCAGTTCAAGAGGCCCGGATCAAGCCCTTAGATGTGCCAACGCGGGTCGCAATTTACCCCGCGTTAGTTGGATCGATTGATGTTTTCATTGCAGACGACAGCAGTTGATCAAAACATCGAAAGGAAATGCCGAAGTGGTTCGTACGTTTTCTTGAATCCATTTGCCGACTGTCTACTGGAACTCGCTGAGCGTCCGCCAGCGGGCACGACCATGAGGCAATGAACGATTGAAAGTTTTCCCGTAGAAACGTATTTGAAAAGCTTGATGCGAAGCATCGAAAGATACCAGCGCGGACGGGGGAGACTTACAACCTTGACGTACAATACAGCCACTCCCGTTCGCGCTGCAACTTACTGTGTGCGCAATACTTTCAACGGATCAATTGCAAGCGCGCGCTGGGCGGGAATCCATGTCGCCAGCAGCCCCAGCAAAGACATAGCAACCACAACACCACCCAAGACCAGAGGATCCTTAGGCGTTGCATGATACACAATAGAAGACAACACACGCGTGGCCAGAATTCCCAGGACTAAACCTGCCACCGATCCAAACAGCAGCAATCTGCCTGCGGGCGCCAACGCTGCCTGCAACACGTGCTTACGCTCCGCGCCAAGGGCCATGCGAATTCCCAGTTCGTTCATCCGTTTGCTGACCGAATACGCGGCCGTTCCAAAGATGCCGGTGATGCACAGCATTGCAGCAATGACTCCAAGTACACCCAGTGCCAAGGTTGCTATGCGAGCGGCGAACAGAGTGTGGTTGAGTTCCATAGTCCACGTCTGGATGTAGACGGGCAGCCCTGAATCGAGGTTGAGCAGTGCGCTGCGGATGGCGGGCGCCAGTTGCTGCGAATCGCGGGCTGAACGCACCACAAGCCATGCGTCACTCGATGGCGCCTGCAAAAATGGGAAAAACATGGCCGACTTCGCGTCCTCCGTGACGCTCCGGTATTTTCCCTGTTCCACTACGCCCACTACCTGGACGCGCGTTCCATCCCCCAATTTGTAATAGGCGCCTACGGCGGCTGTTACAGAGCCAAAGATTTTGCGCGCGAACTCCGCATTCACCACCGCGATGCGCGGAGACTCCTTGTCGTCATGCCACGTCACGGTTCTTCCTGACAATAAGGCAGTGCCGGCCGCGTGCAAATATTCGGGCGATATTTTGTACAAAAAGACCTGAGCAGCCACATTCGCTGGAATGAAATCTGACGTCTGGTCCGTGTAGACGTCGGCGTTGACTGATCCAGCATATAAGGGCGTAGGGCTAACGAGGCCGACGGTTTCTACTCCCGGGATCGCCTGCACGGCATCAATCATACGCCTTTCCATGGCGGGCACCTGCTCACCTTTATACCCCCCCATGCCCATATCCGTGTTTGCGAGGATTGCGTTTTGCGGTTCAAACCCGAAATTGCTGTGCATTGAACGCACCAGTCCACGCACCGCAACCAGTGACGAAGTGACCAGCACGGAGCAGATGGCAATCTGCAAAACCAGCAGTATGTCGCGGAATGTAATCCGCCGTCCTGCTACGCCGGTTGCGCCAGCTTTGATGACCTCATACGTATTGGTGCGGAGAATCTGCCTTATCGGAACCGAACCAAAGATAAGTGCACTTGCCGCCGCCAAAAGCAACGCGACGATATAGACATTTGCATCCGGGTTCACAGAGACATGGACTGGATATCTGGAGAATGGCTGCCAAAGGCTTAACCCACGCAACAATGCGATACCGCCGATGAGCCCGACGGCACCTCCTACCAATGAAATCAGCATCGCTTCCATTAACAACTGCATCACGATGCGTTTGCGGGTGGATCCGAGCGCGAGCTTTAGCGCGACCTCACGGGAGCGATCAGCGGCACGCGCAGCAAATAAGCTACCCAGGTTGGTGCATGCGGCCAGCAGAATTAACCCCGCCAGCACCATCAATGCGGTCAGAAATGCCTTGATCGGAGGGCCCAGGTAATCGCCGTAAAGACTGGGGCGAGCCAGGGCAAATTTCATATCGCTTTCTTCTTTGGGATAGTTTTTCTCAAGATCTGCGCCAATCGAGTTCAGATCAGCTATCGCCTGTGTCGGAGTGATTCCCGGTTTCGTATGTCCCATTAAGGCGAAAACCCAGCGTTTGCTACGATCGCTTAGATTGTCGCCTTGTAACTGCTCGTTATTGACCATGGGCACAAAGAAATCAGGAGAGAAAAATACAAGAGTGCCATGAAAGTCGACCGGTGCCACTCCCACAATCGTGTAGGGCTGCTTATTGACCCGAACCACGCGGCCAACCACACCAGGATCATCGTGGAAGTGGGTATGCCAATACGTGTGGGTCAGCACAATGTAGGGGGCGCTGTTCGCACCACGCTCATCCGAAGCATGGAACAAACGGCCAAGATGCGGCTGAAGCCGCAATCCGTCAAAGTAGTTCCCACTCACCAGCTCGATCCAGGCGCTGGATGGGTTTGCACCAGTATCAAGCCCTACGATAGCCCCTTCATAGGCCATGAGTTGATCAAAACTGTGGTTGCGCGCACGCAGATCAAGATAGTCTGGATAGGAGAAATTACCCGCTTTATCCTTGCCGCGCTCAAGCTGATAGAGGCTTTCCATCTCAGGCAGATTCAGCGGGTGCAGTATCAGTGCATTGATCATTCCAAAGACAACGGAGTTTGCGCTTATCCCTATTGCCAGGGTGACAATGGCGACAATGGTGAATCCGGGAGACTTAAGTAAGACACGAAGGCTATAGCGCAGATCCATTCCCAAGGATTTCATATTCCTCCCGTTTGCCAGGCTACGTGACCTGGGCGCACCCAAAACAAATTCCAATGCGCTTTCAGTTGCTGAGACAATGCCTATTACCGGAACGAGCCCTGTGATTTTGTGCTTGAATTATGCCTAACTCACACATAAAAAAGCACTACACCGCAATCACATTATAAGTCTAAAAAGGCTCGATAACACACATATATATAAAATGTACGTAGTTTTGTTGCGAGAAGTTTCACTTATCTAGCAGGGCGGGTAACAATAATTCACCCCGTTCGCCATTGCGAGTTGAGCAGAGCTCCGCTTTTCTCACTTGGAAAAGATATTTTCCACAGCTTGAGCTCCTCTGAGAGTGATGAAAACGGGCAGCAGATTTCTTTCTACACTAAAAGAGCCTGAGGATGTGTGGCTCTATCGGATTATCTGAAGAAGTAAAAATTTAACGCTACACTAATCTCACTATGCCGTCGACATCGTGTATCTTCTGGCGGACGTTTAAGGCGAATAAGACTCCATACACGAGTAAAAACTTCCCAGGAAACTCTGAACCTGCGTTTGAACATGAGGGTCAACAGGGCGCGGGCTTCATCACCAGAATCTGAAATGGGTGAAATCTCCAGACCGAGGTCCCCATTGTTGAAAGACTGCACAACCTTCGAGGACACAAACGCCTCGTCCACGTACGAGACCAGATGAGTACCGAGAAGCAGATCTCCCTCGTCATCAATGCCGTGAATTTCGATCAGCCTGGCACCGGCTGCAAGTTCAATCTGTATCTGGCCTGAGCCTGTCAGGTCAAATCGTGAGGACTCTTGGTTATCTACAACCACAGTCACCGAAGAAGGACGTATCCTCCTGCGACGCGCCGTGGTCGCGGTGAGCCGTTCCGCAATAACGGCCTTTTCTTCTTCACATAGCTTTGACACTCGCAGTCCCTGTGTCTTGTTGCTTTCATTTCCGCGTGTTTCGTCTTTCATAGCAAACTTTGGTAACGCCAGTCTTGCCTCAGAGGAAGAAAACGACAAAAGCGCCGACAAGCTCTCCCGACATCGAGGTTCAATAAACATGTGGCAGTAGATTTTTTCCTGTGCATCCTGTCCCGCACTGTTCCCCCGCACATCAGAGAGACAGCTTTGAGGCCTATCGTCCACTTTTAAATTGAATTGTTCGCAGCAACCGATCGTGCTCCAGGGAGAAAACATGCTGAGACATTCATGTACCAAATCCTGCCAGCGACTTTGATCTTCCAATGTCTTAAAGCGGATTTCGCCATGGCGCATCTTGACTGGTTCCAGCAGGTCGCCGAAACGTTCTGTGAGCCGACTGGTCAGCATTTTCTTGGCTCGACGATATTGATCCGCCCCGGGAAAGCGTTGAGTGATCAGTTCGAAAGCGGTTTGCGTCTCCGACGTTGAATAGCTGTGGAGAAGCCGGTTCATTCCAACGCACACATAAAAGGAAGACATGGACGTTGTAATCTGAACCAGATGTTTGATGTAGCGGACTACCATGTCCCGCTGCGAATGATCGCCGCTCAGTTCCTGAGCTCTTTCGCATGGCTCCGACTCCAGCAAGATAAGCCATTGGAAAGCGTCCAGTTCATGATGGCTCATCCGGCGAATCGGCTGGCTCGCGTGGTTGTATCGCCAGTAGAAACGCCGCTTCTCAAGGCGGCATTGGACGGCCAGTTTATCCAGAGCGCCGGCCATGATCTCGACAGCACTCGTTCGATCCTGGGTAATAAAGTAGGCGAGTTCAAAACCTTTTTCGAATGATTCAATTTGGTCCGGAAGATTTGCCTGATTCATCATCCTGTCCTACTAGCGCGCCCGGTGCTCCGTCTGCAGATCAAAAACAAAGGTATGTCTACATCCGAGATTCGCAGGGCGTGCTGCTTTCAAAAAAAGGAGCGGCTAGGCGTCGAGTCACCCTATTTCAGGATTTTCGACACTCAGTTTTTCCTGATCGATTTCAATAAAGGAAAAAGACGATGTGGCCATGTAGCGCCAAATCGGTGACAAACGGCTGAAGTATGGCCGCGTTCATCGCTGGGCGCATGATTTTTGGAATTAGATTTGATTTTTGCGTGATCCTTCCTGTGCCAGGCCTGACTTTCGAATCGCTTGTAGGGGCCAACCAACAACAAATTCAGGCAATGGCGGCAATCTGTTCATCCGAACCCTGCGATGTTCGAGCAACTGGCTCAATGTTCTCAATCTCAACCTCGACTGTCACGCTCTTCATGATCATCTCAAGCGTCAGCACAACGCGAAAATTGTTTTTCTTGCGGATCAACACGCCCTCCATACCTGCCATGGCGCCGAAGCGGATACGCACCCTGGTACCTGCTGTGAGATAAGGATGCTCCTCGATCTTTCCTTGACGAAGGCCCTCCCGAAGCCAATGGATGTACGAATCAAGGACCGGCAAAGGTCGCGGCCCGCAACCCACAATGGAGATTACGCCCGGAACCCCCAGGACAGGCGCACGTCCGCCGCAGCCAATCTGCACAAAGATGTAACTCGAAAACAAGGGGAGTTGGAGCATACCCTTCGAACCGTCTTTCCATTGGCGCGATTTCTGGCAGAGAGGGAGAAAATTCTCGATTTCCCGGAGACGAAAATGCGCCTCAACTCGCTTCTCGTGCCGCGGTACGGTAAAGACCGCAAACCAGTTCTTTGCCGCATCCGAACCATTAGACCCAACGTGAGTACATGCAATGCTATCCATGATTTGCCCCTTTCGCTACCTGCGCTGGATGCAGCTCCGCTCTTCTCAGTTGGAAAGAAGTATTCCAATAGTGCTGAGCTCCAAACTTAACCTAAAGATATTGCAAGTGGTATAAAGACTGTACTTGCAGCATTCGTTTTCGGCAATGCAGGTTCCGCTGGAATATTTGTCGGATTTTTGTGCCGCACTTCGTCTCTGGGATACTATGCCGCGGCAAAAGCGTCCTGGATTATTAGAAGTCCGGGATTCTCGCACACTATGAATTGTTGATTGTCCAGAAAGGATCGAACTGAGATGTGGTGTGAGATGGCTGCATGCTGTCCAAAGCCTGCTGTCTGCAAAATAGAATCGAGTGTGCGCATGTCGCTAATATCAAGAAAGCTCGACAGTTTGCGGAAATCAAATGCAGGCATAAGTATGATGCGAAGGACCCTTGTAAAGTCGCGAGCATGACGCGGCTGGACATCAATCAACCGACAGCTCTCGCACAGGGTCGTGTAGCTGACGCCTACCTGGCGTGCCCATATTGCAAGAGTTTTGGGATCCCTTTCGGATTTACATGCTGCAACCACATAACTAGCCCATCGTTCCGCCATCGAGGTTGGGTGATCAATTCTTTGAAGCACAGACAGAATCTGACTCTCGCTTTGATGCCTCTTGGTCGCAGGCTCTAGAACCGGCTGGGAAATGGGCAAACGCGGAGCTGGTTCCAAACCTAAGAACATCGTCATGGCGTTTGCCTTCCTTAAAATCGTAAAGCACCGCTAACTTGCCCCGGGCAGTGCCCAGCGAAATAGGGTCCTGTGGCAAACATTAGAAACGCTCAGGTATTCCTGATTCGGAACTCTAGCGTCACATATACAATAATGGATAGTCATACCGAAAGAAAGAGAAAACTAATTTACAAGGCAATATAAAGAGTTCGAGTTCCAAAATGGAACTGAGGAACTAAGGTCGAAGCTTTACCACTTGCAGCAGCGGAGGTTGGAGCATAGCACTTTTAAGTTGAGGACCGCAGCCGTCGAGGCAGTGGGAAAACACAAGAGCATCGATTTGGAGAAGCTCATCCAGAAAAACCGTGAACGCCACCAAAATAGGTCTTGGCTTTACGGATGTTCAGAAAAGGTCTTGGCTTTATAGGTCTTGGCTTTAAGGATGTTCAGAAATCTGTATCTTGAGAAGGACTTCCCTCGCCCAGAGAAGGAAGCGGGCTTCGTGAGCGACAAGATATAACATCAATGGCATGAATCTTGTTCGGATAAACAAACTCTGGCTTCAGTCGTCTCCGACTGCGGCACGATTAAGGGTACTGTCGGCAATGTAGGAAAAGTAAATGTCAAGTAACTGCTGAGTTATCCGGGGGCGATCAATGCCCGCAGCTCCCACAATCCTTAGTGTTTCTTCGCAATCGAGCTTCGGCGCTACCCAACGTTCTGCGTCCTCTGGCAATCGGTCAGGGAAAGTCGCGCTATAACGCGCCAAAACATTGTTCGGGTCGCCGTTCAACAGAGACCGCCACTTTTCATAAGGAACCCTCTGCAAAGCAGGCTCGAATGCCAATAGGCCATCCAGGATCTCTCGTGCATGAGTGACAAGTGGATTCGTGAGATTGAATGCGCAGCCAAAGAGATCCTGCCGCCTTGATATCGCAACAATGGAGCGGCTCACATAATCTACCGGTACCAGATATGTTTCGCCATCAAATTCAGGAACACAGCCCAACTGCAAACAGCCACGAATGAAAGAGGAGAAAAGATCTTCAAGATTGGCCACTCCTGTTTGCGAATGTCCCGTGATCATGGCAGGGCGGTAAGTCACCACGGGGATCCCTCTGGAAGCGGCGATGGCAACAAGTTTTTCAGCGACCCATTTGCTCTGGCCGTAGCCATCTGTGAGACTTTGCGCATCGGGGAGAGGGTCTTTTTCGGTAATGACCGATTGCGATCCGCCCCGTTCTTGAGCCACGGCTACAGACAATGTGGAAACAAAGTGGAGCGACTTGCTTCTTCCGAAACTTGCCAGACGCAGCAACGCTTCAGTGCTAAGTACATTGGCCGCTTTAAGCAAATGATAAGGATAGTAGAAGTTTACAGTTGCACCGCTGTGATAAATCACGTCAATTGTTCCGGCTAGTTCCTCAAACTTGTTGTAGTTAAGGCCAAGCAAGGGGCTGGCTAGATCACCCAGGACAGGAACGATGCGATGGCCTTTGGCTTGGTCCCAAAGGCTAAGAGACTTCATATGTCCCTCGATCTTTCTATATCCAGCCTCAGTAGATTCAGCCCGCACCAGGCAATAGACGTTGGCACGCGTCGCGACTAGCAACTCGGATAGCAGAAAGGCGCCGAGAAATCCGGTGGCGCCGGTAAGAAATGCATTGTTCATATCTCCCGGTTTGCCCTCGGTTCGGAGCACAATCGCTGGGTCTAAGGTGACCTCACGGTCAAGATCGGGCACCGTTTCGACAGGAAAGATATGCGGATTCGGATCATTTTCGACGGCCGCCGCCAGTTTAGCCAGCGTCGGAGAAGTGAACAATGCTTGAAGCCTCACGTGCAGCCCCTGCTGCCTCATCCGCTCAATCATTCTGACAGCCAGCAACGAATGCCCGCCCAATTCAAAGAAGCTGTCGTTGACTCCGATCTTCTCCGGCGCCACCTTTAAGACCTGGGCCCAGATTTCGACCAGTTGCTTTTCCGTGTTGTTGCGCGGCGCCACATACTGCTGACCCGACGTTATCTTCACTTCCTTCCGGCTCAGGGCGCGACGATCCACTTTGCCGTTTGTACTCAACGGTATCGTGGCCAGGCTAACGAACGCGGCAGGCACCATGTATTCGGGCAACGTCCGCAGCAGATGCTCGCGCAATTCTTTGTAAGGTAGATGTACGAGGCGTTCTGCTTGCGTGTCTTTTGCCCGATAAAAAGCGATGAGTTGCCTGTTGCCTTCTTGACCCTGAGCGATCACGGCACTGTCTTGTATCTCAGAGTGCTGATTGAGCTGGGCTTCTATCTCGCCGAGCTCAATGCGGAAGCCGCGGATCTTCACTTGCGTATCCATCCGCCCCAGATACTGAATATTGCCATCATCCAGCCAACGCGCCAGGTCGCCGGTCTTGTACATGCGTGTGCCCGCCGCGAACGGGTTGGCCACAAACTTTTCCTGTGTCAACTCCGGCCGATTGATATACCCTCGCGCCAGTCCATCGCCTGCAATATGCAACTCTCCCGGCACCCCGATCGGCTGCGGACGGTTGCGCCCGTCCAGAATATAGATTTGCGTGTTGTCTATCGGCGCTCCAATCGGAACAAACGGATAATCCAGCTGCGAACAGTCATAGGCCGTCACATCGATCGCCGCTTCCGTTGGTCCGTACAAATTATGCAGTGCCGCGTTGGCAAATCTCATCCTGTAACGCTCTACCGATTTTCTGTCCAACGCTTCTCCGCTGCAGAAGATCTGGCGCACCCCGTCACATCCCCTCTGGGCATTCTCTAAAAAGCTGTGCAGCATGGACGGAACAAAGTGCAGCGTTGTCACTCCTGCCTGGTTGATCAGCTTCTCTAAATACTCAACATCTTTGTGCCCTTCCGGTGCCGCAAACACCATCGATGCTCCCGCCATCATCGGCCAGAAAAACTCCCACACCGAAACATCAAAGCTGTATGGCGTCTTTTGCAATACCACATCGTCCGGAGTCAACCCATAACGCTTTTGCATCCAGTTGATCCGATTCACCAGCGCTCGGTGCTCCACCAACACTCCCTTCGGTTTGCCCGTGGATCCCGACGTATAGATCAGATAACTCAGATTGCCCGGTTTCACCTCTTGACGCAGTTCGGTCCCCTTCGCTTTCAACCCAGCAACCCGTTGACTGATCTCCGGCCACTGCTCGTCCAGGGCAATCAGTTTTACCTCATCCATTAATAACAACTTGATTTTGTCTTTGAACCTTTCCTGCGTCAGTTTTGAACCTTTCCTGCGTCAGCACCACCACGGCCTGACTGTCCTGCAACATATATTCCAGCCGGTCCTCCGGATAACCCGGGTCCACTGGCAGATAGGCCCCACCGGCCTGCTCGATACCCATGATCCCTACCATCATCTCCACGGACCGCTCCAGGCAAAGCCCCACCACGCTGTCCGGTTTCACTCCCAGCGATTGCAGGTACAGCGCCAGATCTCTGCTCTTCTCGTACAGCTGTTGATAGCTCAGTTCCTGCTCGCCCAATTGCACCGCTGTCTTGCCGGGATGGATTCGCACTTGTTCGATAAAAAAATCATGAATGCATTTGTTCTGGGGATAATCAGCACACGTATTGTTGTAGTCCACCAACACCCGCTGCTTTTCTGCCCCGCTGAGATACTCCAGGTCGCGAATCTTGGCCGTTGGTGTGGCCCCAATGGCGGCACACAACCCCTTGAAATGCTCCCCCATTCGCGTGATCGTCTCTGCCTTGAATAGCCCTGTGCTGTATTCAAGGGACGCTTCCAGCCCATTTTGTGTTTCTGTGAATTGGACAGTTAGATCAAGTTCGGAGTTGCGGTTCTCGAATTCATAGCGGGGGAAGCGCGGGTCCGTCATGGCGATGTTGTGCAGAACAAGCATTACCTGGAAGATGGGGTTCGCTGCCGCATTTCTTTCGCGTCCCAGGCTACCCACCACTTTTTCGAACGGCGCATCCTGATGCTCGTAGGCTTCCAGACAGGTCGCCTTTACCTGGGACAACAGGGCGGAAAACGTGTCTTCTCCTTCGATCTGGCTACGCAAGGCCAGAATGTTGACAAACACTCCGATCAGCCTTGCCGTCTGTTCGTATTGCCGATTGGCGATTAATGTTCCTATGCAGATATCGTTCTGGCCGGAGTAGCGATATAGCAGGACTTTGAAAACTGCCAGCAGTACCATGAAGAGCGTCCCGCCTTTGCGTTCGGCCAGACGTTTAAGTTTGCCGGTCAGGTCTGCATCCAGTGTGAACTCGTGGGTCTCTCCAACAAAGCTCCTCACCTTTGGCCTGGGGTAATCTGTTGGCAGATCCAGGCTCTCGGCAGCGCCAGTCAGTTTCTCCTGCCAGTACGCCAGTTGCTGCTT
>Ga0210400_10002094_pt1 | contig 18994 bp, 16 predicted proteins | sample IncBWH26MmetaG_FD_155456 | JGI IMG/M metagenome (GOLD analysis project Ga0210400, IMG submission 155456) | Forest soil microbial communities from Barre Woods Harvard Forest LTER site, Petersham, Massachusetts, United States - Inc-BW-H-26-M | ecosystem: Environmental > Terrestrial > Soil >...
CTTGCCCGCCGGCTTGGTGGTGAGCAACCCCAACGGGCTGACCGGATCGTGCGGGGGCGGGACCATCACGGCCGTAGCCGGGTCGAGCTCGGTCAGCCTGAGCGGGGCCACCATCGCCGCCAGCGCCCAGTGCACCTTCTCGATCAACGTCGACGGCACCACCCCGGGCACCAAGAACAACACCACCGGACAGGTCACCTCCACCGAGGGCGGCACCGGAGGGACGGCCTCGGCCAGCCTGTCGGTCATCGCCCCGCCCAGCATCGCCAAGTCGTTCAGCCCGGCGACCATCGCCACCGGCGCCACCAGCTCGCTGACCTTCACCATCACCAACCCGGCGGCCAACTCGTCGGCTCTGACCGGCGTGGCCTTCACCGATACCCTGCCCACCGGCCTCACCGTGGCCACCGCGACCGCCTCGACCTGCGGAGGGACGCTCACCACCACCAGTCCCACCGGCATCGCTCTCACCGGGGCCGCCATCGCCGCCAGCTCCACCTGCCAGTTCTCTGTCACCATCACCGGTGTAACCAGCGGGAACTACACCAACACCACCGGCACCGTCTCGGCCACGAACGGGGGGACCGGGAACACGGCGTCGGCCAACCTGGCCGTGGGCACCCCCACCACCTCCGCACTCACTGCGGTGCCCAACCCGTCCGTGTTCGGGCAGCCCGTGGTGTTTACGGACACCGTGTCGCCCACTCCCGGTGGGGGGACGGTCAACTTCACCGATGGCGGAACCTCCATCCCCGGCTGCTCCGCCGTCACCGTGACCTCGGGGGTGGCGGGCTGCACGGTCAGCAACCTGGCCTTCGGCTCCCACTCCATCGTGGCCACCTATTCGGGCAGCGGCGACTTCCTGGGGTCCATGGCGTCCCTGACCCAGCACGTCAACCAGGCGTCGACCACGACGTCGCTCGGCTCCTCGGTCAATCCGTCCCTCACCGGGAACTCGGTGACGTACACGGCCCTGGTGGCGCCGGTTGCACCCGGCGGTGGGACCCCTACCGGAACGGTGGCCTTCACTGATGGCGGGACCACCATCACCGGCTGCGGAGCGGCGGTGGTGACTACGGGCGCGGCGACCTGCTCGGTCACCTACAGCGCCATTGGGACCCATTCCATCGTGGCCATCTATTCCGGAGACACCAACTTCAACGGCTCGACCTCGGGCACCCTGAAGCAACACGTGGTCGCCGCCCCCACCGGGTACGTCCTCGGGGCCGCGGACGGGAATGTCTTCGCCTTTGGGACGTCGAGCTTCCACGGCTCGCTGGCCGGCCAGCACCTGAATCAGCCCATCGTGGGCATCGCCGCCACGCCGGATGAACAGGGCTATTGGATGGTGGCGGCGGACGGCGGGGTCTTCACCTTCGGGGACGCCGGCTTCTTCGGCTCCCAGGGGGGCAAGCCGCTCAACGCCCCCATCGTGGGCATGGCGGCGACGCCCGATGGCCAGGGCTACTGGCTGGTGGCCGCGGACGGCGGGATCTTCACCTTCGGAAACGCCGGCTTCTTCGGCTCCCAGGGGGGCAAACCGCTGAACGCCCCCATCGTGGGCATGGCGGCGACTCCCGATGGCCAGGGCTACTGGCTGGTGGCCGCCGACGGCGGGATCTTCACCTTCGGAGACGCCGGATTCGTCGGCTCCCAGGGGGGCAAACCCCTCAACGCCCCCGTAGTGGGCATGGCCCCGTCCTTCGACGGCCAGGGTTACTGGCTGGTGGCGGCGGATGGCGGGGTCTTCACCTTCGGAAACGCCGGCTTCCACGGTTCCATGGGTGGCGCCCACCTCAACGCACCGATGGTGGGCATGATCTCGACCCCGGCCGGGCAGGGCTACTGGCTGGTGGCGGCGGACGGCGGGGTCTTCACCTTCGGAAACGCTCAGTTCGTCGGCTCCAAGGGCGGCATGCCCATCACCGCCCCGGTCATCGGCATGGCCAACTGAACCCGCTCCCGCAGCCCGGCTCGGAGCCGAACCCGCCGGGCTGCTAACCTGCATTGTCTCGTCGGGGAGCCTCAGGGCTCAACCGGCAGCGGTCCTCAGCCCGGGGCGGTCTTGCCTCCGGTTGGCGATGGGACCGAATTCTCGAGCACGACAAGGAACAGCCGTGGCAAATATCCGTAGCCAGATCAAGCGCAACCGCCAGAACGAGAAGCTCCGCACCCGCAACAAGGCCGTGCGTTCGGAGCTTCGCACCCGGACCAAGCGAGCCATCACCGCCGCCGAGACGGGCGCCGAGGACAGCTACGACGCGCTGCGGCTGGCCATCAAGCGGATCGACAAGGCTGCGGCCAAGGGCGTCATCCATAAGAACCAGGCCGCCAATCGCAAGGCCCGCCTCATGAAGCGCACGGCGGCCTACTTCACCGACGAAGAGGGCTGACCCACAGGCCGGCCCGACCAGGGCCGCTCCCGTCAGTCCCGCCGCCGTCAGTCAAAGAGGGTAGGCGCCGTCACCGGTAGGGGGACGACCTCTGCTTCGTCGACTTCGACCGGAGCAATCAGGCCCGGTTCGTCGTTGGCCACGTTCCCGACCTTCCGGTCGACGGGATGATGGACCAGGGTGCCTGCCGGAGCCGGCTGCATGAGGGCCTCGAGCAACTCGGCATCCTCGGTCGGATCGAGCCAGGCATCGATGGCCTCTGGTTCGAGGATGACCGGCATGCGCTCATGCACCGAGACCACGTCGGGGCCTGCCGCGGTGGTGATGATGGCGCACGAGGTGATCCAGGCCGACCTCTCGTCACCGCCGATCGGGTCTCGCCACACCTCCCAGAGCCCGGCCAGGGCCAGCGGCTGACCGTCGGCCCGGGCGAAGAAATGGGGTTGGCTGCGGTCTCCTGGCCCTTTGTGCCATTCGAAGAACCCGTCGGCGGGAATGACGGCGCGGCGGGTGCGGAACGCCTCGCGGAACGAGGCCTTCGACGACACCGACTCGGCCCGAGCATTGAACAACCGGCCTGCCGGCGTGGCGTCCTTCGACCACGAAGGAATGAGGCCCCACCGGAACCGATCGAGGAGGCGCGATCGGGATCCGGCCGTGTCGGGCGGGCTGCCCCCGTCGACGATGCCGAATATCTCGGTGGTGGGACCCACATTGAACCGGGGCTCGCCCGGGTCGATGCCGGCGGCCAGGGCGGCGTCGAAGACCCGGGACAGTCGTTCAGGTTCCGAGTAAAGGGCGATGCGGCCGCACATGACCTGCCCAGGCTATGCGTCCCGGGGTGAGGTCATCCCCCGGGTCGACGACGGAGGGCTGATCGCACCGGTAGCGGTAGGCCGGAGGGTCGACGTCAGCCCAGCTCGACCCGGCGGGTCAGCTCCACCGTCTCGAGCAGCCGCCGGTCATGGGAGACGAGCAGGAGCGTGCCGGTGAAACCGGACAGCGCCGCCTCCAGCTGTTCGATGGCCGGCAGGTCGAGATGGTTGCTGGGCTCGTCGAGGACCAAGAAGTTGACACCCAGCGCCTGGAACGTGGCCAGCTCGGCCCGGGTTCGCTCGCCCGGTGACAACGAGATACCGGGCCGCGTCACATGATCGGCGCTCAGCCCGAATTTGGCCAGGAGGGACCGCGCTTCGGACAGGGTCAGCCCACAGCGGTCGACGACGGAGTCGACCACGCTGACCGGCCCGAAGAGGGCCCGCCGATCCTGACCGAGCTCGCCCACCACCACGCTGGGGCCGAGCCACTGGCCCCCGGCGCTCAGCGGCAGGCGGCCCAAGAGCGCCTCCACCAGCGTCGACTTGCCCGTCCCGTTCGGCCCGACCAGCGCGATCCGCTCCGCCCACCCGATCTCCAAGTCGATGGGGCCCAGCGTGAACGCACCCCGGTCGACGACGGCGCCGGCCAAGCGAGCCACCACCGCCCCCGCTCGCGGGGCTTGTTCGATGGTGAAGCGAAGGTCCCAGCCCTCCCAGGGCTTGTCCACCACGTCGAGAGCATCGAGGGCACGCTCCGTCCGGCGGGCCCGCGAAGCCAGCTGTTCGGTCCGGTTGATCCGGAAGTCGCGCTGGGCCTTGTCGTTGTCCCTCGGGTTGCGCTTCTCCCGTTGCACCCCCGAGGTCGCCCACTGGCGCTCGCGTCGGGCCCGATCACCCAACTCCGCCCGCCTGGACTGGTAGACGGCGAAATCCTCCAGCTGATGGCGACGGGCCGTCTCCCGCTCGGCCAGGTAGCCGTTCCACCCTCCGCCGTACTGGCGCCCGGAGTGATCGTGCTCATCGAGCTCGAGGATCGAGGTGACGGTGCGGTCGAGGAAGGCACGGTCGTGGGAGACGACGACCAGGGCTCCGACGTGGGCCAGGACGAAGGACTCCAGGCGCGCCAGCCCGTCGAAGTCCAAGTCGTTGGTGGGCTCGTCGAGCAGGGTGATGTCGAAGCGGGACAGCATGACGGCGGCCAGCGCCAGCCGCGATTCCTGCCCACCCGACAAGGTGGCCACCGGGCGATCGGTCATACCGGCGCCGAGCCCCAGCTCGCTCAGCACGGCGTCGATCCGGGCGTCGAGGTCGCCGGCCGACAGGGTGGTGTATCGCTCCAATGCCACCTCGTAGCGTTGATCGGCGGCCGGGGTGCCACCGACGAGCGCGCTGGCCGCTGCGGTGAGCTCGGCTTCGGCCGCGGCAACGCCGGTGCGGCGGGTCAGCGCGACCCGGACGGTCTCACCGGGAACCGCCTCCTGCTCCTGGGTGAGGTAGCCCACGGTGGCGCTGGGCGGATCGACCCGGACCGAACCGACCAGGGGTGGCTCGGACCCGGCCAGCACCGAGAGGAGAGTGGACTTGCCGACCCCGTTGGGGCCGACCACTCCGATCCGATCCGAGGGGCCGACGGTGAAGGAGATGTCGCGGAGCACCGTTCGGCCACCGCGGTCGTGAGACAGATTGACGGCCATGAGCGTGGCCAACGAAGAGGTGAGTGCGGGCATGGAAGCCTCCGGGACCGAGGGACGGGGTTCGGGCGAGGACTACCGGCTATCTGCGCACCTCACCACAGTAGCGGCCGGCGGCGTGCCGCTGGCTGCTACACCTCCCCGCCCGAACCGTTCCTCAAAGCTGAGTCTTCGCCCAGTTCACCGTTCGGGGGCTCACCACCGGCGTCCCCACGTCAATCTGGATGTCCAGGTGAGAGCCCAGTTGGATGTTTCGAGGATTACCTCGGTACAACCGGCCCCCGACGTACGTCGTGAGCTTCCCCGTGGCCGGTCCGACCTGATTGGCGCTCAGCGGCTGTCCCCAGAGGTCGAAGAACTGGCCGAGCGTGTAGGTATGCCCGGCTGGCGACTCGATGTGGATCACCCCGTCCTGGGCGTGAACGTGGAGCCAGTAGTAGCACCGGGTCGCCGCGTCGAACGGACCCTCCGGGGTCGATTGGGCGGCGGGGGCCACGATGCCGATGCCGGCCGGAAGGGGCCGGAGCTGGCCGTTGACGTACACGGCGAGGTGGGTGTGGACGTGGAATGCCACTTGCTCGGTTGCGTTGCATTGGACGCCATCCACCATCTGGCCGGTGGCGGCGGTAGAGGCCGGTGCCAGCACAGTGCCCTTTTGCAGGGGAACGGCTTCAGGTCCCGGGGGACCCGATACGAACTTGGTGACGGCGACGGTCCGGACTGGAGCAGCCCAGGCGTTGGTGCCGGCGGAGACGCCGATGATCATGGCGACGATCACGGCAGCCGTTACTCCCAGGAACCCGGTATGCGTTGGCCGGCCCCCGGAAACTTGGTTCAGTGTGTGCTTGTTCATTCGATCTCCTCATGTAGATCGGCACGGCGCGATGAGTGCGGTGCCGAGTGCAGCGACGGTGAGATGACTCAGGTCATCCCGGGATTCCTGTTCGTGGTTACGAACAGATCAGAGTGAGATCAATCGGGCCCGAGGTGGCCGCAAAATCATGGCGGAGACCCCTCTGGGCAACCGGGCCAATGTCGAGGAGCGTCGTACACGGCGGCCACCGACGATGGAGACGACCACCAGTCCCACGATGAAGACCGCCTCCTGCCACAGCACCAAGCCCGAGGGGGCGGGAGGGGTGGCGGGATCGCAACGGGCAGATCGGGGCAGGCACACGCCCAGGTCCGGCGACCCGGAGGTCCGAGCCGCGGCTGTCCCCACCCCCGGCTGGGTCGAAACGCCGGTCGTCGAGCCGACGATGTGGGGCACGACGACCAGGAGGCCGATCGCCACGATGCCCACCGACATGACCAGGCGAAGCCGGCGTCTCATTGGCGACGAGGCTACCGGTCACATTCGGCCATGGGGCCGCGCCTGCGGGCAGAGTTACCAGCTACACCGTCCGCCACATCACGACGTGCGGCCCGATATCCGGTTCTTCCCAGACATCGCCGTGCGTCACGAAACCGCCTCGCCGGTAGAAATCGATGGCCGGCACCCGGGCGTTGCACCAGATCAGGCCGCCCCCATCGTCGGCCACCTGGCGGACGACCCGGCCCAGAAGGGCCGTCCCGATGCCCAGGGTGCGGACATCCTCGCGAGTGGCCATTCCCCGCAGTTGCCAGGTGGGCGAGTTGGCCGGCGCGTAGAGGCCGACGGGGAACGGGGGGCTCGCCGGTGCCACTCGAACAGTTCCTACGACCTCTTCGTCTGCGTTGATGGCGGCAAATGATCCGGTTGAGAGCTCATCGTCATCGGGAAGAGCCAGCTGGTCGATGGTCTGGTGCGGGCGCAGGACGGTCTGCCTCAGCTCCCAGGTCATGCTGGCCGGGACTCGGTCCACGCGGAACTGCACGTGGGCACGGTAACCGGGGGAACCGTCCAGGTGCACCGTCGGGCAATTCCGGAGGCGGCGACAGACAGTTCCTCCGTCAGTAGGGGAGCTCGCGCGGTGAGCAGTTCCGGAAGTCCGGTTCAGGTTGCACCTTGAACTGCACGGCGCTGATGGTCGATCGACCATCCAGCATGGCCCTCACCACGCGATGCATGCCATCCATCACTTGGCCTTCGGCCCCGAGGATGATCGGATACGACATGTCGACGTCGCGCACGCACCGCATGTGCTCCACCATCCTTCGGACGGTGGGCGTGTCGGTCCCGTTGAACCAGTAGTCGGTGTCCACCTCCTCGATGGCATCGACGGGGATCTCCTGTTCCGGTAGGTCGCGGCTCAACTCGATGAGCCGGTCCACGTCCCACGCATCGAGCCCCTGTTCGCCCGGCCAGAAGTGGTACTGCTTGCGCACACCCACAGTCTGGCCACCGTGCGGAGGTGCTGCTCGATGCCGCGTGATGGCCGGTACCAAGTCTCGAGCCGGGAAGCACTGAAGGGCGCCCCCGGGGGGACGCCCTTCAGGCGCTAGTACGGATATTGAAAGGCACTGAACTCTCCGGACTACGCCGAGTGGGACTAGTTCCCGGCTAGAGGATTCAGCGGGTAACTGGCTGGGATTCGCCAGGTGGTCCGACAAGCCGCCTTAGCGGCCAGTCACCTCCAGAGTCCCACGTCTATGACTTATCAGTTGGACCACCTCCTTTCTCTGGTGCACACAGCGTAACGAACGCGCAGCGAATTGTGACGTCAATTCCGAGAGATTTTTTCGGGAATTTCGCCGGGCATCCGGTCTGACCTCCGCCGGGGCGGCGACTACCCGGTTGGGGCTACTGTACGAACATATGTTCGATGCAATCGTCGATGGGCCCGAGGCGCCGTCGGAGGCCGATCCGGCCTGGGGTGATGGACGAACCCCAGTGAAAGACAGGGCTCCGGCCGTCCGTGAGTCTCTCGTCCTCCTGGCCGAACGGGCCCGACCCACCTCGTCGAGCGAGAGCCAGCTCCTGCCGGTGATCCCTCCCCTCCAGGGGCTGTTTCCCGGTGGCGGCCTTCGCCGGGGAACCTCGATTGTCGTCGCCGGCGACGGTGCCGGCCCGCGGGCCACCGGCAGGGCGGACGGTACGACCAGCGGACTCACCTTGTGCCTGTCCCTTCTGGGCGCGGCATCCTCGGCCGGGTCCTGGTGCGCGGCGGTGGGGCTCACCGACCTGGGGGCGGTCGCCGCCGATGACCTGGGGATCGACCTCGACCGCCTGGTCCTCCTCCCCTCGCCCGGGCCGAAGTGGGCCGAGGCCGCCGCCGCCCTCCTCGGCGGGGTGGACGTCGTCGTGCTGTGCCCTCCCTTCTCCGTCCGCCCGGCCATGGCCCGGCGCCTGTTGGCCCTCACCCGCGACCGGGGGGCGATCCTCATCGTCCTACCCGGGCGCGCCAACTGGCCCGAGTGCCCCGACCTCCGGCTGGTCGTCGGGAACACCCGGTGGGACGGCATCGGGACCGGGGACGGCCATCTCCGCCGACGGCGGGTGACGGTGACCGCCACCGGTCGCCGGTCGGCGGCACGGCCACGACGGCGGGAGCTGTGGCTGCCCTCGATGGCGGGAACCGTGGAGGACGCCGGCCCCGACGGGCCGACGGACGCGCCGTCATGATGGAGCGGCTGTTGGTCGTGCGCTGTCCCGAGCTTCTCGAGGAGGACGAGGGAGGCGCCCTGCTCCGAACCTTCATCCGGGTGCTCGCCGCCGTGGAGGTCTACTGCCCCTGGGTCCAGCCCGTCCGCCCCGGCATCTGCTCGCTCCCCGCCCGGGGGCCGGCCCGGTACTTCGGGGGCGAACAGGCGCTCGTCGACCTCGTCACCGAGGCCACCGCGGCCATCGCTGAAACCCAGGTGGGCATGGCCGATGGCCTGTTCGGCGCCGTGCTGGCCGCTCGGGCCGCCCTGGTGGTCCCGGCCGGAACCACCCCTGCCTTCCTCGCCCTGCTCCCGGTGACCACCCTCGGGGACCCCGACTTGGCCGAGCTGCTGGCCCGGCTCGGGCTCCGCACCCTGGGGGACTTCGCCGCCCTCCCCGAGCGCCACGTCCTCGGTCGCTTCGGGGCCGACGGCGCCCTCCGCCACCGGGTGGCCCGGGGCGAGACCGGGGAGCTCGCCGGGTTCCGTCAGTCCGGGATGGACCGCCACATCCAGAGGCACCAGCACGGGGACCGGCCGGCCACCGGCACCCAGGGCGGGTTCTGGGGCGGCACCAGCGACCGGGATGCCCGGGCCGCTCGGACCCTGGCCGACGTGCAGCGCCTCCTCGGGGCCGACGGCGTGCTCCGGATCCGGCTGCAAGGGGGTCGCAGCCCGGCCGAACGTTCCCGGCTGGTCACCTGGGGGGCCCGGGAGACCCCCGGCGACCGGACCCTGGACGCGCCCTGGCCCGGACAGATCCCTCCGCCGGCCCCGGCCATCGTGCACACCCCTCCGCTCGGCGCCGAGGTGGTCGACGACGCCGGCGAACCGGTGGTGGTGTCGGGGCGGGGTCTCCTCACCGCTACACCGGGGCGCCTGTCGGTGGCCGGCGGTCCGTGGACGGCGGTGACCGCCTGGGCCGGGCCGTGGCCGGCCGAGGAGCGGTGGTGGTCCCGGGCCCGACGACGAACGGCCCGGATGCAGGTCGTGCTGGCCGGACAGGATGCCCGGCTGCTGTTGACCGAACAGGGCCGATGGTGGGTCGAGGCCACCTACGGCTGAACGGACCAGGGGAGACCAGCGAGCTGCCAGCGGGAGCAGACGGGGCGGGGACAGCCAGCCAGCGGGAGCAGACGGGGCGGGGACAGCCAGCCAGCGGGAGCAGACGGGGCGGGGACAACAGACGGGGCGGGAGCAGTACAGAAGAACGGAAGCCAGTGCCTTACGCAGAGCTACACGTGCACTCCAATTTCTCCTTTCTCGACGGCGCCAGCCACCCCGAGGAGCTGGTGGCCGAGGCCTCCCGCCTCGGCCTGTCGGGCCTGGCCCTCACCGACCATGACGGTCTCTACGGCGTCGTCCGCTTCGCCGAGGCGGCCCGGGTCCTCGATGTGCCCACCGTGTTCGGGGTCGAGCTGGCCCTCTCCCCCTCCGCTCCCCGCACCGGCGTACCCGACCCGGAGGGCACCCATCTGATCGTGCTGGCTCGCGACCCCGAGGGCTACGCCCGGCTCAGCCGGGGCATCGCCGAGGCCCACCTGGCCGGGGGGGAGAAAGGAAAGCCGATCTTCACCCTCGACGACCTGGCCGGCCGCCACGGGGGCCACTGGCAGGTCCTGACCGGCTGCCGGAAGGGGGCGGTGGCCGGAGCCCTGACCGCCGGCGGCCCGTCGGCGGCGAGGCGACAGCTCGATCACCTGGTCGACCGCTTCGGAGCGGACAACGTGGCCGTCGAGCTGTGGGACCACGGCGATCCCCTGGACACGGCGCGCAACGATGCCCTGGCCCTGTTGGCCGTGGAACGGGGGGTGAGCCCGGTGGCCACCAACAACGTGCACTACGCCTCCCCCGCCCGCTTCCCGCTGGCCACCGCCCTGGCCGCGGTGCGGGCCCGGCGCCCCCTCGATGAGCTGCAGGGCTGGCTCCCCCCCTCGGCCATGGCCTGCCTGCGGTCGGAGGGCGAGCAGCGGCGGCGGTTCGCCCGGTGGCCCGGGGTCATCGAACGGGCGGCCGAGATCGCCGCCGCCTGCGCCTTCGACCTCCACCTGGTCGCCCCCCGCCTCCCCGACTTCCCCGTCCCGGCCGGCCACACCGAGCAGACCTGGCTCACCGAGCTGGTCCGTCGGGGCGCCCTCGACCGCTACGGCTCGCGAGAGGCCGAGCGGGTACCCGGCGCGTGGGCGCGGCTCGACCACGAGCTGGCCGTCATCGACACCCTCGGCTTCCCCGGCTACTTCCTCACCGTGTGGGACATCGTCCGGTTCTGTCGGGAACAGGACATCTTCTGCCAGGGTCGCGGCTCGGCCGCCACCTCGGCCGTCTGTTACGCCCTGGGCATCACCAACGTGGATGCGGTGTCGCTGGGCCTACTGTTCGAGCGGTTCCTCTCCCCCGCCCGCGACGGTCCCCCCGACATCGACGTGGACATCGAGTCGGGCCGGCGGGAAGAGGTCATCCAGTACGTCTATGAGCGCTACGGCCGCCTGCACGCGGCCCAGGTGGCCAACGTCATCACCTACCGGTCGCGCTCTGCCCTCCGCGACGTGGGCAAGGCCCTCGGGCACCCGCTGGCCGAGGTGGAGGGCTGGGCCGGAGCCATCGACCGCGGTGATTCGATGCGGGACCAAGAGGCCATCCCGCCGATGGTGCGCGACCTGGCCGGGGCGGTGCTCGACTTCCCCCGACACCTCGGCATCCACTCGGGGGGCATGGTCATCTGCGACCGTCCCGTGGTCGAGGTCTGCCCGGTGGAATGGGCCCGGATGCCGGGCCGGAGCGTCCTGCAGTGGGACAAGGACGACTGCGCCGCCGTCGGGCTGGTCAAGTTCGACCTGCTCGGACTGGGCATGCTCACCGCCCTCCACCACATGGTCGACCTGGTGGCCTCCCACCACGGCGTCCGGGTCGACGTGGCCCTCATCGACCAGGAGCCCGAGGTCTACGACCTGTTGTGCCGGGCCGACACCGTGGGGGTGTTCCAGGTCGAGTCCCGGGCCCAGATGGGCACTCTGCCCCGGGTGAAGCCCCGGTGCTTCTACGACCTGGCCATCGAGGTGGCCCTCATCCGCCCCGGCCCCATCCAGGGCAATGCCGTCCACCCCTTCATCCGACGACGGAACGGCGAGGAGGACATCACCTTCCTGCACCCGTTGTTGGAACCAGCCCTGAAACGGACGCTCGGCGTCCCTCTGTTCCAGGAGCAGCTGATGCAGATCGCCATCGACGTGGCCGGCTTCACCCCGGCCGAGGCCGACGAGCTCCGCCAGGCCATGGGGGCCAAGCGGTCGGGCGAGCGCATGAACCGGCTCCGGGACCGGTTGTTCGCCGGGATGGCGGCCCGGGACGTGTCCGAGGACGTGGCCGAGCAGGTCTATGCCGCCCTGGCCGCCTTCGCCAACTTCGGGTTCCCCGAGAGCCACTCGGTGGCCTTCGCCTACCTGGTGTACTCCACCGCCTGGTTCAAGGTGCACTACCCGGCGGCCTTCACCGCCGGTCTGTTGAACGCCCAGCCCATGGGTTTCTGGTCGCCGCAGAGCCTCATCGCCGACGCCAAGCGCCATGGGGTGACCGTCGAGCGCCCCGACGTCAACGGGGGTGGGGCCGACGCCCGGCTCGAGGGGGACGGGCCGGCCATCCGGCTCGGGTTGTCCTCGGTGCGCGGCATCGGGAGCGAGACGGCCGAGCGGATCGCCGCCGGGCAACCCTGGTCGGGCCTGGAGGACCTGGTGCGCCGGGCCGGGGTCACCCGAGCGCAGCTGGAGGCCCTGGCCACGGCCGGGACGCTGGGCGATGTCACGGCGGGGAACGGACCGGCCACCAACGGCAAGCCGACGGCCGGTAACCGGCGGTCCCTGGTGTGGGCGGCGGGAGCGGCGGCCCAGGCCACACCGGGGCGGCTCCCGGGGATGGTCACCGGGACCGACCCGCCACCGCTCCCCGCCGCCACCCCGTGGGAGAGCGTGGCCGACGATCTGTGGGCCCTGGGCATGACCCCCGACGTCACCGCCATGGAGTTGGCCCGGCCCAAGCTTCGGCTCCAGGGGATACTCCCGGCCGGCGACCTGAGCACCGTTCCCTCCGGTGATCGGATCACCGTGGCCGGCGTGGTCACCCACCGCCAACACCCCGAGAGCGCCCACGGTGCCGTCTTCTTGAACCTGGAGGACGAGACGGGCATGGTCAACGTCATCTGCTCCCGGGGGGCGTGGGTGCGCTGGCGATCGGTGGCCCGGTTCTCCCCCGCCCTGGTCGTCCGGGGCCGGCTCGAGCGTGGCGACGGGGCCATCAACCTGGTGGCCGAGCGGATCGAGCCCCTCGAGCTCGGGCCGGTGCCGCCCTCTCGCGACTTCCGGTGACTGCGCCGTCCCGACCGAGCCAGTGACCGCGCCGCCTCGACCGGGCCACCTCGACCGCTCAGCGGCCCTGGCGCACCAACCGGCTGAGCCGGGCCACCAGCACCTGGAGGACCAGCTCCCCGGGCAGGGCCGTCACCCCCCGGAGATCGAGGTCGGCCTGGGCCAGCAGGTTGATGGCCCGGGCAATCCGCGCCGTCCCCAGCCGCCGGCACTGGGCCAGGGCCTTCTTGGCCGGGTAGGCGCTGCGCAGGCCGAGCAGCTCGGCCGCCTCCTCGGGCGAGGTCACCCCCGACCCGTCGAGCCGGAGCATCTGGCGATAGTGCCGATGGAGCAGGGACATGGCCGCCAGGGGATGGAGCTCCCCCGCACCGGTCATGCGGGCGAGGAGGGCCAACGACTTCGCCGCGTCGCCACTGTCGATGGCGTCGGTGAGGTCCCACGGCGCCACCGAGCCGGCCTCCCCCAGGAAGGGGGTCAGGTCGCCCACCTTGACCGTGGCCCCCACCCCGTAGGCCGCAGCCAAGGTGTCGAGCAGGCCGGCCAGCCGGCCCATGTCCCCACCCAGGTGCTCGCCCAGCTTGGCCGTGGCCCCGCCGTCCAGCCGGACCGGTGCGCCCCGCAGGTGCTCGGCCAGCCACTGGCTCCGGGCCCTTCCCGTGCCCACCGCGGTGTTGACCACCTCGCCCACCTTGCCCACCGACTTGGCCAGGGCGGCGGGCACCGTGCCGCCCCCGCCCACCAGCACCAACGACGTGGTCGCCAACGGGTCCTCGAGGTAGGCGGTGAGCCGGGCACCGTCGGCCGCGTTGAGCCGCCCGGCCTCGCGCACCACCACCACCCGCCGCTCCACCAGGAAGGGCGGCGTGGTGCAGGCGTCGATCACCAGGCCCACATCCAGGTCCTCGGCTCCGGGGCCGCCGAACTCCTCCACGGCCAGGCTGGGGTCGGACCCACCGACCAGGTCCTCGGTCAAGCCGTGGGCGGCCTGGGCCACCAGCGAGGGGTCGTCCCCTTTGATCAGGTACACCGGGCGCACGTCGGTCACCGTGGCTGACACCGTCAACCCCCGACCGCGCTGGGCGAGGACTCGGCTCTGGCCCGTTCGATTGCGGCCAGCGAGTCGCACACGTGACGGGTGCCGGCCACGTCGTGGACGCGGACGATACGGCAACCGAGCGAGACGCCCAGGGCCGCGGCACCCAGCGACGCCGCCCCCCGCTCGTTGATCTCGAGGTCGAGGACCTTGCCCAAGAAGGTCTTGTTCGAGGCCGACAGCAGCAGCGGGTACCCGAGCCCGGCCAATGTCCCCGAGGCCCGCAACAAGGCCAGCGACTGGTCGGCCGTCTTCCCCAAGTCGAGCCCGGCGTCGAGGACGATGCGGTCGGGACCGAGCCCGAGGGCGGTGGCCCGGTGGGCCCGCTCCACCAAAAAGGCGCCGACCGCCTCGACCACGTCGTCGTAGGCCGGTTCGGGATCGGGGATCCGCGGCCCGAGACGGATGTGGGTGGCCACCACCGTGGCCCCGGCCGCCGCGGCCACCGGCAGGTACTCGGGGTCGCCGAACCCGCTGATGTCGTTGCCCACCACCGCACCGGCGCCGTAGGCGTCCTTGGCCACCGACGCCCGCCACGTGTCGACCGACAGCGGCACCTCGAAGCGGTGGTGGAGGGCCTCGATGGCCGGGATCACCCGGTCGAGCTCCTCGGCCTCGGTCACCTCGGGACCGGGTCCCGCCTTCACCCCACCCACGTCGAGGATGTCCGCGCCTTCATCCACCAGCATCTCGGCTCGACGCAAGAAGGCGTCGAAGCCGAACGTGGCCCCTTTGTCGTAGAAGGAATCCGGGGTCCGGTTGAGGATGCCCATCACCGCGGCCCGGTACCGGATGTCCACGGACCGATCGCCCAGGGTGAGGAAAGTGGGTTGCACCCCGGTGACGCTACCTGTCTACCGACGGCGCGAAAACGTTCGCCCCGTTCAGAACAACCGGGCTGACAATGCCTTCCGGTAGCGCGTGGTCCGAGGGTCGGCAGGGTCCAACGTTTCCAACAGGTCGACGAATTCCTGGCGGGCACTGTCGTCCTCCCGCACCTTCTCCAAGAGCCCGTCGAGGAGTACGTCGACCGCCTCGTCGGTGACCGAGACCTGCTGCGCGGCGAGGCGAGCCTCGGCCTGGAGACGGCGGGTCTCGGGTGTCTCGGGGATCCGGGCCAGGATGGCCAGGGCCTCGTCGGTCTCCCCGTCGGCGATCAACAATCCGGCCAGGCCGACGATGCCGCCGACGTGGTCCGGCTGCAGCTCGAGGGCCTGGCGCAACAGCCCGGCATCCTGGGCGGCCAAGCCCTGCTCGACCAGCAGGTCTGCCTCGGTGGGCTGCGGGGTCAGCTTGGCCACGAACTCGGCCACGGCTGTCTCGGGCTGGGCGCCGATGAACCCGTCGACCACCTTGCCGTCCCGCAGGGCGAAGACGGCGGGGATGGACTTGACCTGAAAGCTCTGCGAGATCGAGGGGTTCTCGTCCACGTTCACCTTGGCCAGGACCACCGCACCCTCGGTGGCGTCCACCGCCTTCTCGATGATGGGACCGAGGGTCTGGCACGGCCCGCACCATGGCGCCCACAGGTCCACGACCACGGGAACCTCGCTCGAGCGGCGGAGGACCTCTTGCTCAAATGTGGCATCGGTGACATCGATCATCCCTGCGAGGATACCGGGCCAGGCCCGATCTCGATCCGGATAGCCGCCCAAGCTGGAGGAACGGCAGACGCTCTCAGAACGCCTCGCCAGGGGAAGTAGCGTCGTATCCATGACAGGAACCTCAACGACACTGGTGGAGGGGATCGACGTGCCCGCGGTCAGCGCTTGGCTGACGGCGACCGTCGACGGTGTGCAGGCGCCGTTCACCTTCGAGCTGATCGCCGGGGGCCGGTCCAACCTCACCTACCGGGTGACCGACGCGGGCGACCGGTCGCTGGCCCTGCGTCGTCCTCCGGTGAGCCATGTGCTGCCCACGGCCCACGACATGAAGCGGGAGCACACCGTCATCTCCGCGCTGGGGGCAACCGACGTGCCCGTGCCCGAGACCTTCGGGTTGTGCACCGACGAATCGGTCAACGGCGCGCCGTTCTATGTCATGGACTTCGTCGAGGGTCTCATCCTCAGAGACGAGGCCGCCGCCGCTCATCTCGACCAGGCCACCCGTCGCCGATCGGGTGAGTCGTTAGTGGACACGCTGGCCCTCCTCCATGACGTCGACGTCGAGGCCGTGGGCCTCGACCAGTTCGGTCGCCACCAGGGCTACATCGAACGGCAGCTCAAACGGTGGCACGGGCAGTTCACCCAGTCGGTGGTGGACGGGACGCCGGGGCCGGCGATCATCGACCGGGTCCACGATCTCCTGGCCGCCCAGGTACCCGAGCAGCAAGGGGTGGGCATCGTCCACGGTGACTACCGGCTGGACAACACCGTGATCGGCGACGACGGCACCGTGCAGGCCATCCTCGACTGGGAGATCTGCACCCTCGGTGACCCCCTGGCCGATCTGGGCCTGCTCCTCGTGTACTGGACCGAGCCCGACGACCCCGAGGCGTCGCTGCTGGGCGTGGGCCCGACCCGGCTCCCGGGGTTCTCGAGCCGGGCCGAGCTCGAAGCGCGCTATGCCTCGCTCTCCGATCGGGACCTGTCGGCCATTCCCTATTACAAGGCATTCGGCTTCTGGAAGCTGGCCTGCATCCTCCAAGGGGTCTATGCCCGCTATGCCGGAGGGGCGGCGGCCGGCGACCGGAGCAACGTCGACATGTTCCCCCATCAGGTCGGCCGGTTGGGCGAGCGCGCCCTGGCCGAGGTGGAGTCCCTATGACCGAATCGGGCCCACCCATCTACACCGTCGATCCGGACTGGGGCGAGCCCATCGGAGCCCGGCTGACCAGCCCGGTGCTGGTCGTGTCCCTGGAGGGGTGGGTGGACGCCGGACTGGGGGCGTCGACCGCGGTGGCCGAGCTGGTGGGAACGTCGGCCACCATCCCGGTGGCCAGCTTCGACACCGAGGTGCTCATCGACCAGCGGGCCCGGCGCCCCATCGCCCAGCTGGTCAACGGGATCACCACCGAGGTGACCTGGCCCTCCATCCAGATCATTGCCAGTACCGATGGTGACGGCGCCGACGTCTTGTACCTGGTCGGTCCCGAGCCCGACTTCCGCTGGAAGGCCTTCCTGGCCTCAGTGGTGGATTTGGTCCAGCAGCTCGGGGTCCGGATGGTGGTGGGTCTGGGGGCCTTCCCCGCCCCTGCCCCCCACACCCGGCCGGTGCGGCTGGCGTCCACCGTCCCGCCCCAGTCGGCCGATCTGGCCGGTCGGGTCGGCTTTGTCCAGGGGACGCTCGAGGTGCCCGCCGGGGTCCAGGCCGCGTTGGAGATGGCCCTCGGGGCCGTCAACGTCCCCGTCATCTCGCTGTGGGCGCGGGTCCCCCACTACGTGGCGGCCATGCCCTTCCCCGAAGCCAGTGCGGCACTGATCGACGGGTTGTGTGCGGTGAGCGGGTTGGTCTTCGACACCACCGCCGTCCGCAAGGCCGCGGCGGCGTCCCGACGACAGGTGGACGAGTTGATCGCCGACAACGCCGAGCACGCCGACATGGTCCGCCGGCTCGAGTCATCCATCGACTCCGAGGAGGCCAGCCCGTTCGGGATCGACGTCGAGGTGCCCAGCGGCGACGAGATCGCCGCCGAGCTCGAGCGCTTCCTCCGGGACGAAGGCTCCTGATCCCGTGGCCACTTCGCCACCCGTGCCCGCCGAGCGAGCTCTGACCCCATGCCCGCCGTGCGAGCTCTGACCCCATGGAGGTAGACGGAGGCGTCGGGTTCGACCCCAGCGGGGTGGTCGAGTCGGCGCGCCAAGCCGAGGACCTCGGCTACGACGGCGTGTGGACGGCCGAGACCAGCCACGACCCGTTCCTCCCCCTGGTGCTGGCGGCTGAGCACACCGAGCGGATCAAGCTGGGCACCGGCATCGCCGTGGCCTTCGCCCGGAACCCTATGAACTTGGCCATGGTGGCCAACGACCTACAGGCCCTGTCCCAGGGCCGGTTCATGCTCGGGCTGGGCTCCCAGATCAAACCGCACATCGAGAAGCGGTTCTCCATGCCGTGGTCCCATCCCGCCCCGCGGATGCGAGAGCTGATCCTGGCCATGCGGGCCATCTGGGCCAGCTGGTCCGATGGCAGCCCGCTGGCCTTCCGGGGCGAGTTCTACCGCCACACCCTGATGACCCCCATGTTCGACCCCGGCCCCAACCCCTACGGCAATCCCACCGTCTTCCTGGCCGCGGTGGGCGAGCGGATGACCGAGGTGGCCGGCGAGGTGGCCGACGGGCTGCTGGCCCACGCCTTCACCACCCAGCGCTACCTGCGCGAGGTCACCGTGCCCGCCTTGGAGCGGGGGCTGGCCAAAGCGGGCAAGACCCGGGCCGACGTGCAGATCTCCTTTCCGGGTCTCGTGGTCACCGGCTCGACCGAGTCCGAGTGGGTAAAGGCCACTACCGCGGTCAAGTCCCAGCTGGCTTTCTACGGCTCCACGCCGGCCTACCGGCCCGTTCTCGAGCTGCACGGGTGGGGCGACCTGCAGACCGAGTTGAACACGTTGTCGAAGCGGGGGGCGTGGTCGGAGATGACCGACCTGATCGACGACGAGATGCTGAACACCTTCGCCATCGTCGGCGAGCTCGACGACCTCCCGGCCACCGTCCTCGCCCGCTACGGGGACACGGTCGATCGCTTCAACTTCTACGCGCCCTACCGCCTCGACCCCGAGCACTGGCGCACGCTGCTGGCCGGGTTCAAGCAGTAAGAGCCGGGCTCGAACAACCCGGGTTCAAGCAGTACGCGCTCAAGCAGTCCGAACGATCGGCGCTTGCACTACCGGGTGGGGGCGGATTGCTCGGCATCGAGCTCCCGGAGGGTCTTGCGCATCCGTTTGCCCGTGGCCGCCCGCTCGTCCCGAAAGGCCTGGATCCGGCCCAGGGTGTTGTCGAGCCGCTCCAGCAGGGTGTCGTTAGCGGCGATGAGGTCCACCAGCAGATCACGGCGACGGCGCGGGTTGGTCTTGTTGGCCCGGTAGTCGCTCCGGACCCGGTCCAGGTCGTCTTCGGCGTCGAGCACCACCTTGACCTCGGCC
>Ga0210400_10002095_pt1 | contig 18971 bp, 29 predicted proteins | sample IncBWH26MmetaG_FD_155456 | JGI IMG/M metagenome (GOLD analysis project Ga0210400, IMG submission 155456) | Forest soil microbial communities from Barre Woods Harvard Forest LTER site, Petersham, Massachusetts, United States - Inc-BW-H-26-M | ecosystem: Environmental > Terrestrial > Soil >...
GCGGTGGTGGTGGCGGCGGCGTAGGCGGCGGCGGTGGTGGTGGCGGCGGCGTCGGCGGCGTAGGCGGCGTCGGCGGCGGCGGCGGCGGCGGCGACTTTCGTTTTATCGTTTGGATTGTCTAGCCATGCTTTCGCCGCTTCAATGGATTTTAGTGGTCGATCATCTTTTGGGTACTTTTTCTTAAATATATTTATTACGCATTCAGCCGCAAAGATGGCATAGCGAACTTTATTTGGCTTATCCATTATTCGGCAAATTAACCAATTTGCCCATTGAAGTTTTTTATCCTTAATCAGCGCATCCAAAACATCTAAGCCATCGGTTTTCTTTTGGTTAAGGAACCATTGGATACCTTCCGAACATGCTGATTTTTCTTTGAGCCAAGATTCCGTAATTTTCATTTTTCCTCCTAAAGTGAATGGCCCTTTTTACCCCACAAGAGAACCGTGTCTTGTGCCACGGCAAGGGCCATAGTGTCGGGCGTTTGACAGTATTGCACTGTCATCACTGGTATTCACCGCTCGCGGATCATGCCGCAACGCCCAAAGTTGTGCGGGGGTGGCTAGAGCCCCATGCCTGAGTAGCCGCTTGGCACTACGGCCCTTAACCCCCGCAAAATCAGTCATTTCTAAACACCATAAACACCGCCACAATCCCGCATCCCATGAGGAACGCCGCGACCTGCAAGGGCCACATCCACCATCTAGGCATCGTTAGCCTCCCTGGTTCTGTTGATCGCTTCTACCGCTCGGCTGGCGATATTGTAAACCGTCGAAAGTTCCGGCGTTTTCGTTACAATTTCCATATGCCTTTGAATGGCAAAGAGCGCGTTAATCGCCAATTTGTAGCGAAGCGTTAGGCATCCGCAATCGTCGTAATGCGTTGTGTGACTTCTCATTTTCTTTCCTGATGACAGGGCTTGCATAGCACTCTTAATTCGCCTTCAAATAACCGATAGCACCAATTTCCGTATTCCTCAAAGTTCGAGAATTCCCCGCAGGGAATGATATGGTCAACATCCATACAGTACTTAGGCAAAGTCTTATCGCAGATAAAACAACGATAAAGAGCCCCTTTCCCTTTTCCGATTTGTGCTAAGATCAAGGCTTGTCGCCGCGCCGGACTCCACATCCATATTTGGCGCGTTGCCGTTCTAAGCTTTCCAAAGACATTCCAGGCTTTTTTCTTAGCCATTAGAATGGTATTTCGTCATTTCTGGAACTGCCTTCCGCTGCAACATCTACAGGCACAGGATTTTTAATTCGAGCGTAGATCTTTCCTTTTACATCCTCATTAGCTATGTCACATTTTAATTTACGACCTAGGGCAAGCGTGGGCTCTACGTCGTAAGATCCAGGCTTTACTTCCTTGAATTTCAAAGCTTTAAATATCGGCCCTACAAGCCATATAGGAACCGATTCGTGATAGAGCAATCCATCATCAGTCTTAAAATCAAAATCCCAGAAGACTGTTCCTCTTGTGTTTCGTTCTGATGGAACACCTGAACATTCCAATACTAACCCCTTTGTCTCTGGAAAAACTTGTGCTGTGTCTACAATCATTTTTTGGCTCCTTTAGGTTCCTTTTCTTTTGCTCCATTTGCGGCCAATGCCGCCAAATCAACCGTAATCGCTTCTCTGATCTTGAGAAGTCCTGCCTGTAAAACTTCTGGTTGCATTTCCTTAATCATGGCCCAGGCATAGCCCCCGAAAGCCATCTTTAAGAGGTCAAGCTTCTTTTTCGTTTCTTCGCTTGACCGCCCAGGATATGCCGCCGTGAGCGTGCTTTCTATTTCTTCCGTCCATACCGCTTGCTTCTTTCGGATTTCGGCTACGGCCTTCCCGTCATCTGACGAGAAAAGCCCTTCACTATTGCGGCTCATATCCACGCCAACATGAACGCCGCCAAGGTTAAGCATTTGGATATGAGGAAGGAACGTTTCAAAGGTTGGTTTATCAAACGCTTTTCCGTCGATCTTCCCGAAACGGTCTTTGAGTATCCAGGCCCTCGGAATCCAGAATCCCGTTTTTTGGTCAATAACTTTTTCCATCTCAACGAGAAGGGAAGGCTCATAGCTCATGTTCTTTTCTGTCGCCATACGGTTACCCGTAACAATCAGTTCCTTTTTCCCATCCCGTCCCGCGACATACTCATAATCATCTTTCGATCTTCCCCCAATTATGATGTGCATTTTGGCGTTTAGGTATCGCGTAGTAAAACGGTTCCATTCAGGTTTCAAAATGGCCCAGTCCTGAAACTCTAGCTTCGTTATTCCGTTCTTTTTTCTGTAGGCTGATTGAAGCTCATCCCAAACATGCGTAACGCTCTCAGCTATCAGCACATCAGAATTAGCTTCCGCCTCTTCCACAGCAGTCATTAAGTCCTCAAAGGATCGGCTTTTGACGCTGAACAGCTTCACGCCAGCCGGTTTAAAGAGCGTTTCAAGGACGTAATCGCTTCCGGCTTCCGTGTCGAAGAAATAGACAGGCTTCGTGCTTTTGATGAGCTTATGTAGACCTATCGCTAACAGGCTCATTGTCCATGTTTTACCTGCTCCAGCTTCCGAATAGAATCCCGATTTCAAATAACTTTGCTGTTGCGACGCTTCTTTAAATAGTGACATTTAATTCCTCCTTAATTTCGTTTTTCTCACAGTAGCACTCATAGCAATAGTGCTTTGTGCTGACCAGATTCGTCCCGTTCTCCGTTCGGCGGCGTTCTCCGTAAAAGGCAACGGCTGTTTGACCGCAGTTATCGCACTTCATCGGCGTTTCACCAGGCGGTACGCTAAGGGAATCAGAAACATCATCACGCCCACCACGAGCAAACCCCATCGTTTCCAAAATGACTCAGGAGCGCGGCGGTTCGTCGCTTTCCATCCGGCGGGTTGACTCATGCTTCGCATCATGCCTTGACGAAGCATCGAGCCCTTGAAATCATCAACGCTCATTTTGTGTAGAGGATGAGGACAGGTTTCGGGATTAGCGCACGTATAGACTTCTTTCATCGGATCAGTGGTCACGGGGTAGCTCCTTATCAAGCTGTTTGACTTCGTGCCAATACACCACGTCAAGCCAAAGGTACTTCGCATAGGCAACGGCGCGGTCATATCCTTTCGCTTGCTGTAGGTCATTGTAAGCCTGTAGATGCTCAAACTGTAGGCTCATAAAAACCACCTATTCATAATAGTTCCAACGATAAAAGCCAATAGACACGCAATTACCAACAGTAAATCATGTTCCCTCATCGTGTCGCCTCCATTTCCTTATCCCAGTATTTGCACTCGTCGCAGGGGCAATACGTCGGGATCACGTTATGCTTACTGAGGAGATGATTGATCTGCAAAGACTCCGCTAGGAATTTCCAGATATCTCTTACAGATAGTTCTTTATTCGCGATGGAGTGCTTACTGCTTTTTCCATTGTCCATTTGAACCTCCTAATTCTAAGTCTTAATCTTTCTTCTGGCATAGCGTAAATATTGGCCCATTCTTTAAACGTTTTTCGCTCTCCATTAAATTCAATTAGCATGGCTATTTTTCTTTTGTTATTGTTTTGGGTTTTCCAATCAGTCCAACGGCAATTATTAGGTGAATAATTACCGTCATTATTAATGCGGTCTAATGTGTATTCATGGGATGGCCTTCTTCCCATATCGGAAAGAAAATTTTTATAGTTATGCAACCATCTATTGCATACCTTAATTCCTCTGCCTCCATAATTTTTATAATAACGAGATTGGGGATTATTGCAACGATCTCTCATGGATTCCCAAGAGCGGTATTCAGTACTTCTATTTCCATTTATACAATCGCCGTGCTTAATTTTTCCCCCAAGCTTTGTCTCGCTATCTATCGTCTTAGGCATGATTTATATTACCACGTATTAGGTATGGATGCAAGCACTATTTTACCAAATACTAAGAATGAGTCTAAAGACCCATTGATAGTATTACCTTATATGTGGTACTCTTAGGCATGGAAAAAACAATTTGTGCCAACCGCGAATGTCTAACCAAGTTTAAACCAAAACCTTATTGGCAACGGTTTTGCAGTCCTAAATGCCGCGACCGTATTCACTACCTAGAAAAGAAAGAAGCCAAGCAAAAGAAGGCGGCTTAACCCATGAACCTCGAAGACGAAGCGGAAAAGATTGCGCTAGCTATATCAAAAGAATGGCAAATGTGTTTGCCACGAACTGTAGATAATGCCAAAAATGCTATTGCCGCCTTCGCCAAGGCCGTCAGGACAGAGGCGTTCGAGGAATGCGCAAAGATTGCGGAATCTTGGCGATGTCAAGATGGAGAAGCCGATCCTTGTTACCCTTGCGATTGCGGAGGAGAAATTCCGCAAGAGGCGATTCCAAAAGCAATCCGCGCCCGCGCCACAGCCGAGCGCGGGGAGGGGCGTAAGTGAGAGCGTCTGAAATGTTGGAGCCTACGGGCTGTGCCGTATGCGGTGCGGCATTGACCGAAGATCATTGGCGTACTCATCATGCTGAAAAAACAATGGTCACTTGCCCTGATTGCAAAGGCAAAAAAGAAAAGGTTTATTGGGGATGTCCAGGCTTAAAGCGCATCGTTTTGCCTTGCGATCGGTGCGCCGGTGTTGGGATTGTTTCAAGCGATTGGGAGCTATGGAAAATTCTAGGACTCAATCTACAGATTGATCGAGAAAATAGAGATGTGTCATTACGTGAAGAAGCCAAACGACGGAAAATGTCAGCTTCGGAATTAAGCAGAATGGAGCGTGGAATTATTAAGCCGCAGGACTAAGCGACGGGCCTAACCGCCCCTCGAAGGAAAGAAGATGAAAATCGGTAAAGTATTGGCAACAATCTGGATTAGCATGGATATCGCTCAAGGTGCTTTTGCTATGGCGCAAACGCATGGTCTTATCCAATATCAAATTGACGACCAAGTATTTTTTTTAGGTTTTATATTTGGTGTTATCGTTCTAATATTTCTGTGGGCTGAGCCTAAAACACAGCCCTAGCCGCCGGATGAAAGACTAAAGGAGAAATAAAATGAGCAATAGATTCACCTACGTCAAGTACACTCAGGATCAGCAAAATAAACAGGAAATGTTCAAGAAATTATTTGAAGCTGTAGAACAATTCGGAGAACATGTATTGCCGGAAGGAAGGGCGAAAGCTTTATTTTTAACCACTCTCGAAGAATCCTATATGTGGACTGGAAAGGCAATCCGTGATGAACAAATAAACATATGCATGACAGCACAGGCAGACCACAAACCTGAACGGGGATGAGCCCCCGCTGAAAGAGCCGTGAAAACGCTGACCCCAAAAAGGAGAAATCATGGAAAGTCTACAAGAAGCTGAAAACAAAGACTTCAAGATCAAATGCCAATGCGGATTTAAGGGAACGGGAAACGACCTGATTGCGCCCAACGATGACGAAGAAGTTATCCCATGTGCTCGTTGCGGACAACCGACTTGGGAATTTGTATAGCTCGGCGTTCTCCGACGACGTGAAGATTAAATATTACTTGGAAAAGTTGAGTGATAAGTTAATAGAAGCTCATTCGTGCTTCTTTCTCCATCGTTGGACAAAATGGGAGCGCACTGAAATTGAATTAAAAGATGTAGGTTATACCATCACAGGACAGAGACGTTATTGCCTTAATTGTGGAATTGAAAAAGCCAGAAGATTAGTATCATAACTCCGACGACATGAACCCTGAAAAGATAATGAAAAAACGCGGTCCTAAGAGAACGAAGCCGTATTGTGAAACATGTCATCATCCCCATTATGAGCATTTCAAATATCGTTGCGGTAATGTGTACTGCACATGTGAAAAAGGAAAAGAAGAATTGCGTCTTAGTCTTTTTGAACCAAGAACATGACACGGCGATGACCACCACAGGCACAGAGCCTCGCGGGTAACCATTGACCACAATTCTTATTTTCAAAAATGATGGAGTATGGATTGATGGGATGCAATTATGTGAATATGGATGCGTTCTATGGAAACATGAAAGTTGCCCCTGTAATTGCGGATGTATGCGGCTAATAGGTTGGCACTTGATCGACGAAAACCCGCGCTTTTCCATTTGTCATGATTGGGAACCGTTGACAGGGAACACGCTGTCTTGATTTTGTGAAATAAGTTTACTAGGATCTGAAAGAATGATACCCGCTAAATCCCAATTTCCTCGGTGGCTCCGCAATCTCACCTTAGCGGGTATCGTTGCGTCCATCGGGGGCTCAATTTATGCGTGAAGGATTCGTTTATTTGCACCGCCGTTTGATGGCCTCGGACATATGGACTGCTACAGATCAGACCCTCAGACTCATGATTACGTGCTTGTTCATGGCAAACTGGCAAGATCAACAATGGTTCAATAAATCAACACATAAATCACAATTGATACCACGTGGGTCCTTTGTCACGACGTTCAAAACTCTAGAAATGGCTTCCAGATTATCGTCTCAAAGCGTTCGCACTGCGCTCCTGAATCTTAGCAACATGCAATTTCTAACACGTACAGTAACAGGAAGGGTAACACAAATAACGATTATAAAATACAATGACTATCAAGAAATACCAACACGAAAGGTAACACACAGGGGCACAAATGAACAACATATGCCTAACACGTCATCAACACAGTTAGAAGTAATACAAGAAGTAAAAGAAAGAAAAGAAGGGGAGAGTCCCCCCGTTTTTTCTCTTTCGGAATTCGAAGAGTATTGGTCTGGCAAGGATGAACATGAGCGGTATGCGGCGCAAGTGGCAATAGGCCTAAAAGCCTATAAGTTGCCGTTTCGAACGGAAGAGGATATTTACAATCGGATCATGGAGGGAGCACATGGAAATGTACGTGGCAAGAGCATTGATCAACAGGCTTTTGAACGATTCCGAAAAATGGGACTTACAAAAGCGGGAGAAGGAATTGGGGAGGCCCTTGCAAGGATTCGAGGTGTGCCGAAGATTCAACCTGAAACCGGACAGCGTTAAAGAAGAGGATTCGCAAAGAATGGATTTGCTCTACTGGAAATGGAAAAAAGCTTGGGAAGTGAAATACGAAGAAATGGAAGCTAAGCGTGTTGGCGACGAACCGTTTAATGTGAATGGGGATGATATCTTCGGGGATCTGAGGGATTGGGAACAGTTCGCGGATAAGAATTACAACCCGCAAGCGATGACGTTTGGGTGTGTTGCTGTAGCTTTGTTGCCGTTTCTGCTGTTGCACTAGCGGCCGGAGGGGGTAAGGGATGATTGAATTTACTATTTATGCGGTTGATGAATGGATGACGGAGCGTGACAAAGAGTGCATGAAAGATCAGGTCTACGCTATTTTAATGGGCTGGGACACGGCGAATTGCTAGGAGGGAAACCATGACGAGTGTGCTAGAGAATGAGTTGGTGATAAAATGAATAAAGTTCAACCGCTTAATGCGGTGGAGGAGAAGATTAAAGAGTTAGCGAACGTCTATTCCAGTTCTCACGGGGTCTCTACGGATTGGGTGGAAGCGAAGCTTCGGGAATTGGTCGAGATGGCGAGGAAACGGGTTTAGAAGGTGCGCTAGCATGGGTATAGATTGCGCGCTAATGGGCCTAGAATCAATTTTGTGGGTAAAAACGTAGTTGAGTAGCCTGAATGCGTAGAATCGCAAATTTGGTAGTTTGTTTGAGTTTGGTTGGGTGTAGTGGGAATCGGGTACAGTTTCGGCATTCGGATAGTGGGCGGATGCGGGAGCATGTGGTGGTATCGTCGGAGTGGGAGGGGAAGATTTGACAAACGGGCGAATTAGGGGTATATAAGCAATGAAATGTGGCCAACACAGTCCGTATGGGCTAGGGCAAGTTATAAGCCAAATTGCGAAGAGGTTGGGCATAGGTTTGGAATGATTCATTTCATCGCAAAACGCACTGTTTTTATGCATAAATGTAGAAGATGCGGAAAACGGGAATATAGGTCTTTCGACCTAGTAGATGGCAAGATTCTTGAGAAAAAGCTCATAATTAGCACTCAGGAGCCAAAAGATGCGTTATAATCGTTTAATATGTAATATAATCTCTGTTATCGGAAGTAATCCAACACAAGAAGAAACGAAGCGATTTAACGATGAGTTTTGTATGGGCCTTTCAGCCCAAGAGTATGTGAATTATCAACTTCAAAAAGTGATTCGTCTTTCGGGGAGAGAGTAATAACGATAGTATGCCTTCAACAAAAACTTTTTTGTATCCTGATTTAACTTTCGAAAAACTTAAAAATGAGCAATATGCTTGTTCTAAATGTGATGCCTGGCATAGTCTAGGTATTGAACCTGTATGTCAGAAAGGTCGTCCTAGTTACGAATGGACGATTGGATGGCTTCGCTATTGTCGTTCCTGGCTTTCCGGCAAACCCGTAGGAGCGCCCTAATTTCCGCCGAGCGTGATAGTCGTAGAAAACCCCAGGAGGTGGCCGCTGAGCCTACAGCTTCCGTCGATACCGACTTCTTGGGTCTGAATGAGGATACGGGTGTAATTCCCACCGGCGGAATGACGATTGACGAGCATGTAGAAACGATGAAGCGATGGACACGAAGCGGTGAATTCGATGTTTATTGCGGCAAATGCCGGAATGATCACAAACAAAAAGATCCCTGCGAGGAGATAACCAAGAGGATAGAAGACTGTGCGTGTGACCGTCCTTGTGGGATTTGTTGTTGCCGGAGCAGTTGGGCCTAATGCCGGTACCCGGGACGTGGGACGACCCCAAGAAGAAGTTTACGGACGATCCTGGCGCGATTTATAAACCTGGAACGAGTCAGCCTGCCATAACCATCACGAATGTCGTTGTGACAGTCACATCAACAACAGCGACCGTGACGTGGACCACGAGTCAAAACAGTACCAGCCGAATACAATACGGAATTTATCCGAATGCGTATGATCAAACAACGCCGGAGCAAGACATGAGTCCGATGGTAACGAGTCATAGCATAACGATAACGGGCTTAACGCCAAGAAGGACGTATCTTGGAAAACTATTTTCTCGGTTAGCGGGTGGAAAAGACGGAATGGGCAATAGTGTGATTGATGGGTATCTTTTTTCGCAAGGTATTCAGTTTACGACGCCAAGCACGCAATCGATGGTTTACTTAACGAGCGGAACGACCTGGAGCCAAGTGACGGATAGCGGGAACATTACGGTGGAATGTATTGGCGGCGGGGCAGGTGGGTCCATGTATCCTTCGACGCTGATAGGTGGTGGTGGTGGGGAATACCGAAAAATGGTGGTGGCGTATGCAAGTGGAAGTGTCGTTCCCATTCAGATTGGGCAGGGAGGACTAGGAGCGACGGTTGGCGGTCCTGGTGGAGATGGCACAGCCACAAAATGGAATACGTCTGTGGTAGTAGCGAATCCTGGGTTAGGCAATGGAAGTGGTGGTTCTGGTGGAACTGGAACGCTTGGCTATTCAGGAGGAGCAGGAGCGTCGGCGTTAGTGGGGGGAGGAAATGGTGGTGGTGGATCGGGAGGGCCGTTAGGCGTTGGCGGTGCTGGCGGCAGTGCAAGCACGTCTACAGGCGGCGGTGGTGGTGGTGGTAATGGTGGTGGTACGGCGGGCGGAAATTCTGCGTTAAGCGCCGTCGGTGGTTCTGGCGGCAATAACAATGCTGGAAGTGGTGGCGGAACAAGTGGCGGAAACGGAACGGTAGGTGGAGGGGGATGCGGCGGATTTGGCTCAAACGGATCGAGTTCATTTCCTGGCGGCAATGGCGGTAATGGAATTGACTTTAATGCGTCTTTCGGGTCTGGCGGTGGCGGAGGAGGAGGGGGCGGTTCCGTAACGTCAGTCAATGGTTCTGTGGGTGGCAACGGTGGCAATTACGGTGGTGGCGGCGGAGGTGGTGGATTTAGTAGCACCGGGACTAAAGGGCCTGGCGGAAACGGAGCGAATGGTTTGATTGTGATTACCTATGGCAATCCGTAAAGTCAGTTTAGGTTATAACGCTGTTCCTAAGAGCGCAAAGACGCTAATTCATCAGGTCTTTGAAAGCGGACAGTACAGTCCTGGACCGATGGTCAAGCAGTTTGAGCGGGAATTCGCGTATTTGCACAATACACGGTACGGGATTTTTGTGAATAGCGGTACGGATGCGCTGAGGCTAAGTCTTTTAGCGATGAAAGAGAAGTATGGCTGGCGGCAGAATGATCTTATTGCCGTCACGACTCAGACGTTTGTCGCGACGATCAATGCGATTTTGCAGGCGGGACTAAAGCCATTCTTTTTTGATGCGGGTAATCCTTGGAATTTAGAGCGGCGGTTGAATTGTAGTAGTGATCCGATCAATATTAGAGCCATGATGGTTGTGCATTTATACGGGGCTCCTGCGGATATTTATCATTATCGCCTTGCGAAAGAGAATAACTGGCCAATCATTGAAGACAGTTGTGAAACGATTTTAAACGAAGTCAAAGGAGACGTGAGTTGTTACTCAACGTACATGGCGCATCATGTGACGACGGGAGTCGGCGGCCTCGCACTGACGAACGATCCAGAACTCAACAGATTAATTCGCAGTTACGCCAATCACGGACGTAGTAACGCCTATATTCCTGGGTACGAAGAAGTGAGGACGAAGAGCGCACTTATTCGAAGTCGGTTCATTTTTGAGCGGAGTGGTTATAGTTGCAGAGCGACGGAGTTTGAAGCGGCGTTAGGCTTAAGTCAGATTAAAGGCCTCAACAATCAAATCAATAAACGCAGACAAGTCGCACAGAAGCTTTGTCAGGCTCTTATGAAATATAACAGTCTCTTTCATTTTCATGATCCCGGTCTCATGCCCGATCACACGTTTATGATGTTTCCGATTCTGATTAACGAACGAGAGACGATCAGTAAATACGATCTTTGCTTACACTTAGAGAATCGCGGCATTGAGACAAGGGACATGATGCCGATCACTAATCAGCCTTGTTTTGAAGGGCTTGTGAAAGAGCAGGATTTTCCAGTGAGCGCGCACATTAACAAGAACGGGTTTTACATCGCTTGTCATCCTGGCGTAACGGATGCAGACGTGAAAACCATTAAGAACGCATTCGACAGCTACTTGCGAAAATAAAAAAGATGTGATATATAGGCTTAGTTCATCTCCGGGAAGAGACCATAAATCCGCTTTTCTCCTTCCCGGGGAAATCGGTCGAGGTTCACAGGCGTGTGGCCTCGCACCGTTTTGGAACGTGAGAATCTTGAATCTGCCGTTAACGACAAATCCCGCCACATTGAAATCCGTGGGAAACAAGCCATTGTTCCGCTTAAGTTTGATGAAGATGGTGAGCTCGCTACTGTTGATAAGCTCATTTTTAAGCGCCTCTCCCTCGACGATCTCCGATTTCTCAAAGTTTGGCGCGAGGCCGAATGGAACACAGAGTCGCCATCCAGAAGACGGCAATATCGCCGGACAAAGCCGAGCGGCTCATCAAAAAACTCGCTTGCTTTCGGCAAGAAGATGCAAGAGTTAAAGCTCTCTGCCAAATCCCCACTCCCGACTGGATTGCCGCCAAGCACGTCGAAAACCTCTACAACCCCACATTAGAAGATTCTCAGCATAAGAGTCTGCAAGAACTCGCTAAGATTGAAGGCGCGTACAAGCAGGTCGCTCAAACCCAAATTAATGTTTTCAATCTTCCCAAGATGGCTCCTGAAGTCGAAGCCAAGTTGAAGCAACTCGCGGAAGCGTCTATTCAGGCCGAGCAAGCATGAAAACCGATCCTTGGCTTTTAGCGCAGACGAGCATGAAATACTTTACGTGCAAAATTCTCAATATGAAATGGCCCATTCATTACGGCGATTGGGAAGATTTGATTTTAAATAATGATCGTCTTTTGATTCAGGCTCCGCGCGGACATGGTAAAAGTATGTTCTGGAGTATCGCTTATCCGCTTTGGCGCGTCATTCGCGGTAAGCGCGAGATTCTTCTTATTTCATATTCTGAAGATCAATGCCGAAAGCTCATTCGTGATATCCGGCAGACGATAGAATCCAATGATTATTTAGCTCCTCTTCGTCCTACCACGAAAGAGATCTGGGGAACGGATCAACTTAGTTTTGCGAATGGGAGTTTCATATCGGGGCTTGGTTTTGGAACGTCAAGCCGTGGCCGTCATCCTGACGATATTATTGTTGATGATCCGCTTAAGGATTTGGGGGGTATGACGGATGAAGATCAAGAGAGGGCATACTTCGGAGTTATCACAGGAATGGCAATGGAAAAGACTAAGCTCGTTACGGTCGGAACTCCTGTCAATTTCGGGGATCTTCTGGAAAAACTTGAAACGAACGAAGCCTATACAAAATGGAAAAAACCCGCCTTACAGAATGGGAAGGCCTTATTTCCTTACCTCTGGTCGGAGCAGGCCCTTGCTTTAAAGCGGAAAGAGATGGGACCCATTAACTTTGCTCGGGAATATCTTCTGCAACGGATAGATCCGGCTACCCAGCCCTTTAAGAAGCAGTTCGAAACGCTTTACACCCAAATGCCGGATGGGATGCGATGGGCAAGGAAAGTGACGTTCTGCGATCCCGCCTATTCCAATGATGATGGCGACTATACGGCGATTGTGACCGTAGGGTTTACGCATGGCAATCAGGCATGGGTGTTAGAAGCCAAGGGCATTCGCCGCGAAGATCCTGGCGAGATCATTAAAGAGCTGCTTCAAACGCTCGTTCATCAAAAGCCGGATGTTCTGGGGATTGAGAAACGAAAAGGACAGGCCTTGGAATACAGCTTAAGAGAAGCGATTGCCCGCTATCAGCTTTTTGATTTTAAGTATGTGGAACTCAGCCACGGTGGCCAAGCGAAGTTTTCAGATAATCGTATCGGCGGCCTTGTCGCTAGGTGGGAATCCCGAAGCATTCATATTCATCCTGATATGGGACTTTTAAGGGCCCAGATTTACGCCTATCGCGTAGACGATAAATCCAAAGAGCATGACGATTTAGTAGATGCTCTCGCCTATTGTTTCCATCCTGATCTTGTAAAACCCAATTACGGATCACAGAGCGTTCCTATGGATATAGATTCTGCGTCAATGGAAGGCAAACCGCGCTATCAGGTTGGTCAAGGCGATACCTGGAAACCCAAAGAAGTGTATCAATGGGCGAGCACGAAAACGGAACATGGCTCGCGGTGGGCTTCGATGATGGATCACCGTATTGGAGACGCGGCATGAAAACCTATGAAAAGCAGATTGAGATTCAGCGCGAACTTCCGAAACTTCAGCCTAATTTTTTGATGTTTGAATGTCTTTATGGACCGCACAAAGCGGATATTTTACATCGTGGCACAGCGTACTGCCGACAGTGTTACGACGAGCGAAACCAATTCGGCAAAACAGTTGATCCCTAGGAGGCCTTATGGCAAAAAAAGACATGGTAGCGGAACGAAAAGATCGTGGTGTTGATGATGAAGTGTTTGCTGGTAATGATGATGGGGCTCCTAGTAACGGGCCAAAAGAATCGGGCGGCGGAGCTGGGGAAACGACTCGATTAGCAGAAGGACCAAAAGGTCAATACCGCACTGCGGTAAGTGATAATCCTGGCAATGCGCCTTATATGGGCGGTTCAAATTCTGGAAAAGGCAATACCAAGCAGGATGATGCTGGGACTGCGAAACTTTACGCATCGCCTGATGGTGGTGGTGGCGTTGGTGACGAGCATCAGGAATCGGCTGTGGATGGTGATGTGGACGGTTATTATCGCTCGCTTTCTCAGCGACGTCCTCCTAACTATTCCAAGAACGCCAATCTTCAAGCCAAACAGGCTCCTTTAGATTTGGCTCCTGTCGATGGTGGAGACGGGTTCGTGGGATCGAATACAGGTCCTGCCGTGAATTTCAATTACATTACGGGCAAGAAGGGTTTTTCTGAGGATATGCCGGTTTGGGAAGAGGTTTCGTCTTTCAAAGATTATCCTGATATGACGGGATCAACCACTCCTGACCAAAAAGACATTAAACCTGCTGGAGAAGATTCTCGCGATGAATTTGCGCCTTGGAAACATGTAGAGACGGACGAAGGTTTTCCGCAGACTGCATATACAGCGACTCCTAATGGCGGTACTCCTCCTGTAAACGATGAACCAGATCAGGATGGTATTTTCGGACATATGGGTGGCAGCGGAAAAACGTCTTATAAGACAGACTTAAACGTTCAGTCTATTCCGTCAGATGAATCAGGAGATACGGATACAACGAGCTTACCGACGACGGAGTTTACGCATAACGACGGAGGCGGCGCACCGATATTTAAGTTCTCTGGTCAGACTCCACCTGAATCGCAGTATATGCCAAAACCGAGGGACTAGGATGGATTGGTTTAAGAGCAAAGAAGAAGAAGACCAAAAGAAAGCAGAGGAATTAGGGTTTGCTGATACGACAGAGCGGCGCATTCATGACATTGGAAAACCCAAACCGCCTGAACCTAAATCCGAAACGCTCTGCGTTGTCGAAGGCTGTCAGAACGGAAAGGCATTGGGTCAGAATTATGTCTGTACGGATCACATAAGGACAAATTAATGGTTCAAGGTCTTCCAAATCAGCCGGACGCAAACCTCTTTCCGCTTCAATCGGCGAAGCCTGGCGATAGTCAGCTTGCCATTTATCGGAAAGAGGAGCTTACGTCTTATGTAAAGAGTTTTTATCGTGCGAGCTGGGACTGGCGGTCTACTCGATACCATGCCCAATGGGACAAGTTCGATAGAAACTACCATAGCCTTTACGATCCCGTTTTATTGGGACGTAAAGAGCCGTGGCAGTCGCATATGTTCGTCGGCGTTGCAGTGCAGAACGTCGAGATTATCGCGAACTCCATCTTCAAGATCATGTTTGCTCCTAAACCCGTTGTAGAGGTGCAAGCGGGGCCGGATGGCGATGCCTTACAGGCGGAACTTATTCAAGATGCGACTGAATATGAGATGCATAAAGCGAAGTTTGACTTAGCGTTTTACGATTCGATGAAAGAAGCTTGTCGTTACGGATCAGGGTTTATGAAACTCTGGTGGGAAAAGAAAGTTGATACTCGCCGCCGGAAAGTCGCGCAGACGCAGAGTCCGCAAGACTTCGCGCAGACGCTCACTCCTCAGCAATTGACAGGTCAAGCTCCGATGGGAACGCCGCCCTTTCAGGGTTTCGGAATGCAGAAACAGCAAGTCATGCTAAAGAATTGTCTAAAAGCTGAGTATGTCCATATCCGAAACGTTTTTCCTGAACCCAATACGACCACATGGGACAAGGTTTTGCATCGTGAGAAGAAATCCTATGGCTGGATTATGGACGGCATTAAAACGGGCAAGTTCTTTAACATAGCGGCTGATTTAGAAGGGGTTGTGGAAGGAGAACGATTTGATGATGATCTTCGTACATCTAAAGCAGATCGAAAGTTTATTGACCTTACTCGCATCTGGTCTACTTACGAAAAGCGGCATACTATTTGGGAATTGGAAGCTCCCATTCCTCGCAAGTGGATTGAATTTGATATTCCTGATGGCCCAGAAGCGGAAGAATTAGTCCCTGGCCGCGTTCTTGTGGCCTCAGGCGCGTGGCTTTTGGCTTCGATGGAGAACGAGAACGTTGAAGGCTATAACTCTATCGTCAAAGTCGATTACATCCGAACGGGAGAACCATACGGAAAAGGTGTTATTGAACTTATCTTAGACGAACAAGACGAAATCAACGAAATCCGTAATCAGCGCGTTGATAACGTCAATTTGATCATGAACAAGATGATTGCGGTATTTGATAAAGCCATCGTCAACCGCAAAGACTTAAACTCGCAGCCTGGTGGCATTGTCCGCATCAAAGATCAGGTGTCGGATGACATACGTAAGGTCTTAACTCCTCTAGAATTCCCCGATATTTCATCGTCTGCATACAAAGAAACGATGGAAATTGAGCGGCAGATTCAAGAACGAACGGGCGCAAACCGCGTCACGATGGGATCAAGCGGCGGTGTCCGGGATTCCAATCAGACTCTTGGCGGCATGGAACTCTTAAAGCAGATGTTTAATGAGCGTCTTGCGGCTTATGGAATGATTATTGAAAGTCAGTTTCTTGTAGAGGCTTCTGAGCGTATTTACGCTCTGATTTACGGAAATCTTCAGCCAATGGACATGAAACCTATTTTGGGCGATACGCCAGTTCAGATTGGAATGATTCAGCCGCCTCCTCCCCCTCCGCCTGTGCCTGGTCAGATGCCTTTACCACAAGCTCCGCCGATACCTCATATGGTTCCTCGGTTCCTGGCGTTTGTCTTCGTTCCACCTGAGATGGTGGCGGAAAGCTATCGCTTCCGTCCGATGGGTATATTCTCGATGGAAAACAAGATCGTTAAATCCGCACAGGTGATGGATGCGATTAAAGTTGGTACGACCTTGCCGCCTGGGAGTATGGATATCTCAGGAGCACTTCAATTTGTGCTTGAGAAGTTGCAGACCATCCCTGAAGCGAAAGCCTGGTTCCCGCCATTTCCAAACATGCCTGGAATCCCGCAAGGTCAGCCCATGATGCCCCCGCCTGGTGTCCCACCGCCAAACGGGCCAGGCGCACCGCCTCCGGGTCTTGGACCATTAGGCCCAGGAGCAGGCCCTATTCCTCCGAACCATTCGATTTCAGAGAACGCGACGCCGAGCCAGAAGATGGCGGCTCCTGGCATGAAATCTGGGCCGCGCGGCAATCAACCTAGTTTTCTACCTAGGCCGATTCGTAGACAACCGATTGCGCCATGATCGCTTGGCTAAAGAACATCTTTTCGCCTATCCAGACGCAATATCAAGAAGGCGAACTTGAAGACATCAAAAGAGCTTTAGAGATTCCGTCCGTTCGTGAGCTGTGGATGGTGAGCATGGTGTCTAAGATCAAGGATTCCAATATCGCGATTGACAGTCTTCTCGATAAACAGGACAAAGACCGCCTCTGGGAAACGGTGGCGATTGAACGCCGGACAATTTTGCGATGTTTACAAATGATTTTGGATGCGAGAGATACGCTTGAATCCGAAAAAGAAGCTCAAGAACGCCAGAACCGAGTCATGGAATCCTATCGTGGCGCGGCGGCTCCCTTGGACTTACGACAGAGTGAATAATCCCGCGAGGGACTCACAAAAGGAGTAATTATGGAAATGATTCAAACCACCGCAGAGTTAAACAAGCAGAATCCGCCGCCTTTCGTAGCGTCACAATCGGGATCAGTTGAAAAGATGCCGACGGCGACCGAAGAAGAGCAGATCCGCGCTTTGTTTAAAGAAGCGGCTTCGCAGGGGGTAGAGGAACTCAATACGCCGATCATTGCGCCGAAGGCTCCGCCCGTGGAACAACCTTATAGGATTGCAGATCAGCCAAACCTTCAGATACCTCAGAAGTTTCAGAAATCGGATGGGACAGTGGACGAAGATAAACTCAAGGCTTCTTCCGAGCGACTTAATGAGGCCGTAGCGCAGAAACAAAAGACAGTAGAAGAACTTCTGTCTGAGTATCAGGAACGGGAAAAGAAATTGCATGGTCTAAGCCAGCAAGCGGCAGAAATTAAACAGCAGATGCCGCCTATTCCTGTTCCTATGCCACAGGTTCAGCAAGATCCACAGGCATTAGAACAGCGTTTAAGACAAGACTTTCAGCGTGACGCACTCGATACGACAGTTAAATTAACCGATGCGATGCTTGAAGCCAAGCTCGCGCCATTTCGAGAGCGGTTCGCGCGAGAAGAGGAAATGCAGAGGGTCGCGCAGATGCGTCAAAACGTGGCGAATTTGGCACAGCAAGACCCGCGTTTTCTTGATCCGCGCTTAAATGCGATGGTCAATCAAGTCTTAGATGAAGAACCTGGCATGATGCGCTTAAAGAATCCTCATAAAGCCGCTTGGAATGAAGTCAAAGAACGGTTGCGATTGGGTGAGGCGAATATGCCTCCAGCACAGCCCAGCAATGTCACTCCGACGTTAGGGGGTGGCGCACCACCGTCTGTCTCAACGTTACCAGGGCCGATGTCGGTTCAGAGTCTTCAAGAAATGGCGAAGCAGGTGAATCCTTATTCTCCTGAAGGTCGTCAATTAGAAGAAAGACTCAAAGACGCGACAAAGGATCTCTGGCAGTATTAGCGTCCGCTTAAAATAAAGTGCTTCAAGGATTTGGGAGATAAGGCGTAACAGCTCCAAGGCCCAAATAGATTAAATGGCAGACACAAATACTAGTACAACGACTCTAAATAACCTTCTGCTCGCTTGGTTCTCGCGGAAGATTATTGCGACGCTCGTTCCAAAGACTCCGCTGATTGAATTCGCGCAACGGGATGAACTTCCGCTTCGCACGGGTACAACGGCGCAGTTTAATGGATGGACTCGCATTAAAGGAGCTTCTTCGGCCTTGTCAGAAGGTACGGCGAACTCTTTGATTGCGCTTTCGTCTCGTAAGGTAACGGGAACTATCGCTGGATACGGACGCGGTGTAAAACTCACCGACCTTGTGACCATGACCACGATTTTTGATTCGGTCAATGGCGCAATGGAGCGGTTAGCGGACTCTGCGGCTGAAACTGTCGAGCAAATGTGCCAAATGGGAATTTTCAAAGCCGATATCAATAAGAATCAGGCTTCGACAACGAACATTTCTAGCTATGTCTCTTCGGTGGCTTCAGCATGGTGTGCGGTGACTGGAACTCATAACGGAGATATTCAGATGCAATTCCCCGTTGTGTTGGGTGCTTCGACGAGCCGCGTTTCTGCGGTTTCTGCAACAGCTCCAACGGTTTCCGCTCAACTATCGGTGTTTTCAGTTCGTAAAACGGTAACGACTCTTAGAAATAAGTTTGCCAAACCGTTTGCGGATGGTTACTTTGTCGGCTATGCGCATCCGACTGCGCTTCATAGCTTGATGAAGGATAACACCTGGAAAGACTGGAATCAGTATCAGAACTCGAAGGAAACGATGTACAAAGGCGAAGTCGGTATGGCTGTCAACGGGGTTCG
>Ga0210400_10002096_pt1 | contig 18961 bp, 16 predicted proteins | sample IncBWH26MmetaG_FD_155456 | JGI IMG/M metagenome (GOLD analysis project Ga0210400, IMG submission 155456) | Forest soil microbial communities from Barre Woods Harvard Forest LTER site, Petersham, Massachusetts, United States - Inc-BW-H-26-M | ecosystem: Environmental > Terrestrial > Soil >...
ATCCATAAAGAAGGGAATGAAAAAGGCGGCCCCGATGAGGCCGCCTCGCGATCCAAATTCAATTTCTCAATTGCCAAATTACGCAATTACAAATTCTTCGGTCAGCCCGCCACTTCTTCCAGTTGCTTCTGGTCTACATCGAAGTTCGAATAGACGTTCTGGACGTCATCCTGATCTTCCAGTGCTTCCAGCAGCCGGATCATCTGGTTGGCGGCTGCGCCTTCGAGTTTGATGTAGTTTTGCGGGACCATACCGATCTCCGAATGCACCACTTCGAGGCCGGCTTTCTTGATGGCCTCCAAGACGGCTTCATAGGACGCCGGCGCGGTGATGATTTCCCAATTGTCGCCATCGTCGTTCAGGTCATCGCCGCCGTTTTCAAGAACAATGTTCATGAGATCGTCTTCTTTAGCTGCGGCTTTGGGAACGACAATCTGGCCTTTCTTGCTGAACATCCAGGCGACCGAGCCCGACTCACCCAGATTGCCGCCGTTCTTGCCGAATACATGGCGGATTTCGCTGACGGTGCGATTACGGTTGTCAGTGGTCACTTCCGCGATCAACGCCACTCCGCCGGGACCATAGCCTTCAAAGGTGATCTCTTCGTAGGTGGCGCCGGGCAGTTCGCCGGTTCCGCGCTGGATGGCGCGCTTGATGTTGTCCTGCGGCATGTTTTCGGCCTTGGCGGCTGCAATGGCGCCGCGTAGCCGTGGATTGCCTTCAGGGTCGCCGCCACCACTCTTGGCGGCCATGGTGATTTCCTTGATAAGACGGGTAAAAATCTTACCGCGTTTGGCATCTAACGCGCCCTTCTTATGTTTGATTGTGGCCCATTTTGAATGGCCAGACATGGTGATTACCTCGACTTACTTCTGAATTTTGTCACGGGAAGAACCCGGCAAGATGTTAAGAAACGTATGAAAACAAAGTAGATTATAGCACGGAGTGTTTACTTTTCTTTGGCCAGCGCCACCGGCAAATTCCGCCTCTTAAACGCGTAAAACACCGCCAGCAACGGAGGCGCCAGTAAGACTCCCCAGATCGGAATAATGATGCCCATAACAATGGGGACGAGCAGCGCAGCCCAGAACGGCACCTTGGCAGTGCGGCGCATCAGGTAGGGTTGGAGAAACAGTCCATCCACCACCATGATCACGGCAAAGAGCATGAGCACGTAGAAAAAGCGCATGGAATCGTCGCTCAATGCCCCGGAGAGTGCCGGGCCAATCACCGCAATGACCGCACCAAAATTAGGGATGAATTGCAGCATCCCAGCCATCACCGCCCACAGAGGCGCAAACGGAACTCCGATGATCCACAACCCAATCAGCCAGATTCCAGCAACACACAGAGAGTCATAGCACTGTGCCACAAACCAGTTCTTCAGGGCGCTTCCCGTTGTTCGCGCGTGTTCTTTCCAGTCCATGTGTTTTCTTAGATGCAGATTGCGCTCAGATGTTAGCAAAGCACTCAGCAGTCAGCACTCAGCATTTAGCCAAAAAGGCAATTAGCAAATAGCAATTGGCCAGACAACGGAGCGCGCTCGGTCTTCAAACCCCGCGATCACGTTAATGGAATACATGAGTGCGGGGAGGGAACCGTGACTGCGCTCTCGAAACTGACCTTTGGCTAATTGCCAATTGCTATTTGCTAATTGCTATTTTGGCTGAGTGCTGACTGCTATTTGCTAGAATAACAAGATGAAATTCGGCGTCATCATTTTTCCTGGATCCAATTGCGACCACGATAGCTATCACGCAGCCATCACCGCTACTGGACAGCAAGCGACCATGCTTTGGCACGAGTCGCACGACCTGGAAAACTGTGATGCCATCATTGTGCCGGGCGGCTTTGCTTATGGCGATTACCTGCGGACTGGGGCGATTGCAAAGTTCGCGCCCATCATGCGCGAGGTGGCGAGGTTCGCGGTCTCTGATGGCCTGGTGATTGGAATCTGCAACGGCTTCCAGATCCTATGCGAGGCTGGCCTGCTCCCCGGAGCGCTTATGCGCAATGCCGGCCTGAAATATGTGTGCAAGCAAGTCCACCTGCGCGTGGAGAATGTTGAGACCCCTTTCACTAACGCATGCCGACCAGCGGAGGTGCTCCAGATTCCCGTTGGGCATATGGAAGGGAACTACTATTGTGACCCGCAGACCCTGGCGCAGCTCAAGCAGCAGGACCGGATTGTCTTCCGCTACTCCACTCCGGAAGGCCAGATCACGGCTGAGGCCAATCCCAATGGCTCATTGGACAACATCGCCGGAATTTGCAGCCCGGGCCGCAATGTGCTGGGCATGATGCCCCATCCTGACCGGTCCAGCGAAAGCCTGCTGGGGTCCGCCGACGGCGCTAAGATTTTCCGCTCCATGGCCGCAGCTCTCGTTCCCGCTGCTCGCTAATAAAACAGAGAAGACCAACGGTTAGCCCTCCCTCCGCGCACCCACAGCATCAAAATTTTTGAACGCCCCTGGAATCCCCACAGGAGGAATTTTGAATGCGTGCCAAGAGTATCGTTGCAATCGTTGCATCACTACTGCTTGCCTTGAGTATTGGCTGTTCCGAGAACCGGGCCAACAGCCCTGACGTAAAAGACCAGATTTCCAAGTCTCTGGACAATGCCGGATATAAGGACATCAAGGTTGACGTAAACAAAGACAAACAGCTTGTGACCCTTAGCGGTGACGTCAAGACCCAGGATGACAAAGACCGCGCCGAGCAATTGGCCAAGCAAGCCGCCAGCGGTTTTGTGGTTTCCAATGAAATTGGCGTCCGGCCTGCTGGCGATGAAAAAGCAGCCAGCAAGATCGACTCCAATGTAGATACCGCGATCGAGAAAGACTTCAAAGCCGTGATGATTGCGAACAGGCTCGATGATCAACACGTGAGGTGCAGCGCTAAGAACGGCGTACTCACGCTCAAGGGCACCGTGGACAACCCGGGAACCCGAGAGAACCTGGAAAAACTGGCAGCCAGCGTTCCCAACGTGCAGCAGGTCGTGAACGAGCTGGATGTGAAAGGCGCCAAGCGTTCGCGCAACACAGCTCCGGCCACCAGACCCGCACCTTAGTCAAATCGCGTTAACCATCGAAGGACGGCAGAGATGCCGTCCTTTGATTTTTTAAGTTCTTTGTATTTGTACTCCAACGCAGGTCTTCGGTTGGATTTGCAGAAGCTGGATCGGTAGCCGCAGTTAATTTCGGTAGCCGCAGTTAATTAAAGTGCTCTTCGTGTACCTCCAGTACAGCGGAGCAGTTCCTTCGCTGCCGCTCAGGATGACAGTGATCCTCTCTGCGCATCCGGCTATTCTCGCCTGAATTCGCTCCATCACAGCCGTGGCGGTACTACTATTCTCAGAGATCATTGTCAGAGCGGAACGCCTCTTTGTTTACCACGTAAGGCATTTTGGCGATGTCGCCGCCATAATTTTGCTCCAGGACATCTATCACGCCTTGGACGCAGCGGCCTGCCATGCCTTTCAGCGGATCGGGCGAGAGGCGGGTGATCCTTGCTCCACTGGCAAAATGATGGAAAAGGCGGCAGCGATCTTCAATTTCCGGGTCGCGCAACGGAGAGTCTACGGGCAGAGGTTCCTTTTCAAAAACATCAAGCGCTGCGCCGGCAATCCATCTCTCCTTGAGGGCCTTGTACAGGGCTGCTTCATCTACCACGGGACCGCGAGAGCTGTTGACCAAGTATGCCTCTGGGCGCATCAGCCTCAAGGTCTTTTCGTTGATCAGGTGATAGGTCGGCTCCCCGGATTCGCCTGGCCGGATCAGCGGCACATGCAGCGTGACGTAATCAGCCTGACGCAATGCGTCTTCGATTCCAACATACTTGATCCAGATCTTTTCGCTCTGCAGGCCGGTGCTGTGGCGCAAGTCCATCACCTGTTGGATCGCGGCCACAAATTCGTGGTCTTGATACGCGGGGTCATAACACAGGATGTTCATGTCAAACCCTGTACACTTCTTGATCATGGCCTGGCCAATGCGTCCGGTGCCGATGACCGCAACAGTCTTGCCGCTGACCTCATCGCCCAGGAAAGGCAGAAACGGATGCCATGATCCCCACTTGTTTTCGCGGACCAATTTCTCGCTGTCCCAGAGACGGCGGGCTACGGCCCCCATCATGAAGAAGGCAAATTCGGCGGTGGCTTCCGTTAATACGTCGGCGGTATTGGTCACGGGTATTTTGTAGCGATTGGCGTCGGCCCGGCTGATGTTGTCAAAACCCACGGCAATCTGCGCAACAACTTTCAGCGTGTTCTTGCCAGCTTCAAAGACTTCGCCGTCAATGGGATCTCGCAACGTAGTGATCAGGCCATGGATTCCGGAACGAACTTTCTCGGCGATCAGCGATTTGGGTGGTGCTTCCGGTCCAGGATACACTTCAAGTTCATAGCCAAGCTGGCGAAGCCGGTCAAAAGCAGCATCACCAATATGGCAGGTGGCGAATACCCGAAATTTTTGGTTGGGCATGAGAAAGATAGATCAGCCGCTGATCAGCGGTGATGCACGCTGATTACAAGAGCAAAGCTGCTTAGTGCGATCACCCGGTGTCCCGATCACCAGATCACACGATTCCTACAGGTTCTTCTTTGCCCAGTCCTGAACCCGGTCCAAAGCCAGATCGAGGTTCTCCATGGAATTGGCGATGCTGAACCGGAGGTATCCTTCTCCGAACTGGCCGAAAGATGTACCGGCCAGGCAGGCTACGCCGGCCTGTTCCAGCAGGGCATCCGCTAGTTTTTTTGCGGTCAGACCCGTCTGCTTGATGTTGCAGAAGGCGTAGAAGGCTCCTGCCGGAAGCTTGCAGCTGAAGCCCGGGACCTTGTTAACGCGCGCCACGAAACGATCACGACGGCGCTTGAACTCGGCGCACATGCGGCTCACCGATTCCTGGTCACCGCGGACAGCTTCTATGCCCGCCACCTGGGTAAAGGCGGCGCTGCAGGAGTTGGAATTGGTCATGAGCTTGGAGAAGTGCACAGCCAGGTCGGAGCGCATTACGCCGTATCCCAGCCGCCATCCGGTCATGGCATAGCTCTTGGAGAAGCCATCGAGCATTACGGTCCGGTCTTTCCAGCCATCCAGCGACATGATGGAAAAGTGCTCGCCCTCGAAGATCAGGCGGCTGTAAATCTCATCCGAGAACACCATGATGTCGCGATCGCCAATGGCTTCTGCGATGTCCCGAATGTCCTTTTCACTCAACACTCCCCCGGTAGGGTTGTGGGGCGAATTCAGGATGACCAGCCGGGTGCGGTCCGTGATCAGGTCGGCCAGTTCATTGGGGTCAAGACGGAAATCGTTTTCCTCCCGTAAAGGGATCAAAACCGGCTTGGCCCCGGCAAAATTGACCACCGACTCGTATGCCGGAAAGCCGGGGCTGGGGCAGATTGCCTCATCCCCACTCTCAAGAAGAGACATGATGGTATAGAAAACAATGGGCTTGGCGCCGGGGACGATCACCACTTCATCAGCGGAGCACTTAACGCCACGCGAGCGGCTCACATCTTCGGCAACCGCCTGACGCAATTCCGGCAGGCCGGCGGAGGGAGTGTAGTGGGTCCAGCCGGTCTGCAGGGCATGGACGCCCGCTTCAACGATGTTGGCCGGAGTATCAAAATCCGGCTCGCCAATTTCCAGGTGAACGACATGTTTACCCTGGGCTTCGAGCAGGCGTGCTCTGTGTAAGACTTCAAAAGCGCTCTCAATGCCCAAGCGCGACATGCGCTTGGCCAGACGCAACTCAGTTGGCGCAGTAATTCCCTGGCTCTTCATTAATTTATTATCAACCTAAGATTTATTGTTAACCTAGCCTTTATTCGTTGACCGCTTGTTCCTGGCTTTGCGATCTCAAGACCTGGGCCACCGTATAGGGAACGCGGCGCGAGGGTTCCTGAAAATTTCTGACCTGCAGATCTCCTAAGAGGCCCAAGGCCAATAATTGCACGCCGGCGACAATCAGTACTGCCGATGCAATTAACAGGGGACCATGCTCTCCCATTATATTTTGATGCCAAATTACCTTGGAGAACATCAGCCCCAGCGCGATCATCAGGCCGCTGAACATGGACAACATGCCCACGGTGCCAAACAGGTGCAGCGGACGATACATATATTTCAGCAGGAAGCGGATGGTAATCAGGTCAAAGAAGACCCGGAAGGTGCGCGAAACTCCGTAATGGGAATTTCCTTTAGGACGAACAATGTTCTTAATGGGAATCTCGCAAATTGAGGCGCCATACCATGAGGCCAGCGCAGGAATAAAACGGTGCAACTCTCCATACAAGGGAAGCTGCTGGATGATCTCCCGCCGGTAAGCCTTGTAAGTAGTGCCAAAATCGTGAATCTTGACTCCGCTGAGCTTTGACATGGCCCAGTTGGCCACGCGGGAAGGGAACCGGCGCATCACGAAGTTATCAACCCGCTCTTTACGCCAGCCGCTTACCAGATCGTAACCCTGTTCCAGCTTCTCAAGAAATTTGGGGATATCATCGGGGTCATGCTGCAAATCGCCATCCATGGCAATGAAGTAATCGCCGTGAGCGTTGGCGAATCCGGCGGCCAAGGCAGACGTCTGGCCGAAGTTTCGCCGCAGCTTGACCACCACCACCCGGCTATCAATGGTCACGATTTCGCGCAATAACTTGTAGGTGCGGTCGGTGCTGCCATCATCCACGAAAACCAGTTCGAAGGACTCGCCAGTGGCCTCCATGACCGCCTTCAAACGGTCATACAGCATGGTCACGCTTTCTTGCTCATTGTGAAACGGGACGACAATGGAATACTTCGGCATGTCAGCCAAAATTATACAACCGTTGTGCGCGGAAAGCAGTGTAATTCTAAACGCAGATTACGAACGTACCAGCGCCAGTCTTTGGGGTACCCGATGCTAAAGCGTAAGGATGGGACGCTCAGCCTCCCCCCCGCTCAGCCTCCCCCCACCCTTCGCAAAGAACGCAGAGGATGGGGCACCCGTACAGTTTTTTGAATCCCCTGGTCCCCCGGTCATCCGATCGAGGGATCATCCGATTCCTCACGGGTATCGCTGCCGGATCTTCACCGTGCGCTCCAGTTCATCGGAAACCTCAAGAATCTTTAGCCGCAGGTCTTTATCTAGGGGCGCTATGCGGAGAAACTCCTGCACCAGGGCCAGGGCAGCAGGGGATTGCTGGCCGCCGATAAAAGCATTGAGCCAGGCCAGTCCAAAGAAGATCTTGCGCTGGCGCTTTACCTGGGGCAAGGCATCCAGGGCAGGCTTCAAGTATGGCAGGGTCAAGTCTGACTCGTTCCAATAGTTGAAAGTTGCCAGGCTCTGCTCGACCCAATCTTCAGGGCGGGCCGGGTTACTTACGTAATCGTCAAAATACTGTTTCTTGGCGGCGGCTGTGGGGCGGGCCGCTGCGGCCACGTATGCATACTTCTGGCCGTCTCCTGTACTGTCTCGTTTCTGCTCCGCCGCGTAGACAGAGTCAGCTTCCGGATCATTGAGGGCCAGGATTGCGGTGACCATGCTCCAGCGGTCAAGCGGACGAAGCTCTACGCCGGGGACGCTCGCTTGTCCGCTGAGCAGACCTTTCAATTGAACGCGCGCCGCCGGGTTCTCGGCCACTCCCCGCAAGGCGCGAAACCAGATGATGCGCAGGTCCTGCTGGGGAGAATGCATCATTTGATCGGCAGCCAGGGCTTCGGCCGTGGGGACAATAGCCGTCCGCGTATTTGTATTTACATAGCGATGCAGCCCGGTGATGACATGCGCAATCAGGTTCTGGGCCAGCGCTTCATCCTGCTCAGCAGGCACTAAGCGCAGAGCAAGACCGAGGAAATCACGCGGCGCAAGCTCCGCTTCGCGGACCGAGTCCCACAGCGAACCCCATAACAAAGTACGCTGGAAAATATCCGCAACACTTCCCAGGAGCTCCATGACTGCGGCACGGCTGCGGGAATCCAGCAGAAAACGCCCATAGGCATAATCCTGGTCGTTGGCGAAAACATATTGCGGGCAGGGCTTGCCCAGTGCCTCTTTTACGTCAGCTTTTTCCGCATCGAGTTGCGCCCGCACCGCCACCGGAGCGCCGGTCGGATAGCTCAGTCGGAGTTGCATGGCAATCGGCCATACTCCTCCTTCGCCCAAAACATCGTGCTGGCTCAGGGAAAAGTGATTGATATGGTCCTGGCCGTCGCACGACCACTCAACCTGCACCTGGGGCATACCACGGTGCCGAATCCACATGCTGGCCCATGGATCGAGTGATTTTCCCGAAACATGCTCAAAGGCATGCACCAGGTCGCTCCACTCGGCATTGGCATAGGCGTGGCCTTTCAAATAAAGACGCAGTCCTTCGCGGAAGTTGTCAGCTCCCAAAACAAACGCCAGTTGCTTCAGGATACCCGGGGCCTTGGAGTAAACAATGGCGCCGTAAGCGGACTTGGCGTCTTTGAGGTTGGGAATGTCCTGATAGATGGGCGTTGTTCCCTTGGTGGAATCAATGCCGTACGCCGCCGGCTTAATGGCCTGGTAGAAGCGCTTCCATATGTTCTCGCTCGGCTTGAGCGAGGCCAGCGTCTCGTAGGCCATGTATTGCGCAAAGCCTTCTTTCAACCAGAGATCGTCAAACCAGCGCATGGTGGTGAAGTCGCCGAACCACTGGTGAGTCAGCTCGTGCAGCAGCAGGATGTCGCGATTCAGAAGATCGCTGTGAGTGGGCGCAGTGCGAAAGAGAATGGACTCCTCTCGGAGGAACGTGGCCCCGGCGTGTTCCATGCCGCCATAGGCGAAGCCGGGCAGCATGACCATGTCGTACTTGGGAAACGGAAACGGCTGGGCAAAAAACTCGGCCAGATATTTGATGCCCTGCGAGGTAATCTCCTGTACCTCCGGCGCTTCTGCCTCCGCCCGCTGGAATTTTGATTGGCGCACGTAAAGCCCCGGCAAGCCCGGTGTCTCGTGGACCTTGCGGAATGGTCCGGCGGCAAAAGCAAAAAGATAGGTGCTGATGGGCTGGGTCTCAGAGAAAAATGTGTGGCGCTGGCCGGGGCCGATCCGCAGATCGCTCTCCGCAGCGGTATTAGAGATAACTGTCCAGGTCGCCGGAGCAGTCAACTCAAGGCGGAAGCGCCCTTTCAGATCAGGCTGATCGAAGCACGGAAACGCCATGTCGGCGTCCATGGGGACAAACAATGTGTAAATGTATTCGCTGTTGTCGTCTTTATCTTCAAATCGGGTGATGGCCTTACCCGCTGGAGCTACCGGCGCGGTAAAGTCCATGCTGACCAGGTTTTCGCCAGTATGCAGGGAGCTTCCCGGAAGGGTGATGTGTCCGTTTTCTATGTTCGCAGGTGCAGCCGTGCCATTAACCATCAGTTTGGCAGCGCTGCCTTCTCGAAAATCCAGGAGAACCGTACCCGCAGAGTTCAGACTAAACCGAACCTCTTCATGCCCGCTGACCGACGGCGCATGCGGGACCAGCGTAAGTTGAAGCTGGTAGCGAACACTGGAAATCCGGCTGGCCCGTTCGCGGGCCAGTTCACGCGGAATACCTTCCGGAGAGGCTGCCGCAAGGACTGAAGTGACTGCGAATAAGAAAAGAATCAATTTAAAGCGCATGGCTGATCGAATTTACACGAAGGCAGGCGGGAGTGGAAATAGCTCGGCGCGGTTTCTTTCAGAGTCTGATTTGTGTCAGGACACAGCTTGTCCTTGAGGTGAGCTTGCGGCTTTTCCTGTTCTTTCTCTCTCCCGGCGGGCCTCATAGGCTTTCAAGTGAGCATAGACGATGCGCAGTATCGGATGGGAGCCAGGCTCTTGGTCGCCGCGCCGCAGCAGATCTCCAATGACATGGTCGGCCTCAATCCGCGCGCCCTGCTCGATGTCGCGGAACATCGAAGCGGTGAGTGGAGATCCGGTCGCGGTAAAAGTGGTCCGGGCCCGCTCGATGGAGGACGCTCGAGGTGGAAACCCCTGGAGCGTGGCAATTTCGGCGCACTCGTCGAGGAGCTTGATGACAAGAGCGGAGGCGCCGGCGGCCACGATGTCGCCGATTGCGGCCCGCATCAGGCAGGTGATCCCTGCGCCCGTTGCGATGAAAATCCACTTTTCCCACATCTCTTGCATGATCGTCTCGCTGAGGCGTGAATCGAAGCGGGCGGGCGCAAATGCCGCCGCGATTGCCGTGATGCGCGCGGTGTGCGAACCGTCTCGCTCGCCAAATGAGAGAAAATGGGCATCGTTAAGATGTACGATCTGACCGTCAGGCTTGAGCGCCGCCGCAATCAAGCACTGGCCGCCGAGAACGCGGGACGGCCCAAACCGCTCATCAAGGCGATCCATGTGTTTCATACCGTTGAGCAGTGGCAGGATTGCGGTGTTCGGGCCAACTGCCGGTGCGAAGGATTCGATCGCTCCTTCCAGGTCATAAGCCTTACAACTCAGCAGCACAAGATCGAAGGGTTCACGCAGGTTTTCGGCCAGAATGGTTGGTGGTTGGGAAATCGTCACGTCGCCGAAGCGGCTTCGAACTATTAACCCCAGGCTGGCCAACTCTGCGGCCCGCCTTGGCCGGACAAGAAAGGTCACGTCCTGATTTGCCTCAAGCAACCGGCCGCCAAAATAGCCGCCAACCGCGCCGGCGCCCACCACGAGAATGCGCATCTTTCAACTCCTTTGATGAAGGGCGTTTAACATTGTGTTTTCAGGCCCTGGTCTCTACATCCTGGTCTGCTACGTCAACGTCTACACGGACGGGCGCTTGAACACCAGCACCTTTGACGTAAATACGTACACTGCTTCTCCATCTTGATTCAATGTAGTGCTTCGTACTTTCACGATCGCCTGGTTGGGTTTGGAGCGCGAGGGCACTATTTCGAGGACCTCACTTTCCACCCTTAGCGTATCGCCAGGACGCGTTGGTTTTGGCCACGCGAGCTCTCCGCCTAAGCCGATAATGCCATTGCCCAGGGGCAAGCCCCCGGTCACCAGCAGGCGCATGGCTACAGCAGCAGTGTGCCAGCCGCTCGCGCTCATCCCCTGAAAGACAGTGGATCGAGCTGCCGCGTCATCGAGATGGAAGGGCTGCGGGTCAAACTCTTCGGCGAACGATTTGATCCGGGATTCCTCCATGCGATGCGAGCCGGATGTAAACCGCTGTCCTACGTGCAGATCCTCCAAATACAACGCAACGGGCCTTTCGATTGCTTGATACATCACTCGTTCTCCTCATTTGCCTTTGCTATATGACACCGGGAAAGCCTACAAGGTCGCAAATAAAATCAGCCCATAACCCGACTCGTGTTATTTTTCAGACTTGGGCGAAACGAAATGTAACTTTAGGAGGCAGACATGCTCGCTTCAAGCAAGATCATTGGCTTTGTTCCTACCAAGGACTCCGCGAAAGCAAGAGATTTTTACGAAGGAAAACTGGGATTTCAATTCGTCAGCGATGACCAGTTTGCCTTAGTGATGAAGGCCGGCGAGACCATGATTCGCATCGCCAAGGCCCGTGATTTCACCCCGGCTGTGTATACAGTCATGGGCTGGGAAGTGAAGGACATTGAGAAGATCGTCGCATGGCTCACAGGGCGCGGCGTAGTCTTCGAGAAATATCCGTTCGTTCAAGACCAGGAACACGGCATTTGGACAACACCCAATGGCGACAAGGTCGCATGGTTCAAAGACCCAGACGGCAATGTGCTCTCCGTCAGCCAACACCAAGGCTGAATTTGGTAAATGGGCAATTTGGTAATTGGGTAATTGAAAGGCCGCGGGTTTGGACTTGGTGCGGGCACTAAAGGCCAGGAGCCAGCAGCTAGGAGCCGGCAGCTAATTCTGATAGCTTGGTATTCCCGATGATTTCTTTCTCGAATATCAACAAGCAGTATGGCAAACAGTTAGTTTTCGTAGACGCTTCCTTTCAGTTGAATCCCGGCGAGAAGGTTGGCCTGGTGGGTCCCAACGGCTCGGGTAAGACCACTCTTTTTCGTATGGTGGTCGGAGAGGAAACACCCGATGAAGGTGAGGTTTCGGTCCCCAAGCGCGTGACCATCGGCTACTTCCGGCAAGATGTGGAGGAAATGAAGGGCCGCTCGGTGCTCGATGAGGCGATCGCCGGGAGTGGTCGGGCCGGCGACCTGCACCACGAACTGGAGGATCTGCAGCGGGCCATGTCCGATCCCGAGAGGGCGGACGATATGGACCGCATCCTTGAACGCTTTGGCGAGGTGCAGGAGGAGTACGAGCATCTGGGCGGTTATGCGCTTGAAGCGCAGGCCCGCGAGGTGTTGCACGGTCTGGGCTTCAAGGATGACCAGATTGATGGCGATGTGGGCGCCATGTCCGGCGGTTGGAAGATGCGGGTTGCTCTGGCCCGCGTCCTGCTTGGCCGGCCGGACGTGCTGCTGATGGATGAACCGACCAACCATCTCGACATCGAGTCGATCATCTGGCTGGAGCAGTTCCTCAAGTCATTCCCCGGCGCGCTTCTCATGACGTCACATGACCGCGAGTTTTTGAACCGGCTGGTCTCGAGGATTGCGGAGATCGACGGCGGCGAGATCATCGCATACTCGGGCAACTACGATTTCTACGAGCGCGAGCGGGCCATCCGCGAGACCAACCAGTTAGCGGCATTCTCGCGTCAGCAGTCGATGCTCGCCAAGGAGCAGCGTTTTATTGATCGTTTCAGGACCCACGCGGCCAAGGCAGCCCAGGTGCAGAGCCGGATCAAGGCGCTCGATAAGATCGAAAAGATCGAACTGCCCAAGAAGAGGCAGGTGGTGAAGTTTGAGTTTCGTACACCGCCGCGCTCCGGCGAGCAGGTGGCCGTGATCGAAGATCTGCACAAGCGTTTCGGTACGCGCGTGATCTATGAGGGATTCAGTCTCATCATCCGCAGGAGAGAACGCTGGGCGGTGATGGGAAGAAACGGCGCGGGCAAAACCACCTTGCTCAAGATGATTGCGGGAGCGATCGCTCCCGATTTCGGAAGCGTTCGCTTAGGCGCCAGCCTGCAGATGGGATACTTCGCGCAGCAATCGCTGGACGTGCTCGATCCGGATCTGACCATCATTGAACAACTGCAAAGAGATTTTCCGCAAGACAGCCTTGGCTCGCTCCGTAATCTCGCCGGGGCGTTCCAATTTTCGGGAGACGACGTGGAGAAGAAGATCCGGGCGCTCTCCGGCGGCGAGAAATCCAGGCTGGCGATGGCGCGGATGCTCTACAACCCACCCAACTTCCTGGTGCTCGACGAGCCCACCAATCACCTGGATCTGGCCACGAAAGAGATGTTGGTGGAGGCTCTCAAAGAATTCGAAGGCACCATGATCTTCGTGTCGCATGACCGTATGTTCCTGCGTGGCCTCGGTTCGCGCGTCCTGGAACTTGGAGGCGAGAGCGGCATGGAGCGTGATCCCCGGGTTTACCCAGGGTCGTACATCGAATACGTGCAGAAACTCGGCCACGAGGCGCCGGGGATTTATCATTGAGGGGCGGCTCTTACCACACGCGGCAGGCATTGACCGGCATCATCGGTTGTCCGGTCTTGCAGCCAAACGCCTTGCCAAACTCCGGCATGTTCTGCACCACGCCGTTCACCCTGAATTGCCGGGGAGAGTGCGGATCGGTTTGCACCTGCAAGCGCATCTGCTCCGGCCTGATGCTGCCGCACCAGCTTTGTCCGTGGGCCAGGAAGAACTGCTGGATAGGCGTATAGCCGTCTTGTTTTTGGTTTAAATCAATGTTCTTTCGCTTGGCGTCGGCGAGGAATGCCGCGAAAGCCAGCCTCAGGCCTCCGTTGTCTGCGGTGTTTTCGCCCAGAGTCAGCTTGCCGTTCACTTTTAGGTCGTCAATCGCGGTGAACGAGCTGTATTCTTTTACCTCGCAGTCGGTTTTCTCTTCGAATCTCTTTGCGTCTTCGGCGGTCCACCAGTCAGAGAGGTTTCCGTTGGCGTCAAACTGCCGTCCCTGATCGTCGAATCCGTGAGTCAATTCGTGGCCTACCACGCCGCCAATGTGTCCGTAATTCACGGCATCCGGGGCATTCTTGTCGTACAGCGGAGGCTGCAGGATGCCTGCGGGGAAGTTGATGTCGTTCATGCTGGGGTTGTAGTAGGCGTCTACGGTTGCGGGACTAATGCCCCACTCGCCTCGGTCTACGGGCTTGCCGATCTTCGCCAGTTGCCGCCGGTTCTCAAACTCAATGGCGCGGATGGTGTTCCCGAACGCATCATTGCGCACGACTTTCAGCTTGGAGTAGTCGCGCCAATGGTCGGGATACCCGATTTTGTCGGCGACCGCATGCAGCTTTTCCTTGGCGCGCACCTTCGTGGCAGGGCTCATCCAATCCAGGGTGTCGATGTCGTGATCCATGGCCGCCTCAATGTCCCGTACCATTTGCAGCGTGGCCTGCTTGCTCGATGGCGGAAATTCCTGGGCCACGTAGACCTGGCCGATGGCCTCGCCCAACGCGCCATCGGTAGCGGCAACGCACCGCTTCCAGCGGGCCCGTTGCTCCGGCTGACCTCTGAGCTTCCGGCCGTAGAAGTCGAAAGCCTCCTCGTCGACCGGCTGGGGCAGCACCAGGCTCGGCGTGGAGTGGATGAGCTGCCAGCGTAAGTATGTCTTGATCGTGTCCAGGTCGGTGGAGACGAGCAGGGAATTTAAGCCTTTAAAAAATTCCGGATACGTGACGTTCAGTTCGCTCACCGAGGGAACGCCGGTATCCGTCAGGAAGCGGCTCCATGCGATCTCCGGAGCCAGCTTCGCAAGCTCGGATACGGGCATCATGTGATAGATCTTTTGGGGATCCCGTTGTGAAGTTATATCGAGGGATTCTTTCGCCAGGGCCGTCTCCAGTTGCATGATCTTCTGCGCGTCGCCGGCCGCCTTGTCTTCCGGCTCACCCAGAAGCTTCAACATGTTAGTGATGTGCTCAACATATTGCTTGCGGGTCTTCTGCGGCGTATCTCCGGTGCGGAAGTAGTAGTCGCGTTCCGGCAGTCCCAGCCCGCCCTGGTCCACAACCGCAATCTGCTTCCGGGCGTCTTTGAAGTCCTGCTGCTCTCCGAAGTTGAGAAATGCTCCCACGCCAATCAACTGGTAGTGGGCCAGAAGCGCCGGTAAGTCCTGCTTGCTCTTGAGCGCCGCAATGCGGTCCAGCTCCGGCTGCAGAGGTTTCAGGCCCGGCTGGTTGATGGCCTCAGTATTCAGGCAGGATGCGTAGTAGTCGCCAATTTTCTGCTGGCTGGGGGTGCGGTTTGCGGTGGAAGCCGCCGCTTTGTCCAGCATGGAGTGCAGCACGTGCTCGGTATAATCGGCAATGATAGAGCCGGTTCCATACCCGGATCGATCGCTGGGGATGGGATATAGCTTGGAAAAATTTCCGCAGGAATACTGGAAGAAATCCACGCATGGATCGGCCGTGGTATCCATCAGCTCTTTGTCCAGCCCAGGCAACAGCTTAGGCGTCTTCTCGGCGCTATCATGAGAGGCCCCTGGCGCCTGCCCCATCAGCGTTGCGCACAACGCCGCTACCAGAATGATGGCTTTCATTGCTGAACTCGTCGAAGTTCGCCCAGTCATGTTTGTCCTTTCAGGTGTTGCGGGCTGTCGGTTTGTCGCTCTGCCTATAGTTGTATTGACGCTCGTACTCGATACTTGGTTATCAAGAGGCTTGAATCTCGTCGCGAATAGCTCACTGCCGGCGCAGAATGTCAGAAACCCAGATTTCGGCTCAGGTCCTCTTATTTGCCTTTCTTCCTCACATACAGCAGCTTATCCACTTCGGCGATAATCGTGCCCTCGGCGTCGGTGACTACCGTTTGAAATTGAGGCTCGACCTTGGCCTGAACTTCAGCCTGGGAGCGTATTTCTTCGATCGTTTGCTGAGGGATGTGGAAGGTGGCCTTCATCAGTCCCTTTCCAGGCTTCTTGAAGCGGATGGTGGCCGCCTTGTCCCATATGATGTAATCCGGTCCCAGGTTGTTGGTGAGGATCAGCATGAAAAACGGGTCGCACATGGAATAGAGCGATCCGCCGAAATGCGTGCCGACGTAATTGCGGTTCCAGAACCTCAGCGGCATCTCGACATCCACGGTGCAGAAATCCTCTGCAATACGTTTCACCCGGATTCCAGCGCCAAGAAACGGAGGATAAAAATTGATGAACCTCAACGGCTTTCGTTTGGCCTTGGGCATGTCTGGCTTCATTATGCCAAAGCGAGGGAAAAGACGCAGAGAAGTTGATTAGCCATTGACTCCCAGGACGCATGTCTGATGCGCTCTCCCCTCGGCCTCGGATCTTTCTCCGGCGAGACTTCTGGAACCCGCGAAGAACCAAAGCTCACCACAGAGGGCACGAAGGAACACAGAGAACAGCAAAATCACAACCTCGCCTTAGCAGGCTGCCCGGCGTTCAAAGGTTTTGCTCTTGACCGCTCTCTGGTAATATCTTCGCTGATGAAACGAGAAGCTGTGATTGTTGATGCTGTCCGCACGCCCCTGGGCAAGCGCGATGGCATGTTGAAGACTTGGCATCCGGTGGACCTCTTGGGCCATACGCTGAATGGCCTTGTGCAACGGAACAAGCTCAACCCTGAACTCATTGAAGACGTGATTGCCGGCTGCGTAATGCAGGTCGGCGAGCAAGCAGCCAACATTGCCCGCAACGCCGTGCTGGCCGCAGGTTTCCCAGAGTCGGTCCCAGGCACCACGGTTGACCGCCAGTGCGGCTCCAGCCAGCAAGCTGTCCATTTCGCCGCGCAGGGCGTGATGGCGGGAAGCTACGATGTGGTGGTGGCCTGTGGCGTGGAGAGCATGACCCGCGTGCCCATGGGGGCCTCTGCCGCCAATGGCCCAGGAAAGCCTTTTGGCCCTGCCATGATGCGCCGCTATAACAACGTCCATTTCAATCAGGGCGTCAGCGCCGAAATGCTGGCGGAGCGCTGGAAGATCAGCCGCACGGAACTCGATGAATTCAGCCTTGAAAGTCATCGCCGGGCCGCGCAGGCCAGCGACCAGTGCTGGTTTTCCAAGGAGATTCTGCCGGTGCCGGTTGAAACCGAGCAGGGAACCGTGCAAGCCAAGCGGGATGAAGGCATCCGCGCCGGAAGCACCCTGGAGAAAATGGCGACGCTGAAGACGGTGTTCAAGGCGGATGGGGTAGTGACCGCCGGAAATTCCTCCCAGATCACCGATGGCGCAGCCGCGGTCCTGATCATGGAGCGTGAAACCGCGGAGCGTCTTGGCTATCGTCCTCTGGCGCGTTTTGTGGCGTTTGCCCTGGCCGCTGAAGACCCGGTACTGATGTTGAGCGCGCCTATTCCGGCCACCCGTCGCGTGCTGGAGCGGGCGGGACTTACCCTGAACGACATAGACCGCGTGGAAATCAACGAGGCATTTGCCAGCGTGGTGCTCGCCTGGCAGCGTGAGACCAAGGCTGATCTATCGCGGGTGAACGTCAACGGCGGCGCCATCGCTCTGGGACATCCTTTGGGCGCAAGCGGCGCCCGCTTGATGACCACTCTGGTGCATGAGCTGCAACGCACTCAGGGCCGCTACGGATTGCAAACCATGTGCGAGGGCGGCGGAATGGCCAACGCAACGATTATTGAACGCCTGACGGCGTGAGTAAGATTTGTAAGTTGAAATTTATAATTTGTAATTTTTCAAACAAAGGCGCCGGAAAACCCACTTAACCTGCAAGGACTGATAAGTGGCGGCTGCGTCCGTGTTTTGCAAATTACAAATTAAAAATTACAAATTAGAAATTCCAGAGAGAGCTTACCAATGAAAATTCAAGGCAAGGGCGCCCTCGTCACTGGGGGCGCATCAGGGCTGGGTGCTGCAACGGTCCGTATGCTGGCTGGGGCCGGGGCGCGGGTCGTCATTGCTGACATTAACGATCAGCTCGGTCCGAAGCTCGCGCAGGAACTGGGCGAGGCAGCCGCGTTCGTCAAGACGGACATCACCCAGGAAGATCAGGTGCAAAAGCTGGTTGAGCAGGCGGTCCGGCATACCGGTGGGCTTCACATCGTGGTGAACGCCGCCGGCATTGGGGTTGCGGAAAAGGTCTTGGGCAAGAATGGACCGCATGATCTGAAAAGATTTACCCGCGTTATCCAGGTGAACCTGATTGGAACTTTCGACGTGCTCCGCCAGGCCACTCAGCCCATGTCTGCCAACTCGCCCGATGAAGGCGGAAGCCGAGGGGTCATCGTGAACACGGCCTCGATCGCTGCTTTCGATGGACAGATCGGCCAAGTCGCGTACTCGGCGTCGAAGGGCGCAATTGTAGGCATGACGTTGCCGGTGGCCCGTGAACTGGCCCGCTATGGTATCCGGATCGTCACCATTGCTCCGGGTATCTTTGAAACGCCGCTGTTGGGTACGCTGCCGGACGAGGTTCGGATATCGCTAGGTCAGCAGGTGCCTTTCCCTGCAAGACTGGGCCAGCCGCCCGAATATGCGGCGCTGGTGCGTCACATCATCGAAAATGACATGCTGAATGGCGAAACGATCCGCCTCGATGGCGCAATCCGCATGGCCCCAAAGTAATTCCGTAGAGGGCGCAGAGCAGCCGAGCCGCAACCAAACAAAAGTCAAAACCTACTGCAGAGACACGAAGACACGGAGAAAAATCAAACTCCGGTTTCACCGCGGAGACACGGAGGCGCGGAGAAACCCAAGAAGATCAGGGAAAAACAAGGTCAACTCACGACCTCTAACGTGGCCATGGAAAATTTGCGAGAAAAAGCGCGATTTCAAAGCACCTCGTGGCAAGAATAAACACAGAAGGAAAAGCTGTTTTACTCGGGTCTCCTCTGCGTGACTCTGTGACCTCTGTGGTTCATGGTTATGACTTCATTGCTCTTCTCCGCGTCTCCGCGGTGCAACCGGTTCTTGATGTTCTCAGTGTCTCAGTGCCTTCGTGGTAGATGTGGGGCACGACTCGATTTTCA
>Ga0210400_10002097_pt1 | contig 18957 bp, 15 predicted proteins | sample IncBWH26MmetaG_FD_155456 | JGI IMG/M metagenome (GOLD analysis project Ga0210400, IMG submission 155456) | Forest soil microbial communities from Barre Woods Harvard Forest LTER site, Petersham, Massachusetts, United States - Inc-BW-H-26-M | ecosystem: Environmental > Terrestrial > Soil >...
AATCACGGTCAACGCGCGCCTGGTCACCTCGATCTCCGCTTGATTCCCGCGTCCGCCGCGATGAAAAAGGCAGGTTCCCTATGATTCTCGCTCCGGGTGTGTTCATCGCCGGCATCCTCATTTTTCTGATTGTGAGCTGGGACGCCTTCGAGGCCATCATCTTGCCTCGCCGGGTCACGCGCAAAATCCGCCTGACGCGCGTCTATTACCAGTTCACCTGGAAAACATGGAGGTTCTACGCGAGCCTCATCCCGTCGAAAAAGCGCCGCGAGTCTTTCCTTGGATTTTACGGGCCAATTTCCTTGCTGTTCCTGATTGCGGTGTGGGCGGTGGGACTGATTATGAGTTTCGCCATGATGCAGTATGGAGCCGGCTCGGCTGTGAATGTTTCGGGAAGCATGCCGAGCTTCTACACGGACCTGTATCTGAGCGGCACCACATTCTTCACGCTGGGCTTAGGTGACGTCATTCCTCGCTCCGGCGTTTCGCGATTCCTGGTGGTGGTGGAATCCGGATTTGGCTTCGGCTTTCTTGCCGCGCTTATTGGGTACTTGCCATTTATTTACGGTTCATTTGCCGAGCGTGAGACGGAGATTGTGCTTCTCGATGCCAGGGCGGGCACGCCACCCACCGCCGGTGAACTCCTACTTCGCCACACGTTTCCCGGCGGGCAGGAGGCGTTGCGCGATCTTTTTAAGGATTGGGAACGATGGTCCGCGCAACTGCTGGAGAGCCACCTTTCCTATCCAGTGCTCGGATATTTCCGTTCACAACACGACAATCAGTCGTGGATCAGCTCGCTGACGGCAATTCTGGACGGTTGCGCGCTGACGATTTCCGGGATGGAAGACCTTTGCGCCCGGCAGGCGCAGCTTACCTTTGCGATCGCACGCCACACGGTGGCCGATCTTTGCCAGGTGTATTCAGTTGTCCCCCAGCCTCCGGACCACGATCGCCTCCCTCCCGATGTGCTGCACCTGATCCGCGATACGCTGGGGAAGCGCGGGACAAAACTTCTGGGTACGCCGGAAGCGGATCAAAAACTTGCGGAGCTTCGCAATTTGTATGAGCCCTACGTTTTCGGCCTTGCGCAGCGCTTTAACCACTCGCTTCCGGGCTGGGTTCCGGCAAAAAAATCAAAAGACAACTGGCAGACCACCGCTTGGACGAAGACTACAAACGGCACGGCGGCTGCAGCGCTCATTCACGACGATCATTTCTGAGCTGGCACCAAGTTTTTCTCTTTTGGGCCCGGCTGTATTTCCCGGTATCTTGTTGTTGCTTCAGCGAAGTTGAAATCATCCAAAGATTTGCGGAATTGGACGCCTTGGGGAGACTTTCATGAAAGCGATACAAGTGCATCAGTTTGGCGGGCCGGAAGTTTTGCAATTGCACGAAATCCCGACGCCTAAGCCGGGACCTGGCCAGGTTCTCGTCCGCGTGCATGCCGCGGGGGTGAATCCCTATGACACGTACATGCGCAATGGAACTTACGCGATCAAGCCGCTGCTGCCGTACACGCCCGGCTCCGATGCCGCGGGCGTCATTGAAGCAGTGGGTGAGGGCGTTACCAGCTGCAAACCCGGCGCACGAGTTTACACCGCAAGGACGGTGAGCGGCGCTTATGCCGAATATGCGCTGGCGCTCGAATCCCAGGTGCATGCCTTGCCCGAAAAAATCTCGTTCACCCAGGGAGCGGGAGTTTGGGTTCCGTACGGCACCGCGATCACCGCGCTGGTTCATCATGCGCACGCGCGGCCGGGAGAAACCGTGCTGATTCATGGCGCCAGCGGAGGCGTCGGCACGGCCGCGACGCAGTTCGCCCGGGCGATGGGCCTGCAAGTTTTCGGAAGCGCAGGCACGCAGAAGGGCCTGGAACTGGCGAAGAAAGAGGGCGCGCATCAAACGTTCGATCACACCAAGCCGGGTTATGCGGAAGAGATTATGAAGGCCACCGGCGGGCGCGGTGTGGATGTGATTCTGGAGATGCTTGCGAACGTGAATCTTGCGACCGATTTGAAATTGCTGGCCATGAACGGGCGCGTGATCATCATCGGCAACCGGGGAGAAATTACCATCAATCCGCGCGAACTGATGGCGCGGCGGGGCACGGCACGGGGCTTTACGCTGTGGGCGGCGACGGAAACGGAACTGGTCGAGATTTACGCAACGATTGGCGCGGGGCTTGAAAACGGCGCTTTGCGGCCAATCGTGGGGAAAGAACTTCCGCTGAAAGAGGCCGCGAAGGCGCACGTGGATGTCCTCGCTCCCGGAGCCCACGGCAAGATTGTGCTGGTTCCCTGATTTTCTGCGCGGTCCGGCACTTCGTCGCGCGCTTAGCTCCAACCCAACAGCCGCAGCACAATTCCGGCAACAGCCCCGCCGAGCACCAGCCAGGTGGAGTTTATTTTGTAGCGGAAGACCAGCACAGCGCTGAACGTGGCGAGAATCACTGCTGGAACATTCACGACCGAGGCCCGTCCAAATTGCCAGCCTACGAATGCCATCAGCGCTACCGCTGACGCGTTCACGCCATCCAGAAACGCTCCGGCCAGCGGCGACTTGCGCAGCTTCGGCAAAAATCCGGTCGTGGCGGCGACGTAGACAAACGCCGGCAGAAACATTCCGGAGGTTGCCAGCGCCGCCCCTTTCCATCCGGCAAGGACGTAGCCGATGAACGTGGCCACGGTGAAAAACGGCCCGGGCGTAGCCTGGCTGACCGCGACGGCGTCCAGCAATTGCGAATCGCTAAGCCAGTGAAGTCTCACCACCAGGTCGGCCCGCAAAACCGGCAACAGCACGTAACCGCTGCCAACCAGCACCGCTCCGATTTTCAGAAAGTAAAAAAAGATGGGAAGGGCGCCCAACGCCCCTGCCGCGCTTCCACTTCCCATGCCGATCCACGCGCCGAGAACGGCGCGATTGCCGACGAGCTGTTTCCCTTCCTGAATCGCCATCCAGAAAACTCCCGCGCCAATCAACAACCACACCGCGGGAAGCCCGTTCACCGCCAGCAAGATCACAACAAGCGCAAGCGCGGCGAGCGGCACACTTCGCAACGCCGTCTTTCCCAGGTTCCAGACGGCTTGCGCCACAAGGGCCACAACGACCGGTTTGATTCCGAACAGCAGCCCGGATACCTGCGGCAGCGCTCCGAATTTCAGGTAGGCCCAGGCAAATGCGGCAACGAGAAAGGCCGCGGGAAGGATGAAACACGCTCCGGCAACGAGCAGCCCGGCCAGCCCGGCGCGAATTTCTCCTAGATAGATTGCCAATTCAGTAGAACTTGGCCCGGGCAGAAGACTGACAGCGCCCACCAGATCGAGAAATCTTTCCCGAGTCAGCCATCCGCGACGCCGGACGAACTCTTCCTCCATCATCGCCACATGAGCCGCTGGCCCGCCGTAGGCCACAAATCCAAGGCGAAGAAATTCTTTCGCGACTTCACCCACGGAACCTCGTTCCGCTTTAGCCGTGGCGCTATCCATTGCCATGCCTATTCAGAGAATCATCTTCATGATTCGGAGTAAACTTGCGCAACAGCCACCTGCCGCCAAGCAGCGCATAGAAGGGCGCGTAGACCAGCCACTGCAGACACGGATCGAACTTAAACTGACCGAGGATTCCGTAGCCGATGAGCACGTTGTAGGACAAAAACTGCAGCACGGTGAGCATGAGCCACGCGGGATTCGGGAAGTAGCAGAGTAGCGGCACAATCCACGTGAAATACCAGGGATAACCGTTGGGCCAGAATGCCAGGCTGGTTCCGAGCAGCAAGTAGGCTGCACGCGCAGGCTCCGCGCGTTTCCACGCCAGCCAGAATGCCAAGCCCCACATCGCGGCGGAGCTGGCAAGCGCGGGAATCCGGGTCCCACCGCCGGTCATCCAGTCGATTATCGTGTACAAGCTGGCGTGATAGTTTTTCCAGTTTGCTTCGTAATGCGCCAGGTTTGCCCGAGCGGCTGCCAACCCATTCCAGTAGGGCAATGTTACGAGCACCGAGATCGCCACTGCCAACCCCGCGGCCCACCAACCCGCGCGCTTCCGCGGCCACCCCGCGTGGCGAAACCAGACGGGAAGCAGCACGGCGGGAAAAACCTTGGCCATCGTTGCCAACGCGATCGAAGCACTTGCGAGCGCGGGACGTTTCTTCAAGAGCGCAAGGCCGGCGACGATTCCCAGCAGCGCCAGCACGTCGTTGTGGCCGCTGCCGGCAAATTCCACAATCACCAGCGGATTCCAGGCGTAGACCGCGACCCGAAAGCTCCGATCTTTTTCTTCGCGGAACATCCACGCCAACAGCAGCAGCACCAGCACATCGGCAGCCGCAAACGGCACTTTGAACGCCGTCGGTCCGGGAAACAGTTTCCACGTGGCGCGAAAGATCAGCTCCGCTACTGGCGGATAGATCGTCGGCGTTTCCCGGCCGGGCATAATTTCGTAATAGTGGTCGCGCAGGTAGGCGAGGCGCGGATCCTGCGGTGCGACCGCGTACGGATTCCAGCCGTTCGCCTGGACTTTTGCGTCCCAGCGGTAGCGCTGCAGGTCGTCCGAAAGCGTCGGCTGCATCGGCCAAAGGGTGGCGCGGAATACAAGCGCGCAAAAAATGAGTAAAATGAAAGACGCGCGCGACGCCCGGGTCCGGTCGAAACCATACAAGGCAATCAGGTAAACTATCCCTGCGGCCAACGCCAGCACCATAAACGCAATCGCATGGTTCTTCAGATAGTACAGGCTGTGCATCCGCAGATAGAGCGCTTCCAGCAGCGCTCCCTCCGCCAGCAGCCCGGTGAGCTTCAGATTTTCAGTTTGAGTTTCGGAAGTCATTCGGAGAGACGCGCATCTTGATGAAGTTCGCTCCAGTTCTGTTTGCGGCGCTCAGCCAGGGCGGCCTGAGCCATTATTGGCACAAAATCACGGACAAAACCTTCACCGGGGTTTACAACGCCAACTCGTTTGACCTGGCGATGATGATTCCCTACTTCATCGTGCTGTTCATGCTGGCGCTTTACGGGCTGCACCGGTACGTGTTGCTCTACGACTACTTCGCCTATCGGAAGAATATTCCTCCGGCGCCGCCGCCGGTCGAAAACTGGCCCAAGGTTACCATACAGCTTCCCATCTTCAACGAACGCTACGTGATCGAGCGGCTTGTGGATGCGGTGGCGCAGTTTGAGTACCCGCGCGAGTTGCTTGACATCCAGGTGCTGGACGATTCGACGGACGAGACGCGCGAGGTCGCTCGCTCCTGCGTAGAGCGCCACGCGATTCAAGGACTGCCGATCACCTACATTCATCGGACGAATCGCGAAGGATTCAAGGCCGGAGCGCTGGAAAATGGGCTGAAAACAGCGCAAGGAGAATTTGTCGCGATTTTTGACGCGGACTTCATCCCGCAGGCTGATTTCCTTCGGCGGACGGTGCCGTATTTCCTCGACCCCGCGAGCGAAGGCAAGATCGGCATGGTGCAGACTCGCTGGACGTATCTCAATAGCGACTATTCCCTGCTGACGCGTGTGGAGACGATTCTGCTTGATGGTCATTTCGTGATCGAGCATGGCGGGCGTTCGCGACGGGGAACATTTTTCAACTTCAACGGCACCGCCGGCGTGTGGCGCCGCGCCGCGATTGACGCCGCCGGCGGCTGGGAGCACGACACCCTGACCGAAGACACCGATCTTTCCTACCGCGCGCAGCTTAAGGGTTGGAAATTTCTTTACCTGCCGGATATCGAATGCGCCTCCGAATTGCCGGTGGATATGAACGGGTTCAAAGCGCAGCAGGCGCGCTGGGCCAAAGGGCTGATGCAGACGGCCAAGAAAATCCTGCCCAAGGTCTTCCGCTCGGACGTTCCGTTCTACGTGAAGTCCGAGGCATTTTTCCATCTCACCGCGAATATTTCTTATCCGCTGATGGTTTTGCTTTCCACTATGCTTTTGCCGGCGATGATCGTGCGCTTCTATCAGGGCTGGTTCCAGATGCTGGTGATCGACCTGCCCCTGTTCCTCGCGTCCACGTGTTCGATTTCCAGTTTTTATCTCGCGGCGCAAAAAGAGCTGCGTCCCAAGACCTGGCTGACTACGTTTCTATACATGCCGTTCGTGATGGCCACTGGTATCGGCATCAGCGTGCGCAATGCACAGGCCGTGATCGAAGCCATTATCGGCAAGAAATCTGAATTCGCACGCACGCCGAAATTCAAGATTGAAGGCAAGTCGGGCACATTTGCCGCCAAAAAGTATAAGAACAAGGCCGGGTGGATGCCGTATTTCGAAGTGGCGCTGGGCCTCTACTTCGCACTTACGGTAGTCTATGCCATCGTGAACGAAAATTACGCCACCGTGCCGTTCCTGCTTCTCTTTGTGTGGGGTTATCTCTATACCGGATTTATGTCGCTGAGCCAGTCCTGGTTCGCGCACCTACGCTTCGGCGTCAACGCCCCGGAGATGCGCCCGGCATCGTCCGGCGCCCCGGGTTTCTAGCCAGGTCGTTGTAGTGGCCGACCTTTAGGTCGGCCACTAGATACCTGACGTTTCGCGTACCGCCAGATTCCGGCTTTTCACCAAACAGTTGTTTGATAAAATACTGTCATGCCCATTCAACGCGAACAACTGGAAGCGGACGTCCTGATTGTCGGCGCAGGACCCGCAGGTCTTGCCTGCGCGCTGCATCTGGCGAACCTGATCAAGCAGCACAACGCCAGCGGGGCGAAACCCGAACTTTCCACTGAAAATATTTACGTCCTCGAAAAGGGCCGCGAGATCGGCGCGCACCAGCTTTCCGGCGCGATCATGAATCCCAAGGCGCTCGCGGAACTGGTTCCTGATTATCAGAAAAGCGCGCCGCTCGACACACCGGTCACGGATTCGGCTGCGCTAGTCTTCACGGAGAAATCTTCCTACCGCATCCCCATCACCCCGCCGCCGTTCAATAATGCGGGCAACTTTGTTATTTCGCTCAGCAAGCTGGTGAAGTGGATGGGCGGGCTCGTGGAATCAACGGGTGTAAATCTGTTTAAGGAGTTCGGCGGCGCGGAACTGATTTACGAAGGGGATGGCATCGCGGGCGTCATTACCGAAGACAAGGGCCTCGACAAGAACGGGAAGCCGAAAGACAACTTCACTCCCGGGTACGAACTCCGCGCCAAAGTTACGGTGCTTGCCGAGGGAACACGCGGATCGCTCACCAAACAACTCGTGGCGAAAAAGAATCTCGACAACATCAATCCGCAAAGCTACGGCATCGGCATCAAGGAACTTTGGGACATTCAGCCCGGCAAGCTGAAGCCCGGCTACGTGGCGCACACGCTGGGCTGGCCGATTTCCACCAAGATGTACGGCGGAGGCTGGATCTATGGCCTCAACAAGGACCGCGTTTCCATCGGATTGGTTGTCGCGCTCGAGTATGAGAATTCGCGCTTCGATCCCCATGCGGCATTCCAGACGTGGAAGACGCATCCGTTTGTCCGCGATCTTCTGGATGGCGGGAAACTGGTTCGCTACGGCGCGAAATCTCTGCCCTACGGCGGATGGTACGCGATGCCTCGCAATTATCTGGATGGCGGGCTGATCGTCGGCGACTCCGGCAGTTTTCTCGATTCGCAGCGGCTCAAAGGCGTACACCTCGCCATGAAGAGCGGCATGCTGGCCGCCGAGACGATTTTCGAGGCGCTTAAAAAGGGCGACTACTCCGCCAACACTCTGAAGCTGTTTAAAGAAAAGATCGATAAAAGCTACATCAAGCAAGAGTTGTGGAAGGTTCGCAATTTCCACCAGTCTTTCCGCAACGGCTTATTGGATGGCTTTTTCTACTCCGGCCTGCAGCAGATTACCGGCGGCGCCGGCATCATTGATCCAATGCGTGCACATGCAGGCCACGAAGCCTACCGGCCAATTTTCGGGCGGCCTGCGCCGGAGCGCTTCAAGGGCGACGGGAAGCTGACATTCGATCGCCTGACTGACGTCTATCACTCCGGTACGCGGCATGACGAAGATCAGCCGTGCCACCTGAAGGTGCAGGACCTGAACATCTGCTCGACGCGGTGCGTGGAGGAATTTGGAAATCCCTGCCAGTATTTTTGCCCGGCGGCTGTGTATGAAATGGTGAAAGAGGGGAACGGCCAGAAGCTGAAAATCAACGCCGCCAACTGCGTTCACTGCAAAACCTGCGACATCGCTGATCCCTACCAGATTATCGACTGGGTAGTTCCCGAAGGCGGCGGAGGCCCCAACTACGAAGGCATGTAGAAGCTCAGGTTGAGGGCGACCAGAGCTTGCGGAAATAGGTTTTCACGCGGCTCCAGGTGGAATCATCCGAAGGCTTTTGCGGTTGCGAGAGCGAATTCGGCGGTTGTGCAGGGCTGGCGGCCTGAGCGACCACCGGATCGCCCTCCACCCGTCCTTGAAAAATCAGCGTGGGCCGCACGCGCACCCGCCTCACCAGAATAATCAGGTTTGGATCGAACTCGGACTGTGCTTTCGCCTTGGCGTCGTATCGCAGCGGCGGCATGAACACCTGATAGACAGGCCCATCGGATTGAGCCCCCTGGGCTTCGTTCTCCTGCGTCGCGGGCGATTTTGGTTCGGCGGCTCTCTTCTTAATTTCGTCGGTGGTGGCCAGCTGGCTGATTTCGGTTCCCGGGGTCATGGGCTTCATCACCGTCTGCATGGCGCAGACACAATGGCCCGTTGCAGGCCGCAAGCTTTCGATCTGTCCGTTGGTCAGGGAAACGTCGGCGCTCTGCGGCACCAGCACGCTTTGCCCCGTCAATTGCTGCTCGACGCGCACCGCTCCTTTATTTGCTCGAATGCACATGGACCCAGCGTTATCCACGCCGACCAACAAGTCCTCCGCTCCGTTGCCGATGGAAATCGGACGCGCCTGGATTTGCGGGGTGTAAATGTTAAGCGAGACCTCATTGCCGATCACGGCATGGATCGTGCCGGAATCAAGCGCCAGCGTGATCGCTCCGCCGGTCTTGAGCATGGAAAAATGCGCCGGGCCGCAGATCATGATCTGCCCGCCATCCACCAGATCAATGCGCGCCTGGCCGGCTTTCACATGGACATCGCTGCCGCTGCGCAAGACTGTCTTCACCTGGCCGCGGACAACTTCGACGGTCATCGGCCCATCAATCGAAATGGCTTCGCCTTCGATAACGCCAATCGCATCGCCCGGGGGATTATCCGCGGGCGCCGCGGCTCCGGCGAAGGAGGCAGCGTATACGACGCCACAGGCCAGATACCTGGCGATATCGCGCAGAGGTTTGTTATGGGCCATGCTGGTCAATTGGTTCGCTCTCCGCCCGGGTGGGGGAAAGGGGACACTCTATATACTATAGGAATATGGAAAACCGCGACATACCAGGCCAGGAATCCGAAGCAGCGGTCAGCGCGCATTACGATACGCGCCTGCCGAATCTTCCCTGGAGCCGGCGCATCCAGATTCCCATCATCGCGGCGCTTGTATACAGCGTGATTCGCGTGCTCGGGCCCACGCTCCGTTTTGAAACCGCTGGCCGCGCCCGCGTGGACGAGTTCCTGGCGAAAGAGGAGCCGTGCATCTGGGCGTTCTGGCACCGGGTGATCCTGCCGATTTCGTGGTATGCGCGGAACCGGGAAATCGTGGTGATGAACACCACTGCGTTCGACGGCCAGTGGACGCGCAAAGTGATCGAGCGGCTGGGATTCGGAACGGCGCAAGGGAGCTCTTCGCGTGGAGGCTTGCGCGGCTTGCAGGTGATGGCGCAGCGCATCGCTGAGGGTTACGACTGCGCATTTACGATTGATGGGCCGCGCGGGCCGCGGTACGTGGCCAAGGTTGGTCCAGTTCTGCTGGCGCGGATGACCGGTGCGCCGATTATGGTGTTCCATATCGGTGTGGATCGCGGAAAGACGATTGAGAAGACCTGGGATCACTTTCTGTTGCCGGGTCTGTTTGCACGCGCCGTGTTGATCGGCGGGAAACCGATCTATGTGCCGCAGGATGCCGATGCGGCGATGATCGAAGCGAAACACCAGGAGATGCAAAAAGAGTTGGAGCGTGTGCGGGACATTGCGGAGGGTTGGTTTTCGTTTACGGCGGCCGAGAGAGAAAAGCATCGAGAAGAGTTCGGGCAGTGAAACGCTTCTCCTTTCTCCGCGAAGCGCGTTGTCATCCTGAAGGCATCCGATGAGGATGCCTGAAGGATCTCAGCGTAAAGTTCTTCCTCAAATCAATCCTGCAGAAGGATCCCCCAAGCATGAAGCTAGTTGCCGTCGCGTTCCCCGAGCTTGACTGGCAGGTCCACTTTCTTGGCGCCGCGATAGACCGTCACGCTGACCGTATCGCCGGGGCGCTTACGGTTCAGCAGCACGTTCATGTCGAATTGATTGGCGACCTTCTGTCCGTCAATGCCGACGATCACGTCGCCGCCGATCGTCAAGCGGCGCATTCCGGATTGCACGGTGCGGTCTCCTCCGTGAAGTCCCGCGGCAGCCGCCGGGCCGCCTTTGGTGGTTTGCTCCACCAAAAGGCCTTCCTGTACAGGCAAGTCGAGGGCTTCAGCGAGCCATGCGGTCAGCTCGAGCGTACTCACCCCGAGATACGCGCGGCGGACGCGGCCTTCGGTGATGAGGTCATTGGCGATGAGCTTCGCTGTGTTAATCGGAATAGCGAACCCGATGCCGGCTGCCGTACCCGAAGGCGTGTAGATGGCGGAGTTGATACCGATCACCTCGCCATGCGTATTGATCAGCGGGCCGCCGGAATTGCCGCGGTTGATGGAGGCGTCAGTCTGGATCGCGTCGTCAATAAAAGTGCTCTGGCTGGTCTGCACGGTGCGGCCAAGCGCGCTGACAACGCCGGTGGTCAGCGTGGACTGAAAACCAAAGGGATTGCCGATAGCCAGAACTTTCTGGCCTACCTGCAGCGCGGAGGAATCGCCAAGTGTCAACGAGGCAAGATGCTTCCCTTTCGGGTCAATCTTGACGAGCGCAACGTCGTTACGCTGGTCGGCTCCCACAAATTTCGCGGGGTAACGGCTTTTGTCACCGAGGATGACTTCAATGCTTTGGGCTCCGGCGACGACGTGGAAGTTCGTCAGGATGTAGCCACGGGGATCGATGAGGAAGCCGGATCCTGCGCCTTCAACCGGAACCGGATCCATAAAAAAGTCGTACTCGGTGGCTTTGGTGAGAACGTTGGCTACGGCAGGCGACGCCTGGCGATAGATTCGGACGTTGATGGATTCGTCCTCGGTTAGGGAGTCGGGACGCTCGGATGCGTTCTTCAAGTTGAGGCCCGGCTGGGTATCGCCGAGCCGGCGGGCCTCGACTTCCCTGGACTGGTGCGGGCCGTAGCGCGCTCCCACCCAATAGGCGCCCAGAAGGATGATCAGGGCTATCAGAATCAGCCGTGCGCGGCTTGTGCCAGTTTCGTGATTACTGTTCATGATGGGCTGCTCCCCGTGTCGTCTCTGCCAGTATAAGGCAACCCCGGGCAGACGGGTGTGCGCAGTGAACATGGTGGAAAGAGCTTCGGGTCGGCCGGGTACTAGTGGCGCAAAGGGCAAGCGGGAGCGCATTTGGGCGAAAAGCGAGGGAAGATAGAGGTACCGAACCGTTGACTGCAGATTAGCGGACACAAAAAGAACCTTGGGAGGATCGATGGAACGCGAACGCCGCCGCACGCCACGTTACATGTTTTTTGCCAGCGCGGAATTGTTGGAGGAAAGATCCGAAGTACGAATCGCGACGCGCGTCAGCGAACTGAGCCGCAATGGGTGTTATCTCGACATGATGAATCCGTTTCCTATGCACACGGTGGTACGGGTAAAGATCTGGACGGAAGAAAACGTCGCGATTGAAACCAAGGCGTGTGTCGTCTATTCGCAGGCGAATCGCGGCGCGGGCCTGGCGTTTGTGGATCTGGAGCCGAAGTACCAGCCGCTGCTGGATCAGTGGCTGGCGAAAGCGGAGAAGGATTCGTAGCTCGCGCAGGCGGAAGACGGCCCAGGCGACTGTTTATTTCAGCTCAATCTCAACAATCTGGCCCTCGCCGGTTCCCGCATTTGCCAACGTGTGCGTCACCTTGGTGGTAACCCAGTGAAAATCGCCGGGCTCGATCGCGTGCGTCAACGACTGTCCGTCGGGCGCGGTCATCTTCAGTTGGAAGCCCGTGACGGCAACAATCAGATAGGGACGCTCGTGGGTGTGCATCGGAGTCACAGCCCCGGGCGCGAGGGTCCATTTATAGACCCGGGCGCTGGGATTTTCGCCGGCTAGCGGGCCGGCGACCGCAGAGGAGGGATGCTCCGGGCGCCGCAAAAGTTCCACGTCCAGCACGTCGAAGAGCCCCGGCCCCAAATTGTGAACCCGGTGCGTAAACGGAGTTTCATGCAAGGTGCGCAGCGAAATATTGCCCGGCTTCTGTTCGACGGGCGGGCCTTCAGGCTGATTGGGAAGTTGCTGGGCGGCGTTGGAGTGGCCGAGCCATACCGCAACATCGTCAACTGAATGGATGTGATACAAGCTGACCTCGCCGGGCTTAAGCGTGACTCGCATTACCATCAGCGAGTCATTTTTCAAGAGGAGATGGTGGTGGGGTTCCTGCTCGACGGGAACGGGCGCCGGCGCCGAGGTTTCCTGCGTGGCAAAGAGCGTAACAAGCGCGATCACGGGCGCAACGTTCAACCAGGATTTCATTGGCGCAGCCTTTCGCGTCAGATCGAAGTGGGTTGATTCTACTGGCGGATGAAAGATGTGACAAAGGGTTTTTTCCCGGGCAGAGAGTGTTCGATCAGAACTTACATTCGAGATTCAGCTGGAGGCGGCGGCCGGGATAGGCGGAGACGGGTAAGCCAAAATTGGGGTTGCGCGGGCCGCCGTCGGGGCCGATAACACCGATGTATGAGACATAGTTCGGATGATTGAGGACATTAAAAATATTGAGAGCCGCGGTGAGTACCGGGCCGTCTTTTTTCTCTTTCTTGAAATGAAAATCATGCGCCACGTTTACATCGAGATTCAGTTGCCCCGGCCCATGCAGCGAATTGCGCGGAGCCAACCCGCCATTCGGCCGGTCGTTGAAGACGCCGTCGCCATTCGAATCAAGCCCAGTGATCACGTTGACGGGCTTGCCGGAGTACGCCTGCAGGGCAACGCCAAGGCTGAACAGGCTTGAGGGCTCGAAAGTGCCGAGCAGGTCAAATTTATTCCGGCGGTCGTTGTCGGAGCGCGCCCAATCGAGATTCGAAAAGTTGCTGTTGCCGGGAAAATAGGTGATGCCGCTGGTGTTGTTGTACGACTTGCCGAGAATGTACTGGGCTTGCCCGGCAAAATATTTGGAAGGCTTGCCGCGCAGCGTGACTTCCAGCGAATTGCCCTTCTGGTAGCCCTCCGATTGAATCTGGCGAATCTGGCCAAACGTAGGATTGGGGCGTGCGAGATAATCGGTCGCCAGCGGCGCGTTGATATCGCGCGACGTGAAAAGATCGATACCGCGCGTGCCAACGTACGTGGCGCTGAGCGTGCTCCTGGAAGTGATCTGGCGCTCGATGCCGAAGCTGTATTGAACGATGTACGGAATCCTGAGCCGCGGATCAAGTTCCACCAGGCTCGTGGGAATCCCGGCGAGGTCCGCCGGAGTTGCGGGGTACGGAACGGCGCCGCCGGTCTGCAGGGGAAGGAACTGGCGCAAGAGAGTTGTCCCGTCGAAATGCAGCAGGTCGGCGATGGCGCGATTGCCGGAGCGGTCATAGAAAACGCCGGCGCCACCGCGAAACACGGTCTTGCTCTGGGGCGTTGGCGCATAGGCGAACGCGAAGCGGGGCGCAAAATTGTTCGGATCATTATTGAAATAGTTTTGAAAGTAATAGCGCAAACCGAGGGTAACCGAGAAATTCGGTTTGATGCGCACGCTGTCTTCGATGAAGCCGGAAACGATGCGTTCCCAAAAAACGAGATGCCCGTTTCCGGTCTGGATGCGGAAGCCGGAGGGCTGGAGTGCGTTGTACGCGTTAATGTCGGCGAACGTGTAGGCGCCCTGCTGATAGGTAAAGTCATCACTGCCACGGCGGCTGAGGTCGGGAACGTCCACCCCAAAAACCAGCATGTGGCGGCCGCTGGTATAAGAGAGGAAATCGGTGCCATCGAAGTGGGCTTCTGTGCGATGGAGATCGGCCTGCGCGCCACCCCCCGTGAAATAACCCTGAACGACAATCTGTGGGACGGCAACGTTGCTCGTGGTGGGGTTATCGTTGTGGCCGAACAGAAAGCGAAGTTGGTTCACCCATTTCGACGAAAAGATGCGGCGGTAGCTGACGTTGAGTTCGTGCTCGGTAAAACCCGTGGTGTAACCGGCCTCGGGGAGCACTGTGCCTCCGACGCCCTGATTCTTTGACAACTGATCTTCGTACGAATACCCGATCCAAAGCTGATCGCCATTATCGAAATCATGGAAGGCGCGGAAGGATCCGAAGAAATGGCGCTGGGGCGCGGGCACATTCTGGTTGATGATGCCGGCAGGGCCAAATGCGTGGACCACAGCCTGGAGATTGTCGTTGTCCTGCTCGAGCGAGAGCAGAAAGGTGTTTCGTTTGTCGGGGCCGAGCGGCCCGGTAAAGGAACCTTCTTCCATGTAGCGGCTTTCGGAGGGCTTGGTGGTGGCAAAAGCATTGCTCGCATCGAAAACGGAATTGCGAGTTAGGAAATTCACCGTGCCATGGTAAGCGGGCGTGCCGCCCTTGGTGGTGATTTCAACGCGGGCGCGGCCGGGGCGGGCGAATCGCGCGGAATACGGGTTCTGATTGATTTTCACTTCCTGGACCGCGGAAGCGGAGACGCCTGGGCCGTTGGCCTCGACGCCGTTGACGACAAGAGACACGCCGCTGGTGGCGATGGCGTCGTCGCTGAGGAAACGCGAGAGCAGAGTGATGTAATCGAGATCGAAGACGGGGACGCGATCGAGAGCGTCGCGCGTAATGTTGTTGGCGTTGAGATTTTCCGAAGGGTCGGAGGAGGTTTGCGGGACGTTTTCATCGGCGGTGACGCTGACAACCTCGCTGAGCGCGGAGATGGCCAACGTGATGTGGAGGGGCGAGAGGGCCTTGGCGCCTACAATGACCTCGACCAGCCCGTCCTTGAAACCGGCCGCATGGATGCGAAGGCGATACTTGCCTTGGGGAATGTCGGCGAAAGAGAAATTGCCGGCATGGTCGGTGGTGGTGGCAGCATGAATGGAACCGTTGGAGGTAAGCAGGGTGACTTGAGCTTCAGCCACTTCGGCGGAGGAAGGATCCACAACGGTCCCGGAGAGAACGTGAGCCGGAGGTGTCGCAGGTGGAGTTTGGGGATAGAGTTCGCCGGGGAGAGTGAACAGGAAGAGAAAAATAAGCGCGAGAGTCGCGCGAACAAGCTGTACCGCCGGTTTGGAACGCGCAAATTTCATTTGGCCCATGGGCGAAGAGCGGCCCGAAGAAAAACGCGAACATAACAGAGAAGGAACCGAGAGACACGCCATCTCCAGCGCTAACAGGATAAGGCAACAAACCTAAACGGAAGATTAAAACTCCGCAAAAGGGGTCATGCGCGGGGGAAAACGGAATAGAGAATGGCGATGTAGTGGCAGGCGCTGCCGGTCATGACCAGGAGATGCCAGATTACGTGGTGGTAGGGAATTTTCTTGCAGGCGTAGAACACGACGCCGATGGAGTAGGCGAGACCCCCCAGAACGATCCAGACGACACCAGTGAGCGGCACATGCGCATAAACCTGGTGCGCGGCGATGATGCCTAGCCAGCCCATGGCCACATAGGCAGAAACGGAAATCACCGGGAAGCGGTCGGCGAACCACAGTTTGAAGAGGATGCCGACGATCGCCATGCTCCAGATAACGGCGAAGAGCGACCATCCCCAACTGCCGCGCAGGTTGACGAGGAGAAATGGCGTGTACGTGCCGGCGATGAGCAGGTAAATGGCGCTATGGTCGAAGATCATGAGGGCGCGCTTGGCACGCGGCGAAGAGGTGCCGTGATAGAAAGTGGAGGCCGCGTAGAGACACACGAGAGTCACGCCAAAAATGGAGCACCCTAGGATTTGCCACACGCCGCCGTGCAAAATCGCGAGGATCAGAAGAATCACGAAGCCGACGATGCTGCTGACAATGCCGAAGCCGTGGGTAAGCGTGTTGGCGAGTTCGTCGGCGGTGATGTGCTGAGTGAGGCCGCGGGCCCAGGAGAACATGAATTCAGCTTGCGCGCGTGCGGGAGTGAAGGCAAGTGGAATCGCCTGTGTGCGTGCGTGACGGCAGTACATCACTCATGTTTACGCAACCGAATCGGGCGCTAGCCCTTGGCTTTTTGCAATTCTTCCGTGAGCGCGGGCATCACTTCGAAAATGTCCGCTACGATGCCGTAGTCTGCGATTTCAAAGATAGGCGCATTCTGATCTTTGTTGATGGCGACAATGGTGCGCGCGCCTTTCATGCCGACGACGTGCTGGATCGCCCCGCTGATGCCAAGCGCGAGGTAAAGTTTTGGCGCGACGGTTTGGCCGGAGCTGCCGATCTGGCGCTCCATCGGGAGCCAGCCTTCGTCGCAGATGGGGCGGGAAGCGGCAAGTTCCGCGCCCATGGCCTTGGCTACTGCCTCGGCCTGCGCGATATTTTCCGGTGCCTTGATGCCGCGGCCGATGGCAACGATAAGCGGCGCCTGGGTAAGGTCCACAGCGGATTTTGCTTCCTTGAAAAGTTCCAGCGGCTTGGTGCGGATGTCGGCGGCGTTCACATTGACGGTGACTGTGTTGACCGGGGCTTTGCCGCCTGGATGCGAAGCGAGTTGATCGGCGCGGAAGGAGCCAGATTGAAACGAGGCGAACCAGGGAGCGGCGCCAGTGAAGGTGACGTCCGCGGCCGTCTTGCCCTGAAACATTTGGCGAACAAAGACCAGTTTGCCACCTTCGCTGCGGAAGCCGACGCAATCACCGACCATTCCCTTGCCGAGCGTGGCGGCAAGTTTCGGAGCAAAGTCGCGCACCTGATAGGTGTGCGGGAAAAGTACGAGATCGGGTTTGGCCGATTCGATTACCTGCTTCAACGCGTTGCAAAAGCCGTCCGGAGTGTAGGCATCGAGCAGGTCGTGCTCGACGAGAAGAACCTCGGCGACGTTTTTTGCCGCGAGTTCGCCGGCTAGCGACGCGACGCCTTTGCCAATGACGGCAGCGCTGACGGTGCCCGAGGACGCGGCGGCGATTTGTTGCGCTGCGACGAGGGTTTCAAAGCTCGCGTTGTTCCATTTGCCTTGGCGTTGCTCGGTGATAACCAGGATTTTCATGATGAGCCTCGATTTTTTTTCGGAGATGCTGGCCGGCAGGATGCCGGCGCTACAGTACCCGCGCTTCGAACTTGAGTTTTTCGACCAGCTTGGCCGCGGCTTCCTTCGGCGTACCGGTAAGGAATTCCGTTTTCTTGGTTTTGGTGGGAACGTAGATCTTCTCGATTTTCTGGGTCGGTTCGAACGTGACACCGAGCGCTTCGCGCGTGAGATTGGCGATCTCTTTTTTCTTTGCCGCCATTATGCCCTTTAGTGTGGCGTAGCGGACCTTGTTGATGCCGGACTGGATGGTGAGCACCGCTGGAAGCGGGCACTCGATATGTTGGAACCAGCCGGCTTCCAGTTCGCGCTTAAGTTTCATTTTCCCGTCCTGAACATCAATCTGCATGATCAGCGTGGCGTGCGGAAGATTCAGCAGGGCGGCGAGAAGAACCCCGGTCTGGCCGAAGCCGTGGTCATCGCTCTGCAGGCCGGTGAGGACGAGATCGATTTTTTCCTTGGCGATGGCCCCGGTAATTACTTTGGCGGTGCCGAGCGGATCGAGTTGCGCAAAATTGTCGTCCGCGATGTGGATGCCGCGGTCGGCGCCCTTGGCGAGAGCCTCCTTGATGGTTTGTTTCACGCGTTCGGGGCCGAGCGAGAGCGCGATCACTTCGCCGCCATACTTTTCCTTCAGCCGCAGCGCCTCTTCGAGCGCGTAGGAATCGGGCTCGTTCATTTCGAAACCGATGTCCGATTCCTTGATCCAGTTGCCGGCAATGGCGAGGGGAGCGTCCTTCGCGGGGACCTGCTTGATGCAGACGAGAATGTTCATGTGTTGCCTTTCGATCTAAAAGCGCCCGCCTCGGAAGGCGGCTGCTACAAGTTCGAGACGAAACTGGCGCGGGGAGCGAGGGTAAATCCAGAGGCGGCGAAACTAATTGTAGTGGCCGGTCTTAAGACCGGCCACCACAGGTTGCCGGAGAAATCATTTCCCGGCCCAGCGCTTGAAAATCAGGGCGGCGTTGGTGCCGCCAAAACCGAACGAATTCGAAAGCGCGTAATCCACCGTCGCTTTGCGCGCGACATTGGGAACGTAGTCGAGATCGCAGTGAGGATCCGGCTTCTCCTGGTTGATCGTGGGCGGCAGGATTTGATCGCGCAACGCAAGGACGCAGATACCGCCCTCAAGACCGCCCGCGCCGCCGAGAAGGTGGCCGGTCATGGACTTGGTCGAACTGACTGGCAATTTTTTGTTGATCGCGCGTTCGCCGAAAAGGCGCTTCATCGCCGTGGTTTCGATGGCGTCGCCAAGCGGCGTGGACGTGCCGTGCGCGTTGACGTAACCGATGTCGTCGGGAGAAAGCTTCGCATCCTTCAGCGCGGCTTTCATCACGCGGTAAGCGCCGTCGCCATTTTCCGCCGGCTGTGTGATGTGATACGCGTCGCCGCTCATGCCGTAGCCGACAATTTCCGCAAGGATGGGAGCGTTGCGCTTCTGCGCGTGCTCCAGCGATTCCAGAATCAGGATGCCGGCGCCTTCGCCGACAACGAAGCCGTCGCGGTCCGCGTCAAACGGGCGGCTGGCTTTTTCCGGCGCGTCATTGCGCGTGGAAAGCGCGCGCATGGAGGCAAACCCGCCGATGCCCATGGGCGTGATGGTCGCTTCG
>Ga0210400_10002098_pt1 | contig 18948 bp, 15 predicted proteins | sample IncBWH26MmetaG_FD_155456 | JGI IMG/M metagenome (GOLD analysis project Ga0210400, IMG submission 155456) | Forest soil microbial communities from Barre Woods Harvard Forest LTER site, Petersham, Massachusetts, United States - Inc-BW-H-26-M | ecosystem: Environmental > Terrestrial > Soil >...
AACGATGACTTCCGGGTCGCCCCGTTGGAGCCGCGGGCGTGTTTCGCTATTTGGCAAAGTTTACGTGCATCCCCAAGACGCGCATTCCCCGAGCGTTTCGCTAATCCGGGATTCTCACGCCAAGAAATCTAATTGCTTCCCCCTCGACTCTTGTGGGGTTGCTAGAGGTGTGAGTGAGAGGGCGCCCGCTAAGTATAGCGAATCCGCTATCGAGGGCCAACACGAGGAGAAGCCCGGTATCAGCTGGGGACGTGGCTTTCTAACTTAGGGATTATTTTGCGAAACCGCGGAGGTCTTACGGGTCTGGCGTTCGTAGGGCGCGCGCTCCAGATACTCAACTCCGGCAAAAATGATGCCGAGAGCCAAAGCTCCCACCAGGAAAGCTCTTGGTGAGGAGAGATAACCGACCAGTACGGCTGCGCCGCCGCCAAGGGCGCCGAGAAGATAGAGCGTCAGAACGGCGCCGCGGTGGCCGAGACCAAGGTTGGAAAGACGATGAGCGGCATGGTCCTTCCCGGGCGTGGCGAAAGGCAGCAGACCACGCCGCGAGCGGGAAATCGTGACCAGTGTAGTGTCGAAAATCGTCACGCCCAGGATCAGAATCGGAGCGAGCCAAGCCGAGAGATGATTGGAGTTCTCAAGCCGCAGTTTTAATCCCAGCGTTGCCATCAGGTATCCGAGAAACATGGCGCCGCCATCGCCCATGAAAATCTTTGCAGGCTTGAAATTCCAGCGGAGAAACCCTGCGGCCGCGCCCAGAACCGCGGCAGCCAGCGTGGTAACCAGCGTCTGGCCGTTCAGGTAAGCGAGCATCGCAAAAAAAACGGATGCCATAGCTGCGACGCCCGCGCAAAGGCCGTCCATGTGATCGAGGATGCTGAACGAGGCCGTAATCCCCACGACCCAAACAACCGTGAGAACGGCGTCCAGGAAATCCCCTCCGCGTCCGCCCACCAGCACGCTGAAAACCTGCGCGCGAATTCCGCTGACCAGCAGGATTGCCGCCGCCAGCGGCATGCCCACAAACAGTTTGACTTGATGATGGAGCAGGCCTCGGTCGTCGAGGATCCCGACACCCGCGACAAGCGTCGCGCCGATGAGGATGCCCACAATCTGGGCGCGCGCCGGCCCGTTGAAGGCAAACAGCACCGCGATCACCACCGCGGCGTACATCGCCAGCCCGCCCAGAAGTGGAATCGGCGTGAGATGAACTTTGCGCGGCCCCGGAAGGTCTACCATTCCGACGCGCAACGCCAAGGCGCGCACAGGAACGACGAGCATCAGTGATGCGAAAAGTGCAATGAAAAACGCAAGCAGGCCTGCGGCCATGCAACCTCGTTTATCAAGTGAGTCGAATCCAGCCAGGCCGGCGCGGCCGGTGTCTCACGTGATTCTGGCCGGATTGGGGATCCGGCTCCCAAGTCAAGCTAACAAATGGTTGCCCCACGCAGCTTTAACACCATACTGCGATTTTAGTTTTGCTTCAATCGGGATAGTCCCGTATGTGCAAAATTGCACACCTTGAGTTTTGTCTGGTTATTGGAGCATGAGCCACCCTACTCGCCCAGGGGACTGTTGGTCAGCGCTCCGTCAACATGCGGGCGAAGATGCGTTTCACTTCCTCTTTATCACGCGTGGCGTAGTACCAGTCAATGGTGCGCTTAAGGCCTTCGCGGAAGAGCACCTTTGGTTCCCAGCCGAGGAGTTTCTTGGCGAGAGAATTATCGGCGACGCGGTTGAGCGGGCCGGTGGGCATGTCTGGGCGAAGCTTGATCGCGGCTTTGTGTCCGGTGAATTCGCAGACCATTTTGGCGCAATCGATCACCCGGATGCGCTCCATTGTTCCGAGGTTAATCGGCGTGCCGTCGTCAATCTTTTCTCCGGCCAGGATCGTGCCCTCAACGATGTCGTCAATGTAGGTCCAGTTGCGGATTTGCGTGCCATCGCCCCACACCTCGAAAGGGTTCTGCCCTAGGAAAGCGCGGGCAATCATAGCGATGACGGCGTGATTCTCCACGCCCCGCGGACCGTACACCGTGAAGTACCGGCAAGAAGCGGCGCCCATTCCGTGTTCCTTCGCATAGGCTTGCAAGGTGAATTCGCCCATCAACTTGGCCCAGCCGTAGGTATTGTCTGCATCGTTCGGGCCTTTAGTGAGATCTTCCGTGAGATAGATTTCCTTTTGCGTGTCTGACTGCAGAAAATTCGGATACACGCAGCCGGAAGAAGCGAACACCACTTTTCTTACTTTGGCCTTAAGGGCTTCGGCAAAAACCAAGCCGTCCAGGAAGAAATTCGAAGCCGGGCCGGCTTGATGAAGGTCCACGTAGCCGCGCCCGCCATGGTCGGCGGCGAGGTGGAATACCGTGTCGACGCCGTGCATCGCGGCCCGGGCCACACCGGGTTCCCGCAAATCGGCCTGGAGAAAATCGACTTTGCCCGCACCGAGATGCTGGCCGAGGTTGCCGAGATGGCCGCTGGTCAGGTCATCGACGATGCGAACTCTTTTCGTCCCTCGCGCCAGCAGTTGATCGACAAGCGTCGAGCCGATGAATGACGCTCCACCCGTTACAAATACAGTCTTTCCCGCCCAAAACCCGTCCGCCGTCGTCACGCGCGCGCCGCCTCCTTGATTTTCTTAGCGAAGATTTTTCTAACGAATCGCCAGATGTTCGATGATTTCCACAAATTTTTGCAATTCCTTGACTCTATCATAGTCGGGAGCGGCAACCCGCGCCGCCTCGCCCATAGCTCGCAACTTGTTTGGATCAGAAGCCAGGGAGTGCACAGCGTCGACTACTTCCGCGGGGCGGTCCGGATCAGCGGCCACGGCGAAGCCCTGCTGAATCCCCAGCGACACAGCATCCGTCTCTTTCGGCGCCACCGCGACGATGGGCTTTCCCGCCGCGAGAATTCCGTACATTTTGCTCGGCACCACCACGCCTTCCAAGCCCCGTTTCACCGTAATGACGTGGGCATCGGCGGCCGCCAGCACCGAAGGAATCTTGCTCGCCGGGAAAAACTCCAGAAAACGAATGTTGCTGGAACCCGCGGCCACCGCCTCGATTTGCGACCGCTGCGCGCCATCACCAACGAACACGAGACCCACACCTTCGTTCGCAAGATTGCGTGCGGCTGTAACCAGCGTGTTCCACGCGCCGTAGAAACCAAGATTGCCCGCGTGTACGATCACAAACGAAAAATTCCCGCGGATTGCGCGGACAACTTCGGGATCGGGTGATGGAAAAGGTGTATTCGGCGGAAGGATTTCCGCGCCATCGCGAACAATCACCACCCGCGCGGCTTCCACGCCTTTGGCGACAATACGCGCGCGCATGTCTTCGCCGAGAACGATCACGCGCGTGCCGCGGCGCAGCGCCCAGCGATGAAGTCTTTCCCAGATTCTCGCGAGCCTGCCGGGTTCAACGATCGCTCCCCCTAAGGCCATATCCGGATACAGGTCGCGTATGTTGTAGACGAATGGCTTGCGTTTCAGCATGGCCACGATCGCGCCGACAATGCCCTGAAACGGCGGGTCGGTCATCGCCACAACCACGTCACACGGCGCAAAGACCGCGCGCGGAATCGCCAGCGCCACGTAGCTGAGATAATTCACCACTCGCTTTTTCATCTCGAAGCGCGGAAAATCCGTCGAGCCCGCGCGAATGATGCGCGTCCGCCCCGCGAATTCCGTTCGGTAAAACCGCCAAGCGCGCCGCTCGGTGGGATCGTAGGAAGGTCGCCCGCACAGCACCGTCACGTTGTGTGAACTCGAAAGAGCATCCACCACGTTGCGTGCCATCTTGGCGGTCGCGGAAGTATCCGGCGGGTAGTAGAGATTAAGCAGCAGCACGCGCACGGAAAGATTGTACCGAGTTCCGCCGCTGCGCGGGGCGCGGCCGCCTGGCGATTTCAGGCGGGTTTCTTGAAGATCGGCGCCGCTGCCCGAGCCAGCTCATGGGCGGTGGGCTTCTTTTTCGGCGGTTTCTTGACTTCGCGTTTTCCTCTGTCCTTGTTTCCCATGCCCGCTAGCTTGCCACAATTCTTTCTCCAAGGCTAGAAGACGTGAATTCCAGACCGCATGTTCGAATGTCAAGGGCGCGAAATGAGGACATCGCCGAGGACCAGCGCATCCATCTGCGTGCGCAGGAAGCAGTCGATGGCTTCTTCGGGGCGGCAGACGATGGGTTCGTTGTCGTTGAAGGAGGTGTTGAGCACGACGGGCACGCCGGTGAGATCGCGGAAGGCGGAAATGAGCGCGTGATAGCGGGGATTGGCCTCGCGGGTGACGGTTTGCAGCCGTCCCGTGCCATCGACGTGCGTCGGCGCGGGAATCTTGTCGCGCTTCACCGGGCGCACGGAGTACGCCAGGGTCATGAACGGCGACGGGTGCGACTTCTCAAAATATTCCCCCGTCGCTTCCGCGAGAATGGAAGGCGCAAACGGGCGAAAGACCTCCCGGTGCTTGATCCGGCGGTTGAGAATTTCCTTCATTTCCGGGCGCCGCGGGTCGGCCACGATGCTGCGATTGCCCAGCGCGCGCGGGCCCCACTCGGCGCGCCCCTGAAACCAGCCAAGAATTTTTCCGTCCGCGACGATCGCCGCTGCGCTCCGAGATATTTCTTCCTCGCGCAATTCGCGAATGGAATAGCCGCCCTTGGCCAGGCCATTCGATTCGATCGCGCGGCGAATCTCTTCGCGCGAATAGCCAGGCCCCCAATAAGCATGATCCATCACGAAGGAGCGCGGCTTGCCAAGCTTCTGGTGCCAGACGTAATACGCCGCGCCCACCGCCAACCCTGCGTCTCCCGCCGCCGGATGAACGTAGACCTGCTCGAACGGCGTCGCATCAAAGATTTTCCCGTTCGCCACGCAATTGAAAGCTACGCCGCCCGCCAGGCATACGGCCTTCAGCCCCGTTCGCTCACCCAGCTTCCTTAACATGCCGAGGTAGACCTCTTCAAGCCGCGCCTGCAACGAGCACGCCAGATTGCGGTGCCGCTCCTCCAGCGCTTCTTCGGGAACGCGAACCGGCCCCAGTCGCCTGGCCATTTCATCGGAAAACATTTTACCGAGCGCCGGCGTCTTATCGGCTTCGGCCCAGGACATTTCCGGGCCCGTGCGGTGATGCGAAAAGTATTCCAGCCCCAGGCGGAAGCCGTTCCCGTTGGAGCCGCTGTCAAAACGCAGGATGTCGCGGAAAGCGCCGAGTTGTTCAGGTTGGCCGTAGGCAGCGAGCCCCATGACTTTGTACTCATCGCCGAATTTCAGGAAGCCGAGGTACTGCGTCACCGCGCCATAAAACAGTCCCAGCGAATGCGGAAAAGCTACCGCGCCGTCGATCTTCATGCGGTTTCCCGTGCCGGTGCCCCACATGGTGCTGGCGAAATCGCCGAGTCCATCGGCGGAAAGCAGCGCCGCACGTTCGAACGGCGAAACAAAGAAGCTGCTCGCGAGGTGCGCTTGGTGGTGCTCGATGCGTTGAAACTTTGCGCCGATTGTTTTCGGATCGGCGTCGAAGGCCGACGCCAGCGCTTCGGGAATCCCCGTGAATTTCGCGAGAACTCTGATGCGTTCCCGCGCAAACGACGGCATCCTCAGCGCGTAAAAAAGTTTCGTGCCCAGCCTCGCGTACGGATTTCGCGGCACCGCCACGTGATCGATGTCCGAAAGCGTCAGCCCCGCTTCCTTCAGGCAATAGCGGATCGCATGCGCGGGAAATCCCGCCGCGTACTTCACGCGGTTGAAACGTTCCTCCTCGACTGCCGCGATCAGCCTCCCGTCGCAGACAATCGCCGCCGAAGCGTTCCCATGGTACGCATTGATCCCAAGAATATTCATCGCGCAATGAGTCAGTGTACCGCAGCCGGAAGATTATGCGGCGAGGTGCCGGCGGCACCAATCGTTCAATACATACAAGGACCACGGGCGCGACCACGTGGTTTTACCGGCAAGAAAATCCGTCCAGACCGTGCGCACGCCTCCCGGTCGAAGATAAGCCGCCAGTGGCGGCGAGGGATCGGCAAAACTGGCTTCCATTCGTGCGCGCAGCGGCCCGCGCAGCCACTCTTCCCAAGGCAAAGTAAAAGTCCGTTTCCGCTGCGCGAGAGTTTCCTGCGGCAGCAAATCGCTCAGCGCTTCCATCAGCAGGGCCTTTGGTGCGCCCGGGCGGCGCGCCACGTCTGACAACGAGCCTGCAAATTCAACCAGCGGCGTGTCCAGCAGCGGCACGCGAACTTCCAGCGATCGCGCCATGCTCACGGCATCCGTGTCCCGCAGCAGTGTGCTGGCCATGTACGTGCGCATCTCCAACCAGGAAACTCCCGCAAGCGGTTCCAGTTTTCGTGTTTCACCGGCCGTCCGCTCCAGCCACCCGAGCCACGTCGGATCGAGCGTCACGCCGTCAGGGTTCACCGTGCTCGGCCGGAACCGCGGGTCGATGATTCGTTCCAACTGTCCCGGTGGAAAAAGCGTCCGCGTGAAAAAATAAGCATGCGGCAAGGCGTCCGGGTACATCCACGCTGCCGCGGCTTTGCCGCCGGCGTTCGGTGAACCTTGCCGCCCCGCAAGAGCGCTAACGAAGGGAGCCATCAAGCGCCGCACCGGCGCGGGCACAAACCACGCGTTTCGGATCAGTCTCGCAAAGCGCGACGTATCGGCAAACGTCGGATAGCCCGCGAAAAGTTCATCCCCGCCCAGCCCGGACAGCGCCACTTTCAGCCCCGCTTGTTTCGCGGCCCAGGAAACAAAGTACGTATTGATTCCATCCATCGTAGGTTGATCGAGTGCGGCGAGAGCTTCGTCCATCCGCGAAAGGACTGCCTCTCCGCTCAAGGCCACTTCCGTGTGCTTCGTCTTGAAGCGCTTGGCCGCCATGCGCGCAAGCTCAGCTTCATCGAATGCCGTGCCCGGAAACGTTAGCGTGAAGCTCTCAATTCCTCCCCGCGCCTGGGCGGCAAGCGCTGCGATCGCGCCGGAGTCCAGCCCGCTCGAAAGAAACAAGCCCACGGGAACGTCGGCAATGAGATGCGCGCGCACCGCATCTTCTAGAAGCGGCCGCAGCATTTTCGCCGCCGATGCAAGGTCGCGCGGTTTGCGTGGTTCGCGCGCTGCCGGCGAGACCGTGGGGTCCCACCACGGACGCGCGCGCGGTGTGCGCCGGCGCTCCGGCACGTGTAACAGCATGCGATGTCCCGGAGGAAGGGAAAATACTCCTTCCAGTAGCGTCACCGGCTCCGACACGCTCCCAAAAAGCAGATAGGCGGTGACGGCGTCCTGCGACAGAAGTCTGGGAACAGCTCCCGAGGCCAGCAGCGCGCGAACTTCCGAAGCAAATGCAAAACCATCCCGCGTCTGCGTGTAATAGAGCGGCTTAATGCCCAGCGGGTCGCGCGCCAGGAAGAGAATCGGCGCCGTGGCATAACGCTCGCGCAGATCGAGCAGCGCGAAAGCGAACATCCCCCGCAGTTCGGTCAGTGAGTCTTCGCCCCACTCTTCCCACGCATGCACGAGAATTTCCGTGTCCGATTGCGTGGCGAAACGGTGTCCGCAAAGCGACAAGCGCTCGCGCAGCTCGCGATAGTTGTACAGCTCGCCATTGCAGATGACTGCGACGTCCTTCGTTTCGTTCCAGATGGGCTGGTGGCCGCCGGCCAGGTCGATGATGCTCAGGCGGCGCATCCCCAGCGCGAGTCCCGGCGCGCGCGCCTCGCCGGTAAGAAACCCCTCGTCATCCGGACCGCGATGGCGCATCGCTGCGGTCATCGCACGGACGCGCGACTCCGCATCCGTGCTGCGCGAAGCGAACGCGACGCCGCATATCCCGCACACGCTATTGTTTAATCTCCGGCGTGGAGAAGAAGGCGGCGCCGGCTCGGACGGTCTTTGCCCACAAATGGAAGCGCGGAATCTTCAACCGGCGGTCCGCATACCAGGCCAGCGCGGCCCGCAACAACAAAAAAAACAACGTCGCCGCGCTGCACAGCACCAGGTAGAAGAAAGACTCGCGCTCCAGTAGCAGGCTCCAGTCGACCGCTTCATCCCAGCCCGGGTAAACGCTGTCCAGCAAGCGCCGCAGGTGCAGCCCCTCGAGCGGCAGCCGCGCCAGGCGTACGTGGGCGAACTGCTCGTAAGTATACTCGCGCCGATAGTTCGGGATACGCCCAGTAGCCTCGGAAAAGACCGCAGGGTCCCGCAGTTCACTGCGCGTCAAATTGCGGCCGCCTGCGTCTTTCATGATGACCCGGTAAGTGGGGTCCACAATGATCCAGCGCCGGTCGATCAACACCTCTGCGACAACGTGCTTCGCCCTGTGATCGGGAGTCAACAGCAGGAGTCGCCGCACCTGCAGATCGGAACTTCTCGCCAGATTCAGGAAGGCGTTTGTCGCCGTCCCGCAGACGTTTAACAATTGCCGGTAGGTGAGCGTCGTCTCCGGATCGCGCTGCGCAAGTGCTTCGGGATTCGCCGTGTTGGCCCGCGATGGCTCGGCGCGCATCCAGCTCAAAATGGCTTCGACCTTTTGTTCCGCAGGCAGGCTGTTGGGCACAATAGCGTCAGAAAATCCGTCGAGATATCGCCGCACGGAATATTCCCGGACCCACGAGTAAAGCAGCGCTACCAAGGCGACGGCTAGCAGCGCGTTGCAGCTCCACCATATCACGCGAAACGTCCGGTGCCCGCCAGTCTGCAAAAAATTACCCCTCCCGTTTGGATTCCGCTCCCGGCGTTTGCCGCGGGGCAAGCCTCTCGTATAGCGCCTCCATCTCGCGAACCGGTTCGTCCCATCCCAGGCGCGATGCGACCTTCGCGCATCCCGCCGCGAGCCGCGCGCGCAGTTCCGGTTCCTTCAGGATCCGCTCCATGGCGCTCGAGAGCGCCGTCGCGTCGTGCCGCACCACCAGGCCGGCCTCCTCCCCGAGCAGGGGCGCAATCCCGCATTGTTCCGTCACCACCACCGGAGTCCCCGCGGCCACCGCTTCCGCCGCTGTATTCCCGAAGTTTTCATTCTGCGAGGGGAGCACGAAAACATCCGCGTCTCGATACGCGGCCCACTTTGCTTCGCCAAAAAGCGGCCCGGCGAATTGCACCTTCGTTCGCACGCCCAGTTGCGTTGCCTGTTGCTCCAATTTTTCTTTTACCCCGCCTTCGTCGGGTCCCGCGAAGACCAGTGTCATCGGTATTCCAGCGAAGCGCCCTGAAAGTTCCCCGAATGCTTGAAGTAGCAGGTCTGGACTCTTCTTGATAGAAAGACGTCCCAGGAAAAGAACAAGTTTCACATCATCTGAAATACCGCGCGCTTTTCGGAACTTGCCGCGTTCGGGCCAGGACGCCGGTATCTCCACCCCGTTGCGCCGAAGCACTACCTTCGTGTGAGGCAGACCCCCCGCGGTCAATTCCCCGGCTTCCTGCTCCGAAGTGGCAATCACTGCGCTTGCCTCCCCGAGCAACTGTCTTCCCCAGAACGCATGATACATCCGTTTCAACCAGAGATTTCTCACAATTGGCAGGTACATCCCGATGGGCTCGAGCACGTACGGCAGGCCTCGCTTGCGGCATGCCGCCGCCACCCCTGGACCCAGCAGGTCGTAAATCCCGAAAATGTGCGCCACGTCGAAATTCTGTAGCCGCGCCCGGCAGTAGCGCTTCAACGCCGGATTCCAGCTCACCGTCCGGTAGCGCAGCCACGTTGGCAGGTAAATGGCTTGCACGCCACTCTCATTACGCCGCCAGCCAAAAGGAGACCGTTCTGCCGTAATTTTCTCTTCCTGCTTTTGCAGCCGTTTTTCCAACCCCCAGTCGGCCGTCAGAACCGTCACCTGATGTCCTCGCCCTGCCAAGCCTTCGGAAAGCGCGCGCACCTTTACCGGGGGGCCGCCGAACTCGAAAAAAGGAGCGTACGTTTCCGTGACGTTCAGGATTCGCATTGTTCGCGCAGGATTTTTTTCAGTGACTTGGCGAAGGCGTTGAAGCGAAACTCGTTCTCCGCGCGCTGCCGCCCTCGCAGGCCCATCTCTTTCGCTAGCGCGGGGTCCGCTAGCAAGGCCTCAATGGAGGTAGCCAGTTGAATCGTATCGCCGTGCGGCACCAGGTAGCCAGTCACACCGTCCTGGATGACTTCCGGTGCTCCGCCATGCGCGCCTCCGATGACCGGCTTGCCGCACGCCATCGCTTCCAAATATACCAGGCCGAACCCTTCGCCACGGCTCGGCAGCGCGAAAATTTCGCACGCGGCGTAGCATGCGGCAATTTCCGCGTAGCTCAATCCGCTCAAAAAATGCACGTGGAGGTGGACGCCGTTTTTTTCCGCGAGTTCCTCGAGCCACGCGCGGTCATCGCCGGTTCCCACCAGCACGAGTTGCAATTCCGGCCAGCGGGTCAGCAGCCTCGGCAGCGCCGTAATCAGCGTGTCCATGCCCTTGTATCGTTCCGTTGTCATCCAGCGGCCCACCGTCAGGATGACCCGCCCTGCCGGAAATTCGTGCGGAAGGGCGGTTTGCGAACCCGGCACGAGCAACGCTTCGAATTCCGGATCGAGCGCCCAGGGCAGCACGCGTATTCTTTCGCTCACCACGCCTTGCTCTTCTTCAACGTGATCGGCGGTATCCCGGCTCGGCGCCAACACCATGTTGGCGTGAAGGAGCGCTCGCCGACGCCAGCCCCTCAAAGGCTCCCACACGTCGCTCCCATGCGTGCAGATAATGCTCTTCATCTTTGGCGCTGCAAACTGCATTGCCTGCACCACGCTTCCGAGATTGGGGTGCGCGGCCAGCACCAGTTTCGCTTTGCGCCGCGCTGCTTTGATTGCTGTTACCGCGAATCGTCCCTTGGCGCGCTCGCTTCCCGTGAAAACAAATTCGCGCCCTCCCACCGTCATCCGGTGCAGCTCCGGCGAATCATTCAAGCTGAGCAGGCGGCAATCCATGTTGCGGCTCGCGGCAAACTCCGTCAGCACCGCTGCCAGGTGGCGGCCCGCTCGCTGCACCCCGCCGGGTGCCTCCAGTTCGGGGAAGAGGCCGATAATCACGGCCAGAGTCTGCCAAGTGCCGCGCTCAATGGCAAGCTAAGATCCATCACCATGTTCGAAACGCGCGATTCGAACGCATGTCTTCGGCGAGCCGGGATCGTCTTGGCATTCTGTTGAATAATCTTCTTGCTGTCATCCCGAGAGCAGCGAAGGATCTACTTTTTCGAAATTGCGTCGAAAACGCAACCCGTTCGTCGCCGGCCACAAACAGGAAACGACACAAATCATGGGTTTTCAGCACCCTGTTAGGTGCCCGCTGTCTCTCTAGAATTTCAAAAGCCGCCCGGCTGGGAAGGTTTTTGCCCGGAGGGCGCCGGCGCGGCGCCGGAATCGTCTTTCGCTCCCTGAAACGCTTGTTTCTTCAGCTTCATGTCCCCATCCACGGACGCCGTGAATTCGCTTCCTTGCGTAAACACCACTTCTTTGCCGCCCGCTAGCGGAAGAATCGCCCCCCCGGAACTGTTTGAACCCGCGCTCTCCTGGTAGGAGCGGACGGCGGCTTTTTCGTTGTCTTTCAGTCGCACGAAGTCGATGCTGAACCCCAGTTTTCCGCCGTGACCCAGGCGTTTCTTTGGTTCCGCCTCTTTCACAACGCCGGTGGCCGTCGCGCCTTGTGGAATCACCGTCAGGCCATCCACGAGGACCTCTTCCACCACCTCCAGCTCCACAACGTCGCCAACGTGGGCGGTGGCGGAAGAAATCGTCTTGCCAAGTCTCATTCGAATCGGCGTGCCATTCCGCAACATGAATTCCGTTGAAGACGAGAGAGTGTTCGAAGCAGCCTTTGTGGGCGCCGTCGGTGCATCGTACAGAATGCGCTCCCTTGCGGGCGCCACTGCCTTTGGCTCCGGCGGCTTGGCTCCCGCTTTGTCTTTCAACAAGACCAGGCTTTCCAACGGGACATAACCGATCTCGCCCTTGGCCGTTCGAACGCCAAAATACAAATCGTACCGCCCGGTGATCTGCACAACCTCCCCGCATTGCAGCGTGGTGCGCACATCCAGGGTAGTCATGGAGCTGTATAGATAGACGTAGCCGCCCGATCGCGGACATTCCACTTGCCCGGCGCTCTGTGCCTGGGCCATCACGGGGAACCCGAGAAAGAAAACTGCGGCGAGATACTTGGCGCTCGAGATCATGGTGCACCTGTTGGTCCGAAGGATGGAAGATGCCACGCTTCTATCTCAGCGTAAGACGCTTATGCCCGACAAGAAAGGGAAGTCCCCAGCTGTGCATAAAGAGATACTGCGGGAAAAACACGACTGTCCAAGCGGACGGCGGATTCGAATCCATTTTGTTTTGCAATCGCAATGGGTGGCAGGATCATGGATTCCGGCGGGTCAGTAAAGAAACCAGATCGGGGAGGCGGTCAAGATAAATATCCGCGGGGTGGGCGACGCGGTCGTGGGTGCCGAAGCCGTAATTTACGGCGGCGGCGAACGTGCCGGCGTTGCGCGCGGTTTGCACGTCGACTTCTGAATCGCCGATCAGGATGGCTTCGGCGGGGGCGGCGCCGAATTCGCGAAGAATCGTGTGAGCGCCGTGCGGATTGGGTTTTTTCGTTTCAAAGCTGTTGCCGCCGTAGACGGCCCGGAAATATTTCGCCAGACCGAGTTCTTCGAGAATGCGGTTGCTAACGCGCACCGGTTTGTTTGTGAGAATGGCCATCGGAAACGCGGCGAGATGTTCGAGCGCTTCGGGAACGCCCGGGTACGCGCGCGTCGAATCCATTTTGTGGTCTTCGTAATACGCCAGAAAAAAGTTCAATGCCTGCTCGCGTTCGGGTTGCGTTGAGTTGTTTCCCAAGGCTTGGGCGACGAGTTGCGGCGCGCCGTGGCCGATGTAGCCGGAGATGGTGTCTTCGTGCAATTGCTCGCGACCCATTTCGTGCAGCATGGCGTTGACGGAGAGGATCAGATCGAGTTTGGAATCGATGAGCGTGCCGTCCAGATCGAAGATCAATGCGCGCACGGTAGAGAAACTCGGGTCGGCCATGAGCCAATAATTGTAATATGACCGGGCTTTTTTCAGCAGTCACTGATCTGGCGACAAATTCCAACGGAAAATTAACATTGGCATTTTTTCAAAATCGCGTCTTGTTCGCGTAAAATAGTGGATTCAGCGGGCGGCACAAAGCTCTTCCGGAGAATTCATGGCCCAGGTTTATCCCTTTCGCGCTTTTCGCTACAACCCGTCGCACGCCACGTTCGACCGGGTGCTGACGCAGCCGTACGACAAGATTTCTCCGGCAATGCAGGAAAAATATTACGCCTTGGACCCGCACAACCTTATTGCCGTGGAGAAGGGCCGCGCATATCCCAGTGACACGCCGCAAAACAATGTTTACACGCGCGCGGGCGCGGCGATCGAGGATTGGATTCGCACTCAAGTTGCGGTGCAGGACCCCGCGCCGTCTTTCTATGCGTACACGCAGGAATACACCGTGCCGGGGACGGAGGAACGGCGCACGCGGCGCGGATTCATCGGCGCGGGCAAACTCGAGGAATATTCGGCGGGCGTGGTTTTCCGGCACGAGCACACGCTCTCCGGGCCGAAGGCGGACCGGCTGGAACTTCTGCGGCATACGAAAACGCACACGGGACAGCTTTTCATGCTGTATTCGGACGCGCAGCGGCGTGTTGATGGAATCTTGGCGGAGGCTGAGGCGGCGGGAGCGCCCGCGACCGAAATGCGCGACGAGTACGGCGTGTTGCATAAACTCTGGGTGATTGCGGAGCCGCAGCGCACGGCCGCCATCCAGAAAGCGATGGAAGCCCAGAAGCTGGTGATCGCCGACGGGCATCACCGTTACGAGACGGCGCTGAACTACCGGAACGAGCGCCGCGCGAGCGCGGGAAAGGTCGATCCGGAGGCGCCGTACGAGCGGGTGATGATGACGTTCATCAACACGCGGAGCGAGGGGCTGACGATTCTGCCGACGCATCGCGTGGCGGCGCACGTTCACGATTTTTCCTGGAGCGGCGTGCGGCGGTATCTTGAGCCGTGGTTCACGGCGGACGAATTCCCGTTCTCGGGCAGCGGAGAGAGGTCCGAGGCGAAAAAGAAATTTCTTGCGAAGCTCGCGAGGGCGCGAGAGAAGCGGGCCATCGGCGTTTATCCCGACGCGGGCGGGCACAAGCGGGCGTTTTACGTGCTTACGCTGCGCGAGGGCGCCAACCTGGCACAACTGATGCCCAATGTTTCTCCGCTGCAGCGCGAACTGGACGTGGTGCTGCTGCACGAAGGAATCCTCGAACCGGCGCTGGGCATCACCCCGCAAGCGGTGACCGCGGAGGCGAACCTCACGTATGAACGGGAAGCCTTGGCGGCGCTCGACGCCGTGGACAGCGGGCGCGCGCAGATTTCGTTCCTGCTGAATCCCTGCGGCGTCGACCAGGTGATGAAAATCGCCACCGCCGGCGAAGTGCTCCCCCAGAAGTCCACCGACTTCTATCCCAAGCTCTTGAGCGGCATCACCATGTACCGCGTGTAGCGGCGAGCGCGTTTTTGTTCGTCCTTGTAGCGGTAACTTTACGTCGCCATCCCCTTCTGATTTCTTCTCTGCCTTCTGCCTTCTAGTTTCTGCCTTCTAATTTCCCCGTCACTCGCCACTCGCCACCGTGCCCCTCTGCCTTCTAGTTCTTCTCTTACCGAACGCAGCAGGTTGATCATGGACTGCCAAATGCCGAGTCGCTAAATGTTTTTCGACCCCGCGCCGGCCGCCGCCGCCCGCGAGGCGACATTCTTCTCCGCCTGCTCCGCCACCGCCACGCTCCTGTCGATTTCGATCGTACCTTTGAAGCCCGCGCCGTCTTCGATCATGATCTGCGCCGTCGTCAGATTCCCGATGATCGCCCCGTCCTTCTTGATCTCCACCCGTCCCTTCGCGCGCACGTTTCCTTTCAGGTAGCCGTACACCACCACGTCGCCCGCGTCGACGTCCGCCGTAACCTTCGCCGTCGCTCCGACCGTCAGCTTCCGCTCATCCAGATGAATCCGTCCTTCTACCTCCCCGTCGATCAGCAGATCCTCGGTGCCGGTGATTTCGCCTTTCACCTGCAAGCTCGACCCGAGCCACCCCGTCTCCTGCTCCGCTGTCGTATCCAATGGACCCATCGCATCCGTGTTCTTCTTACCCCACATAGAAACCTCCTTACGGTGTGTCTCGGGGACGGGGCTGGGCGGGTTCCGGCGAGATGCAGCGCTGCCCTGGAATCCTACTCCTGCAAACCGGACGCAGCAAGCCGCCGCGCCTCCGCTGACGCACCTACCCACCCACTGTCATTCCGAGCGAAGCAGGCCGATTTTTTCTTGCGAACAATTGCTGGAAGAAATGTTTCTAAGATTGTGCAAGGAAGTTCACCCAGCTATGGACTCCAGCTGAACGTGGTTCCGGGCTGCTCTTGTAAAAGCCTCCATATGTACGGAGTGCCCGCCAATCGGTAGTTGACGCACTTGGCTGCGTTGCGGCTGGCCTTCCGACAGAATACTGCTCGATAAGCTTCAGTCTTTCGCATTTGTGGACAGCGAGCCGAGCTTGTGATTCAATCTCCGTAACCGACCCATTGCTTTTTTTTGGTGACTGCCACTCCATGTCGCAATTCGACATTTTCAAGGTGCAGCCTCAGGGCAGCCTTCGCTGGCTGGCGGCGGCAGCAAGCATGGAAACTGCCGAGGGGCGTGTTAAAGGGCTTCCGCCAGGAAACTATGTCATCATCGCCGACCAACATACGCCAAAAAGAATTTCAATCAAGTCGCCGGCCAAACAGATAGTTTTTCAGATCGGGTACGATGACGACAAGGGGTCGACCGCGAGGGAAACGCTGCTCAGAAGTTTCGGCCATGAGGTCATTTCGGTTGCGAACAACGACGCTGCAAAGCGCGCGCTTGCTTCGATTCCCAAGGTCGATGTATTTATCCTCGGCCATACCACCTCCGAGCAAACGCAAGAAGAGATGGTCGATTGGCTGAAGGTGAGTTTTCCGCAGGCGAAGATAGTTGCACTGATCCCGTCCGCCTGTCCTCAGTTGTTATGTGCCGATTACAATGTACCGCAGACTGATTGGGCCGCGTGGGTTTCTCTATTCGCCACGAGTTGAGACCCCGCCACACAATCGAACCCCGCATGCGATCACACATTCCGAATGGAGATCATAGACCGAGCATTCAGGGAAGGGCCTGATAAAGCACTTACCGGACAAATGAAAGTGATCACAACCGGGTGTCCGGTAAGGCGACTTACTAGGCAAGTGGAATTACTTCCGGGTAGCCCGTATTCCGGCCGGAATCGATGGCAACTTCGGAGATCACTTCTTACAAGCCGACTTCCCGTTACCGAATCCCCGCGGCGTGTTTCTATTTTTTGTATTTCGGACGTTATCCGCCCCACGATTGCCGCGCCAGAGCGCACCCACTCAGGGGAAGTCCGTCACCTTCGGCGTCACGCGAGGATGTATCGCTGTCGCCTCGCCCGTGTCGTCGATCACATGGTTGATCGCGCCGTGATCGCCGAGCGCCACGGTGATCATGTCGTGGAACCGTACCTCAGGGCTCTTCGGCGTCTCGATTGCCCGGGTCAGCCCTACATCCGGATAAATGAAGACGCTGTACACGCCCAGCCCCCACGCCTCATGCGTCGTCACTCCATCCGCCACTTTGTACGAGGCCCAGCCGTTCACCCCCCGCATGCTCGTATAGCTCGCCTGGTTCGGAGGATCGTATGGAATCTCGGACTGATAAAAATACGTTCGCCCGCCATTGCCCTTCCACAGAACCTGAAATTGCTGGTGATGCTCGACAAACAGGCCATAGATCGTGACCTGGTTTCCGTTCACCACCAGCCCGTTCTCGCTGGTATTCAGCTCCCACCCCACTCCAGCGCCGTGGTCCGCTCTCCAGATCCACGTATGGTCCACCAGTGTGTCGTTGCTGTTGATCCTCAGATTCACCTTGGTCCGGCCCACACCCGCGCCCCCCACGCGAAAGAAAACATCGTGCAGCGTGATCGGATCTTTCGCATGGCGCGCTCGGCTTCCCTCTGGCCCGACCTCTAGCAGCACCGGAGACTCGCTCGGCCCCGCATCGAAGAGCAGCCCCGCAATCTCGATCCCGTCGTCATCAGTCGTCGTCATCGCCGCCTTGCCCTTCATCGGACGTAGCGTCGCAAACCCCAGCCCCAGCACCACTGTATGCGGCCGGGTCACGCGAATCGGAGTGGCCAGTTCATAGATCCCCGGCGTCAGAATCAGGTTCTTGCCTTGGGCAAGCTGCGCGTTGATCGTCTCCACCGTATCCACCTCCGGATGCGCAATATAAAACCGCATAATCGGAATTGTCTCTCCCGCTGTTTCCCCCCCGCGAAACGTAGTCCCGACCCTGTCGCTGTACAGCTCCGGAACCCGTACGCTGAACTCGCCCCCGGCATCCACCTGCAGAAACGGTTTCTCGCGCGCCACTGGCGTGCGCGCCACCTTCGTGTACGGCGGCGAAGGCCATGCGCCTTCCGGCGGATGCACTACTCCAACAAACACCATATTCCAGTTCGAGCCCGTCCAGCTCTTCCAATCGCAGTTGCGCGAGATCCACTGCTGCTGGCTGCCGGAGTCGACATTGCCGTCCACGAGCGAATCCGACATCCAGCCGCCGCTTGCCCAGCCACGATTCTGGTGCAGCACCAGGTCGCCGCGTATATGCATGCGCCGCAGCGACACCGCCTGTGAAACCGCCCACTGCATCGTGCCCCCCGCCGGCTTTATGGAGAGCCCTTCCGCAGCTCTCCAGAAGGTTGTCGTCGCATTATTGTGCTGGTGATTTGCATCTGCGTGCACGTTGCCCGCAATCCGTATTGCATCGGGCGACGCCCCAAGTCCGATCACCTCCGTGTAAAAGCCCACCGGCACGTCCACAGAATAGTCTCCCGGGAGGAATAGCAGCGCATTCCTCTGCTGTCCGAACTCGTTGTGCTGCTGCGTCGCATAAACCGCATCAATTTTCTTCTGGATCGCCTGCGGTGGCATCGACGGATCGAAGATCAGGACATTGGGTCCGAACTCCGGCTTCGCGGCCTTCGCAGCAGGGGGCGCCACAGCCGTCGTCAGCCTCAGCTGCGCCTCCTGCTCCTGCTGCGAGTTCAACGACAAGGACAACAAGGACGAAAACAACAGGGCACAAGACGAAAACAGGACCAATCTCAGCTTCATGAGGACTCCGGCTTACGACGGGCACGATCTTTTCCGGGAAGACAAACGATTGCGCTAGTAAGAAACAACAGCCGTACCACAATTCGCTAACGATAAACGATAAGAGCAGAGCAGAATCGCGCCTGTCAACCCCGGCGGCCACGACAGCCGCAAAAGCAATGGAGCGGTTATCCGGATCGTGGCAATTTGCGCTAGAGCCTGGGGTAAGTCCCGATTAACGCGCTTACCGGACAAGTGCCCGATCAGCGATTCCACATGTCCGATTAGCCGACTAACCGGGAGTTAGCCTGCCGCTGCTGGGGCTGATTGCTGGTGATAAGGCGATTTCACGACAATGACGCATCGCGCTGGGCGAGTCGGCGTCGGCTGGCGTTGCGTTCGCGCCATGCGAGGAAGGCGAATATCACAACTCCCCAAGCAAGGGTGCCCGTAACGAATGGGTCTATCTTTTCGAGGGAGAGCGCGATGCCAGGGTACAGTATGACTCCCCCGACAAACGCGGTAACCGTCCATGTGGATTTTCAAGTTTCCGGTAACCCGACTACTCAGGAGTTGGCCCGCCGCTGCCGAGGTGCGACCATGTGGATTCAAGTTTCCGGTTAGGCGACTAAGCAGGGGTTACGGCAGCTTCGTGGCCTCGCTAATGCACGGGGCCAAGGTAGCGATCAAGCCAATCCAAACTTTCTTTCACAACTGGCTTGGCGGGCGGGACATGGCCAGAGT
>Ga0210400_10002099_pt1 | contig 18948 bp, 15 predicted proteins | sample IncBWH26MmetaG_FD_155456 | JGI IMG/M metagenome (GOLD analysis project Ga0210400, IMG submission 155456) | Forest soil microbial communities from Barre Woods Harvard Forest LTER site, Petersham, Massachusetts, United States - Inc-BW-H-26-M | ecosystem: Environmental > Terrestrial > Soil >...
CGGGGATAACCGGTGCCGTCATCTTCGATGCCATTTCGGCTGATCGACCCTATCGGGCTGCCATTCCGGTGGCCGAGACGCTGCAGATCATGCAGAAAACCGTGGGCACGGCGCTTGATGCGCGCTGCATGAGCGCGCTGCGCCGCACCGCAATGCGGGTTGAGGCCGAATTCACGACGCGTGCGCCGCCCGACCTCTCTGCTGATACGATGGTGGCCTAGTTCCGGAGCGTCCATGCCTGCCAGCCGCGTTCTGCTGAGCCTGATTGTGGTCCTCGCGACGACCGCCGCCGCAGGGGCCCCGCAGTATGTGGCGATGGGCAGCTCTTATGCGGCCGGCCCCGGCATCACTCCCCTGGTGCCCGGCAGCCCGCCGCGCTGCGCGCGCTCCACCTTGAATTACGCCCACGTTCTCGCCGGCCGTCGCGGCTTATCGCTGCTGGACGTCACCTGCTCGAGCGCCACCACGGTCGATGTATTGCAGGGCGGGCAATTCGATCAACCCGCGCAGCTGGATGCCGTGACCCCGGAGACTCAATTGATCACGGTGACCATTGGCGGCAATGATGTCTTCTTCATGACGAATCTGATCGCCATGAGCTGTGGGCTGCCGGGTGGCTGCGCAACCCGGCCCGACGCCCAGGTGCAGGCCCGCTTTGCCGCGCTGCCCGAATCGCTGCGGCAGATCGTAGCGGGGGCGCAGCGCCGCAGTCCGAAGGTGCGCGTGGTGTTCGTCAATTACTTCACCGTTTTGCCGGATCAGGGAACCTGTGCGCTGCTCGGCCTGACACCTGCGCAGGCGGATCAGGTGCGCGCGGTGGCCCACCGGCTGGCCGATATCACGCGCCAGGTCGCACAGGAATCCAAGGCGGATCTATTGGATGTCGCGGCGCTGAGTCGTGCGCACAACGCTTGTTCCGCGGACCCCTGGGTGCTTGGTGCCCGTCCGCAGCCCGGGGTCGGGATACCGCCGTTTCATCCGAACCGCGAGGGCATGCAAGCGGTCGGCGAGGCCCTCGCCAAGCTGTTCTAGAAGTCCCGTACCGGCGCACCGTCGACGGTCAGTGGCTCACTTCAAGTATGATCTTGCCGCCGGTATGCCCGGCGCGATTCAGATCCCAGGCCTTCGCGGCATCTGTGAGCGGCAGCGTCTGATCGATGATGACGCGGAAATGTTTGCGAGCGGCGAGATTGCTGACTTCCCCGAGGAACTCGCCGGTCACCGAACCGGTGACGGCGCAACGGATGTGCGCCGCTGCGCAGGGCGCCGGGGGAATCGCTCCCGCGACGGACACCAGAATGCCACCCGCTTTAACCACGGGAATGGAACGGATGCTGGTATCCGCGTCCACCGTGTTCAATACGACATCCGCATTCTTGACCGCATCCTCAAAGCGCACAGAGTGGTAGTCGATGATCTCATCGGCACCCAGCGAATGCAGCAGACCATTGTGGCCCGGTGAGGCCGTCGCGATCACGTACGCGCCGCGTGCCTTGGCGATCTGCACCGCCGAGGAACCCACGCCGCCGGCGCCGCCGTGAATGAGCACGCGCTGTCCGGCCTGCACATTGCCCACCGTCACCATGGCGCGCCAGGCCGTTTCACCGACGATGGGGATGCCGGCAGCTTCCTCAAATGACATATGCGAAGGTTTCAGCGCCACCGCGCGGATCGAGGCGAGGGCGTATTCGGCATAGGCGCCCCCGGTAGCGACGGCAATGACCGACTGACCGGTGTGCCACATGCCGGCGTCCGTGCCTACGGCATCAATGACACCGGCGAGATCGCGCCCCGGAATAGACCGACTGCCCGCCGCCGCGCGCTCCGCCAGCTTCCAGTCGACCGGATTGACCGAGGCGGCCCGCACGTGGATGCGGACCTGGCCGGATTGCGGCTGCGGAATGGGGATGGTTTCGGCGTGCAGTGTGCCGTCGGTCAGCACCATCGCCTGCATGGTGTCGGCGGCCGATGCCGCCGACTGGACCAGCGGGCACAGCAAGAGAGCCAGCAGCGAATACTTCATGATGTCTCCGGAATGGGCACAGGGATTCTAGGCCAACGGGCCCCGCCGCCGGCGGCCAAATTGCAGCAGCTGCTTCGGTTACAATTGCAGCCCCTTGGCAAGCTCCCATGAAAGGATCCGCCACGTGCCCGGAATAATGCGATCGGCCCGGATCGTCCGCGCCATCATGGTGAGTCTGTGCTTATTGACCGCTGTTCAGGTGCTGGCAGCACCGCCGGAGGTAATTGAGCGCCACCCCGGTGACGGGGAGGGGGCCTATCGAACCCATCACTATCGCAATCTCTTTGTCGAACAACTGGCGCGCAACCCCGGTGAGGTGCGCGCGAAAATCGAACGGACGTTTCAGCAACTCTTCCACGGCGACGCACAGGAGCAGCGCGTGTACTTCGAGACCGGCGCCAACACCAATGGCACGCTGGCCTATATCACCGACTGGGCGAACAATGATGCGCGTACCGAGGGCATGAGCTACGGCATGATGATCGCCGTGCAACTTGGCAAAAGGCGCGAGTTCGATGCACTCTGGAACTGGTCCAGGACCTACATGCTGGTCACCGACCCCGCGAATCCATCAGTAGGTTACTTTGCCTGGTCGATGAATACCGACGGCACCCCGCGTTCAACGGGCGCGGCACCCGATGGCGAAGAATACTATGTCATGGCCCTGTATTTTGCGGCGCATCGCTGGGGCAATGGCCGGGGAATCTACAACTACCAGCAGCAGGCCGACCGCATCCTGCGCGGCATGCGGCATCATCCACTGCTGAGCGGTACTGCTCCGTTTCGCATCCATCCCGAGGATCCGCCCTTCATCCAGCCGAATACGCCCTGGCCGAGCCCGAACAATCGCCGGCTCATGGCCGATGCGGCCAAGGAGGGCCGGTCCTGGCCGCCGGCCCGGCCGGTTCGCGCGCCGCAACCCGTGACCGTGGGGCCCATGGTTGACGAAGAGCACACCATGATTCGATTCGTGCCCGAAACCAACTCGCCGGGCACCGACGCCTCATACCATCTGCCGGCGTTCTATGAATTGTGGTCCCGCTGGGGACCGCAGGAAGATCGCGCCTTTTGGGGCAAGGCGGCCGCTGTCAGCCGTACGCTATTCAGGGCCGTCACCGGACCGGATACCGGACTGTCTCCGGATCGCAGCAATCTGGACATGTCGCGGATGTCGGGCCGCGATGGCGAGCCGGTTCCCTTCAGCTATGACAGTTGGCGCACCGTCAGCAACTGGTCAGTCGATTACAGCTGGTGGCACAAAGATGCGCAGGAGTCCGCACTGAGTGACCGGGTTCAGAAGTTCCTGTTTGGTCAGGGAATCGACAAGTTCGCGGATCGCTATACGCTCGACGGGCAGCCGCTCTCGACACGCCATTCCACCGGTATGTTGGCAGCGGCGGCGGTCGGCAGCCTGGCGGCCACGCCCGGCCAGATAGCCACGGCATTCCTGCAGAACCTATGGGACACGCCGGTGCCATCGGGTGAGCAACGTTATTTCGACGGCATGCTCTACCTGATGAGCATGATGCACCTGGGCGGTGAATTTCGCATCATCGATGCAGGCGAGCGGGCGCCGGAGCAGGGCCGCTAAATGGCATTCAGAAGCAGCGCCGTGACGGCGTCGGGCTGATCCAGCATGACATCGTGGCCGCAGTCCATCTCGCTGGTGCTCCAGCCGCGCGCCTTCGCCTTCTCATAGAAGGGCCGAAACAGCGATTTCTCGCCCGCCCACCCCGAGGCGAACGCATAGGCGATGCGGTTGACTCGCGCCAGGCCGCCGGTCAATTGCACCGGTTGTGTGAAACAGGCCAGCGATTGCTCGGTGCATTGGCGATTGACCCAGGACCGATCGGCCGGGTTGACGCCGAAAACCTCGGCACTGATGGGCCGGCATTTCCAGCCATCGATGCGTTGATCTTCCGCGATGGGGGCGAAATCCACCAGACTTTGACCCTGATCAGGCACGAATGCGTCCAGGAATACCAGCGAGCGAATCCGCTGGGGAATCCGATCGGCAACTCCCGTCACCACCATGCCACCGTAGGAATGGCCGCATAGGACGATGTCGTCCAACTCTTCCCAGCGGATGAGATTCAGCACATCCAGCGTATGGGTGTTCAGATCGACATTCTGCGCGAGCAGATGAGAGCGCTCACCGATGCCGGTAAGGGTGGGAGTGAAGACTTCGTGCCCAATCTTGCGTAACGCGCCGCGCACGCGCTGCCAGCACCAGCTGCCGTGCCAGGCGCCGTGGACCAGGACAAATGTCGCCATTTAATTCAACCTCCGGGCCACTCGCAGCAGATCATCCGCAACTGTGCCCTGCGCAATCTTCCAGGCCGGCCCGATGATGCGGACCGAGTAGTCTTCCGCCACGATCACAGACAATTCCCCGCCCGGCATCACCGCGATGATCTGCGGGTCACACAATCCGAGACGCACAGCGGCTGCCCCGGCTGCACAGCTGCTGCTTCCAGAACCCAGCGTATACCCCGCACCGCGCTCCCAGATTTCGATCTGAATCCGCTTTCGGCTGATGATTCTAACGAATTGAACGTTGGTGCGATTCGGGAAGGCCGGATGCTGCTCCAGAAGTGGGCCAAGACGCCGGGCTATGTCCGGGGATATTTCATCAAGCAGCACGACGCAATGTGGATTCCCCATGGTGACCCCGGTGAAACGCAGTCGTCTGCGGTCCACCTCAATTTGCTCGTCGATGACCTCGCGCGGCGGTCCGCCGATCGGGATTTTCGTACTGTCGAAACTCGCGGTACCCATTGCCACATCGATGCCGCGGCCCCCGTCCAGCACCTGACACCGCGCGATGCCACCCTGGGTGGCGACCTCGAAGGCCGCATCGGTGACTTTGCGCGTGTCCCACAGATAACGGGCGAAGATTCTCAAGCCGTTCCCGCTTTTCTCGGCCTCTGATCCGTCAGGATTGAAAATACGCAGCGAAAACTGCGTGGCGGACCCGGAACCGGGAACCAGCACCCCGTCCGAACCAATGCCAAAGTGCCGATCGCAAAGCGCGCGCACAAGGGCCGGCGCCGGCGCATCAGCCTTGGTCAGCTCCAGAACGAGGTAGTCGTTGCCGAGCGCTTGGTACTTGTGAAAATTCAAGGTCTCACCGAGGTCTGCCACGGCCTGCGCCTGGAAGTTGCTCTGTCGAGGCCATTATATATCTGTATTTCAATAACTTACACGAATCAGTTATCAGCGATTCCAACGACATCCGGGTCGCTGCATCTATACTCGCGGTCGAACCCGCGGGAACTGAGAAAAGTGGAGGCTCAATTGAAATGTCCAAAATGCCAGATCGATCTTACACCAGCGATTCGCCATAAGATTCCGGTCAACTACTGCCAGTCTTGCAAGGGCATGTGGCTGGAGCATCAGGAACTTGAACAACTGGAAGATGAGGTCTTTGATTTCGGCGAGCACGCGAAGGGAACGCTGGTCGTTGACTCCACGCCCACCCTCGACAAGTGCCCTGAATGCGCCGCGCTTCTCACCAAATTCAGGTACCGGTTCTACGATCTGGAAATGGAGCAGTGCGAAAATCAGCACGGGTACTGGTTGACCGAGGATGAGGACAGCCGGGTTCTGGAGCTGATGAAGGCAGAGGAAGCACACTTGAAACGGAAGTTGCGTGCCGAAGACCAGTGGGTGACCACGCTAAGACACATGCGCTCGCACTCATTTCTCAGCAAGGTCCGGGACCTGTTTCACTAACCGCCGGGTCGCGGCGGGACCATGCACGGCCATGAATAGGCATTCCATTCTAAAGGGGATAGTCGCAGTCGGTGCATTCTGGTCCGGCGCATGCGCTCCGGCACTGAGTCAGACGGCCGGCGCTGCGCCGCAGGGCCGGGTGGTCGGCCTCGCCTTTGTCGGGCGCATGGTCGCGGATCTCGACCGATCCGTAGCCTTTTACAAGGCCCTCGGATTCAGCCAGGACTCCGCGACCCATGCGACGTGGCGCCGGGACACGCTCATTGAGCATCTCTACGGTGTCCACGGCATCAAGACACGGACGGCCCGGATGTTCCTGGTCAACGAGGCGTCAGGTCAGCGATTCGTGGTGTCCTTGTGCGAAGTGAAAGGCGTCAAACGCCGCAATCTGGCGGGCCACCCGCCCTGGGAGCCCGGCGCGACCCACTTCAGTCTGGTCGTGCCCGATGCGCAATTGCTGTGGGCGCGCTTGCGGGTGAACGGCATGCTGCGCGCACGATCCTGGGGAGCTCAGCTGATTGCTCCGCCGGGGCAGACCAAGGGGACGATCGCCTACCTTACCGATCCGGACGGTCTCGACATCGAGCTCCTGAATCAGCGCCCCGCGGCGCCGATGGCACCGGGCCGCATTGAAAATCCCGACGCGCGTCCCGGCGTTGGGCACGCGGGTATCGTCGTACGGGATCTGGACAAGGCAAAAGCCTTCTATGGAGATCTGCTCGGCGGCCGGCCTCAAACCGCAGAAGCAGCGTGGCTGAAGGGAGATTTCTACGACGCCGTCGTGGGTGGCCACGGCAATGTCATGCGCGTCTACGACGAGTCGTTCCCCGAGGCGTCGGCGCCCGCCTTCCGCCTGAATTTCGCCTTGATCGAGTTCCAGAATCGCAAGTCACCCGCCGATCCCTACAACATTACGGATATCGGGGTCGGCTACGTCGGATTCGAGGTCGAGGGGCTGGCTGCACTCCTGAAGCGCGCCGAAGCGGCGGGTGCCGAAATGGTGTCGGACCCCGGCACCCTGACCAGGGCCAACGGCACACGCGACGTCATCGTGCGCGATCCGGACGTCGGGGGGTTCGTGGAACTGTTCGAGAAACCCGGGAATTAGTCCCCGCTCACGCTTTTGGTACTGCCTGGCTTGGAGAAATCCCCGGCTTTCACGGTGAACAAGGACTGCGGGTCGATATGGCGACGCAGGGCGGCGTCGATGGCTTCCGGCTTCGCTGCGCCAAGGCTCTGCTCGAATCTGGCATCCCAGGAGAAATCGCGGCCCAGATACAGATGATTGGCCAGAGTGTTCGCCAGGGCACCATCGGAGGACCGCCCAACGATGCGCAACTGCAGAATGCCGGATTTCGCGTCTGCCACTTCCTTGGCCGTGAAACCCGCCCGCAGCGCCCGCTCGAGTTCCTCGTGGACGTCGGTCTCGACTTTGCCGATATTCTGCGGTGCACAGATCGCGAACACCGAGAATGAGCCGACGGCATCCCGTGGATCGGCGCTCAGGGAGGAGCCCACCGAATAGCTCACACCATCATGCTGGCGGATTCGGGTGGCGAGCCGTGAGTTGAGAAATCCGCCGCCCAGGATGGCATTGCCGATCTCCAGCAGGGGATAGGCGGGATCATCGTCACGCAGCCGCAATGTTCCATTGGAGAAATACACCGCGTTGGCCTTGTCCGGCGTAGCGATTGTTTCGGACTTCCCCACAGTCGGTTTGTACACGGCGGGCGGGCGCAGGTAAGCGCTCGGGCTCTTCCAGGACCCGAAATTGCGCTGTAGGGCCTGCGTTACGGCCTGCGGATCGAAGCTGCCCACGAAGGCGGCCTCGCCATCGGAGGCGCCATAGAATCGCTGTTGAAATTGCTGCAGGTCCTGCACCGTGACCTTTCCAACCGACGCCGCCTCCTCATCGAAGGTCGGTACGTAGCGGAAATCCCCGGCAGGATAGGGCGACAGATAGCGGCGCTCCGCCAGGGTGGCCAGAGCCTGCGGGTCGGTTCGGGAGCTGTCATTCTGGGCCAGCCACTGCCGCTTGATCTCATCCAGCTGATCGGCCGGGAAAGCCGGTTGCTGCAGTACCTCCGCCGCCAGATCCAGCACCGCCGGCAGATTCTCACGCGTCGTCTCGAACGATGCGGCCACGATGCTCGCGTCACCTGAGACGCCCAGCGTCGCCTTGAGGCGCGTGAGCTCGTCCTCCAACTGCTGGCGAGTGTGCTTGCGGGTGCCGCGCATGAGCATGGCGCCGGTGAGTCGGCCGACATCACCCAGATTCTGCAGCGACTGCAGGTCGCCGAAATGCAGCCGGATGACACCGCTCACCCGCCCGCCGCGCGATTTGCGCGCCAGGAACGCGGTCTTCAGCGAGCCGACCACGCCGCGGTGAGTGTGCGCCTCGATATTGGCCGGCGTCGCCTCGAAGCGCTCCCCGGCCTCGACCGCCTTGCTGCCGGCATAACCCTGAAGCATGGCGCTGAGCGGTGGGGCGGCCGGAATCTCGGCGCGCACCGGCTTGTCCTCCGGAATGAACCTACCGACCGTCAGGTTGGACGTGATCAGATAGGAGCGCGCGACGCGCTGCACATCCCCCGTCGTCACCTTCCCCGTCTGGTCGCGGTCCCAGAACAGCAGCCGCCAATCGCCCGCCGCCACATTCTCGCTCAGGACAGCGGACATCCGTTGCGAGGAGTTCATGAGGCGTTCGTAGCCGTTGACCTCCTGCGCCTTCACGCGCTGCAGCTCCGATTCGGCGAATGGCTCAGTCGCGAGCCCGGCGATCAGCTTGTCCAATGCCATCCGGGTGGCGGCCAGTTCGCCCTCCTTGGGCAATATCACCGTGAACATCAGATAGCCCGGATCGTGCATGCTGGCGGCATTGGCGCTCGCCTGTACCGCAAGCTTGGTCGCAATCAGTTCCCGGTACAGTCGACCCGATGGGTGTTCATTGAGCATCTGCGCGAGCAGCCCGAGCGCCGCGCTGTCCGCCTGTGCGTCGGCCGGAATGTGGAACGATTCGATCAGCACCAGCTGCCCGCCGGTCCGCCGCAGCGTCACTTCACGTTCGCCATCCTGCGCCGGCTCCACCGTGTACAAGGTCGGCAGAACCCGCCTCGGCCGCGGAATGGCACCGAATACACGCCGGATGTACGCGAGCGTCTTGGTCTCATCGAAGTTGCCTGCGACAATCAGTACGGCGTTATCGGGCTGATAGTACGTGTGATAGAACTTCTGCAGATCGCTGATCGGCACGTTCTCGATGTCCGAGCGCGCGCCGATCGTCGGATGGCCGTAGTTGTGCCAGAGGTAGGCGGTCTCCAGCACCCGTTCGCGCAGGACATTAGCCGGACTGTTCTCGCCGCGCTCGTATTCATTGCGCACGACCGTCATCTCGCTGTCCAGATCCTTCCTGGCGATGTAGGAGTTCACCATCCGATCCGCCTCCAGCCCCAGAGCCCATTCGAGATTGGCTTGAGTGGCCGAAAAGGTCTCGAAATAGTTGGTGCGATCGTCCGCGGTCGTGGCATTCGCGCTGGCGCCGTGGCTGGAGATCTCGTCGGGAATATTCGGATTCCGGGGCGTACCCTTGAAGCTCAGATGCTCGAGCAGGTGCGCCATCCCGGTTTGGCCGTAGCCTTCGAACCGCGAGCCGACCTTGTAGGTGATGTTGACGCTAATGGTGGTGCTGGAGTCATCCGGATACAGCAGCACCTTCAAGCCGTTATCAAGGGCGTATTCCGTCACGCCCTCGATCGTGATGACCTTTTGGGGTTGGGCGAGGGGGGCCTTGGGTGTCCCGGTGGCCGTCGCAACTGCGGCGGGCGCCGCCAGCGCGTATTCCGCCACCAGTATCCATTGACCGGCGAACAACAGCGCGACCGGGACGCGTCGCAGCACCTGTAAGAAATAGTTACGGCTCATTTGACCCCCAAGGCGAATCGCACCGAAGCAAACCGCGGCTTCCGCATGGCGGTTAACCCGACGCGGCCCGCACAATATACGCAGTTGGCAGGAATGCCGCATTTGTCGGCACGCGCCGGATGCGCTACAAGGGATGAATGAGCAGGATTGAGATCAAGACCCGTGACGGGACCTGTCCCAGCTATGTCTATCAGCCGGCGGGCAAGGGCCCTTGGCCGGCGATCCTGGTGTTTATGGATGGCCTGGCCATACGCCCGGCGATGCTGGAGCTCGGCGAGCGGCTGGCAACATTCGGTTACTACGTGCTGCTGCCGGATATTTTCTATCGTTCCGGGCCCTATGAGCCGATGGACCCCCATACGGTATTCAGCGATCCCGAAAAGCGCAAGCTGCTGATGGAGAAGTTCTTTGCACCGGCGACACCGGCCAACATCATGTCAGATACCCACTCGTTCCTGGATTATCTCGCTGGACAGCCGCAGGTCGTGCCGGGCGGTATCGGAACCACCGGTTACTGCATGGGCGGGCTGATGTCACTGACGGCGGCCGGGACCTTTCCGGATCGGATCGTTGCGGCGGCCTCCTATCACGGCGGCCGGCTCGCGACCGATGCGCCCGACAGTCCGCACTTGCTGGCCCCAAAAATGCGCGGCCGCATCTACATTGGCGGTGCGATCGAAGACCCATCCTTTCCGGATGACATGCGGGAGCGGTTGGAGCGTGCGTTGACCGCGGCCGGCGTGGATCACAGGATCGAAATCTATCAGGCCAGGCACGGCTGGGTGTTCCGCGACACCCCGGTCTACGACGCGGCCGCCGCCGGGCGCCACTGGCACAGCCTGAGTGAACTTCTCGAGGCGAAGCTGAAGCAGTAGGGCGCAGCGGATCAGCCGTTGATCTGTTCCTTGGTGACCACGCCCGCGTCCTCCCCCGTGCGCCGACGCGGCGCATCCGAAGTGACGAGCGATCGGTAAAAGCCACCGGTCTCGTCGGCGACGCGCAGCAACTCCGCTGCGAAATCCTCCAGGCGGGCGCGTCGCGCCCGCGCCTGTCGGCGCAGGCGTTCGAAAGCCTCCTGTTGATCCAGCCTCAGATTGGCCATGATCAGTCCCGTGGCGATCCCGATCTGCTTGCCCGTCTGAACCGCCGCTGTCAGACGCTCCGTCTGAGACTGCAGTGCCCGAAGTTCCTGCGAGCGGCGCAGCGCAGCACGCACCACCGGGACGATCTGTGCCGGATCGATCGGCTTCATCAGGTACGCCATTGCCCCGGCCGCCACGGCCGCACTGAAAGTGGCCTCGTCCTGGTCCGCTGACAGATACACGAAGGGAACGCCGAACCGCTCGGTCAATTGTTGCACCAACTGAATGGCATCGGCATCGGACCTCTGGCCATCAACAACGGCAAGAGACGGCCGTTTCGTCAGACAACTCTCCAAGGCCCCGACACCGTCCATTGCCTCCATGACCTCGAATCCCGTAGCGCGCAGCGCCGCGCCGACCGTCGCAACGGTAAGTTTGTCTTCTGTTACCAGAAGAATGGAATGGACCGCCACTGCTTCGCGAGGGACATCCCCGGAAAGCCCTATGTTTTTCATGAATTGACCTTCTCGACCGATGTCGCACGGCTCCAGGCAAGAACCTGCTCCGCGGGCATGGGCCGCCCAAGAAAATACCCCTGTGCCATATCGCACCGCAGGGACTGTAATACTGCCAGTTGCTCAGCGGTCTCGACGCCCTCGGCGATAACACGGACACCGATATTGCGTGCCAGCTGTAACACCGCATGAGTAACGGCCATCAATGCCCGGCCACGCTCCGATGTCAGATCGGCAGCTATGAAGGATCGATCAAGCTTGAAGACGTCGATCGGAAAATCATACAGGCTTGCCAGCGAGGAATACCCGGTTCCGAAATCATCGACCGACAAGGCGACCCCAAGTTTCTTGATTTCCCGCAGCGTGTCCCGTGCGGTGTTGAGGTCGGTCACCAGCTCACTCTCGGTAATCTCGAGATGCAGGCACTGTGGTTCAATTCCGGAACCTTTCAGTGCCGAGGAGATCTTGGCAGGCAAGCCCGGATCGGTCAGTTGCCTTCTGGAAATATTCACTGCGATGAAGTCGGGGGCATTCTCGCCCAATTGTTGCTGCAGTTCCCTGAAATCCGCGCAGGCCTTTGCGAGTACCCAATCACCGATCGGGCCAATGAGGCCGCTGTCCACCGCCACCGGAATGAATTCGGCGGGCGCAACGCAGCCCAGTTCCGGATGCTGCCAGCGCAACAGGGACTCGAGTCCGACCAGTCTGCCGGAATCCAGGTTTATGATGGGCTGGTAGGCGAGACTGAGCTGCCGCGCCTCGACGGCGAGTCGCAATTCCCGCTCGGTGCGGGCGCGCATCTCGATGCGTTGGCGCAATTGGGAATTGAAAACCACATAACAGCCGCGGCCGGCGGCCTTGGCTTCGTACATCGCAGCATCCGCGTCCCGCAGCACCTCTGCGGCGCAGGAATAGCTTTGCGACCCATGGGTAATTCCGATGCTGATGGAACTCGTGACCTGCATGCCGTTAATCCAGTACTCGCGGCCAAGCGCCGCAATGAGGCGATTCGCAACCTCTTCGGCATCCTCGGGACGGGATAAATCCTCCATCAGCACGACAAACTCATCGCCGCCCAGGCGTGCGACCGCCGGCTCGTAATTGGCGTCCTTCATGAGGCGCCCCGTACGGGCGATGGCGCGTAAACGCAATCCCACCTGGCGAAGCAGGTCGTCGCCAACATCATGACCGTATGCGTCGTTCAGTCGCTTGAAGTTATCGAAGTCCAGGAACAGCACGGCGAAATGCCGCTCCGGTGAGACCTTGAATCTTGTGATGGCCGCATCGACCCGGGGCGACAGACCATCACGATTCAGCATGCCGGTAAGCCGATCATGCGCGGCCTGGTGCTCAAGCCTGGACAGCAGCCCCTGTGTCTGCAGAACCGCGCGCACCCGCGCACGCAACTCGTTGGCTCTGAGCGGTTTGCGCAGGAAGTCGATTACCCCAGGATCAAAGGCCAGAAATGGGGTCCGATCGTTCTCCGCACCTGTCAGAACGACAATCGAGGGGGGCCGCGCCTGCGGCCGGGAACATCTGCGCCGCAGCGAATCCAGTCCGTCATCGTCCAGCAGCTGATGGTCGACGAGCACGAGGTCCGGCGAATAATCGTTCATCCGCAGCAAGGCGTCGCTGAGGGAATACGTGTGATATACGTGTGCGTGCAGATCATTCACCTGCAATTCCACCAGCGCATGCACGTCCGGATTGCTGTCGATCAGCATCACCAGTCGACGCTTGGAGGGCCGGGGGGCGGGCTGCGGCCGAGGGCGAGCTGGCGATGTTGCCTCGGCGCTTTCCACACCTTTATCCGGCGAGGTCATTTGCGCACCAGTGCGCTGATGAGCAGCGCTTCGCTGACCATCTCGATTGCGAACTGGGGAAGGCTCTCCTGGGTCAGTCGAAACTGATGCAGCGGCAGGTCAGAAGCTGCCGCCGGCTCGCCTTCGGGCAGTCTGTCCGAGTGGAAATGCGCGCAGCGATCGGCAACCGCCAGCAGCTGATGGCCTGACGTTGAGCGATCGTGGGCCGCCTGGTGATGGTTGAGTACGACGCGGGCGAATTCCACCGGGAGGCCCCAGTGACTGAATAGGGCAGCGCCCAATAAGGCGTGTCCGGCTTCCGGCGGCGGTGGCTGGACCAAGCGGTCCAGCGCCGTCGGAGCGCCGACCGTGGGTACCTGACTGTCGCTCTTGAGCTGGAGCTGTACCAACCATCCCAGGTCATGTATCAGACCAAGCACGAAGGCCGCATCCGGCGTCCAGGTTTCCGTCGGATGCCGCAGCGCCAGCTGACGGGCCGCCACTGCCGTGATCAGGCTGTGCTGACGCAACTGCTCAAAGAATCCCATGTGGGTTGTTCCGAGCTGGCTGACGGTGCCATCAAGGCTCGCCGCCATCGCAATCCCGGTCACCGCCGCGGTGCCCAGCACCTCCAGTGCACGTTTTATCGAGTCGATTGCGCCGGCGCCGCCGAAGAATGCCGAATTGGCCACCTTCAGCACCCGAGCGGCCAGCGCCGGGTCCGCATAGAGCAGGGCGCTCAGCTGTTCGTACTGCGAGCCTACTTCCGGCTCGCCAATGATCTTCAGCAGCCGCCCATCCATGACCGGGAGTGAGGAGAGGTGGGCGATCTCCTGGCCCGCGCGGGCCAGGGCGTCGGCTGCCGGCTCAGTGGTCATGTCAGCAGGTCCGACATGAACCAGCGTCTTTCGGAGTCCGCATTCGCCGGTGCCGGCGCCGGGCGCCCGAGCCAAACGACCGGCAGATCGATGCGCACCATGGTTCCCAGGCCGGCATGCGATTCGATGTCGAGCAGGCCGCCGTGGGCTTTGACAATGCCGCATGCAATCTGCAAGCCGATGTCTTCCCGGTGCAGCGGCGGCCCGACATCCGATCCGCTCTGCAGCACCGCCTGAATCCTCGCCTGGTCCATGCCGATGCCATTGTCGGCGATCGTCAGCCGGACCATTCGTCGCGGCCAGGCCAATCCGGACTCGTCTGCCGGAGAATCACTGTCGGAGAAGTAAACCAGCGTCACCCCGACGTCGATCACGCCGTGACTGACAGTGATGGTTGACGCCAAACTACGCACGACATGCAGCAGCGCTCGTTTCAGTGCCAACGGATTCCCGTGCAGCAATGGCGAGTGGCTGTCCTCCGCGAGAGTGACCTTGGCTTTGCCCTTGACGGATGCACGCAGCATCGGGAGCATGGCGCGCGCGATGGCATCAACCGAAAACGCACTCTGCGCTTCATCCGCTTCACCCCGGCACGAGGCGACCTGGCTGAGCACCGCATTGGCGAAACCGAGCGTCTCGGTGAGCTCTGCCAGGCGACCGAATTCGGGCCGGCAAGTCGGTGTTTCGGCGGCCAGGCCTCGAACCAGGTCCCCGGCGGGCGCGAGGATGGAGCGCAGCTCATCCGCAACGGCAAGGGCCGAAGCGCACGCAGCGCCGGGGGACAACAATGATGCTGTAGGAGGCATGATCCGCAGTGATTCCGTTCAGGGCCCAAGATGTCCGGCAGCGCAGCGCGAGGTCTGGCTGTCAGGGGCCGTAAGTTAGTCCGAGGGGATCCGAAGCGGTATCGGGAAAGGACCTGATCGGCGCAGGGGCCAGTGGGTAGGTGACCGGCGGGGCCGTGGCATGCACCACTTGGTGCACTGCACGAATCACTACTCGGTCACAATTTTATTCCGGATTGCATAACGCACGAGGTCCGCAAAAGACGCGAAATCCATTTTGTGCATGACATTGCTGCGATGGGTCTCAACCGTTTTGACACTGAGGTCCAAAAGCCGTGCAATGTCCTTATTATTGTTACCTTCCGCCAGTAACTGGACGATCTCGCGTTCCCGCGGCGACAGCGCGGATTTACCAGGATCGACAGAGGATGCGCCGGCGCCCAGATAACCCTGCAGTACCCGATGCGCGACGACTGAGGAAAAGAAGGGCCGCTCCTCAAGCAAGGCCTCCACGGCACTCACCAGCGTGGAGCCCGCATCGGACTTCAGCACATAGCCCATGGCCCCCGCGTCCAGCACTTCTCGGACCAGTTGCTCCGACTCGTGGGCCGTAACGATCAGAATGCGTGTCTTTGGGACCGTGCCGTGCAGCTGCCGTGTGGCCTCGAGTCCGTTCAGTTCGGGCATCGTGAGATCGAGAATCGCAATGTCGGGCAGTAGCAGCACCGCCTGTTCGCAGGCTTGACGACCGTTGGAGACCTCAGCAATCACCGACCAACCCGGTTTCTCCGACAACGTGGCGGCAAGACCGCGCCGGACAAGGGGGTGATCATCGGCGATCAGGATTCGGACCGTTCTCATGGCAAGGGTGGGCTCACGCGGGTAGGGGCGTCTGCGGCGCGGGCGTCACGGCTCTTGGAACTGGAATCGTGGCACTGACGCAAGTTCCATTCGGGCTTGAAAGGATTGTCAGCTGTCCTCCAAGTTGACGCAGGCGTTCGCGCATTCCACCCAGGCCAACACCGCGCATGATCGGATCTGAGACATTTCCCGAGTCGAATGCCTCGGGCATCCCGAGGCCGGCATCCTGCACTTCGAGGGTGATTGCCGTGGAATCAAGCATCAGTCGTATCGTGATCGACGGGCTCTGGGCGTGGCGATGGACATTGCTGATGGCTTCCTGCACGACCCGGAATAGCGCCAGCTCCAGATCCCGCGGCAAGCGCGGCAAAGTTTCCGGCAACTGCAGCACGACATTGATGTCGCTGCGCCGGGTGAGCCCGTCGGCCAACCAGCGCAGGGCGCTGAGCAGTCCGATTTCATCCAGCAATGGCGGGTGCAGCAGGTAGGAGGCCGTACGGATATCAGAGGAGCAGCGCTGGGCCAGTGCGGCGCAATCGGCTATCAGGCCCCTTGTCGGGGAATTGTCGGCATCCGCGAGCCGCTGCAGGCGCGCGAGCTGCATTCCCAAGGCGGTCAGGATTTGGCCTGTGGAATCATGCAGATCACGGCCAATGCGTCGGCGCTCCTCGTCCTGAAGTTGCACCAGCGTGCCGGCCAGCTGCTGCAACTCCCGTAGCATCGCCTCGCGCTCCTCGTCCAAGCGTTTGCGCTGAGTGATGTCGTGAAACACGGCCAGCGTCAAGGTCCTTTGGTCTGCCTCAAGCCCCGTCAAGTCCACTTCCGCGATCAGCGGCTCGCCGGTGTCCAGCCGCCTGAAGGTCCATTCGAAGTATGCCGTGCCTTTCTCGAGCGCTTCGCGAAGTCTGTCGCGCATGCTGGCTTCGGAAGATTGACCCTGCGGCTGCGTCGGCGGCGCCACGTCCCGCGGCTGCAGGCCCTTCAATGCGCCGTGGTCAGGTGCGCCGAACATCGCCGCGCTGCGCGCGTTGCAATATACGAATTGATCTCCCTCAAGCAGCAGCACCCCGAAGGCAGCGTTATTGAACAGCGCGCGATAGTGCCGCTCCCGGCGCCGCAGCGCGTGCAAGAAGTAGATCACGACGGCTCCCGCAGCCAGGATAACCAGCGTGAGGGCCCCGGCGAGCGCGAGAGTTTCGCGCCGCCTATCGCTCCAGCTTGCGAATATCGCCGCCTGAAATTGCCAGGCCGCGGAAACCAAGGGATAGCCGGTCACCCGCTTCACGGCGACCACGTTGGGTTGCTGCGTGATTACGGCATGCACAACGACGACGCCCCCGCCGGCTGGCAGCGCGAGGGCGCGACGAAACCCTTCGGCTGAGGCGAAATTCTTGCCGCGCAGCTCTGCATACCTTGATTCTGGAAACGCTTCAAGCACCGTGGAGTCGGCATTGAACAGGCCGGTGCCACTGTCTTCCCCGGTCGGGGTATAGACGGGTGCGAGCGTATCAAACGCAAAGAGAGCGCCAGCCCACAGGTCACCGAGCCGCTGCGCCACTGGCACGAGAAGGTGGCCCGGGCGATCGCGGTCCACTATTGGGGGTCCTACCCAGCTCGGAGTCGCGCCGACCGACAACGCCGGGCTGAACCACGGCGGTAGCTCAGTGAGGGACTCGTGGCGGCCGCCGCGCGCGACGAGTTCGAATCGTCCCATGCTGCCAAGAAATAACGCACGGACATAGGGGCCGCCGGTCAGCATATGGCCCAGGATTTGCTGCATTTGAGCCTGTGACGCAGCCGCAAATCCGGGCTGACCTCCTACCTCATTGGCCGCAGCAACGGCGGCGCCCACGCCATCGCCCATCATGGCTTCGACTTCCGCGTTGAAGGCGGCACCCCGGGCGCGCAGGCGCTCGCGGGTCGTCGCTTCCGTCAGGCGGTAGTCACTCTGGATGACATGGATGGCATAGCTCCACACGCCAATCAGCAAAATGGCCGAGTAGCCGAGCACGATGACCCGAAGCGGGTACGGAATGAGGCCACGCTACCGGTTGCGAGTAACTGTGGCAGCGCAAGCACGCTCGACTCCGCAGTCCTGCCTTAGCTCCACACAGCTCCTACCCGATTGTGGTCGCAATGTGTTCTGAAGATGGAAATGCATCGACAGTCAGTATGGCGCGTCCGGAAGTGCCCGCGCCAGCGGAATTGTAACCGCCGCCGATGGTCGAAAGCCGTGAATGCAATGCAGCAAATGTGACGATGTCTAGAACTGCTCCCAGTCGCTGTCGGTGCCGTTGGCTGCGCCGACCTTCGACTGTATCCGGCCGATGGGTGTACTGGGCTTGGCCCATGGTCGCGCCGCGCCGCGTCGCTCGTGGGATTCCGGCCGTACGCTCCCGCCGCGAGAATCCGCCAGCACACCGGGACCGGAAGCCGCCTGTTCCTGCGAGACACTATACTTGTCCATCATCTGGGCCAGCGCCTGCGCCTGATCTGACATCGACGCGCTGGCCGTCGAAGCCTCTTCGACGAGCGCGGAGTTCTGTTGGGTCATTGCATCAAGCTGCATGATGGCCTTGTTCACCTGCTCGATGCCGGAGGATTGCTGCTGGCTCGCCGCCGCGATCTCCGCAATGATGTCGCTGACTTGCTTCACGGCCGATACGAGCTGCCCCAGCGTCTCACCGGAGTTCGTGACCAGCGATGAGCCTTCGTCCACCTTCTTATGGCTGTCCTGGATAAGCGCTTTGATTTCCCTCGCCGCAGTGGCACTGCGGCCGGCGAGATTGCGCACCTCGCTTGCGACGACCGCGAAACCACGCCCAAATTCACCGGCACGAGCCGCCTCCACGGCGGCATTCAAGGCAAGCAGATTGGTCTGAAAGGCTATCTCGTCGATGACGCTAATGATGTCGGCAATCTTCTTGGAGGCCTCGTCGATTTCCGCCATGGCGTTGACCGCCTTGGCCACGACGACGCCCCCGTTTTCGGCCTGGTCCCGGGCAGCGACCGCCAGCAGGCTAGCGCGACCGGCGTTATCCGCGTTCTGGCGCACGGAAGAGGTCATCTCTTCCATCGAAGAAGCGGTCTCTTGAAGGCTCGACGCCTGCACCTCGGTGCGTTGGCTCAGATCGGTGTTACCCTGTGAAATCTCCTCTGCGCTGCGAGCCACCTCCGCGGCCGCGACCTTCACGCGACCGACGATCTCGCTCATATTGTCAGCCAGCTGATTGATGCCGCTGGCGAGGGATTCGTGGAAGCCGCTCTTGCCTTCGAGCGGTATGCGCTTATTGAGATCCCCGTCATTGAAGGCGGACACTATCGCCTGAATTTCCCGTTCGACCGC
>Ga0210400_10002100_pt1 | contig 18945 bp, 13 predicted proteins | sample IncBWH26MmetaG_FD_155456 | JGI IMG/M metagenome (GOLD analysis project Ga0210400, IMG submission 155456) | Forest soil microbial communities from Barre Woods Harvard Forest LTER site, Petersham, Massachusetts, United States - Inc-BW-H-26-M | ecosystem: Environmental > Terrestrial > Soil >...
TTGCCGGGCCGTTCGGCTCCATGGGAGACGGGCCTAATAGCCGCGGGCGGCGCCAGTATGGCTGCGGGATCCCATGCCCACCGCCGTGAATGGCAACGAGTTCCACCTCCGCTTTGGAGCCATTGCGCCAGAGGATCTGCTCGACCTTAACTTTATCGGCCACAGAGGTCCGGTTTGTTTCGGGCGTGCCGGCGATCTGGTTGAGATCCGCAAAATATTGAGCCGACTCTCGCGACGACAGGACGTTGCCGCCCTTATAGAACAGGCCGAGCAGATTGACCTCTCCGCCATTGAAAGGAACCAGGGGATCCTTCGTACCGTTCATGATCATGACGGAAGTGCCTTGGCCCGCAGGCTTGCATTTGAAATTCTCCGCCGCGGGCACATTTGCTGATACCGCCGCAATCGCGCGAAACCGGGAAGGAGCTTCAAGCGCAAGACGAATCGACATAAACCCGCCCGCCGAAACACCGGTCGCAAACACGCGCTCCCTGTCGACACCGATTTCAGCGATGAGCTTGTCGACCAGCGCGCTCAAGAACCCCACATCGTCAATGTCGAGGCCGTTCACGCTGAAGTCACCTACTTTGCTGCAGTCGTCCCAGTCGAAGCTGTACGCATTGGGATAGACGACCGCAAAACCATGTTCGTCCGCAGCACGCTCGAATCCGTACCCCGTCTCAGCCCGAATTCGCCCGGCGTTTTCACCCGATCCGTGCATCACCACCACCAGCGGCGCGCCTTTTGCCATCCCTTGCGGTACGTACGTCATATAAGTGCGCTTGAGTCCGCCCACCTCGATCGAATCCTTGGTCAGCGTGCCGGACAGTCGTGGAATCTCAGGGTCAGGCGAGTAGATGAAGTAACCGAATAGCGCGCCACACAATGCAACAAGGGCGAGAAACCCCAACAGACAAAAAGCCAGAAAACGTAGAACTCTTCTCACGACGCGAGTATGACACTTTGACTCGCCGCGCGCGCAGTGTGCCAGGCCGGACAGATCGAGTCGAAGCTATCCGCAGGCCATCGCCAACTTAAGATCCCGCCGCTTACCTGCGAATCCTCCGTCAAGGCTTCGATTCGATGGGCGTCCAGGTCGGATCAGAGTTGTAGCCGGTCATCGCTCCCGCGATGTTCGCCGTATTCGGGCCAAGGTCTTTTTCCGACACGCCGCCACGCTGCGTAACGATGAAAGTCATCACTCCGGAGGAGCGGTACATGGCAGGATAAGCGATGGCGGCAAATCCGCCACCCGAGTTCGACAGGATGTGGAAATAATAGCCCTGAAATAGAATCGGTTTGCTTGCATCCTCGACCTGGGGAAGCAGCGTCTTGACGAGGCGATCCGCCTCGCTATCCGTTCCCGGATGCGTTTCCGCTGTGACCAGTGTGTCGCACATCCCGATCGCCGTCACTTCGTTCTCGCCGATCCGCCGGAACCGGATCTCATCGGAGCCGGCCTTCGAATCGAATCGCCACACGCCGTGGCGCGACACGAGAGGAATCGGGAAGGGCCAGTTCTCTGCGCCGATGTACAAGGTCGTGGTTCCGCCAGACTCGCGGACCCAGCGGTGCATCTCCTGGTACTTTTGCACGAAACGTTCACGCTCGAGAGTGTCCTCGGCCTGGTCATTGGAGCTGATCAGCTCGCTCCCTGTTCCGAGAATCTTCCCCACCGCCCGCACGTCATGTTCCTGGACGGCGGATACGAGAGCGTGGCTCGCATCGTCGGGCGACGAGAAGGTTGCTTGGCTCGATGGTGCAGCCAGACATAAGACAGGACCCGCGATGAGCAGCGCGCATGCCACGATGGCGGCGCTTGCGGTTGATCTGGGAAACTGATGTTCTTCGAAACTACTGTTCATCGTGCGCCTCATTTCAAACTCCTTTGATCGATTTGACCGTAATCTTGGCGTCGTTTTCATCGGTGACCTCCTCCGCCGTGGCCTCCTCCGCCATGGAACCCCCCGCCGGCATGGACCCCCCCGCCGGCATGGAAACCCCCGGCGAAGCTTGCCCTGCCGCGAGAGGAAAATGTCCTGGCGGTGCCGCCGTGATTGAAGCCGCTGAACGCGCCAGAATGCATGCCGAAAGACCCGCCGCCATGAGTGTCGCCGTGACCGCCGGCATGATCAAATGAGCCGCCACGATCAGATCCGCGGGAATGATCGAAGCCCGCGCGGCCGCCGTCGAAGCCGTGGTGATCGCCAAACTCCCTGCTGTGCGGGATGTACGGGTGATGGTCGTGATCCAAGTCGTGTCGGTGCCAATCCGTATCCCAGTGGTGCCACCCCCAGCCGAAGCCGCCAAAGAGACCGATACCAATTCCCACGCCGAACCCGATCCCCGGCCCATCGAAGTAGAAGCCCGGAACCCCAATCCAGCCTGGATAGAATGCGAGAGGATCACCGTAGACGAGCCAGGGATCGTACTCCGGCACATAAACGATTTGCGGGTCTGCCGGTTGAATGACGATCGTATTTCCCTGACTCGTGACCGATTCCTGCGGCGTGCTCTTCAGGTTCCCGGCCTGTTGTGCTCGCTGACGCATCGCCTGTACCGCGTCGAGGACATTTTTTTGTCCGTTCACGTACGCCTCGCCGAGCGACGACGTCCAGGATAAATTCTTGTCCATCATGCCAAGCAGCCCAGGAAACTGCGTGAGAGCCTTGACGGCGGGATCCCAGGATTGCGAATCGACCGCTTTGGCGAGCACATCTCCTTTCAAATCCGGATTCTGTTGCAGCCATCGGTCCGCCTCCACGATTTCCGTAGGATGGCTTGCGGCTGCCAGAATCTGCGCAACCAACGCATCTGGGTACAGTGCGATCGGTGCGACCAGCTGGTCCAGCTCTTCAGCTGACTGAGGCGGCAGCGGAGTGGAAAGCGGCTCAGCCGGAATCGGTGGCTGCGTTTCGGGTTGCGCCGCCTCGCTGGCACACCCTCCTTGCAGGCAGCCCAGCACAAGCGAGATGGAGACCAGGTGCATCAATATTCGTCTCGACCGTTTCATCGCTACAACTCCTTATCCTCGTGGTGTTCGCATCCTCACACGTACTAACCGATAGCTTGAGAGGAGCAAGTTTCCCGTTGATGTCGCGCTGCGCGGCGACGGTTTCAGCGGTAACGCGGCGCGCGCACGTGTCATCCGTGCTGATCCATCGCCTTGCTATTCCGTGCCGTCGTGGAATCCTCCCAGCCACCGCCAAGCGCACGGATCAAATCGACGCTGGCGCGCAGCTGCAGGGTCTCGAGACTGAGCGACTCGAGCTGCGTCTGCAGGAGAGCGGTCTGCGAGGTAACGACGGTGAGATAGTCGGCTGCCCCCTGCCTGTAGAGCACCATGGCGAAGTCCAGCGTACGCTGCGCGGCGTCGACCGCAGCCTTCTCGTCAAGCGCGGCGTCGTGGTAATGATTGAGTGCGGCGAGGCTGTCTTCGACCTGCTGAAACGCGCTGACGACGGTGCCGCGATAATTGGCTGCGGAGGCATCGAATCCGGCGCGCGCTTGGGCGACCTGCGCCCGGCGCAGACCGCCGTCAAACACGCTGAGCAGGGCGTTCGGTCCAATGGCCCAGAACGAGCTCGGTGCGCTCAGCAAGTTCGACGCGGCGGTGCTCTGAAATCCGCCCTGAGCGCCGAGCGTGAGGGATGGAAAATACGCCGCGCGCGCGACTCCAATATTGGCATTGGCCGCAATCATGCGCCGCTGCGCGGCGGCGACATCCGGACGACGCTGCACCAAGGTGGCAGGGACGCCGCTGGGAACCTGCGGAAGTGCGATGACGACGATCACCGGCTTGATCGAAAACGTCGAGGCCGACACGCCGAGCAGCGCCGCAATTGCGTGTTCCATCAGCGCGCGCTGCGCGAGCGTCTGTGCCGCCTGGGAGCGTGCGGCATTGAGCTGGGTCTGCGCCTGCGAGACGTCGAGGCCGGGCGCGATGCCGGCATCGTGACGCTGCTCGGTGATGCCGAGCGCGCGCGTATAGGCCTTCACGGTTTCATCGAGGATGGCGCTGTCGCGGTCGAGGCTGCGCAGCTGAATGTAATCGTCGACCAGCTGCGCAATGAGCGACAGACGAGCATTCTCGAGATCCGCGGCGGATGCGGCGGCGTTAGCCTCGCCCGCAGCGACCTCGTTGCGAATCTGTCCCCACAGATCGAGTTCGTAGCTGACGCTGCCGCCTACCGTGTTGTCATTGTAGTAGGTCGGCGTGGTGGGACCCCTAAGCGGTGCGTTGACCGATTCTCGATTGCGTCCGACGCCGGCGCTTAAGCCCAACGTGGGAAACAACCCCGCGCGCGCCTGATCGGCGAGCGCCCTGGACTGCGCATAGTTGGCCAATGCGGCCGCGAGCGTCGGGTTCCCGGCGATCAGCCTTTTCTCGAGCGCGTCGAGTTCCGTGTTGTCGTAAAGCATCCACCAGCTGTCGCGTGGCAGGCGGTCGCCTGGCCGCGCCTGGGTCCAGGGTCCGATCTCCTTATATGCATCGGCGGTTGGAATATCGGGCGTTTTCAGCGTCGGCGCGAGCGAACAGGCGCCAAGCAGCAGCGTCAGCGTCGCGCCCAACCAGGATGCGTTCTTAACCCTTGTCATGCTTAGGCTTCGTCTGGCCAGCATACCTGTCGCCCGACGCCGCGCCCGCGACGCGCACCTCGGCGCCATTGCCGATTCCGTCGGGAGGGTTTTGGATCACGCGATCGTTCGGCGCGAGGCCGGAGGCGAGCTCGATGACCGCACCGAGGTCGCGTTCGATCGACACCGGCTTGAGCAGTACGCGGTTATCGACGCCCACGGTGGCGATGGAAAGCCCCTTGGCGTCGAAAATCAGTGCGCTCGAGGGCAGGCTGAGCACATGCGCGGCGGCGGCGATTTGCAAATGGATGCTGGCGTAGTCGCCCGGCATCATCTCACCCGCGCTGTTGTCGACGATGAGCTGCATCAGGGTCGTGCCGCTGCTCGGGTTGACCGCCTGGGCCGAAGCCTCGACCGTACCGCGATAGGTCGTGCCGGGATGTTCGGGCACGCTGATCAAAGCCTGGGTGCCCGGCGGCACGCTCGGCACATAGTTCTGCGGCACGTTGACATAGACGCGCAGCTTGCTCGTCTCGGAGACCACGAACAGTTCAGCGCCGCCGGCGGCCCCCACATTGATGAGCGCGCCGATGTCGGTTTCGCGCGCGGTGACGATGCCGTCGAACGGCGCGATCAGGCGTTTGAATCCTTCCTCGGCGATGAGGCGGTCAACGTTCGCCTGCGCCGCTTTGACCTGGGCGATGTTGGCGTTCCAGGTGAACGTACGCTGGTCGACGTCTTGCTTGGCAACGGCGTCGGTGCTGGCCAGCGACTGCCAGCGCTCCGCGCTGATTTGCGCAAGCTTCGCATTGGCCTCGGCGACGCTCAAGTCGGCGCGCGCCTGCAACAGCTGCTGGTCGAGATCGGGGGTATCGATTTCGGCGAGCACATCGCCGGCCTTCACCTGAGCGCCGATGTCGTGCTTCCAGCTTTTCAGATAGCCCGGGATGCGCGCGTAGATCGGCGCACGGATGTAGGCTTCCAGGCGCCCAGGCAGATCCAGGCCTGCATGATTCTCCACAACCGTCGGCGCCACGATGGCTACAACCGGTGCGGCCTGCGCTTCGGTCAAATCGTGCAGGCGCGAGTTTTGTGCCGCCCGCGAGACCAGGCCGTAGGCGACGACGCTGATCGCGAGGAGCACGGCTGCGCCTCCGACTCGGCGCAGCCGGTGCGAAGCAGGGCGGGGATTTGGATCAGGGTGGGACATCGGCTACTCCGAAGTTGGTTCCGGCGCCGGCTTTAGGCTGTGGTGCCGGTGAAGGATGCTGAACATCACAGGGACGAAAAAGAGCGTGGAGACGGTGGCGAAGATCAAACCGCCGATTACGGCACGGCCGAGCGGCGCATTCTGTTCGCCGCCTTCGCCCAGACCCAGCGCCATCGGCAGCATGCCGATCACCATCGCGAGCGCGGTCATCAAAACCGGGCGCAGGCGCACGAATCCGGCCTGCAGCGCAGCTTGCGTCGCATCGCCGATTTCGGTGAGCTTCTCGCGCGCGAAACTGATCACCAGCACGCTGTTGGCCGTCGCTACGCCCATGCACATGATGGCGCCGGTGAGCGCCGGCACTGACAGCGTGGTATGCGTCGCAAACAGCATCCAAATGATGCCGGCGAGCGCCGCCGGCAGCGCCGTGATGATGACGAAAGGATCGCTCCACGACTGGAAGTTGATCACGACCACGAAATAGACCAGCACGATGGCGCCCAACAGGCCGAACAGCAGGCCGGAATAGGCGCTGTTCATGGTCGCCGTTTGGCCGACCAGGGCGACGATCGCGCCCTTCGGCTTGTCTTTGTCGTTCTGCGCGACGATCTTCTGGATGTCGTTCGAGACCGCGCCCAAATCGCGCCCTCGGGTCGTGGCGTAGATCTCGACCATCGGGGAGATGTCGTACTGCGAGATGACGGCGTCGCCGTGGGTGCGGCGAATTTCGGCGATGCCGCCGAGCACCGTGGTAGGCGCGCCGCTGGCGTTGATTGGCAGATTCTGCAGCGCCGACAGCGAGTCGACCTGGTATTGCGGCGTCTGCATCGCGATCGGATAGGTGACGCCGTTCTTCGCGTTGAGCCAGTAGACGGGTGCAACCTGGCTGGAACTGGCCAGATTGACGACCAGACTGTTGGTCACGTCGGCTGCGGTCACGCCGGTGTATTGCGCGCGCGTGCGATCGATGTTGACATCGAACCTCGGCAGAGCGGCCGATTGCTGGATGCGCGCATCGGCCACGCCGGGGATATGGCGGACCTGCGCGAGCAGTTTGTTGGCGTACGCATAGTCCGCGCCGAGATCGTTGCCGCGGATCTGCAGGTCGATGGGCGCCGGCGCGCCAAAATTCAGGATCTGGCTGACGATATCGGCGGGTAGAAACGAGAAGCTCATACCGGGGAAACGGCGCGGCAGCTCGTCGCGCAGGCGATTGACGTAATCGGCGGTCGGCGCATGCCCCTCGTTGAGCGAGATCTGTATGTCTCCGTCCGACTCGCCGATCGTGCCGGTGTTGTTGTAGATCGTATTGATCGACGACAGATACGTGCCGATGTTGTCCACCACCGCCGCCACTTCCGCAGGCGGGATCACCTCGCGGATCGCTTTCTCCACATCGGCGAAACGCGCCGCGGTTTCCTCGATTCGCATGCCGACCGGCGCTCGCACATGCAGCAACATCTGACCCCCGTCGACCTGCGGGAAGAAATTGCGGCCGAGAAATGGCGCAAGCAGGAACGAGGCGGCGATGAAGCCGACAAAGCCCCCAATGAAGAGTCTGCGATGCTCGATGGCAAGCGCCAAGAGGTCATGATAAGAGGCGCGCAGCTGCGCAAAGCGCGCCTCGAAGCCGCGCTGAAAGCGTACCAAGGGGTTCATCGACGGCAGCGGCCCGGTATCCTGGCCATGCCCGCCGGCGTGCGCCAAGCGCATGCGCAGCAGATATTTCGCCATCGTCGGCACCAGCGTACGCGATAGCAGGAACGAGAAGACCATGGCGAACATGACACTCTCCGCCATGGGCACGAACAGGAAGCGCGCCACGCCGCTGAGGAAGAACATCGGAATGAACACGATGCAGATGCACAGCAAGGATACGAAAGCCGGTACGACAATCTGCGAGGCGCCGTCCATGATCGCCGCTTCCACCTCCTTGCCCTGTTCGAGGTGGTAGTTGATGCTCTCGATCGTCACCGTCGCCTCATCGACGAGTATCCCCACGGCGAGCGCGAGCCCCCCCAAGGTCATGATGTTGAGCGTTTCGCCGATCGCCGACAGCGCGCCTATCGCGCCGAGGATTGCCAGCGGAATCGAGGTCGTCACGATCAGAGTGGAGCGCCAGCTGCTGAGGAACAGCAGGATCATCAGACTGGTCAGCGCCGCGGCGATCACACCCTCGCGGATCACGCCCTGGATCGAGGCGCGCACGAATATCGACTGATCCGCGATCGGCTTGATGTCGAGTTCGTCCGGCAGCGAGGGTCTGATGACTTGCAGCATCTTCTTGATGCCGCCGACGATGTCGAGCGTCGAGGTAGATCCGTTTTTGAACACGCTCAAGAGCACTGAGCGATTTCCGTCGACGTGGACGACATTGACCTGCACCGCATTGCCGTTGTGCACCTGGGCGACGTCGTGCATGTAGACCATCGCGCCTCCCACACTCTTGATCGGCAAATCGGCGAGCTCTGGAATTTTCGATGGTGCGCTGTTGAGGTTGACCGTGTATTCGTAATCGCCGATCTTTTCGGTACCCGCCGGGGTATTGAGATTCTGCGCGGCGAGCGCATTGGCGACGTCGAGGCCGGTCAAGCCGCGCGACTGAAGCGCTGCGGTGTCAAGGTCGAACATCACCTGCGGCGTCTTGCCGCCGAACGGCCAGGGGATACCCGCGCCCTGCACCGTGACCAGGCGCGGACGGACGAAGTTCATGCCCAGATCGGCAAGATTCTGCTCGGTCAGTCCCTTGCCCGACAGCGCGAGCTGGATGATCGGCACCGTCGAGGCGCTGTAATTGACGATCAGCGGCGGCGTCGCGCCGGGCGGCATCTGCTTGAGCAAGGTCTGCGAAATCGCCGTCACCTGCGCGTTCGCGGTGGCGATATTGACCGAGGGGTGAAAATAGATCTTGACGATGCCGAAGGTGGTGTACGAATTCGCCTCGATGTGCTCGATGTCGTTGACCGTCGTCGTCAGCGCGCGCTCGAATGGGGTAATGATGCGCCCGGCCATCTGGTCGGGCGGCAAGCCCTGGTATTGCCAGGCCACGCCGATGATCGGGATGTTGATGCTCGGAAAAATATCGACCGGCATGCGCAGTGCAGCGAGCGTGCCGATGAGGAGAATGAGCAAGGCCGCCACGATGAAAGTATAGGGCCGGCTGAGTGCAATACGGACTATGGCGAGCATGTGGGCGGCGGCAAGCGGCTTGGATCGTTACACTGAGCCGCTGCCGGCATCCTTGGTCGCGAGACCCCCGATAGCGGCCCAATCGAGATGATCGCCGCCCTGCGCAAGAAGCCGCAGAAATCTGTCACGCAGCAAGCTGCCCAACGGCATGGGCACGCGGAGACTCTCGGCGGCCGCCAGCGCCAAGCGGATGTCCTTGTATCCGAGCGGCGCAGCAAATGCCGCCGGTTCGAACTTATCCTCGGCGATCAGGCCGCCGTAGGTTTTGTAGGCCGGCGAATTGAACACAGTGGAGGTGAGGATCTCGATGTACGCACGCCGATCGATGCCGGCCTTGCCGACCAGCGCGATGGCCTCGCCAAGCGCCTCGATCGTAGCGGCAAGCAAGAAGTTGCCACTGAGCTTGATGAGATTCGCCGCCCACGGGCCCTCATCGATAGTTACCGTCTTCTGTCCCATCGCGTCGAACAGCGGACGGCACGCATCGATCGTCACCGGGTCGCCCGCGGCGACGATGAAGAGGTTTGCGGACGCCGCCATATCCGGGCGCCCGAACACCGGAGCCGCAATGTAGCGTTGTCCGGCTTGCGCGTGCGCCTGCGCCAGGCGCTTGGACAGCGCGACGCTGATCGAGCTCATCGAAATATGGATCGCACCTTTGGGCACACTGGCGATGAGGCCGCCATCGGCGAACGCGACAGCGGATGCTGCGTCATCATCTGCGAGCATCGTGATCACCGCTTCACCGCGGCACGCATCGGCGATTTTCTTTACCTCGTGTGCGCCGAGCGCGATGAGCGGCCCGCTTCTTCCGGTACTGCGATTAAATATGCTGAGGTCGTGCCCGGCCCTCACGAGGTTGGCCGCCATCCCTGCGCCCATGCGGCCCAATCCGATAAATCCGAGCTTCATGTGGTTACTCCCGTGTGGGTTGTTGACTGAGGGCGCTTCAGAGGCGCCATGAACTCGGGGCCGATAGGATCGGTGACCGCGGTGTTCACGATGCGCTCCACCAGCTTTCGGTTTGCGGCGTCAAGCGACCAGCCGGCAACACCGAGTGCGGCCTGCACTTGATCGGGGCGCCGGCCGCCCCAGAGCGCAACATCAATGCCCTGGTCGAGCACCCAACGAACGGCCAGTTCGATCACGCGACGTTGGAAGCGGCGCTGTGCGAACTCATCGAGCTGCCGGACTGCGTCGAGATACTGCGCGAAACGGGGCGGCTGGAATTTTGGGTCGACGCGCCGCAGATCATCGCCCTCGAAACGGGTGCCCGGACGCATGCGCCCGCTCAGCAATCCGCGACACAGCGCTCCATAGCCCAGCGTCACGATATTGTTGGTTTGACAGTAAGGCAGGATCTTCGCCTCGATGTCCCGCTCGAACAGGTTGAATGGCGACTGCAGCACGTGCAGGGGGGACACTTGGCGGAAGCGCTCCATTTGCGCGACCGAGAAATTGCTGACACCGACGGCACGGATCTTTCCCTGCTCGTGAAGCATGCGCATGGCCTCCGCGGTTTCCTCCACCGGCACCAGAGGGTCGGGCCAATGGACCTGGTAGATGTCGATGTAGTCGGTGCGCAAGCGGCGCAGCGAATCATCGACCTCCCGCATGATTCGACTTCGGCTGGCGTTGCGGTAGATCTTGCCATCGCGCCATTCCAATCCCGCCTTGGTGGCAATCACCGCTTCAGTGCGCACGCCAGCAAGCGCTGCGCCGACGATTTCCTCGGACACGCCAAAGCCGTAGACCGGCGCGGTGTCGATGAGATTGATGCCTTGACTAAGGGCGGCATGAATGGTCGCAATCGATTCGCGATCGTCAGCTCCTCCCCACATCCATCCGCCCATGGCCCATGTTCCGAGCGCCACCCGCGAGACTTTGAGCTGGGTCTCGGGAATGCCCACGAACTCGATATCGACCGGGATCCGGATCTGCGTTGACGGTGACATGTTGCATAGACTCCTGATTGGCAGTGAATGGATGAATGTGAAAAGCTTGAGCGCGATGGGTGTTCGGCGTATTGCAGATACCCCCAGGTCAGTTACGAATGAAACAGGGCGCCGATCGGCATACACGCCGATGGCGAGCGCAGGTCGGCGCCTGCGTGGCGTGAATTAGCGAGACCGCCGTCCATGAGCCGCTTACCTGGCAGCGGTCCGTTCCGCGGCCACCTGCGCGGCGGTCACTGGTTTGCCGTGATTGCCCCATGAGCTGCGCACATAGTCGACGATGTCGGCGATATCGGCGTCGCCGAGCGTCTCGCCAAATGGCGGCATTGCGTTTCCGTACACCACGCCTCCAACCCTGGCGCCCTGCAATCCATCGAGCACTACGTGCATCTGTTTGGTGGCATCGTCTCTGTTGACGACGGGACTTCCCTTGAGGGGCGGAAACGCACTAGGCACACCCTCGCCGCTTGCCTGATGACACGCCGAGCAATTGGCAGCGTATAGTTTTTCACCCCTCGCCGCGTCGTAGGCGTAGCTTGCGGCTTCGCTCGCGCCGAACGCGTTGTCGCGTGCACCGGCTACCACGAGCGTCAGGAAAGTAAAGACCGCGGGCAGCGATATGCGCCGCTGATCCAATCGCAGGTCCTGGCGGCATACAGTGCATGAATTCATCATGGGATTCCCACCTTGCGTGTGCGGCGAGCCCATTTGCCGCCGCCTCAAGAGCAAATCTGGTGGGAAATCGTTGCGCTACGATTTCGCAGCGCTCGGCGCGTATTTCATTCGAAACGCAGCCGAGGACGCGGTCGACTATTTAATATAGGATTTCGACAGGAGAACTGAAGATATAGCCCACACCTCGTTCCGTGACGATGAACTTCGGTTGCGAGGGATCTTGTTCGATTTTCCGTCGCAGCCGCAAAATCTGAATGTCGATCGCTCGATCATAAACTTCATTGTCGTACACGCGGCTCGCTTCCAAGAGTTGATCGCGCGTGAGAATTCGCTCGGGAGCGGACAGCAAGGCCGCGAGCAAGTTGAACTCGCCGTTGGTTAAAGCAATGTGTCGACCGTCGCGGGGCTTGAGGCGCCGCGTACGCAGGTTGAGCTCGAACTCGCCGAACCGGTACGCTCGAATCTCCCGGCGTGCCGGCCCCGGAACCGCGCTTTTCGTCCGCCGCAGCACGGTTCGTATGCGCGCCAACAGTTCCCGGGGACTGAACGGTTTGGTCAGATAGTCGTCTGCACCGAGTTCCAGCCCCATGACCCGATCGGCTTCGTCGCGCACGCCGGTGAGCATGACGATCGGTATTGCCGATTGATCGCGCAGCGACCGCGCGATCCCCATCCCGTCCTCGCCGGCGAGACGCAAATCAAGGACCACGAGATCGATCGCTTCGTCGGTGAGGATCTGCGACATCTGCTTGCCGGTCGCCGCCGCGCTGACGCGCAGCCCATTCTCCGCGAGGTACTCCTCCAATAAAGCGCGGATCTGCGGGTCATCGTCTACGACCAGAATGTGGGGCGGAATGCTCTCCGGCATGACGGCAATCTCCGAGGCTTCAGTGAGCGGATCCCAGCACGCGCGCGAGCGACTCGGCGAGATCGCGGCGGTGCAGCGGCTTGCGCAGCACCTCGTTCACGCCGATTTCGGCCGCGCGGTTGGTGAGCTGCGTACCGCCATATCCGCTCATTAGGATAATCGGAATAGCGGGGCGTAGCAGACGGATTTCGTGTGCGAGTTCCGTGCCGATGAGATCCGGCATCGATTCGTCGGTGAGTACGGCATCGAAGCGGCGCGGCATGGCTCGAAATGCCTCCAGCGCGGCACAGCTCGAGTCGAAGCCCACGGGCTCGTAGCCGAGCTCCGCGGTGATCTCCTCTGCGAGCGCCACCAATTGGCGCTCATCATCGACAATCATCAGGGTTTCACCGTTGCCGCGAGGCAACGTGCGGGCGGCTTCAACCGCCGGAATCGCGGTTTCGCCCGCGACCGGCAGCCAGATTTCGAAGCTTGTTCCTTCGCCCGCCTTGGTCGTCACATTTATCGCCCCCCCAAGATCGCTGACGATGCCGTGTACCAGCGATAATCCGAGGCCCGTGCCCTCGCCTACTCCCTTCGTGGTGAAGAAGGGATCGAACATCCGCTCAAGTACGGCGGGCGGAATGCCGACGCCCGTGTCGCTGACGATGAGCCGCACGTACGGTCCCGGGCCGAGCGAACCGCGCGACAGTGTGCGGGATTCATTCAACTTGGTGCATTCGAGAATCACGCGCAGGACCCCGCCGCGCTCCATGGCCTGAATGGCGTTCGTACAAAGGTTCATCGCGACCTGGTGCAAATAAGTCGCATCTCCGATCACCGCCGCGTTGCCTGCTTCGATCCTGCTCTCCAGATGTATTCCCGCGGGCAGCGATGCCTCGAGGAGCTCGAGTGCCTCTTCGATGACGATCTGAACGTTTACCGGGGCACGGTCGCCGAGCCCGCTGCGGCTGAATCCGAGAATGCGTTCAACCAGATTCTTTGCGCGCTCGGCGGCGTGCATGACGCTGTCGAGGTAACGCCGCATGGGGCTGCCCGGCGCTGACTGCTGATGGGCGAGTTCGCCGTAGCCGAGGATTGCTCCGAGTATGTTATTGAAGTCGTGTGCAATGCCGCCCGCCAGGGTACCGATGGCCTCCATCTTTTGCGATTGCCTCAGCTGCGCTTCCAGTTGCTCCTTGTCGACCTGCGCCTGCTTCTGCGCGGTTACATCGCTCGACGAACCGACGAACCTCAGCGGCTTGCCCGTCGAGTCGCGCGTACAGCGGCCGCGCGCGGCCAGCCAGCGCCATTCGCCGCTCGGCTGCCGGACCCGGTACTCGCATTCATAGCGGTTCGTGCGCCCCTCGAGGTGGTCGTTGGCCGCGGCCTCGAAGCGCGGCAGGTCGTCGGGATGAATCACTATTTGCGCCAGCCATTCATCACGCGTGTCAATCCTGGCATCTGCGCTTTGGCCATAGAGCAATTTCATCTTCGGCGACAGGTACACGCTCCGGGTCGCGACGTCCCAGTCCCAATGCCCTTCGTTCGCTCCCTCCATGGCGAGCGCGTAGCGCTCCTCGCTTTCGCGCAGCGCCCGCTCGCCGGCTTCCACGCGCCCTATTTGGCGCAGCAGAGCTGCCATGGTCAATGCGCCCAGCAGCGTGAGAATGAGCGTGCGAATCCCGACGCGGATCGTTTCATCGCGCCACGGCTGCAGCGCAACGGCTGCTTCACGCGTCACCGCCAGCGTTAGGCGGGCATTCCTCACCCCCGCCACCGCGATGAAGTCCCGCCGCCCATCGACCGGGTTCACCAGCCGAAGCGCCGGCGTGGCCGGCGCAGCCGTCAGCACGGGGAACTTTTTCCCGATTGCGTCCGGCTTGGGCGGGTTGCGCGCGAGCAATGTCCCGTCATCGCGCAACAGCTGAATCGCACTGCCCATGCTGACGTTGACCGCTTGATAGTATTGCTTGAGATCATCGAGATCGACGACCGCAGTGACGACGCCGGCGAATCCGCCATTTTCATTGTCGATGCGGCGCGAAAGTTCCACGGCGGCGCGGCCTTCGGAACGAGTGACCAGCGGCTCGCTCATGAACAAACCTGTGGCCGTCGCGTCTCGTTGAGCGATGAAGTAGGAGCGGTCAGAGACATTGTGACCGGCAAGCGCCGTTTTGCGCGAACTGTAGCGCTGATTGCCCTGTGCATCGACGATCATCACTTCGCGCACCTGCGGCACTCCGGCGGTACGATTCTGCAGAACTTCGTTGAGACGCTGCGGCGGAATTTCCTGGCTTTCGCGGCGATACCATCGCGCGGTGTCGAGCAGCAGAAGATCGACGGCTTGCAGGGTCCACGCGGTTTGCTCGGCGAAAGCGTTCGCCATGTTGCTGATCTCGCGATCGGTCGCCGTGAGTGAATATCGATACGAGCGCCAGGCGTCATACGCGGATGACAGAGCGAACGCCAGAATGACGAGGACGCCGAGTACGAGCACGCCGAGCCGCAATCGTTTGAACCGGATCGAACCGGTATTGGCTAAACCAGGCTCAAGGGCTGAGGACATTCGGTGCCTCGGGCGCATCAGTCGGTCTGCCGATCATACCGTGTACCGCCGCTAGAAGGTCGGCGCGGATCAGTGGTTTCGCGATGACCTGCTGCACACCCAGGGCATGTGCGGTTGCACCGCCGGCGCGCAGACCGGACCTAAACTGGCCGGAGATCGCGATCAGAGGTATACCCGGATGCGCTGCCTTTATATCACGCACCCATCTAGAGCCGGATTGCTTGGGCATGTAGACACTGGCGATCACGAGGTCCGCCGGACGACTGCCACGCGCCTCGCGTAGCGCGCCGTTACGCACACGATACCCTGCTTCACCCAGCCATTCGCGCAGCAGGTTGCGCGTGAGATGGTCCTCCTCGTAGATCACAATGTCCAAAATTTCTTCCAGTCCCGCAGTTGATTGGCGAAACATTGGACTTGATGTTGAGGCGGGTACGGTGCCCGTTGATGTCATCCAACCGCGGGTTCGTTACAACTGAAACCAGGCCGGCGTTGCCCGCCTCCGGCCCGCGATTATCCGACCATGTCCTCCAGTTCCGTGCCGCGGGTTTCGTGGACCATCTTGACCACGAACGCAATGGAAACAAAGGCGCAGGCCGCATAAAATCCGTAGGTGACCGGCAGTCCAATGGTCTTGGCCAACACGGGAAAACTCACGCTGATCAGGAAATTGGCCGTCCATTGCGCCGCGCCGCTAACCGCCAGCCCGGAGCCGCGGATCTGGTTGGGGAACATCTCGCCCAACATTACCCACATGACCGGGCCCCAGCTGAAATTGAAAAATACCACATAAAGATTGGCGCTGATCAGCGCGAGCACGCCCACCTGGGGCGCGAGCTGCAGCTTGTCGTTGCTCAGGTTGCCCGTGGCAAAAGCCACCGTCAGGACGCTCAAGGTCAGCGCCATGCCGATTGAACCGATCATGAGCAGCGGCTTGCGGCCGATGCGATCGATGAGAAAGATCGCCGCGAGACAAGCGGCGATCGACAGTGTCCCGCTCAAGATGTTGATCTTCAGCGAGTCGCCTTCGCTGAATCCTACCGCCTGCCAAAGCACCGCGCCGTAGTAGAACACGACATTGATGCCCACCAATTGCTGAAAGGTGGCGAGTCCGATGCCCACCCAGACGATGCCGCGCAGCCTCTTGGTCGAACGATCGATCAGATCGGCAAGACGCGGAGTGTGGTCGGCGGTGAGGGAATTGCGGATTTCCAGGGCCTTTACCGGAGCCGCGGACGCGCCAAACAACCGGGTCAGTACTGCAATGGCTTCCTGGTTGCGTCCGCGGGCTACCAGATAGCGCGGACTTTCGGGGATGAGCAAAAGCGTCAGAAAAAACACGCTCGCCGGAAAAATCTGCATCCAGAACATCCAACGCCAGGCGGCGTAACCGAGCCAAAAAGCATCGGTTGACTTACCGGCGCCATACGCCAAGAAATAGTTGGCGAGAAACGCGCCGGTCAGCCCGATAATGATCATGATCTGCTGCAAGCTCGATAGCCGGCCTCGCATGCGTGCCGGGGTCACCTCGCTGATATACGCGGGCGACAGCACGCTGGCCGCGCCAACGCCCACGCCCGCGGAAAAGCGGGCCAAAATCATCATGAGCGCCGAGGCCGCCGCACCCGAGGCGAGCGCGCTTAAAATAAACAGCAGTGCGGCGACAACCATGACCCGGCGTCGGCCCCAAACATCGGCCAAGCGCCCCGCCAGAAAGGCACCGACCGCGCAGCCGGGCAGCAAAGCGCTGACGGTAACGCCGAGCCCCGCCTCGCTCAAACCAAATGTGCTCTTGAGTCCATCCTGTGTACCGTTGATCACGCCGCTGTCGTAGCCGAACATGAAGCCGCCGATGGTGGCTACGCCTACGATGGCCGCGACCAGCGGCAGGTTGATGTTTTCGTCGCGATTGTCGATCAATCTGTTCTCCCCTCGAATTCGCGATGTGCCCTGTTGTCAGGTTATTTTACTGGTGGCAGAGCCATCGGCTATCCGATTTGGCCGGATTCAAGTTCGCGCAGATCCCGACCGCGCGTTTCGCGACCGGACACGCCAATCAGTACTAGCGCCGCCACCGCCGGCACGGCGACTATAGCTGCCGCAATACCCAGCGCAGGTACCAGCGCGAGCACGCTCAATCCCTGCGCGATCAAGCCGCCGATTTTGCTCCACCCAGCAACCCACCCAGTAGCCCGGCCGCGCACTTTGACCGGATAGTTCTCTGCGGCATACGGCAAAAGTATCGAGATCACTGCGCTGGATCCGACGATCAACAGAGCCAGGGAGACAATCGGGTTGCTTAGCAAAACTATTGTCCCATGCGCGCGCAACAGCACGGCCGCCAAGCCGAGCGCCATGATCGTCATGGCGGTCAATAGCGAGTACTTAGTGCTCCAGGAGTTGTATAAATAGGCGGCGACAAGAACCGTCGGGGCTGCAATAAGAATCGAGCGCGCGATGATGCCGCTGGCGAGCCCAACGCTGCGCCCTTCAGCGACGAGGGAACTCGGGAGCCACAGCAGTACCCCGAAATTGACCAGTCCCCAGGCGAGGGCGCCGAGCGTCAGCGCTACCGTAGTAGCCATTCGCCCCTGCGACGCCAGCGGCAACCGGGTCTCGCGACGCTTGGCGGTATCGGGCTCCTCCTCGGAATCGAGCACCATCATTGCACCGAAGCGCGCCAGTATCGCGCGCGCTTCGTCAATTCGGCCCATTTGCTGAAGAAAACGGGCCGACTCCGGAATCAGTGGGCTGAGGCCGATGAGCAATAATCCGGTCGGCAAATTGAGAAACCACATGATCCGCCAGCCAAAAAACGGCTGTAGCAGCGCGGACAGTTCGCTTGCGGCGAAATAGCCGCCGATTGTGCCGAGGCCCCCAATTAACACCAGACTCCAGCCCCGGTGCTTGGTCGGCATGATCTCGGCAAGCAGTGCATAAGCGATCGGCAACATGCCGCCTGCAGCGGCTCCCATCAGGAAACACATTCCAACATTCCACCAAAACGAAGGCATTGCACCACAGATCGATGTGCCGACGAACATGACCGAGGACAAAAGGATCGAGGCTCGCCGACCATACATGTCAGCAAGCGCGCCCCAGATGAACGAGCCGGCCGCGGTGCCGATCAAAGCCGAAAGTGGTAAAAGCGCCACGGTCGCGCGATCGATACCGTACTCGATCCGCATGCCGGGCGTCACGAATCCGAGGCTCGCTGGTTTCATGACATCGATGATGAGGGCGACGGCCAGTACTGCCATCAACTTCCAATGGGCGGCAGACAGCGCAGCATCCTCGGATGGCGCGAGAATTTCATGCAAACCAACGCTGGGAGGAGTCTTCGGCAGAAGACCGTACCCTGCAGCCAAAATCCCAAACACAATCAGCGCCATCCCCCACAACATCCCCGCGTCCATCGGCATGTGGGATAAGTTAAAGCCGCTGTTTCTTCCCATCCAAAACATTGGCAGATGCAGCACGACGCCGGCACTCACGACCAGCGAGCCGATCCAGAACGCAGAGGCATTCCGTCGCTCGGAGAATGAGAACAAACTATTCATTTCCTGTGGGGGATCTCTATTTTCGCCAAGCGTTTATGAGCGGTAACGATACCATTTTTGCTGTCCTACCAAAATCCTTACCGGCATCGCTAAAACGCGACCTGCTCTCCTGGTCAGTAGACCACGCCGAAAGCGCATCGTACATTGGAACTCTGATCGAGGAGGTCCCATGTCAATACCCGCCGTTCCGCTGCAACAACTATCCGATGCGCTCAGCGATGTCGTGGTTCGAGCGGCACAGAGTGTTGTCGCCGTTCACTCCACGCGCTCTCGCTGCAGTGGATTCCTCTGGCGACCCGGATTGATCGTCGCGCCCGATGAAGTGCTAGATGACGAGGGCGACATCGAGATTGTGCTGCCGG
>Ga0210400_10002101_pt1 | contig 18944 bp, 16 predicted proteins | sample IncBWH26MmetaG_FD_155456 | JGI IMG/M metagenome (GOLD analysis project Ga0210400, IMG submission 155456) | Forest soil microbial communities from Barre Woods Harvard Forest LTER site, Petersham, Massachusetts, United States - Inc-BW-H-26-M | ecosystem: Environmental > Terrestrial > Soil >...
CATCGTCTTATTACTGCACCTTTCACAAACGTATATTTACGGGGCGTATAAGGGCCGGCGTGAGCTCCTTTGGCTCTCCGGTTGCATGCTTTTTGGACTGGTTATGGCGATGGCGTTTACGGGTTACCTGCTTCCGTGGGATCAGAAAGCATATTTTGCCACCGCTGTCGGGACGAATGCCGCCAGCGAAATTCCGTGGATCGGCGAGAGCCTGAAACGCATGATGCGCGGCGGGACGGAAATGGGGACTCTGACGATTTCGCGATTTTTTGTTGCCCACGTTTTTCTGATTCCCGCCTGCATCTTTGCGCTTGTGGCATCCCATATTTTTCTTTTTCGCAAAGCCGGTGCCGCCGGCCCGTTCACAGAAAATCCGACCAAGCCTGAACAAAAGCCCGAACTCTTCTACCCTCGCCAGGTCTTGATGGATCTTTCGCTGACGGCCTTGCTGATCATCGGCCTCGGCTTACTGTGCTTCTTCGTGCCGATGCAACTGGGTCCTCCCGCTAATCCGGCCGACGCGCAATACATTCCACGGCCAGAGTGGTATTACCTGCCCATTTTTCAGTGGCTGAAATACTGGCACGGTGCAGCTTCCGTGATCGGCGTCCTGATTATTCCTACGGTTCTTGCCGTGGCTATCATCGCTCTTCCATTTCTCGATCGCAGCGTCGAGCGGCGCCCCTGGAAGCGGCCCGTCGCCATGGGAGCCTATGCTTTCGTGCTATTCGCCCTGCTAGGTCTGGGGCTTCGAAGCCAGTATATGGACAAGCACGATCCGGGAGTTGCGCAACAACTGGCAAAGCAAAAAACCGAAGAAGAGGAATACACGCGCAAACCATTTGAGCCGGAGCTTTCTTCCGCTTCGCTTGCTGCGGCCAATGTGGCGCTTGCCGACCCGCTGGCCGCGAAAGGAAAGACCATTTTCGAGGCGCAATCCTGTAACGCGTGCCACGGAGATGGCGGAGTGGGCACGGCCGCGGCGCCGGCACTTGTCGGCAGCGGAGCCAAATTTCCACCCGATAAGCTGGCTGAACTTCTTAAGCATCCCACCGCTAAGATGAACGTTGGCGGCATGCCCCCGGTGAACCTGCCGCCAGATGATTTGAAGGCGCTGATTGCTTACGTTGAAAGTTTCAAATGACCCAAGTACCTCGCGTTTGTGGACAGCGGCAACGCGCGCTATAGCGATTCGCACCCGGCGCGCGTGAGCACCCTGAAATCTTCTTGCGGCGCAAGGGCTCGCCAATCTCCTTCGTACCGCAACGAAGGACGAAAATGCCAAGGGCTGGCGATCCGGCCCAAACTTCCCAGATGCCTGCTTCGGAACCTTGAAGGCCACATGAAATCCGATTAGCGGATTGATCAGGCACTTGTACGTGGGTCGTGCCTACTCTGCCGTGTAAGTGATCTCCATCCGATGAATGAGGAAGCATGATAGAGCAAGAATCGCGATGGTAAGACAGAGCAAGCCGAGGACAGCAATAAATGGAGAGACGGGTTCGGCCACGATAGTGAAAATGGCCAGGGGGCCACGGATGGGCAGACTAACGGGGCAGATATGCTTCAGATAGAAAGTGACGCTGAGCCTCTGGGCCCAGGCAGGAAAGATTGGCGCGATCGTTTCCCATCCCATGATCACGACGCCGGGGATGATCGGATTCTTGAATAAAAGGCTGAGAGCGAGAAACACGGCGCCATAGCCGAGACAGGCTAGAGCCGTCACCAGAAGATAGGACCCCAACTGGCCGAGGCCCGGCCCATCAAAAACATACGATTTGCCCGCTGAACCAAAACGGCTATACATTAGGAAGACGCAAGCAAAGACGGCTGTTTCGAACAGTGCAATGGCAACGACCGCGCCGGCAAGAAACTTTCCTACCACCAGAACTTCTCTTCTTACCGGGGCGAGAAATTGATAATGGAGCGTGCGTTCCACCATTTCGCCACGGAATAGCCACGTAAAGATCGCCATGCAAGCGAAGAAGATACCCAGCCGGAAATAGTAGAGTTGGACGATTCCCGAGAGGACTTGTGTATCGTTCTCTATTTGCGTCGGGCCCGCGGGTTCGTTTCTATCGAAGGTGACGTGTGCCAGGATGATGAGCACGGGAATCAAAGCGAGCAGATAGATCCAAATCCTGCGGCGCGTAAACAGGTTCCGGCGAACTTCGTTGCGCACGAGGATGAAGATCTGGCTTCCAAAGAGTCGCCAAGGCTGCTCCTTCGACCACCTTTGGGCCCGCGCGACTAAATCTTGGGCACTCACGCCGGTCCTCCATCAGATCCGATGAGATATTGATAGATGGAGTTGACGTCGTCGTCGGCGGGCGCAACCGCATCGACTTCGACGAGACCGCCGGAAACGATCTTGTTCAGTAAAAGATAGAACTGCTCCGCATCGCGCGTGCGCACCAGGACGCCATGGCCATCATTCAGAATTTTAGCCTCGACAACGTGATCGAGTTCGAACGCCGCCGCCGCCAACCGCGCTGCATTCGAGCATCGGACAAGGATCTGCATGGGATGATCGTGGACCTCCTTGCGAACCTCGCGAATCTTTCCTTCGGCAACGACGTAGCCGCTGCTCATCAACACCACGCGGTCGGAGATTCGATCGACTTCCTCCAAAATATGGCTGGAAATGATCACGTGCATCCCCTGCTTGGCAATCGCTTCGAAGAGCGCGATCGATTCCGCGCGAGCCATCGGATCAAGGCCGTTTAGCGGTTCGTCGAGAACCAGCACGGACGGATGATGCGCAATGGCCTGCGCCAGGCGAATGCGCTGTCGCATCCCTTTGCTGTAGCCTGCCACTTTGCGCCGTGCCACCTGCGCCATGCCGGCGCGTTCCAGGGCTTCGTTCGTGAGCTTCGCTGCCTGGTCGCGGCCAAAACCATGAAGACGCAGCGGCCAATAAATGAAGTCGTAGCCATTCGTGCCAGGAGGGAAGGAATCAAACTGCGTGCAGTATCCGACTTGCCGGAAGAACTCGATAGGTTGTTGCGGGGTAAGGCCGAGGACGTAAATTGCGCCTTGTGAAGGTCTGATCAGGCCAGTCAGTAAGTTCATCAGTGTGGTCTTGCCCGAACCGTTGGGGCCGACGAGGCTGGTAATCCCCGGTTCCAGAGAGAAGCTCACTTTGTTCACGCCGAGAACTTCTCCGTAAAACTTGGAGACATCTTCGAAAAAGACTTGTCGGGCGCTTGAGGTCATCCGCGCACCGTGTCACGGGCGCGCAATCGCGCATTGAGAATGACAAGCGAAAGCAGGCAGACGAAAATCAGGACGCCCCATGCCGCGGGAACGGGGATTTCGTTCCAACCCATACTACCCAGCAGCCTGGATGGTTCACGAAATCCTCTCGCCAAAATGATCTGGAACAAATATGAAAAATTCAGCAGTCGGCCCCAAATGGTGCCCATAATAGCGTTGAACATCTCACCGAGCCCCGCAGGGATGAAAAATGAGATGAAGATTACCCCCGTTGCCACAATTCGCAACTTGACCCACGCCGACACGGCCAGAGAAATGAGAGAAAGCATCAGGATCCAAATCACAGAGCACAACACGATCGGAACGACCATCCACATGTGCGACCAGATCCAGTCGCCCTTTGCCAACCCTGCCTGCAGGGTGAATAACAGCAAGCTGGGTACCCACGTGACACCTGACAGAAGAAGGCCCATAACGGCAAGCTTTCCAAGAACATAATCGGTCCGGCTGAACGGCCGGCTCAGAAAAAGCGGGAGGGCGCCGTTGGTCAAATCTCCCGCGATCAAGATCGGACCAACCCAGCAGTTCAAAAGAAAGGCTGCCTGAGTCTGCACGAGCATGATGAACGTGAAGAATCTGGCTTCCACTGAGAACATATCGGCCGGGCCCATGGGCAGAAGCAATTGCACTGCTTTGTTGTTGGCGATGAATATGTAGCCTGCGAAAAACAGGGTTGGCACAAGGCTAAGAATCAAGAGAAGAACGAAGAAGCGGGATTTAAAAAGGTCGGCGAACGCATAACGCGTCAGGACGAAAAACCGCGACCGTTCCGGCGTCAGAGACCCGGTATACGGAGCGTACCTGCGCTTATATACGGCCATCCGCCGCTCCCGTTAGTTCCATCGCGTTGAGGAAAATGTCTTCCAGTGAATCGCGACGATGATTCATGCGGCGAATCTGCACGCCCTTGTCCGCCGCAACCTTGAACACCTCCCTGATTTCCACGCCGTCCGGCATAACGACCTTGATGCGACCGTTGGTGAAAACCGCGCACTCACAGCCGAGGCCCTCGAGCGTGGATGTAAATGTTGCCTCGGCGCCAATCGTTTCCAACTCGAGGAACTTGCGATTGGCGCGCCGTTCCTCGACGAGGTTGCAGATGGAGGCGATTTGCCCGTTGCGCAGGATCAGCACCTCATCGCAGGTTTCTTCCACGTCGCGCAGAAGATGCGAGGAAAGCAGCAGGCAGATATCACTGGCCTCCCGGATTTCGCGAATCAGTTCGATCAAGCGCTTGCGCGCAGGCGGGTCCATGCCGTTCGTTGGTTCGTCCAGAATCAAAACCTTGGGGCCGTGCGCGATCGCCTGGGCCAACTTCGCTAGTTGTTTCATGCCAAGAGAATACGTCCCCACCGGGCGATAACGCGCTTCGCCTAACCCCACATAGACGAAAGCTTCGTGCGCGCGCTCCATCGCTTGAGCGGGGGGAAGGCCGGAAATCTCTGCCATGTAGCGAACAAAGCGGACCCCGGACATTTTTGAGATAAAAGCGTCGTTCTCAGGCATGTACCCGACAAGCGATCGAAGCGCCTTGCCGTTAGTGTGAGAGTCGAGCCCGAGCACGCGGGCGCTCCCCTTGGACGGGGAGTGAAAACCCAACAGCGTGTTGATGAGCGTGGACTTGCCGGCGCCATTGGGTCCGAGCAGCCCAATAGCCCGACCCTTCAAAATGCCCGTGAGACCATGAAGGATCGTTCGGCCGCCGAGTTGTACTTCGAGCCCATTGAGCTCGATGGTTGGGTTCATCATCTACCAATCATTACGGATTGGCTTGGTGCGAGGTTCCGTGATTGGACAAACCCAGCAGGTGGATCAAAGTTGGAAGACCTGGATTCAAGTCAAACAGCTTGCCGCTGCTGGCCACCTCGATGCGATCACTTTCCCCGTAAGCACAGAATACGCTCGGTTTGGCGTCGACTGCCAGCTGTTGCAGGAGCGCCAACTGCCCGGAAGTAAGCTGGGAAGCGAGCGGTTTCAGAATCGGGCTGAGATTTTGATAAATCATCGCCGAGAAGTTCGCTTGATTGTCCTTGGGGAGGAGAGCACGAAACGAGGCGGAGCGAGCCAGTGAGGTGCCGTTTGCGTGTGTTTGCAGAGCGGCGAGAAGCAGCGCGCGAGAAGGTGCCATGATCATATAGCCGTCCGCGAAGGTGTAATCGTACTCGGTCGAAAGTCCACCAACTTGCGATTCGATCGTGTAGAACGTTCGCCCACCAACCTGTGCCTGATTGATTGTTACACCCGGCCGGTTTGACTTTTGTGCGTCAAGATTAAAGCTCTGCACCAGCTTATCGATGGCTACCTGGAGCGCTCCCGAATTGTTAACTTCGATTACTGCTTTCCAGGAAGGTGTCGGAAGAACTGGGCCATCGAGCGCCAGTGTCAGTTCTCCGCCCAGCGCGCTTGCCAGATCGTTACGCAGGTCCAGACCGAGCTCTGCATTTGTGCGAGCCAGGCCCTGTTTGAAGTTAGGGTCGGAAGCGCCGATGGTGTTGAAAATATCATCCAGCATGAGCGCGGGCTGTTTCGCAACGAAGGAGACCGCCGCTCCGGCGTTTGTGGAAACATATTCCAACGAACCCATGGGAGCTGGAGCCGCCAGCCAGGAGGCCATGCCGTGCCGCTGCCCGTTAAATTCCAGGGTAATCCGGTTATCTCCTTGACTGGCAGACTCACTGCGCGTCGCGATCAAATACTTGATCTCGTTGAAGCCACTGTTCCGAAGCGCTTGCGACTCTTCTTGCTTCGCATTCACGCTCTTTACAATCTGGCCGAGGTTCGCAGCAACTAACGTCTCCGTACCGCGGCTGTAGACATTCGCAATCCGCTGCCCAAAATCCATCCCGGCGAAAAGCGTTGCTCCGGCATCGAGCTGCGCGCTCATCTGCCGAACCGAGGCGGCGTCACCACCGACAACCAGCGTCTTGGGTCTGACCAGCATTATCATGCCGCGCTCATCGCCACTCAGCGACGAGAGCGACTGCGCGTCTACGACCCGCAGATTGCCCGTGCCTTGTCCACTCGTCAAAGTGTTAGCAAGGTGTTGCTGCAAGTAATCCTTCAGTCCGGGCTGCCGCACTTCGGCTAACAGCACTGGACCGTGCGAGTCAGAAACGGAGCTTGCTCTGGCCGTAATCACCACTTCGTCGCCCAAATACTGGCTTATCGCATGAATTTGGTCGATCAACTCCTGGGGAGTCGGATGCTGGTTCGACTTCCCGCTTTTGTTCCACCAATCTTGCAGGACTGTGCTCTGCGAAAGCTGCTGCTGGAAGATTTGGTTGGCCTGTTGCAGCGCATCTCCAAGATTGGGGATGCCGATATAGAGGACTGTATCCGTCGGCAGCAACGGCAGGATTTTGCTTTCATAGCGCGGACCGGGGGTCTGGATTTCCTCCAGTTTCGTACGAAGCTTTGAGAATTCCGCAAGCAAAGCTAGTTCATGATCCAGGTCGCTGCTCCATCCAATCTCTTCGCGGACGGGTACGACGCCGACGCTCTGCGTGGTCGCCACTACATCGCCCGAATGCAGAATGGATTCCACTCCAGCGTGTTTGACGTGCACTTCTCCTTCAATCACGGCCACCCGCGAACCTTTCGTGCCAGAGTTCACCGAAAAAACCGTTCCGGTTACGGCGATGGTGCAATCCGGAGCACTAACATACAGGTGCCCGGTGTGACGCTTCGCGGCTTGCACAATGATGCTGCCTTGATCGAGATGGATGGTTGTATCGCGACGGCTGGCACTGACCGCCAATTCTGCGCGCTGATTCATTTCCACCTGAGATCCCTCGAGCAGCCGCACCTTGGCACGGGAATTGGCGGCCGTGCGAATAAATTCACCCTCACCGACTTCGTCACCGAGTTTCAATGCCCGCTCGCCAGCGGGGCCAATGCGATACGCTTGCCCTTCGATGGAATCAACCCGCGCGCGTGTGCCCGGCGGACCCGCGAAGTACCAGTTGGGACCAATCCAGACCGCGGCAAGCAGCACGGCCACGGCTGCTGCCGCGAAGGACAGTCTGACCAAGCTCCACTGGAAACCACGTGCGCCAGGCTCCATCTGCCAGCCGACGGTCGCCGCGCCATCAACTCCGCGGCCAGACGCATACGAGCGGCACGAGATACATTCCCGCAGGTGATCTCTTACGATGAGTGCACGAACCTGAGGAAGTTCTTGCCGATGAAAAGCCGGGAGCAGAGACCGAATGTCGGCGCAGCCACGAATAAGCTGGACCGCGCTGGTTGCGACTTCTGCGCCTTCGCCTGTTTGCAAACGCTGCCACACGCGCTCTGCGGACACAGACAGCGTCTTAGCGTCGGGCTCCTGGGCGCGAAGCTCGGAAATCGCCTGCTCAAGGTCGGCGTCTTGCTTCGATCGAAATAATTTCATGATGCACCTTTCCCAAAAGCATGAAAGCACTTCTTAAGTCGCGCGCGAGTACGATGCAGCGTCACCGCCACCACGGCTTGCGATGTGCCCATCGTTCGGGCAATTTCGGGATTGTCCAGGCCTTCCAGATAGCGCAGAGCAAACATTTCGGCAGCGCGGGGATTCAGCTTGGCCAGCTGCTGGCGAAGCCAATTAATGATTTCCAACGACGAGGCCGCGCGTTCGGGCGATACGCTGGAATTGGATTGTCGCTCGTGCGCCGTTTCGACCGGCACGGTCTCTCGATCGCCCCTCGAGCGAATCAGATCCAGGGCGGCATTGACCGCGGACCGGCGTAAGTAACTCTCCATATTGGAGATACGGCCCGAGTCGAAGGTCCCACGGGCTAAGCGGAGGAAGACGGATTGTGAGACGTCTTCCGCGTCCGCCATGCTGCCGGTCACGCGGTAGGCCGCCTTGAGGACACAGACCTGGTGTGCTCGAAAGATTTCCTCAAGCTTTGTGACCGCCTGCGTCACCATGATGCTTTCTATCGCGGCCGCCAAGCATCCCTCCTCGGCTCATCTACAACCTAAGACGCGATAGCTAGAAACTTCTTAACACACAATTTGAATTCCGAGGCAATTTGCTCGGCGACACGCCCCAGTTTTGAACTTGGCTCTTCTTTGTGTCTTTTGATCGTCGTCCACGTGAATTGGGTCGATGCGGTCTAACTTCCCACAACCCCGTTTCTGGCTAGCTTCAGACCCTTTGACCTATCGCCGGGCCCCGAGCTGAGCTGGTTAGCCAGTCTCGATGCTCCGTGCCGGTTCGGTTTTTCCTCCCGTGTTTTTTTGTAGTAGAATGTCGAGGTGCGCTCAAAGGGCGCCTGCGGGTTCGCGCGAAGGGCCAAGCCCACCGTCCTGGCTGTTTGATCGAAACGGCACTACGCCGCCGTGCTGCCTGTTTGCGAACCACGGGCTTCAGCATGGAGGATGTATGATGCCACGTGAATTACCCGCCCGTCCGAATCTCGAGCAACTTAAGAAGCAAGCGAAGTCTCTACTGCATGCGGCCCAGGCCCGTGATGAGGACGCGCTCCGCCGCTTCGCCGCCTTGCCCGCGTTTTCCGGCAAATCCATTCACCAGATTGACGCAGACGATTTGGCGCTTCACGATGCCCAGTCGGTGATCGCCCGTGAGTATGGGTTTCCGTCCTGGCCAGCCTTGCGCGAAGAAGTGGAGGCTCGGACCCTGTCGTACGCCGAGGCCGTCGACGAATTCATCCGCTGCGCAACGGGTGGCGCGTCCGGTCGTGCCGAACGGCTGCTCGCGCTCTTTCCAAATATCGCGTCGGCGAATTTGTACACTGCGTTGGTTCTCGGTGATGCCAACGCCGTCGACACGCGATTACGCGATCACCCCGCGCTGGCGACGCAATCCGGGGGACCACAGAACTGGGAGCCGCTGCTATACGTATGCCATTCCTGTATGCATGTCACCGTGCCGTCACGCGCCGATGGCTTCGTCGCCATCGCGCAACAACTATGCTCACTTGGGGCGAATCCGAATGCGGAGTATCACTGGAATTGGCACCCGGAGTTGCCGAGGACCGCATTGTGGGGCTCGATCTGTGCCGTAAGCCATCTGCCGCTCGCCGAAGTACTGCTCAAAGCCGGAGCGAATCCAACCGATGGCGTTTCGATGCACATTGCCGGTGGCGGCGGCAATATCGACGCCCTCAAGCTAATGCAGCGCTATGGTGTGAACGTAAACGGGGTTCCAAGTGGGGTGCCTCCGCTAGTTTACATGATGCTGTGGGCCAAAAACCCAGCGGGTCCAAACTGGTTGCTCGAACACGGTGCGGATGCCAATCTCGCCTGGGGCGAAGGCCAGGAAGCACCGCTGCATGTCGCCGCTAGACGTTGGGACTTACCCATGGTCGAACGGCTGGTGCGGCACGGCGCCGACGTCTTGCGCCAGCGCGCCGATGGTGCCACAGCGCACACCTTGGCTGAACTCCATGGCAACACCGATATCGCCGCATGGCTACTTGCCCATGGGGCGCATGACGAACTGTCGGCGGTCGACCGCTTCGTGGCTGCTTGTGCTCGCGCAGATCGCGCGGCAGCGGAAGCTCAGGTTGTCGCACAGCCCGGCCTGCGAACGGAGCTGCGGCCCGAGCACCACCTTATGCTTCATCGCCCGGCGGAAAACGGCAACGTTGCGGTGCTCGAAACGATGCTCGCGTGCGGCTTTGATCCGAACACCAGGGACAAAGACAACGTTACGTCACTGCACCGCGCGGCGATGAGTGGTCACCCCGCCGCTGTGCGGGTGCTGCTGCAATACGGAGCGAACGTCAATGCGATGGACGGCATGTTCTCTGCCTCGCCCCTTGTTTGGGCTGTCGAGGGTCAACGTAACTCGAAGCATGGCGGAGCGGCCCATGTCGAAGTGGCGCGCTTGTTGATTGCTGCAGGCTCTCCCCTTGAGTGGACGCCCCCCGAGGGTGCGCCCTCAGCCGAGGGAACTTTGGAAGGGTTAGCGGAGCTACGTAAGGCAGCGGAGCGGCCTAGGGAGTAACTTCCTCGAAAAAGATGGATAAAACAAACCGAAGAAAAAAGAAAGCAGCCTTATATCCCCGGCCTGAACGCCGAGGCTTTACGGCTAGGACGGGTAAGGCGGCATCTCAGAAAATGACCTCGTGCCAGGTACCCGTTTGCTTGTGCCTAAAGCTATGGCGGCCCTAAGATAGACGAGCGGCCGCGGCGTCTCATCCGAAACTTGGTATTAATTCCGTGGCCGCAAACATTCGTATCAAGTCTTGCCTATCTCTATTCGAAAGGACCCCTGTCCCCTGAGGGCCGCTTATGAATCTTGCTGAGTTTGTTGATGGTCACCGCGACCAGCATCTGGTGGAGCTGTACGAATTTCTGCGTATTCCCAGCATCAGCGCCAAGAGCGAGCACAAACCGGATATCGAGCGCGGTGCGAACTGGGTTGCCGGCAATCTCCGCGCCGCCGGATTCAAAAAAATTGAGATCGTCCCGACGGGTCTCCACCCGCTCGTCTACGCGGAATCTTTGGAAGCTCCCGGCAAGCCAACTATCCTCTTCTACGGGCACTACGATGTGCAGCCGCCCGAACCGCTCAATCTCTGGACCTCGCCGCCGTTCGAACCCACCGTGCGCAACGGCAATCTCTTTGGACGCGGCACCGCTGACGACAAAGGCCAGGTCCACATCCACCTGAAAGCGCTCGAATCCCTGCAGAAAGTAGACGGCAAACTTCCCATCAACGTAAAGGTCTTGATCGAAGGGGAAGAAGAAGTCGGAAGCGTCAGCCTTTGGAACTACGTACAGAAGAATAAGGAAAAGCTGATGGCCGACGCTCTTCTCGTCTCCGATACTTCTATGCTTGGCAAGGGTGTTCCCTCTATCACTTACGGTTTGCGCGGATTGAACTATTATCAGATCGAATTGACCGGCCCGGAGCGCGATCTGCACTCCGGCGTATATGGTGGCGCCGTCCCCAACCCGCTCACCATCTTGACGGAGCTGTTCGCGAAACTTCACGACAAGAATTTTCGGGTCGCCGTTCCGGCGTTTTATGACCAGGTAGCAAAGGTTTCGAATGCCGAGCGCAAATCCCTGAATGCGCTGCCTTGGAAGAAAAAAGATTTTGAGAAAGCGGTCGGCGCACCAGGTTATTTCGGAGAAAAGGGTTTTACCACCGTCGAACGGCTCTGGACTCGGCCAACGTTCGAATTGAATGGCATCTGGGGTGGCTATCAGGGAGAGGGCGCCAAGACCGTCATCCCGTCAAAAGCCTTTGCTAAATTCTCCACCCGCCTGGTACCCAACCAGGATCCACACAAGATCGCCAAACTCGTGGAGAAGCACATTCGAAAGCTCCTTCCCAAAACGGTCCATTGCAAGTTTGAAGTCTTGAGCACCGGAAAACCGTGGGTCGCCTCGTACCACGATCCGATTTTCAAGAAGGCACAAAGCGCATTGGAGAAGGGCTTCGGCAAGAAAGCCGTTTTCATTCGCGAGGGCGGTTCCATCCCTTTCGTAACGCAAATGCACGACACCTTCAAAGTGCCGTGCGTTTTGATCGGCTTCGGTCTGCCCGACGAAAACGCCCACGCTCCCGATGAACATATCGCGCTGGAGAATTATTTCGGCGGCATCAAGGCCATCGCCCATTTCTACGCGGATCTCGCTACTCTCTAAGCGGATTCTCGCTGTAGGGGTGCAGCACTTGCGGTGAGTGTAGCCGAACCATGCCGCGCCCCTTTTTTTCGGCTCACACCGCCTTTTATTCTTTGAACTTTTCTCTAAATCACCGCCAGTTGCTGCCGTTGCCCCTTGCGGATTCGCCGTATGCCGCCTACGGGGGCCTTTGCAAATTTGTCATTGCCGCGTCGGTCAGCCTGATATGAGCATTCGAAAGCCCTTTCGAAAGGCAGTGGGAAGCCCCGGAACCGCATTTTTGGCGGGGATTTCCACACGCCCTTGAAAAATGTGCATTTTTTCGGCCTTTTTTGCTATTTTTCCTTGCGTTCTGCGGTGCTCTTGGCTATAGTCCCATTCGGCCCGAGTTTTTCCGCAGGAAAACATGGGGTAGTGAGGCTCGCGGCCTGCTTCGATCGTATCGGAGTGAAAAGAAAAATCAGGAGGATAAGCAGACTAGATGGCAGCCAAGCCACTGAGCAAGACCAAGGTTGTGGGACACATCGCCGAGAAAGTCGGCACAGCGAAGAAAACCGCCGCTCTCTTCTTTGAAGAGCTGTTCAAGCTCGCCGTGAAGGAAGCCAAGGGCGCAGCGGGCAAATTCGTGATACCGGGGATCGGCCGCGTTGTGAAGGCGCACCGCAAGGCGCGCATGGGCCGCAACCCACAGACCGGCGAGGCGATCAAGATCAAGGCGAAGACCGTTGTTCGCCTGCGTCCGTCGAAGGCGTTTAAAGACGCCGTCCTGAAGTAGGCGCAGTTTCGATTGAGTTTAGGCCCCCGGCAGCTTGAGCGATCAGGCTTTCGGGGGCTTTTCTCTTTCCAGTGTCCCGTTTTACGCGGCCAGTGTTCGGTGAAATGAAACGAAGATTGCCAATCAAAAAGATTCTCGCGCCGAAGCGTTCCCGCCAAGAACTGTCCCCGGGAAACCAACAACTAAAAACTGAGAACCGAACGCTGAAAACTGGGAACTAAAAATGCGGCCTGCGAGCCATCAAAATAAAGATCAGAGTGTTTTAACGTAGGCGACGACGTCTTTGATTTGCGTTGGCTCGAGCGCTTCCTTCATGGGGGGCATCAGGGTGTCGCCGTTCTCGATCCATGTTGTCAGGGATTCCGTAGTGACTTTGTTGCCGTTCACAGTGAAAGTTTTGCGCTTGGAAATTCCCTTGAGTCCCGGTCCGATTTTCTTCGCGTCGCTGTCCGCGAAATGGCACATGGCGCATTTCTTTTCGAACACTTCCTTGCCCCGCGCCGCGGAGCCAGCGGCGGCTCCGGGACTCGCCGCGAATTTTAGCGATGCTTTTCTTGGCTGCTCCTGCGCCAGAACTGCTCCGGCGACAGCCAGTGTTACGATCCCAAGAACCACGTAATCCCGCTTCACGATGCCCCCTCGTCTAATTGATCGTTATCGCCCATTGATGAAGCCAAGCTGGAACCTGACTATTCTCTCCATTTGCGGTCCCAATTTCCACCCCCTACCCGTCACAAGGGACAGGTGGCTCTCCTGCACGCCCGGGACTATCGTACTTTTGACCCTCGCAAAACCGTGTGCTAACTATGTGTCCATGAGCATGGAGACCCTTACGAGGGCGTGGGAAGTCCTACAAGACGCTTATCAGGCACAGATGGAAGGCGATTACGACCGCGCCGTCGAGCTGTATCAATCGTCATTGGAACTGCATCCCACGGCCGAGGCTCATACGTTTTTGGGCTGGACTTATCATTTTCAGGGGCGCGTGGAAGAAGCCATTGCCGAATGCAAGCGCGCCATCGAGCTCGATCCGGAATTCGGCAATCCCTATAACGATATCGGCGCGTATCTGATCGAATTGGGCCGCTTCGATGAAGCCATTCCGTGGCTCGAGCGCGCCACGGAAGCGCTGCGCTACGAGCCGCGCCACTTTCCGCATTACAACCTGGGGCGCGCGTACCTTGGAAAAGAGATGTACAGCAACGCCACACGCTGCTTCCAGGAAGCTCTGGAAATCGAGCCGCGCTATGGGCTGGCGCGGCAGGCTCTTGATTCGCTCCGCCGCATGGTGAATTGAGGAAGTGACTGGTGATTGGTGACTCGTGACTGGTGCGAAGGTCACGGTTGAAAGTTGAAAGTTCAAAGCCAGCCAAAACCCTCCAGAAAATGACGGCGCCGTGCAGAGTCAAGACGACGGCTCCTGGGCGGATGGTTTGACGACGCGATCGTAAATCCATAAAAGTAAAGCGGTCAGCACACCTACGCCGGAAATGACCCACCAGACGCGCTGGGGCTGGTGCGCGACTTCGCCAAATTGGTGCATGACGCGACCGCCGAACCACCCGCCGACGAGCGAGCCGATGCCGATGGGCAGAAATGCGAAACCCATGTAGGTGCCTTGCTGTCCAGGGGGCGCGAGTCGGGAAATGTATTCGTAGTAGCGCGGCGCCTGAATTATCTCGCCTATCGCCACAACCACCAAGGTGGCATAAACGGCGATCACGCTGGAGCGCATAGCCAGAATCGCAAACGCGACCATGGAAATGACGGTTCCAAGAATCACAGCGCTGAAGGGCGCCATTTTCTTCGTGGCCACACTCATGGCCACGGTGAGCGCAATCACAACGAGCGGCCCCGTCGAAAGCATGCGGTCCGTGTTGGTGGCGGGATTGATGTAATCGTGGACGTAGAGCGGCAGAGAGATGAATTCCTGCCAGTAGACGATCCAGTAGCCGGAAAAAATCAGCAAAAATGCCATGAACTTGGGATTGCCGAGCACCTTGACGAAATTGCGCAGAGTCTCGGCGATGCTCGCGGTATTTGTTTCTCCGGAGCGCTGGGGTTCCTTGAAGAACATGAGCACCACGAAAAACATTAGAAAGACGCTCAGAGCAGCCATGCGGAACACGATGGCAGTTGGCAGGCGTTCGTTGATTAATCCGGCGAGCCAGGGTCCGATCGCGCCGCCGATGTTCACCAAAGTGTAGTAGATAGAGTAGCCGATGGACCGGACATTCTCTTTGGAGGCCCGCGCGGTCGTGCCGACAACGCAGGGCTTCACCAGGGCGACCCCCAAGGGAGGCAGAACCAGAAGAATCGTCGCAAGAACTACCAGCGGCAAATAGCTTCGTACCGGCGCGAGCCACGAAGATCCGATCGAGCCGAGCAGGAAATACGAGCTTGCGAGGATCAGATAGGCGAGGGAGAGAGCGCGTCGAAAGCCGAGCCGGTCGGCGATGGCTCCGCCGAAGATAGCCAGAAACCATACCAGGCCGCCAAAAAGCCCAGTCAAATTCGTCGCGCGCTGCGTCGGAAAGTTGAGGACTTCGTGAAGGTAGCGGGCCAAGGAGGCAAACACTGCGTAGTAGGAGAGACGCTCGAAGAGCTCGGTAATATTGGCGACCCAGAAGGGGCGCTCGAAGCCGGTGCGGATTTCGTCGAAGCGCTGGCTGAAACTCATTTCTCCCCCGGATGGAAGCGCAGCGATTGTACTGGAGGGAAATAAAGAAGCAACGAGAGTTTTGGATGCAACCCGACAGGGACACTACCGCAGAGGAGCGCGCTTGACTTTGACGGGTTCTTTTATAACATCGGAAACACTATGACGGCCCGACCAAGAGCCGCGCTCTTTCTCTGCCTTACCTTCACCGCGCTCTGCGCTCCCGGGCTTTCCCTTGCCGAGCACCACGACAACTGGATGGAGATCCAATCGCCGCATTTTACGGTGTACTCCAATGGAGGTGAACACGAGGGCCGCAAGGCAGCCCTTGAATTTGAGGAGATTCGCGCACTCTTCCAGCATCTTTATCCGACGCTACGCGTGGATTCCGGAAAGCCGACGATTGTCTTCGCACTGAAGAATGAGGATTCCTTGAAGTTGTTCATTCCCTCGTACGGGCAAAACAGCAAGGGCATGCACCTTGGCGGGTTCTACCACCCTTCCTATGACAAGAATTTCGCGGTGATCCGCACAGATATCCGCGGCACCGGGCCGCTGGGGAATCACACTCTCTATCACGAATATACGCACGCCTACTTCCGTTATAACTTTCGCGGGCTACCGTTGTGGCTCGACGAGGGGCTGGCCGAGTATTACGGAAACACCAGCATCGAGAGCAAGGAAGCCGGCGTCGGCATGCCGAATGAAACGCAGCTCCGGACATTGAAGGAAAGCGCGCTTTTGCCCATCGATCAGCTGGTAACGATCGATCGAACTTCGCCGCTTTATAACACGCGCGAGCATTCCGGGATTTTTTACGCGGAATCCTGGGCGTTGGTTCACTACTTGATGCTTTCGCCTGACGTGCGCGACCAGGATCTGCTCAACAAGTATCTCCATGCCTTGCACGCCACCGATGACCCGATCGAGGCAGCCAAGCAGTCGTTTGGAGACCTTAAGAAATTTTCCGAAAAACTGAACGGCTATATCCGCCAGTTCAGCTTTCAGTACCAGCGAGTGCAACTGCAATCGAAGCTTTCGGAAAAAGACTTCACGATGCGCAAGCTTTCCATGGCGGAAGGGGTCCTGGGAGTGGCGGACTTTTTGCTGCGCAGCAGTCATCTGCCCGAGGGACTTGAACAGTTGCACGAAGTTGAAAAATTGGACGTCGCAACGGCCGGTTATCACAGCGAACTTGGGCATTACCACTTGCTGAAAGCCGACTATGCCAACGCGGAAAAGGAGCTGCAATCAGCGATCGCTGCCAATGCGAATGATATCTCCGCGCACATTGACATGGCTTTCGTGTATCTGCGCCGGGACAATTACACCAAGGAGTCCACGCCGAAAATCCGCGTCGAGCTGGAAAAAGTGCTCAGCCTGAGTCCTGATTTTGTTCCCGCGCATGCTTTTCTCTCCATTGCGTACGCTCAGGAGCCCAATAAGGACACAGACAAGGCGTTCAAGTCGGCGCGGCGCGCCTCCGAACTCGAGCCCGGCAATCTGGCTTACTTTATTGATATCGGGAAAGCTTTGCTGGCCGCCGGGCGGATCCCGGAAGCGAAAAAAATTGCCGAAACGGCTCATAAGGTTGCGACAACCACCGGCGACCGCAACATGGCTACGAGCTTTACCAAGCAGATCGATTACAAAGTGAATCACCCGCAGGAGGCCGCCACCGCCAAGTCCGGGGAGGCGGATCCCGCTGCCCGCGACGCCTCTGCGGCTGAATCAACGGAAGGCCCAGTCCACGCGGAGGGAAAAATCACCGAATTGCTATGCGGACACCCGCCCGAAGTTCTTCTGACGCTTACGACGGATACGAATTCCTTGCTGCTGCACGTCGCAGACATCGCGAGAATATCAATTCAGGATGGGGCCAAGGCCAACGATGCCACGCAGCTTCCCTGCTCCAAATGGAAAGATCGCAGCGCGAAGATAGACTACCGAGCAATGTCTTCCGGTATGGCCAAAGGCGAGGTAGAAAGCATTTCTTTGGAGTGAATTGCTTTTTGCCATGGTGTGTATTTTTCAAGGGGCCGGGGCGGGGGTGGTTCGTTCACTCATCTTTATCGCGGTACTCGCCGGGAACGTCATCCTGGGGGACTTCGTGCGTGTGAACTTCGCTCTCGTCGGCGTCGCCGGCGTCTTGCACGCCCTTCACCGCTTCGGCCTCGAACGTGTTTCCTTCCTCGAGCAACTCGTCCACACTCTCGGAATCCGCACCTTCGATGCTGGACAATCCCTGCAAGGCTCCGGATTGGCCGCCTGAGCGTGCTGCCAAGCCCTCCGGTGCATATGACACGGAATCCACGGTTTGGCTTTTTCCCCGAACTCGTATCTTAGCGGCGCGCGCGGTTTTCCCGACGGCAGTTTTCCTGGCGCCGGCTTTCGTTTTCGCTGGTACTTTTTTCGGAGCGGACTTCTTCGTTAGCTTCGCCTTAGGCTTCACTTTTTTGCCCGCAACTCTCCGCGACTTCGCCTGCTTCTTTTTGGTTTTCTTTTTGGCGGCCATAGGGGCAGTGTACCACCGGCCGACCATTTCTGGCGCTTGGGCCAATAAACGCGCGGGTTGGAAAGGGGAAGAGAGATTCATCCCGCCAAATGCGCGGGATGGTGCAGAGGTTTCTCGGCGCAGGCCGACCGGTTCATCGCGCAAAAGGCATGCGGGATGGAGAAGACCGCGCAGGAGCGAAGCGGGAAGAAAAAGTCGGCCTGCTTCGCTCGAAATGACAGTTGGGAAGGCCGGTTCGGAAGTACGCAACGGCGCCGGCGCGACGCGAAAGAGACGGCCCAACTCCCGACAAGAGTCGGGGTAGACGCCAATGGGCCCTAGGAAGAGCTGTGCTGCGAGAAGTTACCAGAGGAGGGGGAGGAGGCGGGAGCGGGTGCGGAGGCAGTAGTCGGAATAGCCGGGGAGGTCGCGGCAGAGCATTTTTTCTTCGTTGAGAAGGCGGAGGACGATCAAAGGGATGGCGAGGAGGAAACCGGGGAGCGCCCACCAGGAGCCAAGCGCCGGAGACATGAAGAGCAGCATGAGAACAGCGCCGAAGTACATGGGATGGCGGACCAGTCGGTAGGGTCCAGTGGAGATGACGCGTTGCCCTTCTTCGACTTGGACGGTGCGAGAAGCGAAACTGTTTTCTTTCATGACCCAAAGGGTGATCAGATAGCCGGCGAATACGAAGAGTTGGGAAAGAATCGCCAGCCAAAGCGGAACGCGCGACCAGCCGAAACGGTAATCCAATCCGGGGAGCAGCAAGGACGCAAAGACAACCAACCGGGCCCATCGAATGATGCTTTTCTGCTCGCTGATCTTTTCCTCCGTACGCAACCTGCGCTCAATCAGCTGGGGATCGCGCTTCATGAAATACACCGAGGTAACCGGCATGGGAAGGAACAAGATGGCTATGAAAACCCAACCCTGCCAATAGCGGAAAGAACCGGCGGGGACGAAAAGAAATACAGCGACGAAAACGAAGGTAATGAGGGTGCGAAGGATGAGCCGCGTCGTGAGACTGCGTGGGGTGGACATAAGTTTGGCCGTTTGTGAGAAGGACCAGGAGAGAGTAGCAGAAAGCAGCTATTCGAATTCGCGGCGGGGAACGGAAATGCCTGGGTGGAGGAGCAGGTGAAGCGAGACCG
>Ga0210400_10002102_pt1 | contig 18943 bp, 11 predicted proteins | sample IncBWH26MmetaG_FD_155456 | JGI IMG/M metagenome (GOLD analysis project Ga0210400, IMG submission 155456) | Forest soil microbial communities from Barre Woods Harvard Forest LTER site, Petersham, Massachusetts, United States - Inc-BW-H-26-M | ecosystem: Environmental > Terrestrial > Soil >...
GGTGCTGGCTCTGAAGCCGTTCGGGTGCATGCCGTCGTCGCAGTCCGACGGAGTGCAATCGGCGGTGGTAAACAAGTTCAAAGACATGATCTTTCTTCCGATCGAAACCTCGGGCGAAGGCGAGGTCAATGCCCACAGCCGGGTGCAGATGGCGCTGGGCGAGGCCAAGGTGAAGGCCAAGACTGAGTTCGAGCAATGCTTGAAGTCTACCGGTAAAAGCCTTGATGAAATTCGCGAGTACATCGCGGAGCATCCCGAGCTGAAGCGGCCGTTTTATCACGTGCCGCACCGCGAGGGTATTGCAGGCACGGCGGCGCAGTTCATCCTGCATGTGAACGATCGCATGAACAAGGGCACGCGGTTGCTTCGTCGTGCGCGTGTGCCGGGGATTGCTCTTCCCAACGCTGCTTAGCCGATCCCGCCGGCAGCGCAGCTTGAGGCTGCCGGCTTACTTTTCTCGCTCGAACCTGATCGGAGAGATGAATGCACGACCATTCGAATGGACATGAAAAGCAGGCGCCACAGTTATTTCAGATTGCGCCGGCTCCGTATAAAAAGCCGCACGACCACCACACGCAGTTTCTGGTTGGGCTGGATGTTGGTTCGACCACGGTGAAAGCAACTGTGGTCGATGCCGCGACCGACCAGATTCTGTGGCAGGACTACCAGCGGCATGAAACCAAACAGCCGGAGAAGACTTTGGAATTCCTGCGCCGCATGGAGGCCGAGGTCGGCATCAACCGGCACAACACGCGGATGTTCATGACCGGTTCTGGCGGGGGCGGGATCGCGGAACAGATTGGCGCAAAGTTTGTGCAGGAAGTGACAGCGGTGTCGCTGGCTGTCGAGAAACTGCATCCCGAAGTGTATTCGGTGATCGAGTTGGGTGGGCAGGATGCGAAGATCATCGTTTTCAAAGACGACGACGAAACCGGGCGCAAGAAGAAAATTCCGTCGATGAATGACAAGTGCGCAGGCGGTACCGGTGCGGTCATCGACAAGATCAATGCGAAGCTGAAAATCCCGGTAGCTGAGCTCGCGTTGCAGGGCTACCACGGTATCAAGTTGCACAAAGTGGCGGGCAAGTGTGGTGTGTTCGCCGAGACCGACATCAACAGCCTTCAAAAAGTGGGAACACCTCCAGACGAGCTGATGGCTTCGCTGTTCGAGGCAATTGTGCTCCAAAACCTTAGCGTTTTAACGCGTGGCCACACGCTGCGGCCCCATGTTTTGCTGCTGGGCGGGCCGAACAGCTTCATCAAAGGGATGCGCGAGGCGTGGCAGGCGAACATTCCGCGCATGTGGCAGGAGCGCAAAGTAGCGGTGCCGGAAGGCGCGAAGCCGGCAGATTTGATCAAGGTTCCCACCAACGCGCAATACTTCGCAGCCATGGGTGCGATTGAATTCGGCAAGAGCGAAGAAGATTGCGTTGGCTGTTACCAGGGCTACGAAAAGCTGCTTTACTACATCGAGTTCGGGCGGCAGGAGGAAAAGGCGAAGTCGGGCGCCAAGGGTCTCGTGGCGAAAGACGGCGAACTCGACGTGTTTAAAGAAACGTACCGCCGGAAGAAGTTCACGCCTGCGGCATTCCAGAAAGGTCAGACTGTCGGCGGCTTTATCGGCATCGATGGGGGATCGACTTCCACCAAGGCGGTGCTGCTGGACGATCGCGGCGACATTCTTTGCAAGGCGTATCAGCTCTCGAACGGAAATCCGATCCAGGACACGATTGAAATGTTCGAGAACCTGCGTGGACAAGTCGAAGCGCAGAATGCGAAGCTCGAAGTCCTGGGTGTGGCCACAACAGGCTATGCAAAGGACATTCTGAAAGATGTTTTGCACGCTGACGTGGCTTTGGTCGAAACCGTGGCCCACACTGAGTCAGCGCTGAAGTTCTACGAGGACCCGCACGTGATCGTGGACGTAGGCGGGCAGGATATCAAGATCATCATTCTGCACAACGGCCGGGTCAAGGATTTCAAGCTGAATACGCAATGCTCCGCCGGCAACGGATATTTCCTGCAGTCCACTGCTGAAGGCTTTGGGCTAGGCGTCGAGCAGTATGCGGATCTGGCTTTCTCAGCCCAGTCCATGCCGGTTTTCGGCTACGGCTGTGCAGTGTTCATGCAATCCGATATCGTCAACTTCCAGCGGCAAGGCTGGCGGGCGGAGGAAATTCTAGCGGGCTTGGCGGCAGTGCTTCCAAAGAACGTGTTTCTGTACGTCGCCAGTATCCCAAATCTCGCCGCACTCGGCACGCGTTTCGTATTGCAAGGCGGGACACAGAACAACATGGCGGTGGTGAAAGCGGAAGTGGATTTCATCCACAACAGCTTCCGTGCCGCGGGCAAGAAGCCCGAGATTATCGTGCACGAGTTCTGTGGGGAATCCGGCGCGATCGGCGCGGCGGCCGAATCTCTTCGGCTCTGGCGCAATGGGTTGCAGACGTCGTTCGTCGGTCTCGAGGCAGTGCGGAAGATTCAGTACCGCACCACCCGGAATGAATCCACACGTTGCAATTTCTGCAAGAATAACTGCCTGCGCACGTTCATCGACATCCGAACTGCTCCCAAGGATGAGTTAAGCGTTATTCCGATTGAGAAGGTCACCAAAGTTCCGTTGATGCATGGCGAACAGCGGTTGATCATCGCGACGTGTGAAAAGGGGCTGGTCGAAGATGTCAACGAGATGAAAGACATCAAAGCCGGCATCGACGAAATCAAAGAAAAATACGTCAACTTCGTCGACATCGCTGCCCACGAGGTCTTCCGTCCCGTCAATCCACAAAGCGTGGCCGACCCGGTTCCTACGGCAAAGTTCTGGAACAAGGTCGTAAAAGAGCGCATCCCACTCATGGAGAGCCGCAAGAAGCTTCGCGTGGGCATTCCCCGCGTGCTGAACATTTACACCTACGCGCCGCTCTTCAACGGGTATCTCGAAAGCCTGGGGATTCAACCGGAGAACATTATTTATTCCGATTACACCAGTTCGGATCTTTACCGTGCTGGCGCAAGCCGCGGCGCGATCGATCCCTGCTTCCCGGCGAAGATCGGCATTTCCCACGTCTACAACCTGATCCAGGAAAAGCATCGCAAGAAGCCACTGAACGTTATCTTTTTCCCCATGTACGACGTGCTGACCTCGCCGCTGGTGAAGATTGTCGGCGCGAATGCATGTCCGACGGTGACGGCGACCCCCGAAACAGTGAAGGCGGCGTTCACCAAGGAGAATGATGTCTTCGGTGAGCACAATGTCAAATATCTGGATCCGGTGCTGAACTTTGCGGATCGTAAACTGTTCGCTCACCAAATGCTCCAGGCATGGCAGCCGATTCTCGGACTGTCGCAAGAAGAGAACGATCGCGCGGTGGAGGTCGGCTACAAGGCTCTGGAGAACTACGAAAGCAGCATCCGCCGCCGGGCTCGCGAGGTTCTCGACGAGCTTGAGCGCGAAGACCGCATTGGAATTGTCATGTTGGGACGGCCGTATCACCACGATCCCGGGTTGAACCACGAGATCATGGAGGAGTTTCAGAAGCTGGGGTATCCGATCTTCTCGCAGAACACGCTGCCTCTGGATGACGACATGCTGGAGCGGCTATTCGGCGATGAAGTTCGCGCGGGGCTGATCAGCCACCCGCTCGATATTACGGACGCGTGGAAGAACTCATACTCCTGCAGCACGAACCATAAAGTTTGGGCCGCGAAGTTTACTGCGCGACATCCGAACCTGGTGGCGCTCGAAGTCTCGAGCTTCAAGTGCGGCCACGACGCGCCCATCTACGGCGTGGTCGAGGGAATCATCGAGCAGTCCGGCACCCCTTATTTCTGCTTCAAGGATCTCGACGAGAACAAGCCCTCTGGCTCGATTAGGATTCGCGTCGAGACCATCGACTACTTCCTGCGGCGGTATCGTGAGGAGGTCATCAGGAAGCGCAAGGCAGGGCAGGACATCGAAGCGCAACTTGCGGACTATGAAAACCAACTGCGCGCTCAGTTGGAGCGCGAGGTGCGAGAAGTAGCGGCGGATTGATTCTCGCGTTTCTCGGCGACGATTGCATTCGTCGATTTGAACTACTTGTAGGCATTCGAACTAGAGCGCGTCCGATTCAACTCGTTTGGCTGAGCGCGCTCTGGTCCGTCGTTTCGTTCAAACTACTGCTTAATACTTGCCAACAGCTTGCTTTCGTCGCCGCTTGCCGGCTCAAACCGTCCACCCAAATACTTTGCAAGGAACTCCTCTGTCGCAGCGTCAAACGCCATACGATTCACTGGGCGCGCAAAGCCGTGCCCTTCGTCCGGGAAGACAAAATACTCCACGGGCTCGTGGTTGTTTCGCATAGCCGCCACAATCTGATCGCTTTCTGCTTTGTTCACGCGCGGATCGTTGGCTCCCTGCCCAATCAATAGAGGCGTCTTGATCTGGTCCGCTTTGAACAAAGGAGATTGCGTCTTGAGAAACTCTTCGGAGTCGCCCATGCGCTTGTGAAAAGTAGAGAGCAAGGTTGACCAGTAGGGCGGGATTGTACTCAACAGCGTATTCAGGTTCGAGGGTCCGACGATGTCCACGCCGCAGGCAAACGCCTCCGGCGCGAACGCAAGCCCCGCCAGGGTTGCATAGCCTCCGTAGCTGCCCCCCATGATGCACACTTTGTTCGAATCGGCCACACCTTCCTTCACAGCCCAACTCTTGCCATCCAGCAGATCAGTACGCATCGTGCCCGCCCATTGCCGATCACCCGCATTGACATATTTCTTGCCATAACCCGTCGAACCGCGAAAATTGATTTGCAAGACCGCATAGCCTCGGTTCGCCAGCCACTGCACATTTCCGTTCAGGCCCCACTCGTCGCGGCCCCACGGCCCACCGTGGACGAACACCACCATGGGCAGGTTCTTCGTCCCCAGGTCCACAGGCGTGGTTAGATACCCGTACAAGGTCATTCCGTCTCGCGCCTTAAACTCGATCGGTTTCATTGATGACAGCTTGTACTTCTCCAGCGCAGGCCGATTGCTGAACAGCAACGTCGCTTGCTGGTTGGCGCGATCGTACAGGTACCAGTAGACCGGGGCGTTATCGCTCACATAGGTGACAATCCATTTGCTGTCGTCCAGATTGGCCGAGATTCCATCGATATCGCCGTCGCGGACCGTCCGTAACACCGCAAAGTCCGCTTTCACCTTAGGGTCGATAAACTCATATTCTCGGCGCTGCTTGCTGAAGCTCACCGCTTCCAGAGCATTTGTCTTCGGATTGTTTACGGTCTGGCTGACATCAAACTGTGCATCTTCGGCGATCACTTGACGCTTGCCACTGGCAACGTCAATCTGCAACAGCCGCGCCGCATTCACATCCAGACTTGTTGTCACCCAGAGTGCTTTGTTGTCAGGTGTAAAGCCCACGACATTTCCGAAAGTCTCATCCGCTCCCCACTTGATCAGCTCCCGCCACGGCGATTTTGGGTCGTCGCGGACCCGAACAATGGTGCCGCCGTCTGGCGTTTGCACCTGTGCAGCGCGGATCTGCAAAGCATTGTCCGCCTGCCAACCTGCAACGTCACCTGGATTCTCCGTATCTGAGGCGATCGTCCCGGCCTTCAAATCAATCCGCTCTACATCGAATAGCTTGGCATCGCGCTTGTTCATCTGTACCAGGATCGTCTCGGGAGACTTCCAATCATAGGCAACGATGTCGACATGAACCTTTTCGAATGGCGTCAGGTCCTTGGTCTGCTTGGTCGTGATGTCGGTCTGGTAGAGCCGCCAGTTCTCGTCCCCACCGACGTCCTGCGCGTAGAGAATGTGCTGGTTGTCGTACTGCCAGACGAAATTGCGGACGCCTCGATATTTGTCAGCGGTGACCGCCCGGTCATCGTCCTTGCCGAGGGTTCGAATCCATACATTCAGCACACCATTCACCGGAGCCAGATATCCCAACTGTGTCCCGTCGGGTGAAATCTGGGGATTCGCGCGCTCCGGATTCCCAAACAGCACGTCTCGAGGAATCAGTTGGGTTGTGAACTTCTGTTGGGCGAGAAGAGTCCCCGCGAAGACGCCCAGCACGAACAAACACCCAGTTACGCGATTCAGCAGTCGCATAGCGATCTTCACCTCCAGCGAAACATCATAGTCGCTCAAACCAGAATGTGAAAAGCGGAACTGCCGAAAAACCCTACTGTCTTGCCTGGTGATCTCGCCGATCATGGAGTCGAAGCCGGGGTGGGCGATCCTTGCGCCTTTTAAATGCATACGAGGAAGCAGAGAGTGAAGTCCACAATCCGGTTTGGCTGCCCTTGTCAAGGCAAGGGCTTGTGCTCAGGCGCAATTGCCTTCGTTTCGGACGGAGTTAGACGAGAGCGATCGCAATAACCATAACCCTTTAGACAGGCCTTATAGTTGCGTTGCTGCTCGGCGTCGGCCAGCGTCTTGGCTTCGGGTGGGGTCAGTTTTGAGTAGTCGCAGGTTTCCTGGCCGTTTCTACACGCGGAGATATTGCGCTGGTGTTCGGCAACCGCGGTTTGACCGGCTTCTAACGAAGTGAGTTTGGAGTGATCGCACTCGTTCCAGCCATTTTCACAATTCTGCGCATTGCGCTGGTGTTCGGCTGCCGCTACTGCACCATTTTCCGAAGTAGTGAGCTTCGCATGATCGCATAACCCAGCACCATTCTTGCAATCGGAAACATTGAGCTCGTGCCTGGCGCTATCGACTGCCGCGGCTTCTGATGGACTTAGCTTGGAGTGATCGCAATCGCCCATTCCTTCTTTACAGTCGGAAATGTTGCGCTGTTGCGCCGCGACGGAGGATTCATGAGCTTCGGATTGAGTTAAGCCTGACGGGTCGCAAGAGGCCATGCCGTCTTTGCAATCAGAGACGTTGCGCTGGTGATTGGCTACGGCCAGCGCAATCGCTTGCGGGCCGGTAAGTTTCGAATGGTCACAGGTATCGAAGCCATTTCTGCAATTAGAAACGTTGCGCTCGCGGCTGGCCGCGTCCGCTTCGGCGGTTTGCGACTGACTCAACTTTGAGCGATCACAAGCGTCTCGGCCAGCCTTGCATGCAGCCAAGTTTTGCACGAGGTCAGACGACTGTGCAATGGATAGAACCGGACAGAGAATCAGGTATGCCAGCTGCACGCAAGAACGTCCACGTAGATTAATTTTCATATGCCTCTAATTCAGATGCTCGGAGCCGCGGAACTAAGAGGAGAGAGCTTCAGATGGACTGACTTAGTTCAGAGGACCTGAAAGAGAGAGAAAAAGTGCTCGTCTCTACCATAATGATCGCGCCATCGGGGAAGAAAAACTGGTCTGAATTGCTCACTTCTCGTTGAAGGGGCTGTGTGTCATCCTGTCAAACTGACGCCAGTCAGTCGACCCAGCCAAGGGATTGGAGCGCCTTGCGGAGCACTCATGGTAGTTTGCGCAAGTTGCTGTGCGCCAACAGCTTGGTACAGTTATATACGGCTCGCGTGCTAGTCATGGGAAGCCCCACGCGCTCTCCTAACTCCACCACCGCGCCCACGAGGGCTTCCAGTTCCATCGGCCGGCCGGCTTCGAGATCTTGCAGCATCGACGTTTTGTGCTCCCCAACTTTTTCCGCGCCCGCGATTCGCTGATCGATAGAAACCGGCAAGTCCATGCCCAACTCATGAGCGACCGCTTCCACTTCCTGCATGATGTTTCGGATCACCGAACAAACGCCCGGATCGCGCACCATCTGGACCAGCGTGGCGCGAGTCAAAGCGCTCACTGGATTCAAAGACGCGTTACCCATGGCCTTCACCCAAATTTCGTGCCGGAGTCGAGTGGTTACGGGGCAGCGCAAGCCGGAGGCGATGAGCGCCTCCGCAATTCGACGGGAACGATCGGAGCGCCCGCCATCTGGTTCGCCGAGAGAAATGCGGTTGCCTTCGATGTGTTGAATGACTCCGGGCGCGGTTATCTCCGTCGAAAAGTAAACGATAGACCCAACCACGCGCCGCGCTTCGATGGCGGAAGAAATCACGCCGCCGGGATCGACGCACTCGAGGCGAAGGCCTTCCCATTCGCCACCGAAACCCTGGAAGTACCACCATGGAATTCCATTCTGGGTGCTGACGACGGAAGTCTCCAGTCCCAATACCGGCTTCAACTCAGGCGCGAGTTGCGGCAGGCCGTGCGCCTTTACCCCGAGAAAGACAACGTCCACCGGTCCCACTTCTTCGAGTGAACTGGCGATTGCCGGTCGAGCCACAAAGTCTCCCTCGATACTCTTCACCTGTACGCCGTGTTCCTGCATGGCGCGACGGTGTGGTCCGCGCGCGAACAGGGTGACATCAAATCCGGTTTTTGCCATGCGCGCGCCGATGTAGGCTCCGATTGCGCCGGCGCCCGCGATCAGGAATCTCATCGTTGGTCTTTCATTGTCGATATTTCATCGGCGGTCATCCACGAGCGCCGCGGCGACGGCACGCCGGCGGATTTTCCCGGTAGCGGTGGTCGGGATACTTTTCACCAGATAAATCTTGGTCGGACATTTGTATTCTGCGAGGAACTCGCGGCAGTGCTTGATGAGCGCCGATTCGGTGGCGCCGTGCGGTTCGTGCAGGACCACAGCCGCTGCCACTTCTTCTCCGAGCGTTGGATGCGCGCAGCCAAACGTCACCGCCGCCGCGACCGCCGGATGCTTCAACAAAATCTCATCGACTTCGTGAGGCGCGATGTTCTCGCCTCCGCGAATGATGATGTCCTTGATGCGGCCCGTCAGGTGCAGGTAACAGTCTTCATCGAGATAGCCCTGGTCTCCGGTGCGAAACCATCCGTTGACGAAGGCGCGGGAGTTTGCTTCCGGATTGTTGTCGTATCCACGAAAAACATTCGCGCCCTGAATAGCGATTTCTCCGCATAGATTGTTTTCGAGGGAATTGCCGAGTTTGTCCATAATCCTGACCCGGAGGCCCGTGCCCACTCCCACTGATCCGGCCTTGCGGTGGCGCGGCGGCAGGGGATTCGAAGTCATCTGGTGAGAAGCTTCGGTCATTCCGTAAGCTTCGACGAAAGGCACGCCAAACAGATTCTCGATCTTGTGAATCAGCTCTGAAGACAGGGGCGCGCTGCAGGAACGGATAAAGCGCAATGAGGCTGCCTCCGCCGGCTTGTGATGAGTCCGGGCCAGCAAAAGTTGATGCATGGTGGGCACTCCCGAATACCAGGTCACGTGATGTTCCCGCACCGTCCGCCAGAAAGAAAGCGCATTGAACTTGGTAGGAACAACCACGGCTCCTCCTGTTAGCAGCGTTGCCATGGTTGAGGCAATCAGCCCATGAATGTGGAACAGCGGCATGATGCACAGTGAAACATCGTCCTCAGAAAGCGCGTAGGTGTTCGCGATATTCGCCGATGAAACCGCCAGGTTGAAATGGCGCAAGGGCACACGCTTGGGCCGCCCTGTGCTTCCGCTGGTGTGCAGGACCAGGGCAATGTCGTCAGCCGTGGGCTCGGTCGCCGAAACTCCAGAGGGAGCATTCACCAAGTGAACGTTACCCTGATCGCTCATTTCCACCGAGAAAATCGGGATCTTGCGGTCTGCAGCCGCAGTGCGCACGAATTCCGCTCCCACTGCGGGGCAGAGCAAAACCCGGGCATTGGTGTCCCCGAGGAAAAAATGAAACTCCTCATAGGGGTACGCCGGGTTTAAAGGGGCCGCGGTTCCAGCGATGGAGGCGGCTAGAAAGCTGACGATTGCAGGCAGTCCATTCGGCAAGGCGATTGCCACCGCATCGCCGCGGCGAATGCCGGCGGAAGCCAGGGCGTCCGCCATGGCCAGTACCTGTTGCCGCAGCGAATCGTATGTGATCCGGATTCCCAGCTCAGGAACGATAATAGCCGTATGACTGTCCGCGAAATGCAGAACGTCAAGAAGTGTGTCGACTGACTTCAGAGTCATTCGTTATTGCCTTTGCCGCGGGTCCTTGAATGCTGGCCTGATTCGGTTTGTTGTTCGCGAAAAAAGGAATGCAGCCGCCCTATTCGCGGGCATCATTCCGCACGCTGCCAGGAGTGTGATGAATTCAACTCGCGTAGCCCTCGGCCTTTAGCGCGCTACTGAACTCTTTCAGAAAAAACTGCAGATTGTCCTCAGTGGCCAAGGGGCCCATAATGCCAATCCGGAAGACTTTACCGGCAAGCGGACCGAAACCGCCGGCGATCTCGATGCCGGGGCCGTCTAACAGTCGTTTCCGCACTTTCGCCTCGTCAACGCCTTTTGGTACGCACACCGTGTTCAGAGTCGTAATTCGATGCGCTTCAGGAACGTGCAACCGCAGGCCCATAGCCTCTATGCCTTTCACGAAAGACTGATGAGCATTGCGGTGCCGCTCCCAGCGATTCTCAATTCCCTCCTGAGCAATCACGAGCAAGGCCTCGCGTAAGGCGTAAAACATGGAAATCGGCGCAGTGTGATGGTAGCGGTGCGACACCGTGGAGTAGTCGTGAATCAGCTTGAGGTCGAGATACCAACTGCGTGAAGGAGTAGAGCGGCCGCGCAGCCATTCCATCGCCCGTGGCGACATGGCCATCGGAGACAAGCCCGGCGGGCAACTCAACCCTTTTTGGGTACAACTGTAAGCGACGTCCATACCGGTCCAGTCGAACTCCACCGGAACTCCGCCGAGCGAGGTGACGCAGTCGGCGATCACCAGAGCGCCGGCATCGTGAGCGGCGGCACAGATCGCCTTGCCCGATTGCAACGCGCCCGTCGATGTCTCGGCCTGAACATACGCCACAACCTTGGGTTTTTCGCGAGTGATGAACTCTCCGGCTTCATCATCGGCGAAGGTCTCGCCCCAGGACTTCTCAAAGCGCACGACGTTTGCTCCGTGGCGCTTTGCCATCTCGGTCAGTCGATCGGAGAAATATCCGTTGGCGAAAACTGCTACCTTGCTTTCGGGTTCAACGAAATTAGCAACTGCAGCTTCCATGCCCGCGCTACCGGTGCCGGAAATTACCAGGGCACCGCCGTCACGCGTGCCGTAAGCCATTTTCACCAATTGCTGCACGTCTCCCATGACCTGAATAAAGTATGGGTCGAGGTGCCCGACGATGGGTTTCGACAGCGCTTCATAGACGCGCGGGTCGACCATGGTCGGTCCCGGCCCAAACAGGTAACGCCGAGGTGGCTGCAACGGAGGAAACAAATTAACTGTTGGAACCTGCTGTTCTGTGACGCTCATAGCCCTCGTTTCTGGTCATAGACAACTAAATATAACGGAACGGATGACCTTCGGAATCCATCGAAAATGTGAATGCGATGCACTCTCATAGTGGGCGCCAATCACGCAAATGCGTTTCCTATCACGTTCGTTGTGCATCTTCGATTCAGCCAAAGTGCGTTGCTTCGTCGAGGCTAAATCGGCGAGTGGTGCCCGCGCACGATCATCTCCTCCGCGATGCCCCGCGCCTCGGGGAGTGTCGTCGCCGCCTTGGCATCGATCTCTTTTGGCAAGTCCCGTTGAATCTCTGCAAGCTCCTCGTCAAAGATGCGGGTTACCAACTGGGGCGAATGCTCGACCGGCTTGCCGTCGTCGCCCGGAACTTTGAACTTGTGGCGCACGCGCTGCGCAATCATAAGGCGGTAAATGCGGTCGGTGGCCAGATCCTCCATGAAGCCATCGAGCAGGCTAGCGCCTTTGCCGTTGAGCACGCCGTTGCGATAACGAATCACCGTGCGCGCCGCCGCTCGCGTGCCTGCCAGCGTCGTCTTGCCAACGCCTTTGGGAACAGGCCGCAGATCGGGATGCACGTTCGCCAGCTTGGGACGTTTCGATATCTGATTAGGATACGGAAACTGCGCCACGGCGATCTCGTTCTGATCGGGATGGCCGGTCCAGGCTCCGTCCATCAGGCAGTCGGCCTCGTTCTTCTTATCCTCCTTCAGGACCTTTAGGGCGCGCTCGTTCAGTTCCGCGTCGGAGCGGCTGGGATAAAGCGCAGTCATTCCGCCAATGGCGTGAGCTCCGTGCTTGTGGCAAATTTCCGGCATCAGGGTGCGGAAGTTCTGGAAGAACGCCACATCGTGCGGGATGGTGTTGCGGTCAGGCAGAATCCAGTTGGGATCCTCGGACATGAAATCGATCAGCGACGCCATGTAATCCCAGCGCCCCAAGTTCAGTCCCAGGCAGTGTTCGCGCAAATTGAAAAGGAATTCCTCCATCTGGTAGGCCAGCGGATGCGCCTCTACCAGTGCCATGCATTTGATGTAGTCCGCAGGCAAACCCTTGTGTTTGGCAAATGCCTGGAACAGATCGCGCCACCAGAAAGCCTCCTCAGCAGACTCACTCTTGGGAATGTAAACCGAAAAATTGTGCGGCAACCAGGCGGGATCGAGCTGATACCAGATCAGGGCCAGATCGAACAGGGAAGCCGATGTAATCTCATTCTTGATGACACCACCCTGGCTGAGGTGCAACCCACGGGGGCGCACCCAGGTCACGGTCTTCGAGCGCTGAACCGTGACTTTCTTGTTCCGCTTCTTGTCATCGTAGCTGAGTTCGTATTTGTAGGCGGCGATGGTGTTTTTAATCGCCAACATGATGTGCTCCCAGCTGTTGGCCGTCGAATCTTCCACGTCGACCATCACGGCGGGAGATCCGGAGTTGAGTAGTTTTACGGTCAATTCAGCGTCGTCCGCCGGGCCCGTCATCTGGTTGCGCTGATCCGCGTACCAATCGGGCACCTCGATCCGCCAGTTGGAATTTGTAGCTTCGGACGCTGGCAAGTAGTTTGGCGGATGGCCGCTATGCGATTGCTCCAACACCTTCGCGCGTTTCGCGACCAGCTTCTGTTGCCAAGGGGTGAACTGCTTATGAAGCGGCAATAGGAAATCGAAGAATCCCATGGGAAGATCTTTCTGGGGATTCAAATCAGCGGGTGCGTAGTTCATGTACTGCGACGTGGTTTCTTCGGTATGCATTGCCATGCGATCGGGCCCTCCAACGTGCTCGCGGGAAACCGGCTAGGCTCAGTAATTCGGCAGCGTACGACTTACCTGTGCAATGAGTGCTCAAGCCAGTTTGCGGGATTGCAGCCTTAGCAGGCGCGATTTGAACAGTCGGAGTACCACGAATTACCGGATGTGTTCGAGCGCATCATTGACCGCACCCTCCTCTGGCTTGCACTCATGCTTGTCGAAATCAGATTGCAGTTGCTGTTTGGCTTTGTCCGCGTCGACTACAAATTCCCGCCGCGTCCGGAAGGTTAACCTGCAAACATCGCAATACGCGGTGTTCGGCGTGCTCCCAATAAACCTGACGATTCTGAGCTTCCGGTCCGGCACGATCACATCATTGCAGGGCGATGCTACAGAGTCAACTGGCCGCAACGTTGGTTCAACAAACTATTATGTGTGATCGCGATCACCGTGATGCCGCTCGCCTCCCATCTAGTCTGTGACGGTTTTTTGTTTGGCATCCCGTCAGAAACCCGAATTGGAGTCAGCTGTTTTGCAACGCTGTGAACCCGGTTGGCACCGTCACCACGTCGGCGACTGGAGACAAACAGATGATTGTTTTTTCATGTCTTCCTCAGTCGAAGATCATCGTGAGCCTTAACGCTGCCAGCACCAGCCAAAAAGATTGCTTGACTCACGCCTCAAAAACGTGGTAAACAGACCCGCCAGCGGATTGGTCCGCTTTTCATACAAGTTATCGGTTTTTCAAATAGTCGGTTCAGGATTTGCCGCCCCGAGGCACCCGGCGTTTGAAGCGCGTGCATGCTTGCTCCGGGACGGGCAGGTTGTCGGCCAACTTATGGCCGGAAAGGAAACACATGCGCTCGCTAACAGCGTTTTTCCTACTTCTGGTTTTCTTGTCGCCAGCTTTGCTCGTCCATGCTCAGGGCACGCAACCCGCGAGCAGGACCGACGTATCGACTCCCGCGGGCGCCACCAAGGAAGAGGTCAATGAGCTGCGCAGCGAAGTCGCAGCGCAACGCAAGACTATCGAAGAATTAAAAGCGATGGTCCAGCAATTGGTTGCGGGAAAGGCGCCAACTGCCGATGGAAATTCGGCTGGGGTAAGACCTGCGTCTGAGACCGGTTCGCTCGGGACCAGCGTGCATCCCGTAAGTGGCGGCACCGCTGACGGCGTTCATCTGGTGAACACCGTTCTCGTCCAGCCTGATCCTGGGATCGAAGCCGCGATGATCAACCAAGCCAAGCCGGCGGCTGAGCCCAAGAAGGAAGCTCCGCTTGCAGCAGGATGGAACGGCGAGCATTTCTTCATCCGGAGCGCCGATGGACAGTTCCAGATCATGCCGTACGGCTACGTTGACATCGATCACCGCGCTTACAAGGGCGATGGCGCTCCCTCGGATACATTCGTGATCCGGCGCGCCCGTTTCGGATTCCAGGGCAACTACGGCTCCCACTTCGATTACGCCATCTTGACCGATGCCAATGCGACGACAGGAGCGATTGTCCGCGACGTTTATCTCAACGTGAGGATCAGGCCCGAGTTCCAATTCCAAGCCGGCCAATTCAAAGAGCCCTTTGCGCAGGAAACCGGAATCGGCGCTACCAACCTGGATTTCGTTGAACGCGGGTTACAGTCACTCCTCTACCCCTGCGCGGGCACGGCATATCGCTGTCCGGGTATGGTACTTCACGGTGACATCTCGGGCGGTGTCATGCAGTGGTGGGCGGGCGCATTCAACGGCCGCAACGGCGTCACCGCGAACGCTACCAACGAACCGGAGTTTGTTGGCCGGCTCCGCTTCTATCCATGGCGCAAAAGCAAGGGCGACTGGTTCAAGCAGTTCGCTTTTGGCGGCTCGATAAGCCATAGCCGCTCCCGGGGCCTTTCCGGAGATCAGAGCTTTAGCGCGGCCCTCCCCGACGGCACTTACGCTTTCTTTCCGCAGTTGAGGGTCAACGGTCCCACGGAGCGGTACGAGGGTGAATTCACCTACATCAAGTCGAGTTTGGCGGTACGGGGCGAGTACGTGCAGCTGCAGCAGCAACGCTATGGTGTCGGCTCCGAAACACCCGGCGGCCTGGGTTTCCTGACTCTCCCCGGCGTCGGCGCCAAGGGTTGGAATATCGGTGCGACTTATCTGCTCACCGGCGAAAAACGCCCCGAGAACGGTACTCCGCGAGTCAAACGCCCGCTACTGGGTCCCGACACGCCAGGGGGCAAGGGACGCGGATGGGGAGCGTGGGAACTCGGTGCGCGGTACTCCGGCATTCAGGCCAACGCACCCGCTTCCAGCTTCCTGAACCTTTACACTCCGGGATTTGTCCCCGCCTACGACTATCACACCGACCAGATCACTTTTGGAATCAACTGGTACCTGAATTACTGGGTGAAGTACCAGTTCAACGTCAACATCGATCAGTTGAAGCAGCCCAGCGTCACTGGGCAAGTGCCGCAGAATTTCTACGTCTTGACACAGGAACTGCAGTTCCGTTTCTGAGTATCTGCCGGCAAGTGGTGAATGTGTGGGTAAGGTTTTGCTTGGATGCCAGGGCTGGTTGCAGTCTGCTCTGAAGGGAAAATTGCAGGAGGAGATTCGATGAGATCGAGAATTCTGCTTACTGTTCTTCTCACGGCGTTGTTTGTGATTGCGAGCGGCTGCGGGAACGTGAAGAACTGCCCCGTGTGCGGTACCACCACCGCCGACGGTTACGCCGACATCGTGAACATCACGGTGCCCGAGCACAACCCTACCGGCGAACCCGGCGGTCCCTTCAACTCCTTCGACATAAGCTGGCTCAACTCAGCCACGCACCGGGATTATGTCTCGGACCGCATCGGCTTGGCTGTGGTGGTAGTGGACACAGTCAATAATCTCGCAATCAATGCGATTCAGGGCAGCAATGCTGTGACTGGCGCCGGAAATGCGGCCAGCCCGTGCGATCCGACGATTCCCCCTCTGGTTGACGTTGTTGGCAACTTTACCCGCTTCGGTTGCCGGAATGCTCCCTTTCATCTCATTTCCGGATTTGGCGCCAACGGAAAGTTTGGCGGCTTTCCCGGCGCGCAGTGCTGCGCCGCTCGGGCTAACGGGGTGAATCCGCTGTCAGGCCCAGATGGCGAAGAGGTAACTCCGGATGGCAACACTCTATTCACCGCTGTGGGCAATGCCAGCGTAGCAGTCTTTGATCTGACCACGAACCCACCCACCGTGCTTGCCGCTATACCCACGGGCGCGTCGGCAGATTACGATGGTCCGCTCGGGATCGCTCCATGCGTTTCCTCCTGGAACGGAGAAGCCGGTTCGGCCGCCACCTGCGGAGATGACCGTGCCGATGAGATGGCCTACGACCCTACCCATCAAGTTCTAGCCGTCATCAACGGTGACCCGGGATTGCCCTTTGTGACGTTTATCGATATGTCGCACATCGTAAACAAAGCGGGAACCCCGGCTCAACAGCACTGTTTGCCTCTCGATTCGACGCTGGCTTATGGCCCCTACGAGCAGGGCTTTGTCCTGGCTAACTACGGTACCGGCGCTGGCTATCCCTTCCAAGGGTCTGGTAGCGCCATCCCCCAACCATCACCGGTGTTGGATCCGGGGGTGGCCGGCACTTCGTTTAATCCCCCGAGTTGTATTATCGGGCAGATTTACTACGATGGCGCTGGAGGCACTGCATCGGGCGGAGTTGGACTTAACGCAGGGACTCCGGTGGATACCGTCGGAGCTACCTTCCCTTGCCCGGATCCTTCGAATCCGCATATCTTCAGCGGAGTTTCCGGATCCGCGGCAGCGGATGGCCCATTAGGGCTTCCAGGCATCGGGATAACTCCGACCGGTACGCTCTACACAATTCCCTGCCACCACGGACCGATCATCGATCAAACCTTAGGGACCTTTTGCAGCCAGGCCGCGCCGGGCAGCAATTGTGCGGGCGCCATAGCACCAGCCGGCTTGGGCGGCATGGTATGGAATTCCAACACCGGGCACTTGCTGCAGACAAATGGCAATTGCAACCCGGTCTTGAACATCGGCTGCATCGATGAAATTGATCCCCGCCTCGGAAACCCGAACGGCCCGATCGTGCTGAATACTTTTGTGATGCAGAATTGCATGCCGACCAGCATCGTCCAGGGTCCGGGCAACAACTTCCTGGTAGGCTGCGCGGATCATGACGGCGAAGCTTTTCCGCCGAACCTGTTCGTCATCGACGGCACATCGGGCGCGATCATCACCGAAATCACCCAGGTCGGCGGCGTGGACGAAACCTGGTATAACCCGAGTGACAACAGATATTACGTGGCCGCCAGAGACATGCCGAATGGCCCGGTCATGGGCGTGATCGACGCCAAAACCAACACCTGGCTCGAGAACGTGGCGACCAATGCGAACTCGCATAGCATCGCAGTCGACTCGAGCAATAACCACGCTTTTGTGCCGTTGCAGGCGGGCGGAATTTGCACGACACAGAGCAGCAACGGCTGTATCGGCGTCTTCGCGGAACAGTAAGACGAGAAACGAGGCGAAGCCGTCTGAGATGTCAGACTGGGTCGCAGACCCGGTGCTGCCGCGCAGTGGCAAACAAGGGTTCCATTCCGAATGCGAGCAGCGAACCCGTGGTATAGTTTCACGAAATAGCCGCCGACCAGAAGTGGGTGTGAATTATGAATAGACGCACCGTATCCGCCGGAATGGTAGTGCTGGCCTTCTTCGCAGTTTTTGTCGCGTTGTCGCTAGCCAAGGACGAACCTCCCAAGAAGCCCACAGATGTGCCCGCGACTGTGATTGCGCATCTGCCCCTTCCGCAGGCAACGGGAAATCAGATGTTGCTGCAGAAGGAGGAAGGGAAGCAGTATTTGTACGTGCAGCAGGCGTCCAAGCAAGGCTTCATGGTGGTCGATGTAAGCAAGCCGGAGAAACCGAACCTGCTCAAGCGAACGGCGCAGTCGACTCAAGCCACTGCAGGAAGCCTGGAAATGGTCACTCCGCAAGTAGCCATTGCAGAGGCGCCAGAGAAGAAACCGACTACCCTAACCAGCAGTGGCCATCCCACGGAAACAGTCCGAGTTCTGGATTTAAGCGACCCGCGCAATCCGAAAACCATTCAGGAATTTAACGGAGTCACGAGCATGCTTCCTGACGGCGGACGCGGCCTGATCTTTCTTACGAACAATGAAGGGCTGTGGATTCTACGCTACAGCCGGGCGTCGTTGCTCGAACCTGCCAAGAAGAAACGGCCATGCGACTCCGAGGCGGAGATCTCAGCCATGCCCCCGGATTGTGATTAAGACCTCTTTGATTATTGGTCGGCTTGGCGCGCGCTGCATTCTTTCGAAATCGTCGTGATCGAGTTGATCGTTATAGTCACAGGTGCTGGAGCACCCGTTTTTGTTAACGCGTCGGAGCTTGTGCTCATCGAGGGCGATTGCCTCCCGGTGACTTCCACTCGTTGCCCAAGATAGTTCCGGAGTTTTATTTTGCCAGTAGCTTGCAGTTCGTAGGTGACTGCCGGGTCCTGCTTCATGAGAATGTAGTCCCCGCTAGCTCTGCTCACGCAGCCCTGAACGGTCACCTCTCCTTTAGCATGTTTCGAGTTGTCCTGGCCCGCGCTGCTGGTACGGCCGTCTTGTGCCAGGAGAAAGGTGCTGGAAAATACCAGCAGAACCAACCACCTCTTGGTCATTGGATTTCTCCTTACTAGTGGGATGCAGCATTATTCTAAGGGTTGCGCGCGAAGGCACCTACTTGACGTGAGTTTCTTGATAGTGGAGTTCCTTCCATTGTCCAGCGCGCTTCACCCAGAGTTCCGAAATATAGACCCTGGAATAACGCACAACGGATCTAGGTGGAAACTGCAGCGTAACCTCGTAGATGACGAAGGCGGCGTCGGAACCCAGCGGAATCAGTTTGTAACCCCACAACGTGTAGTTGGCAACGTTTCCCTCGGCCAGTTCATTTAGAGCTTGAATCTTATTCCTTTCACCTCTGCTATCA
>Ga0210400_10002103_pt1 | contig 18937 bp, 12 predicted proteins | sample IncBWH26MmetaG_FD_155456 | JGI IMG/M metagenome (GOLD analysis project Ga0210400, IMG submission 155456) | Forest soil microbial communities from Barre Woods Harvard Forest LTER site, Petersham, Massachusetts, United States - Inc-BW-H-26-M | ecosystem: Environmental > Terrestrial > Soil >...
ATAAATTTTTGTTTCATTTCTTTACCGGTACATTTTTTTATTTACTTCCCAAAATAATACTTTCTGTCAGGTTGAAAGGTTTATCGGCATCCGGCGCTGACGCATCATTAAAAAAATTTAATTTATAAGTGTAATAAGTCATTTCGCCTTTTTCAAAGGCAACGGCATTCCTGGTATATTCTGTTCTTGCCTTCTCCACATCCTTAGATTCGTTAATAATCGTGTATACAAGATTTAATGTTAAAATATTCATAGCTTCTTTATCAGACCTGGCAGAAATAGTTCCATTGGTGCGATTTGCTGTTATACTCCCGTCAAATTGAGTCAATTCCGTATATTTAGAAGGAGGAACCCTATAATTTATCCATTGTTCTAAAACATCTGAATGGGGTTTAGGAAAATTATGCTTCATTTCTTTTCTGTAGACGATAGTCTGCATCCATATTCCATTATTATTCCAAATAAGCATTTCAGAAGTAGATTCATTTGGTTTACCGTATTTATCAATCATCTCTTTGGCCGCTATTTGAGAAGCTTCCGGCCAATTCTTTAAGTCCGGTTCAGGTATCAGATTTTTTTCAGATGACAATTTATCTTCTGCTTGCAACGCATTTGTAAAATAAAAGAACCCCGTTATGAATAAAATTATAACCGACACTAACACAATTTTAATTTTCATGATGTAAAATTTAATTTATTTGTATGATTTTGTAAAGCAAATTTAATTTGACATCAATTTGTATCTCTGAATTATCGTTCAAATTATTCTTTAGATAGTCAAAGAATGGAATATTATCGGGGGGCATATCCCGGTTGCAAATCCTAAAAACCGGGCAATTTAAAATCAAACATTTTTAAATAAAAGTGAATTGATTACTAAATATTGGTGAGTCTGCTTACAAAAATTCTGTTTTAAAATTCCGTAACAGAGTCGTATGTTATTTTGAAAACTTGTGTTATTTCATCTTTATATTTGTGTCCGAATTTTGTTAAACACCATACTTCAAGTAGTGATTTTTCATCAAGTGTAATCCATTTAACTGCTTTCATTAATTCCTTATGGAAAAGTGCCTTATCAAAACTTACCTTTTCCAAAATGCTTTTACTTAATTCATACATATAAATACATCGTTTGGGTTAAATTGTTTTTATTAAAAGTAATTACAAAAATATTTTTACAGCGTAATTTCTAAAGCTGTTTTCGTTAAAAGGGCAAAATTAATAGCCGAAATTATTATGTATGATTTTACCGGAGTTAAACAGTATCAATTTCAGTATTAACCAGGTTCGGATATTGAAAGGCTTCAGCGTAGTTTTTTATTTAAAAAAAGAAGGAAAAATAAAATTCTCAGAACGGGAAAGTTTTTCTAAAATTGATGGTTTTCAGTTTCAGTTACTTTACAAAACTCTTTCTGTTACAAATAATTAAATCAAAAAATCATATTGGCATAATTTTCGGGTTTATCAGGACAAAAACGGAATATTAACCTTAAAACATAAAGCTATGAAGAACACAAAAAAAATAGTCGCAACATTAGCGATTTTTGGTGCGTGCATAGGTTTAAATGCACAAACTTATCATAAAACGAAGAACGAAGGAATGAATCATAAAACCGGAATTACGGAAACCACTTATGAGAAAACACCAATTCCACAGGATAAGACCACTGTTGTTGTGCCGGAAGTGGTAAAGGCTGCTTTCAATAAGGATTATTATACCCGTGATATTTCACCAACCTGGAAAAAAGAAGGCGAAAACTACAGGGTCAGTTTTACAAACGCATCAATAAGTTCTGTTGCGTTATATAGTAAGAGCGGAAAATTAATCGAAACTGACAGGCAACTTGGAGATAATGAATACCCGGCCGAAATAGCCAATTATTGTTCAAAGAATCATAATAATGTTATAGTTTGGGCTCAAGATCGCGGCGGAGTAATTAAATATTTCACCAGGGATAAGGAGGATGGACAAATAACATGGTTTGATAAGGATGGTAACCATATTAAGGGTACAGGGCACAATGTCCATCATACCACCAAAAGTGTTTACAAGTAATAACGATGATTCATTCTTTAAAAGGGGCTGTAAAAAGCCCCTTTTTTATTCAGAAAAATCTATTCTCAATTCTGTGCTAAAAACAAATTTCTGCGGATTTTCATCCATACCCGCTTTCTTATATAATTTCAACTACTTTTTATTTGATGCGCTGACCTATTTTAATTCCTGTTTCACCGAATATCAAATCAGCAGGGAAAAAGTATTCATAGTATTGCTGTGAATTAACAAAAACTAATTATGAAAAAATATATTTTAATCGCGACAACATTTATACTAATCGCATCATGCAACAACAGGAAGACAGAAGAAGAGCTTGCCAGAGTTAATAACCAGCGGGATTCGCTTCTGAAAATTGCCGCGGAGCGCGAAGAGTCAGTAAACTCGTTTATATCTGCTTTTAATGAAGTAGAACAAAATCTTGATTCCGTAGCTGCCCGGCAACAGATTATTTACGCAAATTCAGAAAAGTCCGGACGCAGATTGGAAAAAAATCAGAAGGACAGAATAAACGAACAGATTGCTTCCATAAATGAATTAATGAAACAAAACAGGGAAAAAATTGCCGACCTGAAAAAAAGACTGAAGCATTCGGCAAATAAGAATAAACAACTCGAAACAACAATTGCTACTTTAAACAATCAGTTGTTGCAAAAAGAGACAGAGTTAACGGCACTGAATGAAAAACTTGTTTCACTTGACGCGCAGGTTGCTCAATTGCAAACTTCAGTGGATACGCTTACCGCACAAAATTCAGCAGGTGCAAAAACCATTGCCGAAAAAACAAAGGAACTACACACTGCTTATTATATAATCGGTAAAACAAAGGAATTACAGGAAGCCAAATTAATTGACAGGAAAGGCGGGTTACTGGGAATTGGCAGAACTTCAAGCTTAAGCACAAATTTTGATAAAAATAAATTTGTAACAATTGACTATACACAAACAGGAAGTATCCCTGTTAACGGCGAAGATGTAAAAATTATAACGATTCATCCCTCCGATTCATATAATCTTGATAAAGATCCTAAAAATAAAAACCTTGTTAAAAATATCGTAATTACCGACCCCGAAAAATTTTGGAGTGCTTCAAAATACCTGGTAATAGTAAAGAGCTGATATTATTTAAACAAATTTGTGCCTGTTTATTGTTTTACCATAGCAATGATACAGGTCTGAAAAGCGCCGATTAAATCCGACGCTTTTCTATTTTATATATCCCTGCGGATACTAATTTCCCTTTTCGGGCTATTTTAATTAACTCCTTACCGAATACTAAAGAACGCGGGCGGCCTGCCCTGTATCTTTGATTTAAATAATTAAAAAACAACTTATGAGTACGGGAAAAATTTTATTAGGAGTACTGGCAGGCGCAGCCGCCGGTGCATTATTAGGTGTATTGCTGGCACCGGACAAAGGTTCTGAAACCAGGAAAAAACTCACCAAAAAAGGCGAAGATTATGCAGAGGCCTTAAAAGAGAAGTTTGACGAATTAATGGATAACATGACGGAAAAAATAAACTCCGCTAAGGAAGAAGCAAAGCACGTTGTGCAAAATGGAAAAATAAAAGCAGATGAATTTAAAGAAGATGTTAAAAAAGCAATCGGATAAAATATATAAACAACTCCAACAAAGGGAATTATGGAAGGTAAAACCGGCTTAACAGAATCATTACTTGAAAAAGTGGAAGATTACGGCGCGACGAGTTTAGAATTACTGAAGCTCAAAGCTATTGACAAAACGGCGGGTGCTGTATCATCAGCTATTTCATATCTTCTGATTATACTTATGCTTATTGCGGGCATTTTTGTGGCCAGCATAGGAGCAGCCATTTGGCTTGGTGATTTGTTAGGTAAAATATACTATGGTTTTTTTTGGGTTGCGGGCTTTTATGGTTTCCTTGGAGTTGTTTTATATCTCGCCGGAAAAAACCGGCTTAGAAAATACATCGGTGATTCTTTCATTACGCAAGTTCTAAATTAAAAACATGAAAAAGATCACCAGCACACAGGAATTGAAAGAGGCAATAGCGGAATTGGAAATTAAGCGATCTAATGCCGGTGCGGCGTTGAAAGGTGAATTAATTAAAATTAAAGAAAGTTTGAGGCCGCTGAATCTGCTTAAAAATACATTTCAGGATGTAACTTCTGCCTCAAGTATAAAAGAAAACATTTTAACAAACATAATTGGTCTTGCCGCCGGCTACCTCGCAAAAAAAGCGGTCTTTGGCAAAACCCGTAATCCGGTCAAGAAATTAGCAGGTACATTGTTACAAATGGGAATTGCGGGAAGTGCATCCAGAATAAAATCTATAGGAGCAGGTTTAATGAAACGCTTTTTTAATCGTCCGGAAGAAAAAAAAATTATTCTCGACAATGTTGATCAAATGTAATCAGTAATTAAATAAAACAAACAGGAAATTTATAAATGAAAAAGATTGTTAAAAAAATATCTGCCGGCAAAAAAGGAAACCCGGATGCGGAACAAGGTTTACGCGATTTGTTTGTTGCCGAATTTTCTATAAATATTTAAAGCAGGTACATATAATGATATGGAAATTAATACACCTTTCCCGATAATTTAAGCAAAGATTGCCCGCATACAATAAATTTAACAATAAAGAAGATGGAAAATACAGATGTCTTGTTAAATCAAACCAATATAACATCCGAACAAAGTTTATTGAAACTTGTTGAGGAGATTTCATCTGAGTCCACTTCTTCTGAAAATGAAAAAGTTTCGGTGCCCGAGATTTTATTTATTAGTTTATATCCCCCTGACGAGAGCGGCGTTTCAGCTTACTCGCGTGATTTACTAAAAGTACTGAGCAAAAAGTTTAGCAATTCATTTTCTCTGAAAGTTTGCGCAATTGAAACCGTCACTAAAAAACACAAATATCCTTCAGAAGTAAAATATTTACTTAATCCGGCTTGTGTTGAGTCTTATACAGAGCTCGCAAATTTAATTAACGGGACTGATCAGACATGCCTGGTTATACTTCAGTATGAATCGGCAATATTCGAAAACAAAGAACAGTACCTGATACAATTTTTAAGCAGCCTTACAAAGCCTGTGGCAACGGTCATTCATTCAATTACTTCTACTCCTACTGCATATATAAAAGAAACTGTCCAGCAAATTGCTTCAATGTCTGATGCAATAGTTGTAATGACGGATTATTCGGGTAATGTATTAATAAGCGAGTATGATTTAAGGAAAAACAAAATAATTGTCATTCCATACGGTACACACTTAGTAAAGCATATGGATAAAGATCTGTTAAAAAATAAATACGGATTAAAGAACAGAAAAGTCCTTTCCACTTTTGGGTTTCTCAATTCGGCAAAAAACATAGAAATAACTTTAGATGCATTACCTTATATAATAAAAACAAGCCCTGATGTCATGTTTCTTATCATCGGCAAAACCCATTCTTCTGTTTTGGCGGAAGAGGGCGAAACATATCGCAGTAAACTCGAAACAAAAGTGATAGAATTAGAATTGCAGAATAACGTTAGGTTTATTAATTATTATTTACCGCTGGATTCATTACTGGAATATTTACAACTTACGGATATATATTTATTTACTTCCAATGACACAAGTAAGGTATTGAATGAAACTCTTTCTTATGCGATGAGTTGTGGTTGCTCCATAATTTCCACTCCTGTCCCTTATGCAAGCGAAATCCTTTCCGGTAATTCGGGCATCTTGGTTAATTTTGAAAACCCGAAAATGTTAAGCGAAACAATAAGCCGTTTATTGTTTGATGAGCGTCTGAGAAAAAATATCAGTATGGCCGCGTTACGTAAAACAGCTAAGGTTGCATGGGAAAATATAGCTATACAATATGTTGCGTTATATAAAAAATTGATTAATGATAAAATTACGTTAAATTATAATTTACCGGAAATTAATTTTTCTCATTTCCAAAAAATGACAACAAGTTTTGGCATGCTGCAACTTGCAGACATGAATCAACCTGATATTAATTCGGGCTATACATTAAATAATAATGCAATGGCATTGATAACCCAATGCAGGCGATATGAATTGGACAGGCATGAGTCGGACATTGAGTATATAAAAATATATTTCAATTTCATAAAACATTGCCTGCAATCCGAGGGTTATTTTTTAAATTATGTAGATTATAAAGGATCCTTTACTCTTCAAAATAATACCTGTAATCTGGCGGATGCCAACGGAAAAGCAATCTGGGCCCTGGGATACCTTGTTTCAATGCGTAATATTTTACCTACAGAATTGACCGAAGCGGCTGACGCAATCATACGGCAGGTGTTGTTTAAAATAAACACGCTGCATTCAACCAGGGCAATGGCTTTTACCATTAAAGGCTTGTATTATTACAATATTGAAAAAAAATCAGGCGAAATTTCCGCGATCATAAAGGGATTAGCAAACAGGTTAGTGCAAATGTATAAACGAACATCCGAAAAAGGATGGGAATGGTTTGAGAGCTATATGGCATACAACAACGGTGTTTTGCCGGAGGCTTTATTATATGCCTACTCTGCAACCGGAGAATATTTATATAAGGATATTGCAAAAACATCTTTCGATTTTTTATTGTTACACAATTTTAATTCAGACAATTCCCTGGTAAGCCGTAATCAAAAGACCCTGAATACAGAAGAAGCTTCACGCCAGCAAATGCAACCACTCGATTTATCATATACTATACTTGCGCTGGGATCATTTTACGATCAATTTAATTCGGGTGAGTATTTACAAAAAATGGAAAATGCCTTTAACTGGTTTTTGGGAAACAATCACCTGAACAAGGTAATCTACAATCCTTGCACAGGAGGTTGCTATGACTCGGTAGATGAGCGCGGAGCTGACCTAAACCAAAGTTCGGCATCAACTATTAATTATTTGTTGTCCAGGTTAACCATGGAAACATATTTTAATAAAAGTCAAAATGTCCGGGCTGCCACAGAAAGCGTAAAAAAACAGCAAATAATTTTATCAGAAGTACCTCCCCAACCACCTGCGCAAAAGCAGGTAGCATGACCCGATTTTAATAAACTACTGTATTTAAAAGTTTATGGTTAATTTTGGTCTTAAACTCAGCGAATGGATTGCATTATTGTAGATGATAGTAAAATGGCGAGAACAACCATTAAACTATTAATATCTCAGGTAAGTTTTCTTAATTTAAAGAAAGAATGCTCTAACCCGGTAGAAGCATTTAATTATCTCGAAACGGAAAATATTGATCTCATTTTTTTGGATGTGGAAATGCCGGAGATGACAGGCATAGAGATGCTCAAAAATTTAAAAAAACGTCCGATAGTAATTCTTGTTACATCTAAAAAAGATTATGCTGTGGAAGCATTTGAGCTCAACGTGGCCGATTATATCATAAAACCGGTGACAATGCCACGTTTTATGGCCGCTGTAGACAGGGCAAAAGAGTTATATGATAACCGGCACGAGAAAATTGAGAATACCGAAAAAGATAAAGATTATATTTTTGTACGTTCTAATTCTGTTCTTGCTAAAATTAAATTAGATGATATTACTTATATACAGGCTCTTGGTGATTATGTAAACATTTTTACTTTAACTAAACGCAATATGGTGCATTGCACTTTAAAAAGCATGGAAGAAAAGTTACCGGGCTCTAAATTTTTCAGATTACACCGTTCTTATTTAATTGCTATAGACCATATTGATAAAATAGAAGAAAACGCCGCTTATATCGGCCAGCATGCAATTCCTATAGGAGAACAATTCAGGAAGGAACTGCTTAAGAGGCTTAACCTTATTTAATTTATTTTAAGGTGTAGTATATTGTATACTATAATCTCCTATACTTAATTCGGTACAATGACTTTTAAATTCAACATAATTTCCGAACATGGAGTTGCGGATATTGGCAGATGAAATTTTTGTATTGGTTTGTATAATACTATTCCTGATTACGGAATCCTCAATCACGGAATTATTACCAATAGAAACATAAGGGCCGATTACCGAATTGATAAGCTTTACATTTTCTCCGATATAACAGGGTTCAATTATAACAGAATTCAGAGAGACATGTGTTTTTGAGATCAGATTTTTCCTATTGCTGAGTTCCAGAATACGTTGGTTTGTATAAATAGTAGAATCTTTGTTGCCGCAATCAAACCATTCGGTAACAGTTTCCGGAGTGAACATAACCCCTTTGTTTTTCATGTTTTCTAAAGCATTGGTTAATTGATACTCTCCTTTATCTTTAATATTGTTATCAATCAGGTACTCCAATTCTTTTCTAAGCATGGCTCCATCTTTAAAATAATATATCCCAATAATGGCCAGGTCCGAAACAAACTGATCCGGTTTCTCAACAAAATCGGTAATTACGCTTTCAGAATTTACTTTTACAACTCCATACGCTTTCGGGTCTTTTACTTTTTGTACCCAAATAATTCCCTGCCGTGAATCATCTAATTTAAAATCAGCTTTAAAAAGTGTATCTGCAAATGCTATAATTATTTTTCCTTCCAGTGTTTCTTTGGCGCACAAAATGGCATGCGCGGTACCCAACGCTTCATCCTGGTAATAAATGCTCGCATCCGCTCCGAGACCGGAAGCAATTTTTTTTAAATTTTCTTCTGTTTCTTTTCCAAAACGGCCAATAATAAAAACAATTTCATCCACTTTTTCATTCGATACCTTAATAATATCTTCTATCAATCGTTGAACTACAGATCGTCCCGCAACAGGAAGAAGCGGCTTTGGTGTAGTTAATGTATGAGGCCTCATTCGTTTGCCCATCCCGGCCATTGGCACAATTATTTTCATAAAATAGTTTTTGAAATTTACTTCCAAATACTAATTTAACAAGAAACGGTTTTAATTTTTTTTGTATTAGGTAAGAGCATTGTTTTAATAGGCAAAAAAGTATTATTTCTTGTTACTGCCCTGGCGAAAAAAAAATTAAATATTATATAAATCATGAAAAACTGGTTTTATGCCAACTGTTTATATTCCGTTTCCGGCTATTTTAAAACAATTTTCAACGAAAAAACATTTAATAAAAAGAGGTACTTTATATTTTCGGTATGCAATTAGTAGGAAATTGTGTAATACATAAAAAAATTCAAAAAAAATCGCTTGCTAAAAATCAAACCTTTAAAACCAAATAACATGAAATGCATAATAGTTGACGACAACAAAATGTCGCGGGAAATGGTAAAACAATTGATAGAACAGGTTGACTTTTTAGAACTGAAAGGTGAATGTGAAAACCCGGTTGAGGCATTTAATTACCTTAAGAAAGAAGAAGTGGATTTAGTTTTTTTAGATGTTGAAATGCCGGGTATGACAGGAATTGAATTAATCAAGAACCTTGAAAAACGTCCGATCATTATTCTTATTACGGCAAAAAAGGATTATGCTGTTGAAGCCTTTGAATTAAATGTTGCAGATTATATAATAAAACCGGTTACTTTATCCCGCTTTATGGGAGCAGTTGACCGTGCCAAAGAATTGTACGAGAACAGAGATCAGAAATTAGAATTTAATGAAAAGGAAAAAGATTACATTTTTGTGAGATCAAATTCTTTACTGACTAAAGTTAAAATAAAAGATATTATTTATGTACAGGCTCTCGGAGATTATGTAAATATTTTTACAGCAGATAAACGCCTGACTGTTCATATAACTTTAAAAGGAATGGAAGAGAAATTACCTCAGGATAAATTTTATCGTCTTCACAGGTCTTACCTTACTGCCTTACATCATATAGATAATATCGAAGAAGGCACTGCCTATATTGGAAAACATCCGTTACCCATTGGCGAACAGTATAAGAAAGAACTTTTGAGAAAAATCAATCTTATATAACGAAACACACAACTGTTTTTATTGTATTTCAGGTGCCCGACTATTTATTTCCGGTTTCGGGCTATTTTTATCCTTATCTCAACGAATAATAATGATTATAAGGAATGTATTTTTTTAATTTGAAGTTTGAGTTTTAAATTGCGGGAATTGAAGTTTAAGCTTGAATTTTCAGTTTTAAATGCTTAATAATTAAATGTTTAATAGGGAAATAGTTATGAAGGGAATAGAATAAACCTAAAATAATATTTTGCGAGAAATATATTTCAAAATAACTTTACTCTGAAAAAGGAAAACCTTTTCAAAATGCCGCTATAAAAAATAAACTTTAACAATTTTCCCCCTATGAAAGTTAAAAGCACGAGACCGAAATCGAAAAATATGAAACCGAAAGAAAATGGTGTCAGGCCAAAATTAAATGAAATATTACCAAAATCAAAGAGTGTTCATCTCCGCACTAACGGAGCGTATCCGAAATCAAACGGTACGCATTTAAAAACAAATGGAGAACATCTGAAATCCAATGAAATATACAATGGGGAAATTGTTTTAACAGAAGCCGAATTACTCAAAATTCTGATCCGGGTTAAGAACGGAAATTTTTCTGTGCGCTTACCGATTGGCCAACCCGGCGCAAAAGGATCTATTTATGAAACGCTTAACGAAATCATTGACCTGAACGAACGGATGGTATTTGAATTCGAAAAAGTAGGAACCAATATCGGTAAACAAGGTAAGCTTACAAACAGAGTTGTTCTTGACGGGGCAAGAGGTTCCTGGGGATCTTGCGTGGATTCGGTAAATATGCTTATTTCCGACCTGGTGCATCCTACTATTGAGATCGCGCACGTTATCACCTCTGTGGCAAAAGGAAACCTTTCTCAGGAAATGCCTTTGTCAATTGAAGGTAACCCGCTGCAAGGGGAATTTTTACGCATTGCAAAAGAGGTAAACGGAATGGTGAAACAGCTGAACCTGTTCTCGATGGAGGTAACGCGTGTGGCACGTGAGGTGGGTACGGAAGGAAAACTTGGCGGACAAGCAAAAGTAAAAGGCGTGGGTGGTGTATGGAAAGACTTAACCGACTCGGTAAATAAAATGGCGAGTAACTTAACGGGCCAGGTGCGTAACATTGCCGATGTAACAACAGCGGTGGCAAAAGGAGATTTATCTAAAAAAATTACGGTTGACGTAAAAGGAGAAATATTAGAATTAAAAAACACCATTAACACGATGGTGGATCAGCTGAACTCATTCTCATCGGAGGTAACGCGTGTGGCACGTGAGGTGGGTACGGAAGGAAAACTTGGCGGACAAGCACAGGTAAAAGGAGTTGGTGGCACATGGAAAGATTTAACGGACTCCGTAAATAAAATGGCCAGTAATTTAACGGGCCAGGTGCGTAACATTGCTGATGTAACAACAGCGGTGGCAAAAGGAGATTTATCTAAAAAAATTACGGTCGACGTAAAAGGAGAAATATTAGAATTAAAAAACACCATCAACACGATGGTGGATCAGCTGAACTCATTCTCATCGGAAGTAACGCGTGTGGCGCTTGAGGTAGGATCGGAAGGAAAATTAGGCGGGCAGGCAAAAGTACGCGGAGTTGGTGGTGTGTGGAAAGATCTGACTGATTCGGTAAACCAGATGGCATCCAACTTAACAGGCCAGGTACGTAACATCGCCGAGGTAACAACAGCGGTGGCGAAAGGTGACTTATCTAAAAAAATTACGGTAAACGTTGCGGGAGAAATTTTAGAATTAAAAAACACAATTAATACAATGGTGGATCAACTTAACTCATTTGGCGCGGAGGTAACCCGTGTGGCACGTGAGGTAGGTTCAGAAGGAAAATTAGGCGGGCAGGCAAAAGTAAAAGGCGTGGGCGGTACATGGAAAGACTTAACAGATTCTGTAAACCAGATGGCATCCAACTTAACAGGCCAGGTGCGTAACATCGCAGAAGTAACAACAGCGGTGGCAAACGGCGACTTGTCTAAAAAAATCACGGTAACTGTAGAGGGGGAAATTTTGGAATTGAAAAAAACCATTAATACAATGGTGGACCAGCTTAACTCATTCTCATCAGAGGTAACGCGTGTGGCGCTGGAGGTAGGAACAGAAGGAAAATTGGGCGGGCAGGCAAAAGTAAAAGGTGTGGGTGGTACATGGAAAGATTTAACGGATTCTGTGAATCAAATGGCATCCAACTTAACTGGCCAGGTACGTAACATCGCCGAGGTAACAACGGCGGTGGCAAAAGGTGACTTATCGCGTCAGATTACAGTGGATACAAAGGGAGAAATTCTCGAGCTGAAAAATACCATTAATACAATGGTGGGCCAGCTGAATTCATTCGCATCAGAGGTAACCCGTGTGGCACGTGAGGTGGGAACAGAAGGAAAATTAGGCGGACAGGCACAGGTAAAAGGTGTTGGCGGAACATGGAAAGATTTAACGGATTCTGTAAACCAAATGGCATCAAACTTAACCGGCCAGGTACGTAATATCGCCGAGGTAACAACGGCGGTGGCGAAAGGAGATTTATCACGACAAATTACGGTTGACGTAAAAGGAGAAATATTAGAATTAAAAAACACTATTAATACAATGGTGGATCAGCTCAGGGGATTTGCATCTGAGGTAACTCGTGTGGCGAGAGAGGTAGGAACAGAAGGGAAATTAGGAGGACAAGCTGACGTGCCGGGTGTTGCGGGAACATGGAAAGATTTAACGGATTCTGTAAATCAAATGGCGGGTAACTTAACGGCACAGGTACGTAACATTGCCGATGTGGCGATTGCGGTTGCGAGTGGTGACATGTCAAGAAAAATTACGGTTGACGTACGCGGAGAAATTTTACAATTAAAGGAAACGCTGAACACGATGGTAGATCAGCTTCGCGCGTTTGCATCAGAGGTAACGCGTGTGGCACGTGAGGTGGGTACCGAAGGGAAATTAGGAGGGCAGGCAAACGTACCGGGTGTTGCGGGAACATGGAAAGATTTAACGGATTCCGTAAATCAAATGGCCGGTAACCTTACAACACAAGTGCGTAACATCGCTGAAGTAACAATAGCGGTGGCAAACGGAGATATGTCGAAAAAAATTACAGCTGACGTACGTGGAGAGATTTTACAATTAAAAGAAACTATCAATACGATGGTGGATCAGCTTCGCGCATTCGCATCTGAGGTAACACGTGTGGCAAAAGAGGTAGGTACAGAAGGAAAATTAGGAGGGCAGGCATTCGTACCGGGTGTTGCAGGAACATGGAAAGATTTAACTGACTCTGTAAATCAGATGGCGGGTAATTTAACAGGCCAGGTGCGTAACATTGCCGAGGTAACGAAAGCGGTGGCAAGCGGCGACTTATCAAAAACAATTACGGTTGACGTAAAAGGAGAAATTTTCGACTTAAAAAATACGATCAACACGATGGTGGAACAGCTTAACTCATTTGCATCTGAGGTAACCCGTGTGGCACGTGAGGTAGGAACAGAAGGGAAACTTGGCGGACAATCGCAGGTAAAAGGTGTTGCGGGAACATGGAAAGATTTAACAGATTCTGTAAACCTTATGGCATCTAACTTAACAGGCCAGGTGCGCGGTATCGCAAAAGTTGTAACGTCGGTTGCAAAAGGAAACCTGAAACAAAAATTATCTATCCAGGCAAAGGGTGAAGTTGCACAGTTAACAGATACTATCAATGAAATGATCGATACACTTGCGACATTCTCAGACCAGGTAACAACAGTGGCGCGTGAGGTGGGTGCCGAAGGAAAATTGGGCGGACAGGCAAACGTACCGGGTGCATCAGGTACATGGAAAAATCTTACGGAAAACGTAAATCAACTTGCGGCAAATTTAACTACGCAGGTACGTGCGATTTCTGAGGTGGCGTCCGCGGTGACGCAAGGTGACTTAACACGTACCATTGGTGTAGAAGCAAAAGGTGAGGTGGAAGCTTTAAAAGATACCATCAACCAAATGATCTTTAACTTAAAAGCTACAACTTTAAGAAACCAGGAACAGGACTGGTTGAAATCCAACCTGGCTAAATTCACACAAATGCTACAGGGGCAAAAAGAGCTTAACTCTGTTACAAAGGCCATTCTGTCTGAGCTTGCACAGGTTGTTACCGCACAACACGGATTATTTTATATATTGGAAGAAAGTGAAAAGTTTGAAGATTCAAAACTTAAATTAATCGCTTCCTACGCATACAAAAAAAGAAAAAATGGCCCGCTTAAATTCTCAATGGGTGAAGGCTTGATCGGGCAATGCGCTTTGCAAAAAGAAAGAATATTACTTACCAATGTTCCGAGCGATTATGTACAGATCAACTCCGGTTTAGGAGCTGCAAAACCGCTTAATATTATAATTTTGCCTGTATTGTTTGAGAACCGATTAAAGGCTGTAATTGAATTAGCTTCTTTTGATTCCTTCAGTCAGACTCACCAGGACTTTTTGGAAGGATTAACAGAAAGTATCGGTATCGTGTTAAATACTATCGAATCAAATTCAAGAACGGAAGAGCTTCTTGTGCAATCACAATCCCTTGCCGGCGAGTTAAAGAGCCAGCAAGAAGTATTACGTAACACAAACGAAGAGCTGGAAGAAAAAGCAGTTCTTTTAGCGGCACAGAAGAACGAGGTGGAGTTAAAGAACCAGGAGGTAGAAGAAGCCAGAAAATCGCTCGAAGAAAAAGCAAATCAGTTAACCCTTACATCTAAATATAAATCGGAGTTCCTCGCAAACATGTCGCACGAGTTAAGAACACCGCTTAATAGTTTGCAGATATTGGCGCATGAATTGATCGAAAACCACGATGGCAATCTTACCGAAAAACAAATTCAGTTTGCTAAAACCATCAACGCCTGCGGAGAAGATTTGATCCAGTTAATTAATGACATCCTCGACCTTTCGAAGATCGAATCCGGTTATATCTCGGTGGATTATTCAGCTATTGGTTTCAATGATATTACCCGTTATGTTGAAAATACCTTCAAGCATATTTCAGAAGCGAAACATCTGAAATTTAATATTGAGACGGAAGAACACCTGCCGGAATCTATCGAAACCGATCCTCAGCGCTTAAATCAAATTTTGAAAAACCTGCTTTCAAATTCCTTTAAGTTTACGGAAAAAGGGCAGGTACAATTAAAAATATATAAAGCACATCACAACTGGAAAACAAAGCTTCCGAGCCTGGATAATGCGGAAACGGTTATTGCATTTGAAATATCCGATACGGGTATAGGTATCTCAAAAGATAAGCAAAGTATTATTTTTGAAGCGTTCCAGCAGGCCGAAGGTTCTACAAGCCGTAAGTACGGCGGAACCGGGTTAGGTTTATCTATCAGTCGCGGATTATCCGATCTGTTAGGCGGAACCATAGAACTGGAAAGCGTTCCTGACCACGGAAGCAGATTCACTTTGTTCCTGCCTTTAAAGGCGCCTGCTTCAATCGAAAGCAAACAAGGCGATTCAGAGAACAAAACTATTATGAAAGACGCCACAAAATTATTACCGGCATCAACTTTTCACATTTCAGAAATTGAACAGTATTTTGTTGATGAGGTAGGAGATGACAGGTTGAATATTGTACCGGATGATAAAGTTTTATTGATCGTTGATAATGATATAGAATTTGCAAAAATATTGCTTGAAAAGGCACATGAAAACGGAATTAAAGCGGTAGCAACAACCAAAGGAAGTGATGTTATAGATTTCCTTAATCAATTCCGCCCGCAAGCTATTATCATGAACATTAATTTGCAGGATACCAACGGATGGAAAATAATGGACAGGCTTAAGAACGATTTAATGCTACGGCATATCCCGGTTTATATCGCATCCCGCGAAGAAGATAAAGATGCCGCGTTAAAACGTGGTGCGAGAAATTTCCTGGTAAAACCTGTGAAAGAAAAAATGTTGAAACATTTATTTAATGATATAATTGATTTCGGCAATAAAAAAGCGAAAAGCCTGCTGATTGTAGATGATAATGAGCAAGAACTTGAAATCGTTACAAAAGCAATTGAATATGAAGATGTAGAAATAACCACTGCAAAAACCGCAAAAGAGGCTATCAATTTAGTACGTGAAAAGAATTTTGATTGTATTATACTTGACCTGGTTCTGCCGGATGCACAAGGACTTGATATAATTAAAGAGCTGGAGAATGATAAATCAGAACATCAAACGGCTCTTATCGTTTATTCGGCAAAAGATCTTAATCCGAAAGAAAAGGCGCGCTTAAATCAATTTGCCAATACCATTATTTTAAAAAGCGCCCACTCTTTAGATCAGTTGGTTGATCAAACGGCTTTATTCCTGCACCGTGTTCACAAGGAATTGCCCGAAAAAATGAAAAACACAATTGACACATACTATTTAAGTGATGATGTGTTGGTTGGAAAAAAAGTATTGATTGTTGATGATGATATGCGCAACCTGTTTGCCTTAACTACTGCATTAGAACGTTTCGGTCTCACCATATTAAACGCAGAGAGCGGACAGGAAGCCATTCATAATCTTGAAAAACATCGTGATATAGATATTGTACTGATGGATATCATGATGCCGGAAATGGATGGATATGAGACTATGAAAAGAATCAGGTCAAACGAAAAAAACAAAGACATGACCATTATTGCGGTAACTGCGAAAGCGATGAAAGGCGACAGGCAAAAATGTATTGAATCGGGAGCATCCGATTATATTACAAAACCTGTAAACGTTGATCAGTTACTTTCGTTAATGCGTGTTTGGTTAAAGTAATAAAATAAGTAATTTTATAATACAAGGTATCAGCAAAGCGGAAAAGATGGAAACAGAGCGCCCTGTTAAAATTTTACTTGTAGACGACAGGCAGGAAAACCTGATTGCTTTAGAGGTAATTCTGGATAACGAAAATTATACTCTGATCAAAGCAAATTCCGGAAAGGAAGCATTAAAGATTCTTCTTTCAGAACAGGATTTTGCCCTTATTTTAATGGATGTACTGATGCCTATAATGGACGGTTTTGAAACTGCCGAATTGATCCGCCAAAGTGAAAAATTAAAACATATTCCCATAATTTTCCTGACAGCTAATACAGATACTCAGGAAAATATTTTTAAAGGATATAAAACAGGCGCCGTAGATTTTATGGTTAAGCCACTTTCTCCTGAAATATTAAAAGCCAAAGTTTCTGTATTCGTTGAGCTTTATAAAAAGAATCATGAATTAACTGTGCAGGGCGAAAGCATGAAGGCGCTTAACAGCCAGCTAAAACAACAATCAAAATATGTAAGAAGTTTAATAGAAGCCAGTCTTGACCCGATGGTAACTATCGATCTGCAAGGCAAGATCTCGGATATGAATGAGGCTTTAGAAAAAATTACCGGGCTGCCACGAACAAAAATTACCGGCACAAATTTCGTTGATTATTTTGTCAGGCCGAAAATTGCCGCGGAGGTTTACCGCGATGTGTTTGAAAAAGGCATTATTGTTGACTATTTACTCAATATTAAACATACCGATGGAAGATTTACGGAAGTTTTATGTAACGGATCGGTTTACAAAGATGATAAAGGAAATATAATCGGAGCGGTTATTGTTGCCAGAGAAAAATTACTTTCAAAATATTCCCGTAGTCTTATTGAAGCCAGTCCGGACCCTCTGATTACAATTAATTCGGAAGGAAAAATAACCGACATGAACGAAGCCCTGGCAAATATTACAGGTATAACCCGAGAAAAAATTAAGGGCACGGATTTTTTCGATTATTTTACCGATCCGCAGAATGCACGTGAAGTTTATAAAGAAGCTTTCGCAAAAGGTTTTGTAGCCAATTTTCCATTGACTATTCGTCATAAAGATGGTAAACTGACAGATGTATTATTTAACGGCTCAGTTTATAAAGATGAAAGAGGTAATGTATTGGGTATCGTAATTGTGGCCCGGGACGTAACAGCTCAAAAAAGATTTGAGAATGAATTAATCGAGGCAAAGAGTAATGCGGAACGGGAACGCCAGATAGCAGAAGAAGCTGTAAGGGCCAAACAGCAGTTCCTGTCAAATATGAGCCACGAAATAAGAACCCCGATGAACGCTATTATCGGTTTTACAAAAATAATATTGAAGACGGATCTCAGCGAAAAACAAAAAGAATATATTAATGCAATTAAATTGTCAGGTGATGCATTAATCGTATTAATCAATGATATTCTTGATCTCGCCAAGGTCGATGCAGGTAAAATGGTGTTCGAACAAATACCGTTTAAATTGCGTTCCTCTGTTTCAGCAATGATTCACCTGTTTGAAACAAAGATTTTGGAAAAAAATCTTAAGTTGGAAAAAAATTATGACGAGGCTATTCCGGAAGTATTGGTTGGTGACCCGGTTCGTTTACATCAAATCATTATAAATCTGGTAAGTAATGCAACCAAATTTACTACGGAGGGAAAAATAAGTGTAAATATCAGTTTGGTAAGTGAAACTGATGAAAAAGCAATTATCGAATTCTCTGTAAGCGATACAGGTATAGGTGTTCCCGAAAGTAAATTAGAAAATATTTTTGATAATTTTCAGCAAGCAACAAGTGGAACTGCAAGAGTATACGGTGGAACCGGCCTGGGCCTTGCCATTGTTAAGCAATTAGTAGAAGCCCAGGGAGGGAAAATAACTGTAAAAAGCAAAGTCGGGGAGGGTTCAACCTTCAGTTTCACTTTAAGTTTTAAGAAAACAAAAGAAAAGGTAGAAACAGAAACGGAAAAAAACGACTTTGAAAAAGCCGGCAAAAAAAATCAGAAAATACTGGTGGTGGAAGATGTGAAACTTAACCAGCTTTTAATGAAAACCTTACTGGAAGAATATGGTTTTAAAATGGACATAGCTGCCAACGGAAAAATTGCACTCGAAAAATTAAAAAAGAATACCTATGATATTATTTTTATGGACCTGCAAATGCCGGAAATGAACGGTTTTGAAGCCACCCAATATATCCGTAAAAATATAAACTCAAGTATCC